>OJQE01000546.1_pt1 | contig 9902 bp, 7 predicted proteins | sample 1598631 | NCBI WGS metagenome assembly OJQE01 (sample SAMN03922498, study PRJEB24848) | human gut metagenome | isolation source: stool sample | host: Homo sapiens | place: Germany | collected 2011-11 | reverse complement strand
CGATGAGCTGGACGTGCAAAGTCCGCTACCGGATGCGCGGAACGTCTTGCTGTGGAAACCGGACATTGTCACCGATGAGAAAGGAGTAGCCGAAGTAGAATTCTTCTGTTCGGACATCAATACAAGCTTTGTGGGCGTGGTAGAAGGAACGGATGGCTTAGGAAACTTAGGCACATCTCAGTGCGAGTTTAGGGTACTAAAACCATAAAAAATGATAGGATGACAAAATTAAAAAATAGATGGCTCTTGTGGATATTGCCTTTGGCTTTCTTCGTTTCCTGCAAATCGAATGAAGGACAATGGGAAAACAAGCAAATTTCCTTTCCTGAAAATATTGTATTTACAAAAGCCGGAAAGGATACGATTTATTTTGATTTTGACAAGTCGAAATGGAAGTTCTTTATTTATGCAGATACAACAGACTGCATGGGGTGTAAATTGTATCTGGACAGATGGAGCGATTTGATTGCTAAAATCAAGGCGGACGATTCATTAAGCAAATCAGTTTCATTTGCTTTCTTCTTGTTTCCTAATGACGTGGAAGAGATGAAATTTATGCTGGACTGTGATTTACCCGACTATCCGGTCTGTATTGATGCAGATAATCGAATTGGTAGATTGAATGAATTTTCTTCTGATAAATATTTTCTATTGGATGAGCATAACCGGGTTGTTTTAGTCGGCAATCCTGTCTCCAGCCCTCAGATGGAAAAATCTTATTGGGATGAAATTATAGATAAACCTGTCAAATAACTATAACCATGAAGAGGGCTCGAAAATGGATGAATAAGGCAGTTAATGCTATCTTTGGTTTGGCCGCGCTGTTGGTGCTGTATGTTTTGGCGCAAATATTATTGTTCGCTACATTCAAAATTCCCAGTGACTCGATGGAGCCTACATTGATAGAAGGGGATGTCATATCTGTCTGTAAACCGGCTTTAGGCGCACGGATATTTAACATTTGGACTGCTCTGAAAGGCGAAGAGGTTGACGTATACAGATTGTCTGGCTTTTCTAAGGTCAGAAGGGATGATATCTTGGTTTTTAATTTTCCTTATTCAGAGTGGAATCAATGGGATGAGAATATGAAAATGAACATATCAAACTATTATGTAAAGCGTTGTGTGGCTGTCCCCGGAGATACTCTGTTTATCCATGACGGAATCTATATGATTGGTGATGGGAATGTATTGGCCGGCAATATTGAATCTCAAAAGCGAATCATGAAATTTAATCCTGATAATATTCCTGACGACCAATATTACACCTGTCTCTTATACACATATTACACGCTTCCTTTCGACAGCATTGTCCGATGGAACATCAGAGAGTTCGGTCCTTTTTATATACCGGGAAAGAACGATTCCATTCCAATGAACAGAACAAACTACCTTCTGTACAAAAAAATAATAGTGTGGGAACAGGGTGAGGAAGTGCTGTTTCAGGATGAGAAAGTTTATTTGGGCAATAAAGAATTGGACGGATATCGTTTTAAGAGCAATTATTATTTCATGAGTGGGGACAATAGCATGAATTCCGTAGATTCGCGTTTTTGGGGATTGATACCTGAAGACTTTATTGTGGGAAAGGCCACCCTGGTCATTACTTCGCGCAGCCGTGATACGGGAAAGATACGTTGGAACAGAGTATTTAAAAGAATAGAGTAGTGTGATGAGAATTATAACCTATATAATATTGTCGTGCTTTATAGCTGCTTGTTCGCAAAGCCGTAGCGGTGGTGAACTCGAGCAAGCCTTGAAGCTGTCTGGAGAAAACCGCAATGCGTTAGAGGCAGTTCTTGGCCATTACAAGCACGATTCTTTAAAATACCGGGCATCCTGCTTCCTTATCAAGAATATGCCTTATCATTATTCGCAGGAAGACTATTATTTATCGCCGGAAGGGGAAAAATACAGGCCTGATATATGCAAGTTCAAGAACAAGGAAGAACTGGGAATGCATTGCGACTCATTGACACGGTGTAGGTATCTGGAAAAACATGATATGATATATGATGTCCTCTCTGTTGACAGCTCTTTTCTGATTAAGAATATAGATTTGGCTTTCATGGCATGGGAAAAGCCTTGGGCAAGGGATGTGCCTTTTGACGTGTTTTGCACGTATATACTTCCTTACAGGGTGCAAACGGAGAAAATATCTTCTTTGCGTGAAGAGATGATGAAGCGGTTTCTGCCTTTACTGGATTCCGCAGGGGTAAAGACACCGCTGGAAGCTTGCGTGGCATTAAATGAACATTTAAAATCGGTCGTAAGATACCAAGAGACCGGTCTCCCTTTCTATCCGACCATCGAAGAGACTTATCGGTCAGGAATAAGCCGATGTGACGGCATTTGCAATTTGGGTACATATATCATGCGTGCGGTAGGCATACCTGTCGCCGTTGATTTTACCATTTGGCCGAAAATGGATTTGGGACATAGCTGGTGCGCGGTTTGGAATAACAGACGATTTTACAGCTTTGGCCCCGGAGAAGACCAGCCGGAAGTTCATGCAAGGATGTTTTCTCAAAAACGGCACAGAAGGCCTGCCAAGGTTTACCGTTACCAATTCAATCCTTTGCATTACGGCAAGATTTCTTCGACGGGCGGTTATCAGACATTCCTCAATACTCCTTTATGGCGTGATGTAACCCATGAATACCTTGATAAGACAATCGAGATTGAAGTACCTATCTTGGACAAGGAAAAAAACAATCTTCACGACAAGGCCTATTTGTGCGTACATAATTATTATGAATGGAAACCATTGGCTGTTGGCTCATATTTAGAAAACGGGATGTGTTCTTTTAAAAATGTGGTGGGTGATAATATCTTTATGGTAGCCGATGTAACAGACAATGGTGCTTTACGTTACCTGACCGCTCCTTTTTACGTGAGCCCAAATGGTGAAGTGCATTTGTTTATACCCCAACCAGAGCAAAAGTTCAGTTATACATTCGATAAGAAAAAAAGAAATAGGGATTATACATTGCACTATTGGGATGTTGATAGGAAATCATTTGTATCCATTCCTTGCAAAAGCTCAACAGACTCTACGCAAACATACGAACAGATACCAGAAAATGCATTATATTGGCTGACTTTGCCTGAACGGATAGTAAACCAAAGAATGTTTTTTATAGAGCAGGATACCATAAGAAGGTATTAAGCAGTTGAGAACCGCAGGAGGTGCAGAGCCTTTCCACCACCCAGCCGGGCGAGCGGGTGCATACCGCTAAGGGGAATGTGTACCGGGTGGTGGAATGCTAGGCAGGATACTCTTTGAGAATGTTTACAGTTCTCTGAAGATTTCTCCTACTGTGGGGTGAGGGAACACATATCGTTTCCAATCATCCACTTTCTTGCGGTCTTCGATAGCCATGCCCGCCAACACAATCAGTTCGGAAGCAGGATTACCCAGCATGTGGGCACCCAATACCGTTCCGTCGTCGGCAGTCAATACTTTGCAAACCCCGTTCACTCCTTCATTTTCCGCCACAAAGCGACCGGAATATGCCATCGGTAGTTTTATGGTATGATAAGTAATGCCGGCAGCCTGCAGAGCTTCTTCACTCATGCCTGCACCCGCTATCTCAGGATTGGTATAGACTACGCCCGGAATGGCACGGTAACTCATCGCATCTTCTTTTCCAAGAATATGATGAACAGCCACTTCCGCTTCGCGCACGGCCGTATGTGCCAACAATGAGACACCGTTCAAGTCTCCGCACACATAGACACCGGGAACCGAGGACTGCATGTATTCGTCCACCTTGACGCACTTACGTTCCGTCAGTTCCAAATTCAGATTCTCCAATCCGAAACCTTTCATTACGGGGCGACGGCCTACACTCATCAGTAACTTTTCGGCTGAAACACTTCCCGCCCCTTCTGCATTTTCGTAAGAGACCGTTACTCCGTTCTCCTCTTTTGCCACTCCTACCACCTTGGTACTCAGCAGGAACTTAATTCCTTTCTTGGCATACTCGGCACGCAGCATTGCCGAAAGCTCCTTATCCATTCCACCGAGGATTTCATCCATCATCTCGACCACAGTAACCTGTACGCCCAAACTATTGAAGAAAGAAGCAAATTCCATTCCGATTACGCCACCTCCGACAATGGCCAGTGAAGCAGGCACTTCCTTATTGTCCAATGCATCACGGTGTGTCCAATAATCCATGCCATCCACTCCCGGAATGGGAGGAATAAATGTATCGCTACCGGTACAAAGCAACAGGTTCTCGCATTCGTAAATCTCCTCGCCGCATTTCACCGTATTCTTGTCTATGACAGTAGCCTCTCCCGTCACTATATTCACCTGATGGGCAGTCAGTTTCGCCTTGATGCCCAACACCAGCTTACGCACCACCTTTGATTTCCGGGCAACAATCTTGCCCAAGTCAAAAGAAGCTTCGGGCACAGTGACCGCATATTTGGAAGCGTGCTTGGCATAATCATACACTTTGGCGGAATAGAGCAATGTCTTTGTGGGAATGCAACCTTCATTCAGGCACACGCCCCCCAGACTCCTCTTTTCAAACAACACAACACTGAGGCCGGCTTTTCCGGCAACTTCGGCAGCAGTATAGCCGGCAGGCCCTCCACCGATAATCGCAATTTGATATTTCATGGTATTTATTAAAATTAATCAGTTCTTTATCAATTCAAAACCTTCGACCGCCAGGCCGGGACATACCTTCTTCAAAGCTTCCACAAACTCCAAAGGCCTGTCGGGACTTATCATCACAAATCCTTGTGCATGTTCAACTTTTATCTTTTGCATCCCAAGGGCATGAGGCTGGTAAGTAATGTTCCTGATGCCATCCACACAGAATCTTTTGCCCCATACCGATTTAACTTCCAGCACACCGCTATCTTTAATCGTATAAATAGTCTTCGACTGAGAATAAAACAGCATGAGAGGTACAATTAAACCACCCAAAGCCGTCCATTCCTGCAGCCAAAAAAAGATAACAATCACGACCAATATGGCGACCCCCATTCCTACATATTGCCAATCGGGAACCCATTTTGTCTTAAATACTTGTTCCATGTTTTCCGATTTTAAAGGTTGTATGTCCGAAAGATACTAAAATAACCGGTTTCCTGCTACATATTTTCTTCAAAAAGTATCTTCATCCTCTTCTTTATGTTCCAACCGCCTGACCAATGCATTCATAAATTCCTCAGGCTTCTCCGGCAGAAGGTCTATCACCTTATCATTGTCATAATGCACCAATACATATCGGGTGAATCTCAGGTGTTTCAATCCGAAGAGACGTTTCAGTTCTACATCCGTAATCCGTGAAAGCGGAATGTTTTTCTCCTTCTGGAAACGTCCGTTATAAATCACCAAGTTTCCGTCTGCCGTCAGTGTATAGGTGGAATGAATGATACGCTCTATATTGATAATGACAATCATAGCGAAAAACATTCCTATCAGTGCCGCCCCTTTGTACCAAAAGGCAACCAGCATGATCAAAGTAAACAAAATAAGAAACAAATGAGTTGTTCCTGAAATCTTTACATGGAAAGTCCGATTCATCATAATTTTAAATTTTGGCGCAAGTTAATCATTTGTTCTCAATTATTTTAAAAGAGCTGATTGTTTTTCTTCCATCCCCACAATCACGGAACAAGATTCCCACGACCATAAAACAACAAACGAATCCATTTTAAACGAAAAGAAGAACACCAATAAAATACATATCATACCGTATCTTTCAAAAAAAGGCAGCAAATAACAGCATTAAAATGTACAATGAAAAAAGGTTTTCTTTACCTTTGCAACCATAAATCACATTATCATGGTTAGAAAATTCGATTTCCTTGTGATCGGCTCCGGAATTGCCGGAATGAGCTTCGCACTGAAAGTGGCTCACAAAGGCAAGGTTGCCCTCATTTGTAAAGCCGGGCTGGAAGAAGCCAATACCTATTTTGCTCAGGGAGGTATCTCATCTGTTACCAACCTGAAAGTAGACAATTTCGAAAAGCACATTGAAGATACAATGATTGCCGGTGACTGGATTAGTGACCGTGCAGCCGTGGAAAAAGTTGTGCGCGAAGCTCCATCGCAGATTCAAGAATTAATAAAATGGGGAGTAGAGTTTGACAAGAAAGAAAACGGAGAGTTTGACTTACATAAAGAAGGAGGACATTCCGAGTTCCGTATCCTGCACCATAAAGACAATACCGGCGCAGAAATACAGACAAGCCTCATCAAGACTGTAAAAGCCCACCCCAATATTACGGTTTTTACCGATCATTATGCAGTAGAAATCATTACTCAACACCATTTGGGTATCATCGTAACCCGTCATACTCCGGGCATCAAATGTTTTGGCGCGTATGTGCTGAACGAAAGCACCGGAGAAGTAGATACTTTCTTATCCAAAGTGACTATTATGGCCACAGGAGGCTGTGAAGCCGTTTATCGCAATACCACCAATCCGCTGGTAGCAACCGGTGACGGTATTGCCATGGTATATCGTGCCAAAGGCGCAGTGAAAGATATGGAGTTCATTCAGTTCCATCCCACTGCCCTCTTTCATCCGGGCGACCGTCCCAGCTTCCTCATCACTGAAGCCATGCGCGGTTACGGTGCTGTGTTGAAAAACCAGAGTGGTGAGGAGTTTATGCAAAAATACGATCCGCGTCTGTCTCTTGCTCCGCGTGATATCGTGGCACGTGCCATCGACAGTGAAATGAAACAGCGCGGTGAAGACCATGTTTATCTGGATGTCACTCATAAAGACCCGGAAGAAACCAAGAAGCATTTCCCTAATATATATAAGAAATGTCTCAGTCTGGGTATCGATATCACCAAAGATTATATTCCTGTTGCTCCGGCAGCTCACTATCTGTGCGGAGGCATTAAGGTGGATTTGGACGGACAGTCCAGCATCAACCGCCTGTACGCCATCGGCGAGTGTTCCTGCACGGGACTGCACGGCGGCAACCGTCTGGCATCCAACTCACTGATTGAAGCAGTGGTTTACGCCGATGCTGCGGCCAAACATGCTTTGAGTGTGCTCGACCGATATGATTACAATGAGGACATTCCCGAATGGAACGATGACGGCACCATGAATAATGAAGAACGTGTGCTGATTACACAGAGCATGAAAGAAGTGAACCAAATCATGGAAGCCTATGTGGGTATCGTGCGCAGTAATACGCGCCTGATTCGTGCCTGGAACCGTTTGGACATCCTGTATGAAGAAACCGAACGACTGTTTAAACGCTGCAAGGCATCACGCGAACTGTGTGAATTGCGCAACATGATTAACATCGGATATCTGATTACGCGTCAGGCAATGGAACGCAAAGAAAGCCGCGGCCTGCACTACACGATTGATTATCCGCATGCTAACGCAGAAAATAAATAATAGAATGAAACGAAGCATTTTGACTCTATGCCTGCTGGGACAAGTATTGTTCCTGTGGGCACAGAATCAGTATTATGTGGCTCCCAATGGAAATGACAATCACGACGGAAGTTTTCAGAAACCTTTCCAAACCATTGAACGGGCACAATTGAAAGCTCGAAAAGCTCAAGGCGAAACAACCATCTATTTGCGTAAAGGTATCTATCGGTTGGAGCGTCCTATAATCTTCACTCCCGAAGACGGTGGAAAAGAGAAACCATTATCCATACGTGCCTTCCGCAATGAACAAGTAACGCTATCCGGCGGAAAAGTATTACACCCTGTGTGGAAGCCTTATAAAAAAGGTATCCTGACAGCTGTTCTCCAAGATGACATACATCACCCGGATATGCTGTTGAGTAACGGAAACATCCGCCACATGGCACGTTATCCCAATTTCGATTCCACAGCAGTGCGTTTCAACGGTACCTCAGCCGATGCCACCGCTCCCCGGAGGGTAAAGAGCTGGAAACATCCCGAAGGAGGATACCTCCATGCCATGCACATAAGCGACTGGGGGGATTTCCACTACCGCATCACCGGTAAAGACAAAGCCGGAAAACTGATGCTGGAAGGCGGATGGCAGAACAACCGCCAATCAGGATTACACGCCAAAAACCGGATGGTGGAAAATATATTCGAAGAATTGGACGCTCCGGGTGAATGGTTCTATCAGGCGGAATCTTCCACCTTATATTATTATCCCATGCCGGACGAAGACGCAGAAACAGCCGTCTTCGAGACTCCCATACTCAAGCATCTGATTGAATTCCGCGGTTCGGAACAACAGCCGGTCACTCACATTACTATACAGGGAATCGAACTGACACAAACATTGCGTACTTTTATGGATAAATACGAACCGTTGCTCCGCTCGGACTGGATGGTCTATCGGGGTGGTGCCGTGGTGTTTGAAGGTACGGAAGATTGCTCGCTGAAAGATTGCTATCTTCATAATTTGGGAGGAAACGCAGTCTTCTTCTCCTGTTATAACCGTCGCTCCACCGTATCGGGTTCTCATTTTACCCGTATCGGAGCCAGTGCTGTTTGCTTTGTGGGCGACCCGAATGCTGTCCGCTCTCCAAGCTTCGAATATAATGAGTTTGTACCGGCCGGGAAACTGGATCGTACACCCGGTCCTATAGGAAATAACTATCCGGCTCATTGTCTGGTATATGACAATCTGATTCACTCCATCGGTCTGTTCGAGAAACAGATTACGGGAGTGGAACTATCCATGTGCCGACACATCACAGTCAGCCACAATAGCATCTATGATACTCCGCGTGCCGGCATCAACGTCAGCGAAGGAACTTGGGGCGGGCATATCATCGAATTCAACGATGTATTTGACACGGTAAAAGAAACCGGTGATCATGGCTCTTTCAATTCCTGGGGACGTGACCGTTTCTGGCATCCTCACCGACAGGTAATGGATTCGTTGGTAAATGCCGAAGCCTCACTGATTCTGGCAGACGTCACTTCTCCCATCGTATTACGGTATAATCGTTTTCGCTGCGACAGAGGTTGGGACATTGACTTGGACGACGGCTCCGGTAATTACCACATTTATAACAATCTGTGTCTGAACGGAGGCATCAAACTGCGTGAAGGCTTCTATCGGGTAGTAGAAAACAATATCATAGTCAATAACTCTTTCCATCCTCACGTATGGTTTAAGAACAGCGGTGATGTGTTTACCCGTAATATTGTGATGTCTTCTTACCGGCCGATTCAAGTCCGCCATTGGGGTCTGGAAGTGGATTATAACATCTTTACCGACAGCACTGCTTACCAAAAAGCCCGCAAACAGAATACCGATGCACATTCCATTGTATGCACCCCTGTCTTCCTTAACCCGAGCCGGGGAGATTATCGGATTGACAACCATTCGGACGCTGTTTTTCGTTGTGGCTTCCGCAACTTTGACATGGATAGATTCGGAGTTGTCTCACCCCGATTAAAAGCTTTGGCCAAGACGCCCGAATTTCCCAAACCCATTCTCATGGAAGAAGGAAAAGCACATGCCACTATCGAATGGCAAGGACTACAAATTAAAAACTTGGATACCCTGGGCGAACGTTCTGCCACCGGTATGGATACGGAACGCGGCGTTTATGTCATTTCGGTCAATGCACTGGGTAGTGTGTTGCGTGACTATATCCGCCCCAACGATGTGATTTTGGAGCTGGGCGGCAAAACCGTGAATAACCTGGCTGACTTGCAGAAAGCAGTTCAAGAAACAGATTTAAAGCAACCGCAAACCATGGTTATCTTCCGAAGTCAAAAAGAGAATAAACTGACTTTACCGGGAAATTTGCTGAAATGAATATCTACTTCGGATATAAAAAATCATTGTAGTATATCGAGGTATGAAAATGATGGTTTACAAAGAAGTGTAACCCAAAAACGAAGGGAGTGTGTCAAAACGTGGATAATGCTGTCGTTTCGTTCGTAGGGGCGAGGTTCGCTC
>OJQE01000475.1_pt1 | contig 10817 bp, 9 predicted proteins | sample 1598631 | NCBI WGS metagenome assembly OJQE01 (sample SAMN03922498, study PRJEB24848) | human gut metagenome | isolation source: stool sample | host: Homo sapiens | place: Germany | collected 2011-11 | reverse complement strand
ATTTCAATTAAAGTTCCTTTTTCTTTTTTGTAACCTAAAGGTGCAGTTCCATGAAGAAACATTCCTTTTTTGCGAGAAGCCGCAAATTTGTCACGAATCCTTTCACCGGTAACTTCTCTTTCAAATTGTGCAAAAGATAATAGAATATTCAATGTCAATCTACCCATTGAGGTTGTGGTATTAAATTGTTGCGTTATAGATACAAAAGAAGTTTGGTGTTTATCAAATGCATCAATTATTTTTGAAAAGTCCATAAGCGAACGAGTCAAACGGTCAACTTTATAAACGACCACAATATCAACCTCGCCTTGTTCAATATCTTTAAGAAGCTCCTGAAATGCAGGACGATTCATTGTCCCGCCGGAATATCCTCCATCATTATATTGTTTTTCAATAAGGTTCCAACCTTCATGTTTTTGGGATTTTATATAAGCCTCACAGGCTTCACGCTGAGCATCAAGTGAGTTAAAATCCTGTTCAAGTCCTTCTTCCGATGATTTTCTGGTATATACTGCACATCTGATTTGTTTAATCATTTGCATACTCCGAAAAATCTTTTCCCATTCCATCTGGTTCCTGTAATCTCATAAGCTATTGCAGAAAGACTTTTATAAACTTTATCACCATAACCGTAACCCTGTTCTAAAACCTTAACTTCATGTGTTTTCCCGTTATATTCTCTCAAAAGTCGTTTGCCTGCCAGTGATGATTTTGTTTGAATCTTTTTAATAATATTAGAATCAAAGGATTCCGATATTTCAAACTTATCAACAAGTTTTTTAATTCGGCCTTTTAATTCAGGTGAATAATCCGAATATTTTTCTTTCCATTTAGCCATTTTGCGGTCCAGAAGTTTATTGTTCATTAAAAATCCTTTTTGCTATTAACATAAATCGCTCTTGTTGCAGGCAAAATCAAGTCCATTGACACAATTGTTATCTTTAAAGTTCAATAAAATAGCCATCTTCCTGGTCTGGTCTTGTTATTAATATGTATTTATTGTAGAGCCTTACATTTGCAGTTTTATTTTCAGGGTCTAAATTTTGTACCTCGGTAAGTACTGCAATAAGTTCTTCCAAATTTGGCATAATAAAATCCTTTCAAGTTTTGTACTTATATACATCACTCGAAAGTGTTTTATATCAAGAAGTTAGACATAAAGCTTATCGTTTATACATCCCCAGCCAAATAATCTTCATCAAGTCGTTTAATTGTATAAGTTTTTTTAGGCTGAACTCCGAGATTATATTTAATCATCAAGGTTACAAGTTCATCGCCGTCAATTAGTCGGACAACTTTACCCTGAGCGGCTTCTGCTTTTCTTTTTGCTCTTTCGTCAAAGAAACTGGTCGTAATAAAGACTCCTTTGCTTACAATCGAACAGCCGAGTGCTCCGACAAAGTTTTGAATTTCTTTTTCATTTACTTTGTTTTCAGAATATCTTTTGGCTTGTAGATAAATTTTTTGCAATCCAAGTTCATCTTCATTGACAATTCCGTCAATACCGCCATCATGACTTAATTTTGTCATAGAACCCGTTCCGTAATTCATTTTTTCCATTAAGTCAAGCACTATTCTCTCAAAACGTACAGGGTCAACTTTTTTCAAAGCCTCAAGCAAATCTTGTTTTAAGGATTCTAAATATTCTTTTTCCGCAGCTTCAAAAATTTCATCCGGAGTTAAGTCATTTGTGATAGTTTTTTCTTTTTCTTCAGTTTTGAATTCTTTGGTTGTGTGATTAATAAATTCGTTAAATTTTTCAAACTTTGATAAAAATTTATTATCAATTCTCATTGGCTTCTTTTCTAATACTGATTTGCCAATTTCTGTTATTTTCATAACACCGCGTGAAGGATATTCAATCAATCCTGCTTTTTTAAGATATGTTCTTGCCCAACCTGCTCTATTATAATATATTTGCTGATTTCCGCTCGGCAACATTTCTTGTAAATCTTTATCAGTCAAATTTAAAATCTTTACAACAGACTGAACAACGTCACTATTTTTGTGTTCTTGACCATCTGCAATGACTTCAAGTGTTGGCAACATGAAATCTTGATAATTTGGGACTGCCATTCTAAACTCCTTTTTCCTAATTGTAGCGAATGATAACATTTGTGTCAATGGGCTTGATTTTACTTGCTACAAGAGCGATTTATGTAAGTATGAGGATGAACGACTTATGGACATAGCAAGCTTGGTTGACGGCGACAAACGGGCACGCAACAGCAAAGCTGTTGGCTTCAGCCCTCTGCCGACAATCCGCTACGGAACAAAGATTTTAAATCGTAAGACAAACGAGATAGGATTACTTATTAAAACATGGCTAAACGAATTCGCAGATGAAAATGTTTGGTATGCAACTTGCGTAGACCAAAAAGGAAAATGTTATAATAAAGAACTGGATGAAATAGTTCCTCTTGAGGATTAAAAAGTTAATTTATAAATCCGGAAATTAGTTTATAAATAGTCCTTAAATCGCTATCGGTAACATTTTCGAGAGAATTATTGATTTTGTGAAGTAAAACATCCCGCTCTTGAAAGTGTTCTGTCTGAAACAACTGTGTATATTCTATTTCTAAAGCAGTTGCGAATTTTTCAATTAAATCAGCTTTCGGAAAACTTCTTCCAGTTTCAATATGGCTCATGTGCTTCGGGTCAATTCCTGCCATTTCGGCAAGCTGGTATTGTGTAATCCCTTTTTTGTTTCGTAATTCTTTTATTCTTTGTCCGAAATCTTTTTTTATGTTCATAACTACCTCTTTATGAGGATAATAGTATATTAGGAACTTATAAACCGTATTAAAGACATCTAAATGAATGATTTTTATGTTTTTAATATTGTAATACTATTTTAAATATGGTAATTTATAGAAAAATATGTCCTTGATAAAGAATTATGGAGATTATTATGAAAAAGATGAGTTTTTTGACATCATTGATAGCTGCAGCAATACTTTCTACATTTAATATTGTTTCAGCTGCTGAAAGGCAAATTGTAAATGAAGGTGAGGCCTTAAATATAAGTGATTTGACACTTGAAAATATAAACTATGACGGAAACGGCGGGGCTATTGAAAATTACGGGACACTGGACGTTAATAATTCAATTTTTAATGAAAATTCTTCCTATAACGGTGGAGCAATTTACAATAAAGGTACTATAAATTCTTTTAACGCTTCAATATTTAACGGAAATAAAGCCTTTGCGACCCAACTTCGAACAGTCAATATGAAAGAAGGTTGGAATTATGATACGCAAACCGGCATTTTAACAGGAACATTAGATGGTGAAACCGTTGAAGTTACGGCTGCACCTGTTTATAACGAGGGCGTTTATAATATAATGTATAACGGTGAAATTGTTGGTACGGTTTATACAAACGGAAATGGCGGGGCAATCCATAATGCGCAGGGCTCGTTAGTAATAAACGACTCAAATTTTAGTAATAATACTTCTTTAATAGAACATAAAACTTTTAATAACAATTCTTATGATGATAACGGAATATTGGTCAGTCAAAATGCTGAATACGTGAGTTATGAGGGTTCCGGTGGGGCGATTTATACCAAGGATAATTTAGATATAACAGACAGTATTTTTGAAAACAATAAAGCGGCTTACGGTGGTGCCATTTACAGTGAGAACGCCGATAGTATTACCAATATCAAGAACAGTAAATTCATAAATAACACATCTTACAATGAAAGTTCCGAGAAAGGCAGTCTTACAGTTGGCGAAGAAATTTATAACTTTGATAATGAACATTATGGTTTGGGCTCGGGCGGAGCAGTTGTCACCAATGGTGAAACCAATATTGAAAACAGTGAGTTTACAGGTAATACCACAGGAGGTGACGGGGGTGCTGTCTCTGTAAACGGAGATTTGAATGTTAAGAACAGCATTTTTAAAAATAACATTGCAAAAGCAGATAACAAAGGCACACAGTACAATTATAAAGGTAATGGCGAAGTTGAAAAAATCGATTATGACTATCACAATGGTTACGGCGGCGCTATTTCACATGGCAGTGGTAATTTAGTAATAGAGAATTCAATATTTGAAAACAATATTGCCGGCGGTGAAGGCGGAGGAGCAATAAGTTCGGAAGGTTCATCAATCAATATCGCAAGTTCCGTATTTACCGGCAATTCTTCATCAGGAAATGGCGGCGCAGTTTATTCAAAAGGCAAAATGGTAGTAAATGACAGCAAGTTTGACAACAACTCTGCCTTGAATGGCGGAGCATTGAATGTTGTTGGAGATTTGGAAGTTGAAAATGCTGAATTTACCGGTAATTCTGCGTCTGAAACAGGCGGAGCGATATTCAACGTCGGCACTGATATATACATAAAAAATTCAACTTTTAAAAATAATATTGCAAAGTCAGAAGTAAATAATGGCGAAGATGAAAAAGTTGAGCCTGGCAGAATTGCAGGAGCAGGCGGGGCGATTTTCGCATACGGTGATGATTATTATGGAATTTACAATACTGAAGATAACGAAAATCCTGATACAAATAAGGAGAATAAATTTGTTATAGAAAACAGCACTTTTGAAAATAATATTTCGGGAGATGACGGCGGTGGAGCGATTGCAACGTCAATAAGTTCTGAAATCAAGGATTCCGCATTTAAAAATAATCAGACAAGCGGTTCCGGAGGCGCATTAGCCACAAACACGGGCACAATATCAACAACTCAAAAATATGGAATTAATACTTTCTTCGACACACCACCTGTTCTTAATTTGTCTGTTCAAACATTAAATAATTCTTCATTTGAAAACAACAGTGCTTTTGATAAAGGCGGTGCAATTTATGCTAATAATTCGGGGTTAGTATTGACCGATACGGATTTTATCAACAATTCTGCAAATACCGGCGGAGCAATTTATGCAGGCTGGACAGGTGAGTTAAAGGACTTAGTTCCTGTCTTTGAAGATTTGGATTTACATGCAGGAGTTCATGTTACTGCTTTGAATAAAGATGTTAAATTTAACGGGAATCAAGCAGAAAACGGTGCTGATATTTATCTTGAAAATAATATTTTGTATTTAAATTCAAATGAAGGCAAAAAGATTACTTTTGAAGGCGGAATTACCGGTAAGAACTCAATAATAAACATCAACGATAAGACAAAAAATCTTTACGAGGATTTATCTTCAACAGGACAAATCGTTATTGATAATTTTGTTATGCCAGAAAAAGAATCGGCTCTGCCTGTTAATCTCAAAGGCGGGACATTAAAACTTACTCAGGAAAAATACCTTGACGGAACGGATTTAACCTTAGAAGAAGGTTCTATATTAGATTTAACAAACAACAAAACCGGCACAATGTCTCTTAATAGTCTCACATCCAACAACGGAAACTTAAATATGGACATGGATTTGTCAGGTAAAGAACAAAATTTTGATTATATTAATGCAAAGACTGCAAGCGGAAACTTAAATATTTCAGGAATAAATGTTTTATCCGATATGGAAGATAATGTTAATGAAATCTCTGTTGATATATCACAATTCGGATTACCTCATACGATTGCATTGAATACATCCGGTAATGAAATAAATACTCTTACTAACGATTATTTGTATACTGTCACATCTGACGGCAAAAAAATTGAGGTTAACAGACTAACTGATGATGAAGGCAATGCGAAAATTATTGACGGGTTTACGACAGCAGTTAATCAAAATGATATCATTGACGGGCATGAAATAAATCTTTCTGATAATCGTGTTTATTCTGCAAACAAAGATATTGAAATAACTGCACAGGATTCAAGCCGAGGCTGGGCAGGAGAACTTGGCGGGAAATCACTAACCGTAAACGGTATGGGGCGTTCACTTAACGGTTACGACAAAAAAGGAATAGTGATTTCACATAACCAAACACTCACATTCAATGATACTAATATAAACGGATTTAAAACATTCCAAGACAGAAAAGGGGCTTTAACTGTTAAAGACGGTGGCCAATTAAATATTAATGCCATAAACCATAATGTTACAATCGGTGGAGTTTCTGCCGATAAAAACATGGACACAAACGCAATTTATTTGGACGGAAATTCTTCCAAAGCCTTTTTGTCAACTTCAAACCAAAAAGAAATAACAATAAATAACGATATTCGTTCTTCAAATATTTCCAATGAATTAAAATTAAACGGAGACGGAAAAATCACATTCAATGGAATTGTAGACCCTTTAACATTAACAAACGAGAATTCCGAAACTTTCCATAATAATTTTATTGACGGTGTAAATTATAATCTCAATAGCGGCACTGTAAGTTTTGCAAAGGACGAATATCTGAACGGCCAAACTAATAAAAATACTTTAAATTTCAACGGCGGAACATTAAACCTTGCAAACGGCTCAGTCGGTTTAATTGATTTGGCGGCATTAAACATTAACGCCAATTCCAATATAATGCTGGATGCAGATTTGGCAGCAGAAAAAATGGATAAGATTACCGCAGACAGCGCAAGTGCAAATACAGATGCTTTTTTAAACGTCAGTAATATAAATCTTTTAAGCGACGCAATCAAAGACAAAGTTGAAATTAATGCAATAGAACCTGCCGTAACACTGGACAATGGTGAAACCCTTGCAAGTCATATAACGACAAGTGTAGGTAGCGTTGCATATTCACCAATATTTAAATATGGTGTGGATTACAATCCTTCAACAGGTAATTTTACATTCTCAAGACCTTCAACATCAGATTATCGCAATTTGAACCCTGCTGTTATGGTTGCTCCTGCTGCTGCACAAGCAGGCGGCTATATGACAATGCTTGATACATATAGTAACGCTTTTGCAAATATGGATATGAGAATGCTTTCCCCGTCAAGCATGAGATTATCCTCCAAAAATGCAAACAAATATGCGGTTACGGAATTATCGGCGTCGCAAAATACATATCAGGCAACTGAATACAACTCCGGCGGTATTTATGTAAAACCTTATGCATCATTTGACAGCGTCGGGATGAAAAACGGACCTAAAGTCAACAATATGTCTTACGGGTCATTTATCGGCGGCGACTCTGCTGTTCATCAGTTCCAAAACGGTTTTGAAGGGACATTCAGCCCTTATATAGCTTATCAGGGAAGCCACCAAAATTTTGCAGGAAACAGTATATACCAAAACGGCGGAACTCTGGGTTTTACAGGTTCTTTGTATAAAGGTAAATTCTTTACAGGTTTAACTGCAGGTGTCGGAGTGAATTTATCAGAAGCAAGTACAATGTTCGGTAATGAAGATTTTCCGATGTTAATGACAGGTGTTGCAAACAAAACAGGATACAACTTTGAATTCAAAGACGGCAAATTTATTATTCAGCCAAGTTTGATGTTAAGTTACAGTTTTGTTAATACATTTAACTATAAAAATGCAGCAGGCGTAAGAATAGATGCCGACCCGTTACACGCTTTTCAAATAGCACCTGCCGTCAAATTCGTAATGAATACGGAAAGCGGCTGGCAGCCTTATGCAAGTGTCGGTATGATGTGGAATTTGATGGATGATACGCAATTTACGGCAAATAATGTATCATTGCCTGAATTAAGCATAAAACCATATTTTCAATACGGCTTAGGCGTACAAAAGCTCATTGGCGACAAATTTACGGCATACGGACAGGTAATGCTGAGAAACGGCGGCAGAAACGGTATAGCAGCAACGTTTGGCGGAAAATATATGTTAGGTCATGAATCTCGTTTAAAAGAAAATATTTAACAGTGAAAAGGAGTTTATTTAAATATAAATTAACTCCTTTTCTTTAAATTTTACAAAAATTTATACTCGTGAAACCCTTGCTGTACACGACTTTTACAAGTATAAGCTCCTTATATACCTTGCCAATATTTAATTGTAGGCTTGCAAAATATTTGAAATGCTGTTATATTGTGCATGTTGGAGAAAAATATGCCAATAACAATCAGCAAAACTATAGACGAAAATTCAATAAAGCATTCAAATGGTCAGCAGTCAATAGAGGCTATCATTGGTAACATTGCATCTGCAATTAATGAACCGGTAAACCATAAATGCAAAAAAGTCCGTCAATATATGCAGGCATTTTTACTCGACCTAATCCGCTCAATTACATGTTTTGAATTTTTTATTAAACCTCTCACAAATTTAGAAGCAGAATTACAAATTTGGGAATTTATAAAGCTTCAAATTCCGATTTTATCAAATATAAATATTAAAAATTTAGTCAAAATTAAAGTCTTATACAACGACGATACAACCCCTTATCTCCTTATTTAAATGCAATATTTTTGCATGGTTATTTCTGGCCTTATTGGCACAATTTGTGCTGCAATAAAGGCTGTGTTAAATACAAAAATAAGGAAAATCAAATGACATCAATAAATATAAAATTAAATAGCGATGATATCGCAAAAAGTTTACGTCACTTGGAAAAGACGTTTTTAGAGGGCAAACCCTCAAACAATTTACAAATGGTTGACATCAATTCAATTATTTTGAGAGACAAAAGTTTGCGCAAGCACTCAAAAAAGCAGTTGCAAAAATTAAAAAATGCAATTAAAAAAGTCGGTTATACAAACCCTATCATTATCGATGAAAATCAAAACATCATTGCAGGCGAATTGCGGCTTTTAGCTGCAAAAGATCTCGGCTTCATTCAAATTCCGGTAATAATACTGGAAAATTTAACAAAGGAAGAAGCTGATGCAATCCGAATTTTAGACAACAGAATTGCAGAAGACGGTGAATGGAATTTTGAGACCCTAAAAGATGAACTCGAAAAATTGTTGAAATTCGATGTTACTTTTGAAGACTTGGGATTCGATACCGTTGATTATGATAAAATATTCCTTGCTAACGATACTGACGAAAACAAAGACCACAACTCTGACAAAGAAGACGAAAGTTGGCTCGATGCAAACGTACCTGCACGAGCAAAACTCGGAGATTTATGGCGGCTTGGTGATCATTTTGTTTATTGTGGTGATTGCCTGCGTGCCAAGTCGTTTGAACACCTTATGCAGGGTGAACTTGCTCAAATTATTATAACTGATTCTCCATATAATTGCAAAATAAACGGTCACGTTTGCGGTTTAGGCAAAACTCAACATGAAGAATTTGCTATGGCATCTGGAGAGATGACCGTTTTGGAATTCGCTGAGTTTATTTCAAATTTCATGCAAAATCTGATAAAATTCTCCGTTGACGGTTCCTTGCATTACCTTTTCATGGATTGGGCAGGTCTGAATACCTTATTAACTCAGGGCAAAAAACATTATACTGAGCTTAAAAATATCGCAGTCTGGAACAAAGGTGTTGGCGGTATGGGGGCTATGTATAGAAGCCAACATGAGATGGTTCCGATATTCAAAAACGGAAAGGCCAAGCACCAAAACCATATTCAGCTGGGAAAATATGGCAGGTATCGTACAAATGTTTGGGATTATCCCGGAGTTCGTGCAACAAACCCTGCATCACTAGAACTCCTGAAGCTGCACCCGACTAGCAAATCTGTCCCTATGCTTCATAATATTTTACTTGATGCATCATCTAAAAATGATGTTGTCCTCGACTGTTTTGGCGGTTCAGGCTCAACACTTCTTGCGGCAGAACGCTGCAAACGCAGAGCAAGGCTTATTGAAATAAACCCGAGATATGTGGATGTTACAATTTACCGCTGGGAGAAAGAAACCGGTAAAACTGCAAAATTAATCAACAACTTTGCGGAGGTTCAAGATGGAGAATAATAAGGATTACGAAATCGGTTATGGGAAACCGCCAAAGAACACCCGTTTTACAAAAGGACACTCAGGGAATCCCGCAGGACGTAAGAAAAAAATAATTCCGGATACGCTATTTCAAGCAATTAGTCTTGAATTATGTCAGCAAAAGACTATTACAGACGCAAGCGGTTTGAAAGAGAAAGTTCCACTTTACAGTATTCTTGCTAAAAAGTTGGTCCAAGATGCTATTCAGAATGATGGTCCATCAAGGAAATTTTTACTTCAAACGAATAATCTGTTTAAATGTAATTTCCAAGAAATTGTAAGATTTATAAAAGAACGTAATAATCAAAAAGAAGAAGAATTTACAGATGAAGAAAATGCTTATATAAAAGATTATCTTAATAAAATCATTCAAGAAAAATTACTAAATGAAAAAGATAATTGATACCCTGTTTAAATAAACTTTTTGATGAAAAATTCCCTGCTTATTATAAGCAGGGAATTACTTTAAAGTAGCTAAATTAATTATGTTTTGAAGCTTTAATTTTTAAAATTACCGTAAAATTTCCTTGTTATATATTTAGCAGGGAATTTGATAACCATTTATGAAAGTGTGACCTTGTTACAGAAAGACTTTTGATGCCAAAACTACACACTCCGTTTTTTAAAGGCTTTCGAGCCTTTTATTTTTTTTTAGGTGACGCCTGAATTTTTTAAATGCTCACAAAATGTTTTATCATTGCACCTTTTTCATTCAAAGTCATTTATTAATATGACACCGTTTATCAATGCAAATTCATTTTTTTCAAGATAATTAATTTGAGAGCTTATTATGTGGTAATTTTTCAAATTAACATATTTTTCATTATCATTTATGTTGTTAACTTTAATATCAGTGAGGGTCTTGATAGTCCAATCAGAATATTGATTTGCCTTGTCATAAGGATCGAATACCTTGAGTTTATTATCACTAACAGATATTAAATTGACATAATGTCCCCAATGTCTTGTATATGAACCGTCATCATTTAAAGTATAAACACCAATATTTAATATTGCAGAATTTCCTTCATTTAATAATTTGG
>OJQE01000443.1_pt1 | contig 11325 bp, 10 predicted proteins | sample 1598631 | NCBI WGS metagenome assembly OJQE01 (sample SAMN03922498, study PRJEB24848) | human gut metagenome | isolation source: stool sample | host: Homo sapiens | place: Germany | collected 2011-11 | reverse complement strand
TGTATAAGAGACAGCCTTTATTCGTTGGCGATGATCGAGGGGATCAGTCCTTGCGACCAGATGCTACATGTGCAGCAGCAGTTGATGGACGAGAACGGTCGTTTGTGGGTTCCCCGTAACGCCAGCGCGAAGCGAATCGGCGAGATGGTTACGATCAAGTGGGGATTACAGAACTCGGATAACTGGGTAACCGCTTATCTGATGAGCCAGCTCTCACCTTATACGTTTGTTCGTTTGCTTCATTCTTTCGGTTTGAAGAATCATATCGATCCGGTTATCTCGGTCTGTCTGGGTACTCCGGATGTATCGGTGGGTGAGATGGTCGGAGCCTATACGGTATTTGCCAACAAGGGCATCCGGGTAGAACCTTTATTCGTGACCCGTATAGAAGATTCATATGGAAATACAATTGCGAACTTTACCCCACAGATGAGTGAGGTGCTGACGGAAGATGCTTCCTATAAGATGCTACATATGTTGAAAAGCGTAATCGACGGTGGTACCGGAGGACGTGTACGTTTCCGCTACGGTATCAAGGCGGAGATGGGTGGTAAGACCGGAACGACCCAGAATAACTCCGACGGTTGGTTCATGGGATTTACGCCTAGCTTGGTTTCCGGCTGCTGGGTAGGCGGCGAGGACCGTTCCATCCATTTCGACCGCTTGGCGGAAGGGCAGGGAGCGAGTATGGCGTTACCGATTTACGCCCTTTATATGCAAAAGGTTTATAAAGATAAAACGTTAGGCTACTCGGAAGACGAGACTTTCGAGATCCCCGAGAAATACGCGAACCCATGTAGCGAAGGAGGGGAGGAAGATAGCCCTACGACTCCACCGGATACAGGAGGTATCGATAAGATGTTTGAGTGATAATAATCAGACTATTACAGTTTTTTTAATTCCCCGTAAGGAAAACTTTTGTTTCCCTATAGCAAAACAAAAGTTTCTTCAGCAGGAAACTTTTGTTTCTTCCAATAGAAACTGCAGTTATCTTTATGGAAAACAGAAAGCGCTACTGATCCTTTTTCCCAAATCCTTTGTTATACTAAGAATTAATGGTTAGATTTGTGACTGTTAATCTTAATAAAGGAGGAGCTATATGGACCGTAGTAAAATGATTTCTCAGTTGGAAGACCCGTCTGAAGTCTTTGATTTTCTTGTGATCGGAGGAGGAGCTACCGGCATAGGTATCGCTCTGGATGCTTCGACAAGAGGATATAGAGTCGCCTTATTCGAACAATCGGACTTTACGAAAGGAACTTCCAGCCGTAGTACGAAGTTGGTCCATGGCGGTGTCCGTTATTTGGCGCAAGGAGATGTCTCCTTGGTTCTGGAAGCTTTGCGCGAACGAGGCCTGCTACGCCAGAACGCTCCCCATTTGGTAAAAGATCAAACCTTCTTAATCCCTTGTTATCGTTGGTGGGAAGGCCCGTTTTATACGATAGGCCTGATCCTATATGATGTGATGGCCGGAAAATTAGGTCTGGGACGTTCGGTTTGTATCGGCCCGAAACGGGCGCTTCGTACCATTCCAATGCTTCGTCCGAAAGGGATGACCGCCGGGGTGCTTTATCACGACGGCCAGTTCGATGATTCCCGCCTTGCGATTAATATGGTCCGCAGCTCTATCGACGCCGGTGCTTGTATCTTGAACTACGCGAAAGTCATAGGGCTTCTGAAGGACGGTGACCACAAAGTATCCGGCGTTACGGTTCGAGATGAGGAGACCGGTACGGTTTATCAAGTAAGATCCCGTTGCGTGATCAACGCTACTGGTGTCTTCGCCGATGAGATCTTGCAAATGGACGAGCCGGGTAAACGCCCGACCGTTCGCCCCAGTCAAGGCGTCCATTTGGTATTGGATTCCTCTTTCTTGCAAAGTGATTGCGCCATTATGATTCCTAAGACATCGGATGGACGTGTGTTGTTCGCCGTACCTTGGCATGATAAAGTCGTGGTAGGGACAACGGATACCTTGATGGAATCGCCGGAAAAAGAGCCGGTAGCCTTAGAGAAAGAAATCCAATTTATACTCGATACGGCCGCTAACTATTTGACCCGGCCACCCAAGCGAAGCGATGTCTTATCTGTGTTCGCGGGGCTTCGTCCGCTCGCCGCTCCCCGTAGCGAAGGTAAAAAGACAAAAGAGATATCACGTAGCCATAAATTGATCCGGGAGAAATCCGGCTTGATCACCATTATCGGAGGCAAATGGACAACCTACCGGAAAATGGCTCAAGATACCCTAGACCTAGCGATACGTTACATGCATATTCCTACAAAAGACTGTATTACCGAGCGTTACCAAATCCATGGTAGCCGGAAGAATCCGGATTTCTCCGATCCTTTATACGTATATGGTACGGATGCCGACGAAATCCGTAACTTAGTGGCCTCTTCCCCCGCCATGGCGGAGAAGTTGCATCCGGACTATGCCTATACGGTAGGAGAGGTAACTTGGCTGGTCCGTAATGAGATGCCTCGTACTTTGGAGGATGTATTGGCACGCCGTTTGCGTATCTTATTCTTAGACGCACGGGCGGCGATGGCAATGGCTCCTAAAGTAGCGGGGATTCTGGCTACGGAATGGGGGAAGGACGAGACTTGGACCTCTGCTCAGGTAAAGGCGTTTAATGAGGTTGCCTCGAATTATATACTGAATTGACAAATTGATAAACGATACTAATATAGAAGGATATGAATTTTCGAAATAAATATGTGTTGGCGATCGATCAGGGAACCACTAGCTCCCGGGCTATCCTGTTTAATCATCAAGGAACTATTATTACGTTGGCTCAGAAGCCATTCCAACAGTATTTCCCGAAACCGGGCTGGGTAGAGCACGACCCGAATGAGATTTGGTACACCCAATCGTCTGTCATCAAGGAGGCGATGGCAAAAGCGGATGTCACGGATAGCCATATCGCCTGTATCGGAATCGCTAACCAACGGGAGACTACCATCATCTGGGACCGGGAGACTGGCTTTCCCGTATACAACGCGATCGTATGGCAGGATCGCCGTACGGCGGATTATTGCGAGGAACTTAAATCGCAAGGCTGGGCGGAACGTATCCAGCAGAAGACCGGATTGGTGATCGACGCTTATTTCTCCGCCACGAAGATAAAATGGATATTGGATAACGTAAAGGGTATCCGGGAGCGTGCGGAGCGGGGAGAGCTATGCTTCGGTACGGTAGATACTTGGCTGGTTTGGAAACTTACCCGGGGCGCTCAATTCATTACGGATGTGACGAACGCTTCCCGTACCATGCTTTTCAATATCCGTACTTTGCAATGGGATCAAGAGTTATTGGACTTGTTTACGATACCTGCCTCGATGTTACCGCAAGTGAAAGCCTGTAGCGAGGTTTACTGCGAGACATCAACTCCTATTTTTAAGAAAGGCATCCCGGTATCCGGTATGGCTGGCGACCAACAGGCGGCTCTGTTCGGCCAGCTCTGCGTAGAGGATGGTATGATCAAGACAACCTACGGAACCGGCTGCTTTATGATCCTGAATACCGGCAAGGAACCCGTTCTTTCCCAGAATAACCTATTGACAACGATCGCATGGAAATTAGGGGATCAGACGACCTATGCGCTGGAAGGTAGTGTCTTTGTGGGAGGTGCCGTCGTTCAATGGTTGAGGGATGGGATCGGCTTGATTCCGAATGCCTCGATTACGGAGCAAATGGCGAAATCCGTCAGTGATAATGGGGGTGTTTATTTTGTGCCGGCGTTAACGGGTTTGGGTGCGCCGTATTGGGATCAATACGCACGTGGCGCTATTATCGGGATTACCCGTGGAACTACGGCGGCTCATTTAACCCGTGCGGCTTTGGAGGGCATCTGTTATCAAGTATATGATGTATTGATGGCCATGGAAAACGATATTCACGCCAAGCCGAAAGAGATTCGGGTAGATGGCGGTGCTATCGCTAATAACTTCTTGATGCAATTCCAGTCCGATATCTGCCGCTGTCCGGTCGTACGTCCGAATGTATTGGAGACGACTGCTTTGGGAGCCGCTTATTTGGCGGGCTTGGCGATCGGCTATTGGAAGGATATCGATGAACTGAAAGAACAATGGTGCTTGGATAAGGTCTTTAACCCACAAATGAAAGAGGATACCGCCCGTAAATTATTGAACGAATGGCATAAGGCGGTGGGGCGTTCTCAGAATTGGGCTGAATAATGAAAATCATCTTATAGGCAGATTAACAAGTTAACAAATTCTTAAATTATTATCTTATGTCTCCATTTTTAGCGGAATTATTAGGGACTATGCTCTTGATCCTGATGGGAGGAGGAGTTGTAGCGAATGTCTGTTTGTCGAAAACAAAAGGCAATGGAGCGGGCTGGATAGCGATAACGACCGCTTGGGCTTTAGGCGTATTTATCGGTGTTGTGGTAGCCGGCCCTTATAGTGGCGCACATTTGAATCCGGCGGTATCGATCGGCTTGGCGATCGGAGGGACTTTCCCTTGGTGTGATGTATGTACTTATATAGCCGGGCAAATGATAGGTGCCGCTTTGGGCGCTTTATTGGTCTGGCTGGTTTATAAGGATCACTTCAACGCTACGGATGATCCGGATGCGGAATTAGGCGTATTCTGTACGAGTCCTGCTATCAAAGATTATCCAATTAATTTCTTAGGTGAGATGATCGGTACGTTCGCCTTGATGTTTGTCGTATTTTTTATAACGGACGGAGAACTAACCTACGAAAGCAATAGTACCTTGCCGATAGGTTTAGGTTCGGTAGGTGCCATTCCGGTAGCGTTTACGGTCTGGGTAATCGGCCTTTCCTTAGGTGGAACTACCGGTTACGCGATTAACCCTGCCCGTGATTTAGCTCCCCGGTTCATACACTTTATTTTGCCGATCAAGGGAAAAGGCAGCAGCCATTGGGAGTATGCTTGGGTACCTGTTTTAGGGCCGATAGCTGGGGCCGCTATTGCCGGTATGCTCTATTATGTATTGAAATAATCTCTTGTATCATCCGGATCACTTTCGGAACCGCCGCTTTTACCTCGGGTGTCAGATCCATTCCGACCTCGTTGATATTGAGGGCGGAGATGACAATGAGATGGGTTTCCGGGAGATCGTCGGTCAGGATCATGGCGTCGATCATATCTTTTAGACCGATCTCGTGGGCGCTCATGAGCGGGGGAAAGTCGGTGGCGTAACGAGGTTGGATCAGACGGACGGTGCCCGGAGGGTTATTATCCAGCGTGGCGTCGATCATGATGATACGGTCATATCCTTGCAGCCAACTTAATAAATGAAGTCCTCCCGTGCCCCCGTCCATCAAATGGACGTGAGCCGGGAGCTTCTCGTTTTCTAAAGCCTTGATAACGTGTATGCCTACACCTTCGTCTTTCAGCAATAAATTGCCTACTCCTAATACTAATGTTTCCTTCTCCACTTTCATCCTTTTTTAGCGATCTTAGTGATAGTCTCGGCAGTCTCGGTTACCTCTTCCTTGTCCGCTATGTCTTCCTCGATAAACTTCCAGCCACCGATGATGGACGAAGTCTCGCCACGTTGCTCGATATAGTCATGATAAAATACCAGATAAATATGAACGATAGCGAAAAGGATGAAGAACCACATCAGGAAATGATGAATCTGGCGAGCCATCAAATCCCCGCCCATCAACGGGATGGTCCATGCGAACAATTGCGGGAAGAAAGACTGACTCATCTTGGCGTATAGGCCGAATCCTGTGATACTTTGTAACAAAAATGCCCAGAAAGTTCCGAAATAAATTAAGCTAGCCAAGGCGTTATGCCCGATACTGTCTACCGGTTTGTTCTTAATCATCAAGATATCTACCTTGATCACCTCCAATACCTCTTTCCATTGAGATTTCTTTAAAGGGATGAAGTTATTCCATCTGGCATAACGATTCCCGACGAATCCCCAATAAAGCCGGAATACGAAATTGAAGAAGAATACGAACGCTGTTACGAAATGGATAAACCGAACCACGCCGAACCAATAGCTGAAATAAGCCTCCGAAGCGGACATGATCGCGGGAGGATCGGCGATGATAAAGCCTGTCACGCAGAGTATGACGATACAGAGCGCATTCACCCAATGATAGATACGTACGGGTAATTCCCATACATACACTTCTCTTAAACGTTTCTTACGACTCTTCATGGCTCTATTGTTTTTTAGAATGTATCAACTTGGTGCACATATTTTCCTTCCTCGTCATACAGATGCACGGCACAAGCCAGACAAGGATCGAAAGAGTGGATCGTCCGAAGAATCTCTAAGGGTTGCTTCGGATCGTATATCGGCGTACCGATCAAAGCGGACTCGTAGGCGGACAATACGCCGTTCTCATCCCTCGGTGAGGCGTTCCAAGTAGTAGGCACTACCATCTGGTAGTTCTTTACCCGGTTCTTGTCGATCACGATGAAATGGGCTAATGCTCCACGGGGAGCTTCGGCTAATCCTACGCCTTGCTCATGATCGGGCCAGTTCTCCCGTTCCCATTCGGCACTGTTTGCCATCCGGGAATCCCCGTTCTCTAGGTTCTTGATCAATTGGTTGAAAAACTCAAGGGCCCAGTCTGCTGCCATTCTACATTCCAATCCACGAGCAGCGGTGCGTCCTAGGGTAGAGAATAAAGCATCTACCGGCAAGTCGAGCTGACGTAAAGTCTCGTCTACGATACTCTTTTGGGGTTCCTTCCCTGCGGCGTAAGCTACGATCAAACGGGCTAACGGACCCACTTCCATTGGTTCCTGTTTCCACCGTGGCGTCTTGATCCAACTATATTTATCCTCTACGTCCAGCAACTTATAGGGGGGACGAGGGCCGGTATATTCCAGATGAGTCTCTCCCTCGTAGGGATGCAAACCGGCTTTGTCTCCTTGCGTGTATTTATACCATGAATGATAAATGTACTCCTTGATTTCCTCAGGGGAGTTAGCGTCTACGGGATGTACCTTGCTTAGGTCACGATCCAAAACGATTCCTCTGGGGATCTTATAACTTTCCACTTCCCCGAGATCGAACATCGGATAGTCTCCGTAAGACAAATAGTTTCGTACTCCTCCGCCAATCTTACTCCATTTGTCTTTATAAACGTTGGCGATCATCAATAAATCCGGGATATAAACTTGATTGATGAATGTTTTCGCCTCCTCTAGTTTCTGCTTTACCAGAGCGAGTCGATCTGCGTTGATCGCATTGGCCTCATTTAAGTCGATGCTGCAAGGCATACCGCCTACGATATAGTTTGGATGCGGATTCTTGCCCCCGAACACGGCGTGTACCTTGACGACCTCTTTCTGCCATTCCAATGCGTCCAGATAATGGACGGTAGCGATAAGGTTCTGTTCCGGCGTAAGTTTATAGTCCGGATGTCCCCAATACCCATTGGCGAATATACCAAGCTGCCCGCTGGCAACGAACTTCTTAGCCGTTGTTGTGTGGCGGTGAAATACCCCTCGGTATTCTTTGCCCATGGAGAAAGTTGCTGGGCAAGTAAAGCGGCGGCTTTCGGATCGGCTTTTAAGGCGGATACCACATCTACCCAATCCAATGCATGCAATTGATAGAAATGCACCGTATGGTCATGCATATACAATACGGCTTGCATGATATTACGAACCATACTGGCGTTGGGAGGGATCACGATACCCCGTGCGTTCTCGACCGCCCGTACCGAGGCAAGCGAGTGGATGGAAGTACATACGCCGCAAACACGGCCTACGAAAGCCCATACATCCCGGGGATCCCGGTCTTTTACGATATTCTCGATGCCCCGCACCATGGTACCCGAGCTATAGGCGTTCTTGATAGTGCCACCTTCTATTTCAGCCTCTACCCGCAGGTGGCCTTCTATACGGGTAATGGGGTCTATGACAATTCTTTCTGACATGATAGTATTGTTTTATTAGATCGTAGATTTACTTTCCTGCTCATCATTGTCGATAAGCTCTTTTTTCCGTATGTTAGTCGCTACGGCATGTACGGCGATACCGGCGGCGGTAGCGGCTCCTAGAGCCAGACCGATCTGATCCGCCGTGGCCTCGATACCGAATCCGTGTATATCGGGCATACGTTTATAGAACGGGCTGTTGTCCCAGAAATTCTCCTCGCTGCAACCTAAACAGGGGTGACCGCTTTGGATTGGGTAACTGGTGCCCTCGTTCCATTTGATGATACCGCACGAGTTATAGGTGCTTGGACCTTTACATCCCACTTTATACAGGCAGTAGCCATGCTTGGCGTTCTCATCGTCGAAGCTCTCCACGAACAAACCGGCGTCGAAATTCGCACGGCGGTAGCACGTATCATGTACCCGGCGTGAGTAGAACATCTTCGGACGGCCCAATCCATCCAATTGTGGCATACGATCGAAGGTCAACATATAGATAATGACACCCGCCATCACGTCGGCGATCGGAGGACAGCCTTGTACATTAATAATAGGTTTACCTTTGATGACTTTATGGATACCTTTAGCGCCGGTAGGATTCGGGTTCGCCGCTTGCACGCAACCGGCGGAAGCGCAGTTGCCCCAAGCGATGATCGCTTTAGCTCCTGCGGCGGCCTCTTCGGTGATCTGCAAGGCACTCTTGCCGCCTACGCAACAATAAGCCTCGTCTTTTGTAGGTAACGATCCCTCGATCATCAGCAGATAATTGCCGTAATATTTTTTCATGGTCTCTTCCTTAGCGGCCTCGGCCTGTTCGCCGGCGGCGGCCATCAGCGTCTCGGTATAGTCTAGGGAAATCTTGTCTAACAACAAGGTAGCCACGATCGGGTGGGCGGCACGGATAAACGATTCGGTACAACAGGTACATTCCTGTAGGTGTAGCCAGATGATCGGAAGGCGGGGTTTCGTCTCCAAGGCATTTACTACCTGTGCCACTCCCGAAGCCTCCAATCCCATCAGGGCGGCCATGGTGGTACAGAACTTCAGGAAGTCCCGGCGGGAGATGCCTTTCTGACGGCACTCTTCGTAAACGGACGGTCTTTTATTTTCCATATCTCAGCAATTAAGTATTCTAACAAATACGGGGGAGTTGCTCCCCGCTTAGCATATCGATGATCCGGTAGTTACCGTATAATGTCTTCATCTTGACCCGGGCTTGCTCTCCGCTTTGCTTGGTGATACGGCCGATAACGGTCGCTTGCCTGCCCTCCTCAAAACGTCTCATAAGGGGTAACGCTTGTTCCGCAAGGCTTTCCGGCAGGATCACAAGAACCAATCCTTCGTTCGCTATATAGAGTGGGTCTAATCCTAGCATCTCGGATGCGGCACGTACCGCTTCCGGAATAGGCAGGGCGTCTTCGTCCAGCAGGATATCCACACCAGCGTCTTGGGCGATCTCGTTGAGGGTTCCGCTTACGCCACCTCGGGTGGGGTCACGTAAGACATGTACCTCTCCTATAGTATGTAACAGCTCAGAAATCAGAATGTTTAGCGAAGCGGTATCACTTTTTAGATCCGTCTCGAATCCCAAGCTTTCCCGTGCGGAAAGGATCGTGATACCATGTAGACCAATCGGGCCGCTACAAATGACGACATCGCCGGGAGTCGCTTGGTCTGGGGCGATTCGTATGCCCGGAGGGACGATCCCGATCCCACTGGTGTTGATAAACAATTTATCGCATTTGCCCCGTTCCACCACTTTTGTGTCTCCTGCTACGATCTGTACGCCGGCACGCTCCGCCGCACGTTTCATGGATTGTACGATACGCTGAAGATCTGCTAGAGGCAAGCCCTCTTCCAGTATAAACCCGGCGGTCAGATACAAAGGACGGGCACCACAACAAGCCAAATCGTTAACGGTCCCGTTGATCGCCAGATCACCGATATCTCCTCCGGGGAAAAAGATCGGGTCTACCACGAAGGAGTCGGTAGAGTAGGCCAGTCGCCCTTCTTCCATAGGGAACACGCATCCGTCATGATCCTGCTCCAATAATGGGTTCCGGAAAGCCGGATAAAATACTTGGCTGATCAGTTGGTGTGTCATGCGTCCTCCCCCTCCGTGCGCTAGTAACACACGGTCTGAGTCGGTAAAAGGAATCGGGCAATTCAAGTGTATATTCATATCTTTCTATTTATATCTATAATAAGCGGCACAAACCCCTTCCGAGGAGACCATCGGGGCTCCCAGCGGATGGGTGGGATGGCAGGCCTTCCCGAAATGGGGACAGTCCGAGGGTTGCCTCAAACCTCTCATAATCAGTCCGGCGATACATTCGGATGCGATTTGGTTTTCTTCCGGACACAATTGAAATCTCATTCGGGAGGAATATCTTTTATATTCGGATCGAAGTTGAAGCCCGCTGGAGGGGATGATTCCGATGCCCCGCCAGTCTTGGTCGCAAGGTTCCAACATCTCGTCTATAAGTTGGCGGGCGGCGGCATTCCCTTGCTCGGGAACGGCCCGTTTGTAAGCGTTCTCTACCTCATAACTTCCGGCTTCCAACTGGGAGACACAGCGGTAGATACCATATAATAGATCTACCGGCTCGAATCCGGTGACGACCATCGGGATTTTATAGTGGGCGGCTAATCGGTGATAGGCCCTGTTGCCTGTGATGGCGCAGACATGTCCGGCTGTCAGGAAGCCATTCACTTTGCTTTCCGGATCTGATAAGATAGCCTCGATAGCGGGTGGTACCGTGAATAAGGAAGTCAATATGGAAAAGTTCGGAAGTCCTCGGCGTATGGCCTCTTTCAAAGCCATGAGGTGGACAGGTGCGGTCGTCTCAAAACCAATCGCGAAGAATACGATTTCCTTATCCGGGTTCTCCTCGGCCAGTGATAGGGCATCCAAGGGCGTATATAGCATACGGATATCCGCTCCTCTCGCTTTTACGCTCAATAAATCCTCCTTACTTCCCGGAACTCGCATCATATCCCCGAAAGAGGCTAAGATCACATTCGGCTGTGTCGCCAACTTCAAGGCGTAGTCGATTGTCTCGACCGGTGTTACACAGACCGGGCAGCCCGGCCCATGGAGCAGTTGAATATCCGGCGGCAACATCTCTTCCAGCCGATAACGGGCGATAGCATGTGTTTGCCCGCCACAAATCTCCATGATATACCAAGGTCGTGTCACCTTTTTGCGGATGGCCTCCAGAAGAGTTTGTACCTTCTCGTTGCTTCTATATTCGTCTACGAAACGCACTTTTGTAATTCTTTAAGGTCTTTCAGTGTTTCCTCCGCTTCTTTCTCATCTACCACGGATATAGCGATCCCTGCGTGAGCGAGGATATAATCCCCCTGTTTCACATCCACCCATTCAATACATATATTCCTGTCTCTTATACACATCTCCGA
>OJQE01000427.1_pt1 | contig 11529 bp, 10 predicted proteins | sample 1598631 | NCBI WGS metagenome assembly OJQE01 (sample SAMN03922498, study PRJEB24848) | human gut metagenome | isolation source: stool sample | host: Homo sapiens | place: Germany | collected 2011-11 | reverse complement strand
ACAAGCCGGAGGACGGCAAGAAACGTTTTCCCGGGGTGGTGGTAAGCATCCGGGAACTGGTAAACTTACCGATTATTGTGAAGGACTTCGAGACGGGGATCAAGACCGAGCAGGGAGAGGACCGCTGTATCGTGGCCATCGAGATGAACGGCGAGCCGAAGAAGTTCTTCACCAACAGCGAGGAGATGAAGAACATCCTCTCGCAAGTGAAGGAAATGCCCGACGGGTTCCCGTTCGAGACTACCATCCGGACGGAGACCTTCGGCAAGGGTCGGACCAAATACGTATTTACATGAAACGGGTAGAAGGAACATCCGGGATAAGACTGATCGAGTGCGTGAGCCCGGCACGCAACAGATGGCGCGTCCGTTGGGACGTGCGGGAACGCGAGGACGGCTCCGCCTCCTACATGGAGGAGGGTTTCATCGGCCGTCCCACTCCGGAAACGATAAAGACCGTCATCACCGGCTGGTATAACGAACAGGTGGACGAGACCATCCTTTCCGGGTTTGTCTATGAGGATATGCCGGTATGGCTGTCAAGTGAGAACCAGTTCAACTACAAGGCGGCGTATGACCTTGCGGTACAGACCGGCGGCGCCACGCTTCCGGTGACGTTCAAGTTCGGGACGGACGAGCAGCCGGTCTATCGTACGTTCGAGACGCTGGAGGAACTGACTGATTTCTATACGAAGGCTATGAAGCATATCCAGGATACACTGGCCGATGGCTGGAAAAAGAAAGACGCTTTTAATCCGGAGGATTACCAAGTGGAATAGTCGTTGAGGAATCCCTTCGGGGGAGGGAAGAAAAAAGCCCCCGGCCTGTTAACAGTCATCTCACCTACATATTAACCAAAACGCAACCAGTGCGCACGACCGGGGGCAAATACCTCCGTTCGCGCACTGGTTGCGTTATTTTGGGTTGTATGTAAGTGAGATGCCGCAAAGATACTAAAATTTTGTTGTATGAAAGTGATTGAGATACTAAAGTTTAATCGTGAGCTTTTAAAAAGGCTCCAGGCTGCCGGGATCAGGCTTGAGGACGCCCGGTATATTGACCTGTATTCGGATTATACCCGCCTGCTGGAGCAGGGCGAGAAGGTTTCGTACGCCGTGGCCGTGCTCCCCGAGAAGTACTCAGTAAGCGAGCGCAAGGTGTACGCACTGGTGAAACGTTTCCGGAGCGACTGCAAGACGCCTGCAGTGTGAACAGGCCGTTTTGCGCGTTTTACGCGGCTTTTTCCTGTTATCTTTAGGACGTTTCAAATTTTAGGAGGGAAAGGCTATGAACAAGTATTACCGTATCCTGGACAAGATTCTTGCCACGGGAAAGACACAGACCAACAAGAAGGGAAACATACAGTACCTTCTGAACGAGCGGCTGTCGCTGACACCGGCAGACCTGCTTGACATATTCGAGGGGCATAATATAGCCCGTAAGAAACTCCGCAGCGAGCTCCAGCTGTTCATGCAGGGGGAACGTAACGTGGAGAAATACCGTGAGGCCGGCATCAACTGGTGGGATTATTGCGGTTCCATCCTGGTGAACAGTTATCCGACATATTTCGAGAAGCTACCGCCGTTGATAGCGAAAATCAACCGGGAGAAACGCAACAGCAAGAACTACGTGCTTTTTCTGGGTGAGACCGGCGCGGAAAGCAACCAGGCACCCTGCCTGAGTCTGGTGCAGTTTCAGCTGGATGACGGGGAACTGGTGCTGTCCGCCTACCAGCGCAGCAGTGACGCGAACCTCGGACTGCCTTCCGATATTTACCACCTGTACCTGATGGCCCGGCAGATAGAACTTCCCCTGAAGTCCATCACCCTGAACCTGGGCAACGTGCATATCTACGAGAACAACATTCCCGGTACCCGTGCTCTGATTGCCGGTGACGAGACGGTCCGTTTCGAATTGAACGTGTAACCGCTGTACGTGCCATGCAGCGGGAAGCGTTCATACTTCCCGCTCTCTTTCACCGATTCTCGTGACCTTTGCGGCCGTTTTTAAAGCAAATGAAATGAGAAAGATGTATTTGTCCGCCCCGCTACCTTTTATGGGGCAGAAACGCATGTTCGCGAAGGAATTTATCAAGGTGCTGGCCCAGTTTCCGGACGGTACCGTGTTTGTGGATCTTTTCGGCGGCTCGGGCCTGCTGTCACATATCACCAAGTGTGTCAGGCCCGATGCCGCCGTCGTGTATAACGATTTCGACAACTACCGCCAGAGGCTTGCGAATATCCCGGCCACCAACGCGCTGTTGTCCGATTTGCGCCGGATAGTGGCGGGGGGTCCCAGGAAGAAACGTATAACCGGGGAGGCTCGCGAAAAAGTGCTCGCACGTCTGGAAAGGGAGGAGAGGGAACACGGCTACGTGGACTATATCACGCTGTCCTCGTCCCTGCTGTTTTCCATGAATTATGTCACTGATTTGGAAGGGATGAGAAAGGAGGATCTTTGGAACACTGTCCGGGTGACAGACTACCCCGAGGCGAAGGATTACCTGGAAGGGCTTACCGTGACCAGTGAGGACTACAAGGAGGTGTTCAAGCGTTACAAGGATGTTCCGGGCGTGGTGTTCCTGGTTGATCCGCCGTACCTTTCCACTGAGGTGGGAACTTACAAAATGTACTGGCGCCTGGCCGACTACCTGGACGTGTTGAACGTGCTGAAAGGGCATGCGTTCGTGTACTTCACCTCGAACAAGTCCTCCATCCTGGAACTGTGCGACTGGATGGGCCGGAACCCGTTTCTCGGCAACCCGTTCGGGAGATGCAGAAAGGTGGAATTCAACGCAAGCGTGAACTATAACGCCAGATACACGGACATGATGCTATACACGGTACCGGATGAGGTGACAGGTGTGGCAGCCTGATACTGTATGAAGATAGTAAATTGTTTTGAACCGGCAATGGCTTTTGAATGATATTTTAAAACCGTTCAAAGGGTGTTCAAACGAAAAGGAAACGGTGGGCTTTGGTCATGCAGGACAGGACCGGGCTCACCGTTTTTCTGGTACGCGTCGTTTTTGTACTTTTTGAAACGCGTCGTTTTTGTAAAGTGGCACGTTTCGTTTTTCCGGATTTATTTTGTTCTTCCTTTACTATATAACCTTTTTTTTCAAAGAAAGGGCGAGCAGTCAAGCTCACTTCGGATGTAATCCGCATAATTCCGGCTGTAATTGCATATCGTTCTATTTCTTCCAAAAGCATCGTAGCAATACCTTTACCTTGAAAGTCCTTGTGAACAAACATAGAATGTAAATAGCCTTGAGACGTAATAGATGAAAAACCAACGATTTGTGACTGTTGATTAACAGCTACAATAAAATAGTGGGTCTTTATCATCTCTTCAATGTTAGAAAGGTCATCTCCGCAGGATGCCCAATCCTCAACTTCTGCCTGCGAATAATCCTTGCTATTTACCGCAAGAACAGTGTTTTGAAATAATTCTTTTAGCGCAATAGTATCCGTCTGTTGAGCTTCCCTGATTGTAAAGTCTGTTTTCATATCTATTATATTTATGGTAAATTCTTTTCAGTCTTTCTTATTTTGTAGCTATTATGGAATAGACCATCAGAATATGATTACTTTAATGTTTTATCCTATATTTAAAAGTCAGATTTCAGATGGATATCTACCCTGTTGTTCCCCGGTTTATTTCTAAATAATCAAAATCCGCATTCATTCTTTTAATATTAAATGGATTATATGCAAATATAGCAAAAGGTACAGTATATCATTCATTGTGAATTGCACTTTTTACTGTATTTCAGCAAAATACCTTTCTTTACAGGCTAAAACCTTTGCTCCTTTTCTGCACCTCTTTCAGTTGTATCCTTTGATAGAGTTTGCTAAACAGCTCCCTGAACCAATCGGATACATTTTTTTGATTGATGATTAGCATCAATTTGTTCCTGCCACATCGTCATCGAAAAAGCAATGTCCTTTTAGCTCAACAAGTGTATGAATGTGCTGCCATATATATGGAGTGGGTAGCCCGGCAGGAACATTCCGGCTCTTCTTTTTATTCCCGGATGGGATAAGATTCAGTAACTAAGGTAAAATAATCCGTAATTGGGGTTATAACCTTGTCCGGATAACCTCCTATTTTTGTAACCGTATTATTCAAATAACTGAAAAAGCTATATTTTAGCAGGCATTAAACAAGTTAGAATGATGGATAAAATATTAAATTTAGACAGTGTGGACCAATATAACAGTCTATACGGACTTGAAACACTGAATCCGTTGGTCAGTGTCATTGATTTGAACAAGGCTACCCGGCAGATGGACTATGTGCACTGGAACTATGGTGTTTATGCACTTTATCTGAAATTGGAGAAAGCTTGTGATATCAAGTACGGGCGTCGGAGTTATGACTATCAGGAAGGAACCGTAGTATGTTTTGCTCCGGGACAAACAACGGAAACCACATTGACCACCGACCGTGTGCAGTTGAATGTGCTTGGCATTCTTTTTCATCCGGATTTGTTACGGGGGACCACGCTTGGAAAAACAATAAAGAAATATACCTTCTTTTCGTATGAAGTGAGCGAGGCGCTGCACCTTTCGGAAGATGAGCGCAATATTATGACAGATTGCCTGAAGATTATCCGTATGGAACTGGAACGGGGGGTGGACAAGCATAGTAAGACCTTGCTGGTAAACTATATAGAACTGCTTCTTAATTACTGTATGCGTTTTTATGAACGTCAGTTCGCCACCCGCAGTCATTCGAACCGTGATGTGTTGACACGCTTTGAAGGGTTGCTTGACGATTATTTTGAGGGCGAACTTGCCGAGCGTGACGGATTGCCTACCGTGAAATACTTTGCTGACAAACTGTGCCTTTCATCCAACTACTTCGGGGATATGTTCAAGAAGGAAACCGGCAAGACTCCACAGGAATATATTCAGGAAAAAGTGATAGAACTGGCAAAGGAACGGATGTCCGACAGGAGAGAAACCGTCAGCAGGGTAGCCTATTCACTGGGATTTCAATATCCGCAGCATTTCTGCCGGTTGTTCAAGAAGCGTGTGGGCTGTACACCGAATGAATATCGTACACAAAACCTTCCTTTATAGTATCCTGTTTTAACAAGCAATGAAAGAGACTATGTTGGACTTGAGGACTGTATATGAATGTAATCGCTGTCTGGGTTGCAAGACATTGCATCCGCAGGTGAGCATCATCAATCTGGAGAATCCTTCATTGGAAGAGGATGCGGTGAAGTTTGAATTCTATGCTGTCTTGCTGATTGAGGATTGTCCGAGCGGTTGTTGCTGCTGCGGACGGAAATACTATGATTACTCCAATGCTACCATGGTGTTTCTCACTCCCGGCGAGATCTTTCGTATGAGTAAGGAGAATACGTTGCCGGATAAAGGATATCTTTTGGCATTTCATCCTGACCTGTTGTTCCGCACCTCACTGAAGAATCATATTAAAAATTATACCTTTTTCCATTATCGCAAGGAAGAAGCGCTGCATCTTTCGCGGCGTGAGACAGAGAAAGTGACGTGTTGCCTCTCGAATATAGAGGATGAGTTGCATCATCCCATTGATACTCATAGCAGTATTATTCTTTCCCGGCATATAGAACTTCTGTTGGATTATTGCACCCGGTATTATGAACGTCAGTTTATTACCCGTGAGAATAAGAACAAGGCTCTTTTGGAAAACATGGAACGTTTGTTTGTGGAATATATCGCATCCGGAAGATTGCAAGGCGGCAAGTTGCCCACATCCGGCTATATGGCGGGAGAGCTTGATTTGTCTGTCGCTTACTTCAATGATTTGCTGAGATTTGAAACCGGCAAGACTTTGGAGGAATATTTTCAACTGAAGCGGCTGGATATAGCCAGGCACATGTTGTTGCAGGACGGTCATACGCCTGCTGCTGTGGCACGGAAGTTAGGCTATCCTAATGTGCAGTGCTTCAGTGTGCTTTTCAAGAAAATAACAGGTGTCGCCCCCAGTGATTACCGGCTCTCGCAGAATTGATAACCGGGTTGCAATACCATGTTCTTGTGATACAGTTCCTTTCTGTAAAAATGGTAATTCTATCTGTAATTTATCTACAAAGAATGAATGGGGTCTGGCTTATCTTTGCATTGTGAAATGAAAGCGGCTTTGTTCGCATCGGAATGAAGTAAGACAACAGATGAAATCATTTAAATAGGTAGAACGATGTATATTGAACAAGTAAATTCTCCGCAAGACATAAAACGGTTTTCTGCGGAACAGTTAAGACAGTTGGCCGGTGAAGTCCGCAATGCATTATTGACCAAGTTAAGTGCTCACGGAGGGCATGTGGGACCTAATCTGGGAATGGTGGAGGCTACAATAGCATTGCACTATGTATTCAATTCACCGACGGATAAGATGGTATATGATGTATCCCATCAAAGTTATACACATAAGATGCTGACCGGGCGTAAGGATGCTTTCCTGAATCCGGAGGATTATGATGTGGTGTCCGGATACACCAATCCCCGGGAAAGCGGGCACGATTTTTTCACTATCGGCCATACTTCCACCTCTGTCAGTCTGGCTTGCGGTCTTGCCAAAGCCAGAGATCTGAAAGGCGGACACGAGAATATCATAGCCGTGATAGGGGATGGATCGCTCAGCGGCGGGGAAGCTTATGAAGGTCTGAGTAATGCGGGAGAAATGGGAACCAACCTTATTATAGTGGTTAATGATAATGAAATGTCCATTGCCGAAAACCACGGCGGGCTCTATCAGAACCTGAAAGAACTGCGCGACACGGAGGGACGGTCGTCCTGTAATTTCTTCCGTTCTCTGGGGTTGGATTATCTTTATGTGGGAGAGGGGAATGATATTCCGTCTTTGATTGCGGCTTTTGCCAAGGTGAAAGATACATCACGTCCCACAGTGGTTCATATTCACACACAGAAAGGAAAGGGATACGCTCCGGCAGAAGCCGACCGGGAGGAATTTCATTGGGAGATGCCTTTCGATCTGGAAACGGGTAAGCCGAAGGTGGATTGCAGCGGTATGGAGGATTACCATAGCCTGACCGGGAAGTTTTTGTTGGAGAAGATGAAGGAGGACCACACGGTTGTTGCCATCAGTTCGGGTACTCCTACTGTGATAGGTTTTACTCCTGAACGCCGGAAACAGGCAGGGCGTCAGTTTGTGGATGTAGGTATTGCCGAGGAACATGCCGTGGCATTGGCATCGGGTATCGCTGCCGGTGGCGGACGTCCGGTGTACGGGGTTTACAGTACTTTTATCCAGCGTTGCTATGACCAGTTGTCTCAGGATTTGTGTATCAATGGAAATCCGGCGGTGATCACTGTGTTTATGGGGACAGTAGCTGGAATGAACGATGTGACTCATCTGGGTTTCTTCGATATTCCGCTTATCAGCAACATCCCGAATATGGTTTATTTGGCTCCTACGTGTTCCGAAGAGTATTTTGCTATGTTGGAATGGGCTGTCCGCCAGACGGAATATCCCGTTGCTATCCGTGTGCCGGGAGCGGCAGTGGTGCATCGTAAGGAAGAGTTTGACACGGATTATAGCGAGTTAAACCGCTACAAAATGACAGCCAGGGGAGAAACTGTCGCTATTCTTGCATTGGGTGCTTTCTATGATTTGGGACAGGCTTTGAAGAATAAGCTCCGGGAAGAGTCGGGTGTTGAGGCTACTTTGATTAATCCCCGTTACATAACAGGGCTTGACGAACCGATGCTGGAAGAGTTGAAAGTGGGGCATCGTATTGTCGTAACGTTGGAAGACGGGGTGCTGGATGGAGGATTCGGCGAGAAGATAGCGCGTTATTATGGTAATTCTGAAATGCGGGTGCTGAATTACGGACTTCGTAAAGAATTTGCAGACCGCTATAATCTGGATGAGCTGATGAAAGCCAACCGGTTGACTGACAAGCAGATGGCGGAGGATATTGCCGGTATATTGGAATAACCTTTTACGGAATGGCTGAAGTCCGAGACTTCAGCCATTTTTGTAATAGTGAAATAGATAAGCCGGATTAAAACTGTTTGTTACCATAAGCATGAGAATTGGAATACTTATTCTTTTTCCAGAAGCGAATAAAACACAGGATGATAATCGGGAAGTAGTTCCGGGTGAAAAGCTTTTATCATGTCACTCAGAAGAACATCGGGTGAGAGGGGAAGATTCTCATACAAAGGTATCCATTCCAGATTGCAATAAATAACCTTCTTTTCTTTAAAAGCCCGGAAATCAGCATATTGTGGATTGGAAGCTTTTAATGCTTCATAAGAGAATTCTCCTTTATAACCATTCATCACTCTCCAGTAGCCGGCATTATATCCTTTGGCGTATACGGTTTCAAAATCCATGAGTACACCTCCTGTTTCAGGATTATCCTTCATAAAGTAATCGGCCCCTGCGTCGGCGAACAAGCGGGCATAGAAACTTTGTCCTCCGGGTACATACCAGGTATCTCTTCTCATTTCTCCACTGAATACACTGGGACGCTGTTTTACATTGGAAACTTTGGCTTTCAATAGGTTATAGCGTTGTTCCATTTGTGCAAATAATTGGCATGCCTCTTCCTCTTTACCGATAAACATACCTGCTACCTTGATCCATTCGGACAGCCCCAATGGTGATGTTTCCTTGAATGCCCAATAGGGGACCAGAGGGATGTTCAGCTCTTTCATCACTTCATACCCTCCCCGGCGGTTGGGAGATACGAAAATGATATCGGGTTGGGATGCAATGATGATTTCCGTATCAAAGTTTCCTTCCATTCCTATCTTTTTCACCCGTCCGTCTTTTAATCGGGCAAGCCATTCCTTATTCTGCATCCGGCGGGTGGTACTTGTCGCTACCACTTTGTCATAAGCGTTCAGACCGGTAAAACCTGCCAGTTGCGGCGTGGTCATGCAGATCACTCTGTCTGTCGGAGTCGGAATAACGGTATAGCCATCGGGTATCTCGGCTTTTGTTCCTTTAGGAACTAAGGCGAAAAGTTCGGGTATTGCATGGTTATTGTTCGGCTCCGAGATGGACAGAAGCTTTACTCCATCCGGACGAACAGTTATCTTGAAGCCTTTGGCATAACGGGGGGCCAGGGCTGTTTGTATGGTATCTGCGGAAGGTAGCCCGTTTTCACTCACCGGGTTGCGGCTTTTATAGCCGCAACCTGCCAGGCAGAAAGTTGTTATGAGCAGATAGACAAGTCTGGTTTTAGAAGCCATGCTAAAAATAGTTTTATTGCTTGAAACGAACCAGCAGACTGACATAGAAAGAGCGTCCCGGTGTCAGAGTTGCATAATTACTGTTATAAGGACGGTCATCTGTGTAATTGAAAATGTTTTCAACTCCGACGGCGGGTTCCAGAGCAACAGATTTTAAATTGAATGAATGGCGTGTGTTGATATCCCAAAGCTGGTGGGCGGGGGCGTTGCCGTAAGTTTTAGACCAGCGTGTACCTTGATAGCGTCCGTTGATTGCAATATTGAATGTATAATCATTCCATGTTTTTCGCCAACTGGCATTGAAATTACCCGAGTGACGTACTGTTCTTTCCAAACGGATGTCTTCTGTACGGTTGCGCCCGTCCGTGTAAATATAGTTTGCTCCGAACATGAAGCCTGTGAAGGGACGGACTGAAAAACCTATGTCAAAGCCTTTCACACGTGCCTTTTCTATATTACGGTACTGGCGTCTGCGAGTGATACCGTTTTCAATATCTTCGGGTGTTGTTCCTATATCTTCCGCTTCGATCTTGTCTTTCAGGTCATTCTGATAAATGGACGCGGCAATGGAGAACAAACGATGATTGTATTCTATATTCAAATTATAGAAATTGCTCTTTTCCGGGTCCAGGTCAGGGTCTCCGACCGTGATTTGTCCACGGCTTTCAGAAACGGCATACATTTGTTGCAAGGTAGGTGAACGGAATCCGGCAGCGTAAGATGCACGTACATTCAGTCCTGAATATTGGTACATCAAGGATAGTTTGGGCGTGAACTGGCTTTTAAACTTTTCATTATAGGCATATCGTATACCTGCCACTACGCTGATTGCATCCAGTAGTTTTACTTCGTCCTGTACGTATGCTGCCAGTGTATAAACACTTTGGTATTCATTATTCAGCATCTTGCTGGTTTCAGTCGGCTCCAAGCCTTCGAATACATAGTCCAGTCCGGTAAAAAGTGTATTGTTCTCGTGAGTTTTGAATACACCTTTTAGATTGGCATTGGTGTAAGTCTGGTCTTTACTGAGGACTTCGTCACCGGTTTTATGCGTTTTTGCATCATTTATATAGTCATAAAAAGAACGGAAATTGGTGGTGCTTATATTCCCTTCTATATATGAAGCCCGCTTAGCCAACAGATATTTGGCTGTTCCACCCACTGTATAGGACTGATGCCGGTTGTTGTAATCGTAGGCTCCGGTACGGTCGTTCTCGCTGATAAAAAGATTACCGTTCAAATGAAGGCTTAAACGCTCTGTGGCTGCGTAGCTCAAGGTTTGGCTCACATTATGCGAATGATTTTTATAGACCGGTTTCTTTGTGGTTTCCACCAGTTCTCCCTTGCTTTCCTCATACGGATTCAGTTGCCATCCATCCGAAGTGCGGTAATTATAGTTCAAGTGTGCGGATAATTTTCCATCATTGGCGTCTGCGTTGACTGATTCTGAAATTCGTCCGTGAGAACTTACACGGGTATTGGAAGATACATTCAATGCAGATTTAGGATCATCGGTAATGATATTGATTACTCCTGCGATGGCGTCACTGCCATAAAGGGCGGAAGATGCTCCTTTCAATACTTCAATACGTTTTACGGCATCCATATTGATCCGGTCGTAATCTATAGATCCCGAAATATCTCCGGCTACTTTTTTACCGTTAATTAATACGAGGAGGTATTTATCAGGCAGTCCGTTTACGTATAGGGTTGTTCCCATGGCGGTGGTTTGCACCGAGATAGAGGGAACCAGTTTCACCAAGGCATCCTGGAAACTGGATGGATTGGCATTTTGCAGATCACGTTGGGAAATGACCTCTACGGGTACAGGGCTGTCTTTCAGCTTGTGGTGAGTTCCGGTTCCGGTTACCACTACCTGATCCATGTTGAAAGTGGTACTTTTCAGCCTTATCACCATTTCTTTTTGACTTTGACTGACTTTCTGAGTGACAGGAGCATAATTCAGGCAACTGGTACGCAGGGTATACGTTCCCTCTTTGATGTCTTTCAACAAAAATTCTCCTTTAGGATTGGTAGCACATCCTATTGTAGTTTGTTCCAAACGTACGTTAGCGCCTTCCACCGGCTTTCCTGTACGGGCATCCACTACTTTTCCACTTAACGATATCTGGGCGGATGCACACACCACCATGCTGCCGAATAAGGCTGTCAGTAAACATTTCTTTTTCATCGAAATAATTTAAGAATTAATAATTAGCTTTCCTGGCCCCGGGAAAGCGTGAATTATCTATGTTCAGACCTGGCAGGTTTCCTGGCTTCACCCTGAAAAGCGCCTTCCCATTTCTTACAAA
>OJQE01000422.1_pt1 | contig 11627 bp, 9 predicted proteins | sample 1598631 | NCBI WGS metagenome assembly OJQE01 (sample SAMN03922498, study PRJEB24848) | human gut metagenome | isolation source: stool sample | host: Homo sapiens | place: Germany | collected 2011-11 | reverse complement strand
TGACCTCTTCTCTCAAATGTCACGTTAACTGTCGTTGTAAGGACGAATATAAATATACTTCTTCCAATTGTTCCGGCAACTACACAACCGCTGGAACTTCCTGTGAGGGTAAATATAACCAATGTGTATGCAAATCCGAGTTCAAATACAATTCTTCCAACTGTTCGGGAGAATATGAAGTATCGGGAACCTCCTGCGGCGGTAACTACAACGGCTGTACCATCCGCCCCGAATGTACGGTTTCTTCCATGAGCTGTACCTATGGCTGTGCCGGATACAACTCCTGTGACCGGTGTACCTCCTGCAAGTCCAATCCCGACTGTGACGTTTCCGACAAGTCCTGCACCTATGGCTGTGCGTCTTACAACAGTTGTTCGAAGTGTACCTCCTGCAAGTCCAACCCGGATTGCAGTGCGACGGCGGTTTCCTGTGACTACGGATGTGCCTCGACCAACTCCTGCGGTATCTGCACCTCTTGTGCGGGCAATCCCGATTGTGACGTTGCCGACAAATTCTGCGACTATGGTTGCGCTTCCACCAATTCCTGCGGCAAGTGTACCGAGTGTAAGTCTTGCAGCAACGCCTGCGACAGCGGATATTCTTTAACCGCATGCTCTTCTTCCCAAGTACAAACCGCTTCCAAGACAAACCAGTGCGGAAACTCCTGCTACTCCTGCAGGGCCAAAACCTGCACCGACGGAGGTTACGAAGGAACAATTCCTTCCGGAAAAACCTGTACCAAAGTTGCTTATGCCAACTTATCCTGTTATACGGATTGTAAGATAATCCAAGGCAATCCCCGCCTTATTGTCAATTGGAGCTATAGTGCTGGTATTTCAACCGGTGTTCGTCTTGACGCAAAGAAAAACGACAGCAGTGCCTTTTTGGGGATGATGAAAGGCGGTACCAGCGGCACGCTTATTTATGAAGACGTTGCCGTTGGAGACCTCATCAGCTCTTTCAGCGGTTACGGAATTGCCAATGACAGCACCAGCGGGTCGGAAAGTTTCAATATTTCGGCTAATGTTCCCAGCGTCAGCATCAGTGAGGCTAAAGATTACTATATCAATATCACACTTTCACCGGCTGACAGAACTCCGGTGCAAACGACCCCATATATCGTCGTTGGTTGTTACTTGCCTGCCGGATATGACTGTGTCACTGCTTCCGATACCCCCTGCGGTTTGAGAGGCGCTGACGGTAAGGTAGTCGGCAACAACATCTGGTCCGGAGGCATGTCCTACGGCGGCGGCGACTTGAATGCCGGTCAAAACGTTACCATTCAAGTTGATTCCGAAATCAAGTGCGAAACTAGTTCATATTACAGTTTTGTGATTGACAGCATTATTATTACCAGCAATGTCAGCGGTACCAATAATGTTGACCCCAGCACACGCAGCTTTTATCTTAAAGCCAACGGTGATCCCGGAAGCGTTTGGATCAACTACCGGCTTAAGTGACGATAATTAAAAAATCCCGCAGCTCCTTGCTGCGGGATTTTCTTTCAACTCTGCCTAGGCCAGCTTGGCAAGGGCATAATCAATACGGCGCAAGGTTTCCTCCTTACCCAGCACAACGGCTATTTCGGTAGCTCCTCCGGGCGTGGTTTCCTTACCGCTGACAGCAATGCGCGCAGGGTATAACACCTGTCCGTTTTTAACACCCATTTGTTCAGCCAAAGCCTTCAGGCTCTCAAACAGAGCCTCGTTCGTCCATTCGGCTTGATTTGCCAATACCTTGCGTACCTCAGCCAAAGACTTTTTAGCCACATCGGCATCAGTTTTCATTTTCTTATTGGTATAAAGTTCAATTGCGTAATCAGGCAGTTCCTTAACAAAGTCCGTCTGAGTTTCAATATCCTTAAGAGTTTCTACCCGAGGCTGCAACGTGCGGCTTAAAGCTTCGCGGTTAACATTGGCCGGCATCGCCTCATAGTATGGCAAAGCCAACTGATGAAACTTCTCGGGGCTAAGGGCGCGAATATAGCAGCCGTTCATCCAGGTCAGTTTGGTGATGTCAAAAATGGCCGGGGATTTATTTAAGCGCTCAACCGAGAAAATCTTTTTCAAGTCTTCAAGTGAAAAAATTTCTTCATCATTGCCGGGATTCCACCCCAGCAACGCAATATAATTGATAATCGCTTCAGGCAGATATCCCTTGGCAACCAAATCCTGAAATGAGGCATCGCCGTTGCGTTTGCTGAGTTTATGCTGTGCATCTTTCATAACCGGAGGGACATGGACGTAGTGCGGATGTTCCCAGCCGAAATCTTCGTAAATCAAATTATATTTGGGTGTGGAAGAAATATATTCGTTGCCGCGGACAACATGCGTGATGTTCATCAGGTGGTCGTCTACAACATTGGCGAAATTATATGTCGGAAAACCGTCAGACTTCAGCAAAACGCCTTCATCCAGTTCGTCATAATCAATTTCAATGTCGCCATAGACTTCGTCATGGTATTTGGACTTTCCCTTTTTATTGATGGTTTGACGGATAACATAAGGTTCTCCGGCGGCAATACGTTTTTTCGCCTCTTCTAAAGAAAGCAGCTTGCAAGGATCCTTGAACTTGATATTAAGTTCTTCGTTTTTTTCCTCATCCGCCTCGTTTTTGGAGCAAAAACAATAATGCGCCCCACCTAATTCGACCAGCTTGTGAGCATACTCCGCATAAATGGGCTTGCGTTCCGACTGAACGTACGGACCATAACCGCCGCCGATGTCAGGACCTTCGTCCCAGTCCATTCCCACGGTTTTGAGCGTATTGTAAATTATGTCCGTCGCCCCTTCGACATAACGTTTCTGGTCAGTATCTTCAATACGGAGCAGAAACTCGCCGCCGGCAGCTTTGGCAATTAAATATTCATAAAGCGCAGTGCGCAGGTTTCCGATGTGCATATAGCCGGTGGGGCTGGGAGCAAAACGCGTACGTGTCGTCATATTTTTAACCTCTGTAAATTTATTCGTTTAGGCTAAGATAGCGCAATTATTTTTTTAGACAAGAGTTTTTAACGGCCAATCAACCGACAGCAGCCATAAATATAGGACAAAGAGCTGAAAAAAAGCCGTAGCCAACTACAGGGGCCAATCCCTTACGCGCTTAACAAAACCTGAGCCGCGGCACGCGCTTCGTCACTAATGGTTTCTCCCGCAAGCATACGGGCAATTTCCTCCCGGCGTTCTTCGGTTTCCAACTCACGTACGGTGGTGGTGGTAACATTTCCGTCAGTATGTTTTTCAACCTTAAAATGCGCAGAACCGCGGGCCGCCACCTGAGGCGAATGGGTAACAACCAAAACCTGTACCTGATTTCCCAGACGTGCCAGACGTTCTCCCACGGCCTGAGCCGTCGCGCCGCCGATACCGGCATCGACTTCGTCAAAAATCATGGTGCAGACATTGGAGCTGGCAGCAAGATTAACTTTCAGCGCCAACATAAAACGGGAAAGCTCACCGCCGGACGCTATTTTGTTCAACGGCCCCTGCGGCGAATTGGGATTGGTGGCTACGGTAAAATACACATCGTCAAAACCCTGTTCGGTCCAAGAGGCTTCAGATTGCTTTTCAATTTTGGTTTCAAAACGGGCCTTTTCCATTTTCAAAGGCGGCAGCTCCCGCATAATCAGCCGGTCGAGCTCCGCAGCAGCTTTTGCCCGACTGCAATGAAGAGCGTTGGCCGCCTCAAGGTAAGCCATACGTTTTTCCTGCTCGATTTTGCGCAGGGCGGTTATTCCGTCTTCACCCAGTTCAATAGAAGCCAGCTTTTGTTTAAAATCAGCAAGCGTGTCCGCCAAATCATCTACCGCCACCCCATGCTTGCGGGCCAAATCTTTAAGCGTAAACAACCGGCTGTCAATATTTTCCTGCTCATTGCTGTTCAGGTTAACGTCGGCAGAGGCATTTTCAATCCGCTCCACGGCATCGGAGGTTTCTATCAAAGCTCTGTCGAGTGCGGCATAAATTTCATCATAACGGCCGTCAACATACTGGTTGGCCTTATCAACCGCCGACTGCGCCTGACGAATGGCGGACTGAACGTCACGCCCCTGCGTCAGCGCCGCATAAGCATAGTTCAGGCTTTCCATAATCTTTTCGGCGTGCATCAATTCCTGCCGGCGGCCGGACAGTTCCGCTTCTTCGCCCTTTACCGGATTAATGCGTTCAAGCTCTTTTACCCAATGACGAAGATTGTCTTCTTCCTCTTTGGCTTTGGTTACGTTTTCTTCCGCCGAAATCCGGACTTTCGCGGCAGCCTTGTATTCATGATAAGCATCTTTTACGGCATTCAGCAGCTGCGGATAGCTGCCATATGCATCCAAAACATCCCTATGGTTGGCGGGATTTAGCAAACCCTGATTGTCGAACTGCCCGTGGATTTCAACCAGATATTTGCCGATGTCTTTTAACAGTTTGGCGCTTATCGGCTGGTCGTTAAAAAAGATTTTTCCTTTGCCGTCGCGGTTTAAAACCCTTTTTATGATAATTTCGTCTCCGGCATCCAATTCGTTTTCCGCCAACAACTCCTGCAGGGGACGATTGTCCGGTTCGGCGTCAAAAATTGCGGTGACGCTCAGCTTGTCTTCCCCCTGACGAATCAAAGATGTTTCGGCGCGCTTGCCCAACACCAGCCCCAGAGAATCCAGCAAGATGGACTTTCCGGCGCCGGTCTCGCCGGTCAAAACGCTGAGCTGCGGCTTGAAATCGATATCAAGCTTATCAATCAGGACAACATTACGGATAGACAAAGACTGCAGCATCGGTTAACAAAGCCTATTTTTTCTTTTGCAAACGAAGGGCATCCTTATACCATTTACTGTCAGGATAATTATGGCCCAGAACCTTAAAAGCATCGGCGCTTTCTTTTTCAAGCCCCAAAATCTTATAGATTTCCACCTGACGATAAAGCGCTTCTTCAATCTGAGAGGTCGTTTGATAGTGGTTTACAACCTCGGAAAAACGGTTAAGCGCAGACAGGTAGTTGTGCTGGCCGAGATAATACCGCCCGACTTCCATCTCCTGCCCGGCAAGGTGATCATATATCAAATCAAGTTTGAGGCGTGCATCCTGGGCGTATTCGGTGTCAGGAAAACGGACAATCACCTGACGGAACGCCTCCAGCGCCTTTTTGGTATTATTCTGGTCTTTTTCCACACCGGTAATCTGTTCATAATAGCACAGGCCTTTCATATAATATGCATAGGCAATGTCTTTGTTTCCGGGATGAAATTTGATAAAACGGTCAAGGCTGATGATTGCGTCATCGTATTTCTGGTCTTTGTAATAGGCATATGCGCCCATCAGCTTGGCTTTGGTCGCCCACTTGGAATAAGGGTGTTCAAGCTCGACTTTTTCGAAAGTTTCCGCCGCTTTCTGATACGAGGTTTTGTTTAAAAGCTTGTATGCGGTATTATAAAGCTGTTCGGCCGATTTATTGTCCTCGGGTTCCGGTGCGGAAGAACAGGCAGTCACAAGTCCAAGCCCCAAAAGGCAGCAGAAAAGCAGGGTTAACTTTTTCATCTTGTATCCTTATCCTTAAATAATTGCGTAGTTAGAACTGTCCGCAAAAAGTTTTTTCAGCAACTCATTATTATGATAATGACCGGTTTTATTGGCAGCCATTGCCCCTATAATATGGTAACCGGAAGTGTACATGTCACCTATGGCATCAATAACTTTGTGATTAACACATTCGTTTTCGAGCCTGAAGCCGCCCTCGTTCAGAATCGTATCTCCGTCCAGAACTACAGCATTTTCAAGGCTGCCGCCTTTGATAAGACCGACGGATTTCAGATAATCGACCTGATATTTTTCGCAAAACGTGCGGCAGGGCGCAATTTTTTCGGCAAAACACTGCGGCGTGATTTTTTCATTAAACTCCTGATGTCCGACAACCTTGGAAGGAAACTCAATGGTGAAATGGACTGAGAACTCGTCAGCGGGACGAAGAACAACGGCATTGCCCTTGTCATCGACAAAGTTAACCGGCTTCAACACCTTGAGAGACCGGCGTTCGGCGTCCTGCTCTACGGTTCCCGCATTTTGCAGGGCTTCTATAAAAGGCAGAGCGGAACCGTCCATAATCGGCATTTCCTGATTGTTGATTTCAATCAAAACATTGTCAATGCCGGCAACGGACAAAGCAGCCATAAGATGTTCAATCGTGGAAACGACATTGCCTTTTTTATCGCCCAGGCAGGTACAGTTGCGGGTATCCACCACATTTGAATAAAGAGCCCGAATTTCCGGCTGGCCGGGTAAATCGACACGCTTAAACACAATGCCGGTGTCAACGGGTGCCGGTTTGAGGTTAAGAACGCTCTCGCATCCGGAATGGAGGCCGATACCTTTGATTTCGAGATTGCGGGCAATAGTTTGTTGTTTCATAAGTACACCTTCAGTCAGACAAAGAAAATTATAAGGCAATCTATAAGCCGGGTTCTGTATTCCGGCAGCCTTACGCATAACGCAAAGTCCGGAACGATAGCTATTCATCTGGGCCGAACATCGCTGCGCGGCTCGTTGCGACCTACCTCTGGAGTGGAGAGAGAACGCTCCGTTGTTGTTCAGTTTGCAAAGCCGAAGCCCGGCACTTGAACACCCCTAACTTGGTCTTGCATCAGACAGGGTTTACCTTGCCAGAACCGTTACCGGTCCTGCGGTGAGCTCTTACCTCGCCTTTTCACCCTTACCGGACATTTAGCCCGGCGGTATATCTCTGCGGCACTTTCCCTTGGATTGCTCCAGCCAGACGTTATCTGGTGCCTTGTTCTCTTGAAGCCCGGACTTTCCTCACCGAAAACCTGTTCCGGCGCAGCTATCCGACTGCCTTACAAATGGTGAGGTTATACGAAAATCCTCCATATTGCAACAGCTTTATCGTTTTAGTTAAACGCTTTTAAACAAAAATACAGAGGTTTCCGAAGAAACCCCTGTTTTTTTGGTTTTCTGCCGCAATCAGCCTACTTTCAACACCTGAGGCGGATTGAACCGCGCCTGCGACATCGGCTGCGGAACATCGGCATGCTGCTCAAAGTAAACACTGCCGCAGCCGCGAATATACCGCAAAACCCGATATGAATTCAGGCGGCCGTCATTTCCCCACCAGACAATGAAATTGCAGGCGTAACAATCTTTCGGATTGGAAATGTTTATCATCGGGGTGGTAATACACTCTATCCCGCCCCACAGCGGACAGCAGATGTTTATATCGCAGTAAACCCACTCGGTCGGTTTGTCGGCACGCGGCTCATACAAATCATAGTCAGCCTCGCTGCGGACAAAACGGTAACGCTCGGCCAGAACGTCCTTGCCGATACCGTAAAACTCGCCCTTGATAACATTTTGCGCGGCAAGCTGCCGATCGCCGAGTTCAACTGCGTGTTCCTGAAAACCGTCAATTACCGAACGGATAACACCGCCGGGCTTTACATCTTTCCAGATACGTATCGGTTCCTGTTTAACGGCTATGTAAACCCCGTTCTTCTTGGCCTTTTCCTTTGCAAGGGCATACAAGTCCTGCACAATCAGATACGGCACGCCGACCTCGTTGTAAACGACTTCGGGAACGTCGGTTTCTTCTCCGTTTACGACTGCAACGATTTTGCCGTCACGGTTAACCAGATAATTAGCACCCTCTACTTCCGTGATGCCGGTAGCTATCAGGAAGTGTACACCGTCTGCGGTGTGAAAACAATTATTGTTCATAATAAAACTGCGGGACTCAGATTTTTTCCTTTTCGACCGGTCCCATTAAGCCGAGAGGAAACATTTAATAACATATCGGATGACAATATACCACAGAATCGCCCGCCCGTAAATAGACAAAATAAATAAAATTCAATGATTTGAAAGAACAACGCCGCGGTTAGCAGAATAGTGTTAAAAGATAAAAAATATCCCCAATTTTTTTGCGCATGGAAGCTCAAGCCCTCTGCGGGCTTGGAGAGAATCGAAAAAAATTTATACAGAACAAATACAGAACAGTTAACAATTTACTAAATTTTCCCATTGATTCCCATATTTTCCCATGTTATACCATAAATAACACAGGAATTAACGAGGGAAGCAAAGAGTTGCGCAAGTCATTTCTCTTTATGGATACAATCTATAACAAGGTAGACGCCAAAGGCCGCGTCTCCCTTCCCTCAGATTACCGCGCAATAGTTAAAGAAACGTCAAGCGAGATTGTATGCTACAGAAGCCTCAGCGCTCCCTGTATTGAAGGATGCCTGGAAGACCTGTTGGACAAGCTGGCCGCAGACATCGAAACTTCGCTCGACTTTTTTTCTCAGGAACAAGACGACCTGACCAACCTGATTTTCGGCGATGCAAAAAGATATCCCTTTGATTCGACAGGGCGGATTATGCTGAGCGAAAAACTGCTTAAGCATGCTGGCATCAAAGACAGCGCCGTTTTTGTCGGCAAGGGTCGCAAATTCCAAATTTGGAACCCGGAAAACTGGGAAAAAGAAGAAGCCCGCATCCGCGCCGAAGTCCTCAAAAAACGCCCATCCCTTAAAAGCCCGGCGGAGGACAAGTAAATGAACCCCAATTACAAAAGACATTTTCCGGTGATGTTGTCTGAAGTGCTGGAGGCTCTGGCCCCGGCAGACGGTAAAACGTATGTCGATGCGACTTTTGGCAACGGAGGATACAGCGAAGCCGTTTTGGAAAAAGCAAACTGCAAAGTCATCGCCCTCGACCGCGACCCGACGGTCAGCGCCAGAGCCGAAGAGCTGAAGGCCAAATTCGGCAGCCGGTTTGATTTCAGAGCAGGACAGTTCGGCGATTTTGCACAACTGGTAACCGAGGACATCGACGGTGCGGTTTTTGACATCGGGGTCTCCTCCATGCAGCTGGACGAAGCCGAACGCGGTTTCTCTTTCGGAAAAGATGCTCCCCTGGATATGCGGATGTCACAAAAAGGCACCTCTGCCGCCGATTTGGTCAATACCCTCAAAGAAGAAGATTTGGCCAATTTGATTTATCGTTACGGCGAAGAGAAAAAATCCCGTGCCATTGCCCGCAAAATCGTCGAAGCACGCAAGGCCAAGCCGATTGAAACGACCAAAGAGCTGGCCGAGATAATCTATACCGTCATCCGCCGCACGCCGAATGCCATCGATCCGGCAACAAGAACTTTTCAGGCTTTGAGAATCGCCGTCAATGACGAACTCGGCGAGCTTGAAAAAGGGCTGGCGGGAGCGACTTCCCGTTTAAAACCGGGCGGCAGACTGGTCGTTGTGGACTTTCATTCGCTGGAAGACCGCATCGTCAAAAACTTTTTCAAAGAAAACGCCGGCCAAAGCGCTCATGTATCGCGCTATCTGCCGGAAGTAAATTCAACCAAAGGCATAACGTTTGCAAAATGCTCCAAGGCAATCGCCGCATCTCAGGAAGAGATTGCGCAAAACGCCCGTTCGCGCTCCGCCAAGCTGCGTTATGCCATAAAAAAGCAACTCGAAGTCTAGGAAGGGATTCGAAAGATGAACAGCACAAAAATAGCCACTATCGCGTTATGGATTGCGTTGCCCTGTTTAATAGGTTTCAGCTCTTTGGTTATGAAAAACAAGGTTCAGGAGCTTGAAAACGAGTTAAATTCAATCAACCGCAACATTCAGGACGACATTAAGACTATCCACGAAAACGGCGAATCGAGAAAGATAGCCGCAAGAAAAAATATTTCGAGTTACGCCGAGCAGAACAAGGAACTTAAAAGACTTACCAATGCCCGCCGTTAACTCGTTAAGTTATGGGCAGAAGCAAATACAATGGCAGGAAAGTATTTTTCCAAAAAAGGCAAGGATGACTTTTACCTTCCCGGTGAAGAAATTAAGATTGACAAGAGTTCCTCTTTCAAAAGCTTTTCCTGTGAAAAAGACCCCGTATCCGTTTGTAAAAACCGCGTGTTAGCCGCTTTGCTCGGTTTTATTGCCGTATATACGATTATTGCGGCGCGATTGTTTGACCTTTGCATTATTCCCAACCTTCATTTCAGTTCTGAGGCCGACGACGCCTCCCCCGGCATTTATGCCCAGAATCCCATCCGCCGCGCAGACATCATCGACCGCAACGGAACCATCATCGCCACTTCGCTGCCGACCGTTAACCTGTATGCCAATCCGCGCAAAGTGCTGAATCCCAAAAAAGCAGCCGAAGAACTGGTCCGGGTTTTGCCGGAGCTGAAATACGACAGCGTTTACAAAAAGCTCACCCGCCGGGGCAGCTTTGTTTATCTGAAACGAAACCTGACACCCTCGCAGCAATATCAAATCAACTATCTGGGCATTCCGGGGCTGGAGTTTGAAAACGGCGAAAAACGCGTCTATCCGCACAAAAACTTGTTTGCCCACGTTATCGGCACCACCAACATCGACAACATCGGCATTTCCGGCATTGAAAAAGAAATGAACGAAAGGCTCACCCAGTCGGACATTCCGCTGATGCTTTCAATTGACGTCGGCGTTCAGGACACAATCCGAGAGATGCTCAAAGAAGGTATGGAAAAATTTAAGGCCGAAGGCGCTACGGCGGTTTTGCTTGACGTCAAGACCAGCGAAATCGTTTCCATGGTTTCGCTGCCCGATTACGACCCCAACATCAACAAGGTGAAAAAAGAACAGGCCTTGTTCAATATGGCGACCAAAGGCGTATATGAACCGGGTTCGGTCTTAAAAATCTTTAATACCGCGATGTCGCTGGAGAGCGGAAAAGTTAAAGTTGCCGACAGGTTTGACGCCTCTGAGCCGCTAAAACTCAAACACAACGTCATTAAGGACTACCGCGGCGAGAACCGCTGGCTGTCCGTGCCTGAAATTCTGGTTTATTCCTCTAACATCGGTTCGGCTCGTATGGCACTGAAAGTCGGCGGCAATGAGCAGCGCAATTTTTTGGAAAAGTTGGGATTTTTTGAACCGCTTAGCATTGAAGTGGCGGAAAAAGGCCAGCCGCTGGTCCCTAAAAAATGGAGCGAAGGAACAATTGCGACGGTGGCTTTCGGATACGGACTGGCGGTTTCGCCCCTGCATGTCGTCAGCGGATATGCCGCAATGATTAACGGCGGCATTTATCACAGCCCGACACTGATTAAAGGCAGCAGCAAAACCAAAGACGGACACCGGGTTATTTCGTTCAACACTTCCAAGGCAATGCGCGATTTGATGAGACTGGTGGTAACCGACGGTTCCGGCAGACGAGCCAACGTTCCCGGATACGAGGTGGCCGGCAAAACCGGAACGGCCAACAAGCTTTCGGCTCAGGGAAAATACGTCGACAAGAAAGTCCGCACCACTTTTGTCGCCGCATTTCCGATTTCCAACCCCAAATATGCCTTAATCGTTATGCTGGACGAACCCAAACCGCTCAAAGAAACCTGGGGGTTTGTGACTTCCGGCTGGAATACGGTGCCGACGGCGGCAAAAATCATTGAAGCAATAGCCCCGCAATTAAACATCAAGGCCAATTACGACCTTGACGAGCTGCGCCGCAACAGAATTATTGAGGCGGCATACTCCCGTTAAAAACGCTTGTTAAAACAAAAGCCTCATTTTTCAAACATAATAAAAGCCCTTCGTTCAAACAGGGCTTTTTTGTTATTTGCGGTCAACCAGCTCAATGTTGACCTGT
>OJQE01000404.1_pt1 | contig 11835 bp, 14 predicted proteins | sample 1598631 | NCBI WGS metagenome assembly OJQE01 (sample SAMN03922498, study PRJEB24848) | human gut metagenome | isolation source: stool sample | host: Homo sapiens | place: Germany | collected 2011-11 | reverse complement strand
GAGAAGTTTTCCAACTTTTGTGCCTGTTGGCGAATATCTTCTACAAGTATAAACTTAATGAGTTTCATCTTAATCTCCTTTCGGACAAATAGGTCACTGACAATATGTTTACTTTAGGGTAAAATAGGTCACATGTCAAGGCTTAAAGAATTAGGGAAAAATATTGCAAGGTATAGACAAGCAAGAGGTTTGTCTCAAGAAAAGCTTGCAGAGATTGTTGATTTGTCCCGAGAATACGTTACCAGAGTGGAAAACGGACAAAAAAACATAAGCCTTAAAAAATTGTTTGCAATAGCTGATGCTTTAGAAGTTGACTTTTGTTTGTTAACAAATTTTAAATAACTAGCAAAATTATTTATTTTCAGGTTTTGAATTAATAACGTAGAACTGTGAGGTTATCCTGTGACAGATGCATCAATGAATACTTATTATTCAAGCTATCAGCCTTCACCTGCCGTAAGCCGAAAGAAAAAAGTCGGCGCAATGCTAGCAGGCGGTTTGATAGGTATGAATGCTTATTATTTCCCTGTAAAAAAGGATGTTTTTGTTCAGAACGCTTTTGATTTAACCAAAGCCGAAGCAGATAATCAGATTGCTGTTTTAACTAAAATTGCGCAAGAAGTGGACAAGAAAAATGTAAGTACTCAAAGTAAAATGATTTTGCAGGAAATGGGGTTGGCAGAAGATGTTGTACAGATTACAAATAAATGCATTGCTCTTGATAAAAGCGTTACAGATCCGGCTGCGGTAAAAAAATTAAAAGCAGGATTTGATGCTAACTTTGCAAATTATAAAAAACAGCCGAGCCTTATGGATAATACTTGCGCAGAAGCATTCAGAACAATTAAGAGAAATAAATTCAAATGGGGCACAGGTATAGGCGCTGCAATAGGACTTGCTTTAGGTTTAATTCTTAGCAGGAATTAACGTTGTGCCAATATATCAGGCTTATTTACAACATCAATTACATTGAAGTCTTTAAATGTAGAAATTACTTTTATATTGTTGTTGTTATTTGTATTTTCTTTTGCCAGAAGTGCTCCGACGATAGCTTCAAGCTGTGACATCGGCATCATATTTGCAGGTAAATCAATTCCCCATTCGTTTTTTAGTGCCTGTTGCAGAAATTTGCAATCAGCAGGAGAGCGCTCTTTATAGCAGGAATTCAAATTTAGGCTTTGTCTTGTAAGATATAATTCAAAACGATTAATCTCAATTCCTTTATCAGTAAGGGATTTAAAGTATTCACACCCTCTGGTTGAATATCTTTGAGTCCAGCTGTCACGATTTGGAATTAACGGGTTTGTTGATACAAGCTGGTATGGTTTTGAAAGTATTCGCCATTTGCCGTTAAGCATTGTTCTGTCCCAAACCAGCGAAGCACATATTTTTGAATATTTTAATGAGGGGAAGTTGTCAAAGAAATACATAATGTCGTTAATTGTATAGAGCTTATCGACAAGTATTAAATTGTTATCTTCATCCATAACAGCGACTCCGGTGTCCATACCGGAGGATGCTGCCAATGATAGTCCTATATAGTAATTCATTTATTCTCCTAAGGAATTAATTTAGTTAGGATTAAAGGTTCTTCTTCTGTAACAAGAACAGTATGTTCAAAGTGTGCGGAAGGTTTTTTATCAACTGTGCTTACAGTCCATTCGTCATCTGCCACTTCAACTTCATCAACGCCCAGATTTAACATTGGTTCGATAGCTATTGCCATTCCCTGTTTTAAAAGAGTTTTATCTCCAACTTTGTAATTAAACAAAAACGGATCTTCATGCATTTGATGACCTACGCCATGACCGCCATATTGTCTTACTATACCAAGTTTTTCTCTGGTAGCGACAGATTCTATTGCTCCTGATACATCATCTAAAACATTACCAGCGCGCATTTGATTTGCACCTGCATATAGTGCTTCTTCGGTAACTTTCAAAAGACGTTGAACTTCTGCGCTAACATTTCCAACAGGATAAGTCCAGGCTCCGTCGCCAACCATACCTGCATAAGTAGCACCGACATCAATACTTATAATATCGCCTTCTTTTACAACAACATTTTCGTGAGGAATTCCATGTACAACCTGTTCGTTTATTGAAGCGCAGATTGAGCCTGGAAAACCGTGATATCCTAAAAATGTTGGTATTGCACGTTCTTTTTTTATAATTCTGAAGGCAATATCATCAAGTTCTTTTGTGCTGATACCCGGTTCTATAACCTTTGCCATTTCCTGATGTACAAGTGCAACTATGTGACCTGCATAGCGCATTCTTTTAATTTCATCACGTGATTTTCTATTTATCATTCAATTACCTGTAATAGTCTTTCCCATACTTCGTCAATTGTACCGTTTGCATCAATTGATTTTAAAACGCCTTTTTTAGTATAGTATTCAATTAACGGAGCTGTTTCTTTATTATAAGTGTCAAATCTTGATTGTGCAACTTCTCTTGTGTCATCTTTACGTTGAGTAAGTTCTGCACCGTCTTTGTCACAGTGTCCTGCAGTTTTTGGAGGCTTAAATTCGAGGTTATAAATTTCTCCGCAAACAGGGCAAGAGCGACGGTTAACAATTCTTTCTACCAAAATGCTTGTGTCTATGTCAAAGTAAATTGCGATAAACTGAGTGTCTTCATCTTTGTTAATTTCTTTATTCATTATTTCAAGCTGTTCTGCTTGTTCAACGCTTCTTGGAAAACCGTCTAAGATATATCCGTTTTTGCAGTCAGGTTGTGAAAGCCTGTTTTTAATAATTCTTGAAACTAATTCAACAGGCACCAGTTGTCCTTTATCAATAAAAGATTTTGCTTCTTTTCCTGCTTCGGTTTCGCATTTAATTTCTTCTCTTAATAATGAGCCTGTATCAACGTGCGGAAAGTTCAAATATTCTGCTAATTTGTTGGTTTGAGTGCCTTTTCCGCAGGCCGGGGGTCCTAAAAAAATAAGTTCTTTTTTTGTCATTTGTATATTCTCTCTTTCGTCTGATTATACAATAATCTTACATCAAGAAAATTATGAATTCAAATATTATTGAAAACATATTAAAAATATTTTAATGGTAAAAAAGTAGCAATTTATTAAAACCAGCGTAGTCGCTGAAAAAAGAGGACTTTATTAGTCCTCTTTTTTCTAAGTATCAATATTTGTTGCGTATACCGCATTGGCTTCAATAAAGTTTCTTCGAGGATCGACTTTATCACCCATTAATATATCAAATAACTGGTCGCAAAGCATTGCATCTTCTACATTAACTTTCAGTAAAGTTCTTGTAGCAGGATCCATTGTGGTTTCCCACAGCTGCTGCGGCATCATTTCACCAAGACCTTTGAAACGTTGGATTTGTAATCCTTTTTGACCTCTGTCATCAATGATTTTTTGAAGTTTTTCAAAAGAATTAATTTCATATTGTTCGGTATCTGTTTCGAGAATTAAATTTTCTTCTTCTTCAATCAGATAATCTCTGATTAAAGGATATGATGCTTTTAATCTCTTGTATTCAGAACTCTTAATAATATTTTGAGTAATGATTACATGTTCTTCTTCATTAAGATTTAATTGAATTGAATATTTTGCATTTTCAGCATTGTATTTTGCAGAAACAACATAACTTGAAGCTTCATGAATATTGTAGTTTTTAGCGTGGTCTTGAAGATAATGATTCAAGTATGCAATTATTTCATTCATTTTAGATTGATCTTCAAAGCATTCAACAGTAATATTTGAACGGACAAGACCTCTCAATACAACAGCAGGATACAAGTTTAAAATAGGGTTGTTGTATGAATTATAGAAAGAAGACATGTTTTTAATTAATTCTAATAATTCATCTCCTGTTTTTGTTCTTGATTTAGTTTTGTCAGAAAGACTTAAGTTTTTAATACCGCGTTCCTTAAGCATTTTATCAAGTGCGTGTTCGTCATATAAGTATTCTGAATTTTTGCCTTGAGTAACCTTAAATAAAGGCGGCTGTGCAATATATACATATCCGTTTTCAATCAACGGTCTTGCATATCTGAAGAAGAATGTTAAAAGAAGTGTTCTAATGTGAGCACCGTCAACATCCGCATCAGTCATGATAATAATTTTGTGATAACGTAATTTTTCTAAATCTACTTCATCAGCGTTTCTGCTTATATTTATGCCGAAAGCCTGAACCATTGATTGAATTTCGTTATTTCCGTAGATTTTATCAAGTCTGGCTTTTTCAACGTTTAAGATTTTACCTCTCAATGGCAAAATAGCCTGAAACATTCTGTTTCTGCCCTGTTTAGCAGAACCGCCCGCAGAATCACCCTCAACTATATAAATTTCACATTTTTCAGGTTCTCTGTTAGAACAGTCAGCAAGTTTACCGGGTAATGTAGAGTTTTCAAGAACTGATTTTCTTCTTGTCAATTCTCTTGCTTTTCTTGCGGCTTCTCTTGCGCGTTGAGCCTGTAATGTCTTTTCTATAATAATTTTTGCAATTTTCGGGTTAAATTCCAACCACTCTTGAAGTTTGTCTCGAACGGCATCTTGAGTCGCTCCCATAGCTTCCTGATTACCGAGTTTTTCTTTTGTTTGACCTTCGAATTCCGGGTTAGGAATTTTTACACTTACTATTGCTGTCAATCCTTCGCGGACATCTTCACCTGAAAGGTTTGTGTCAGAATCTTTTAAAATATTATTTTTTCTTGCATAATCATTAAATACACGTGTTAAAGAGTTTCTGAAACCTGTTAAGTGGGTACCGCCTGAATTTGTGTTAATGTTGTTAGCAAAAGATAAAACGCTTTCGCTGTAAGCATCAGTATATTGCATTGCAACTTCAATCTGCATACCGTCAACAACTTTGTCGATATAGATAGGTTTTTCATGCAATACATTTTTATTTTGGTTTAAAAATTCAACATAACTTGCAATACCGCCTACATAGTGGAAAATTTCCTGTTCATTTGTTTTTCCGTCAATGAAAATTATTTTCAAACCTTTGTTTAAAAATGCCATTTCACGTAATCTGTTAGCGATAACATCTTTGTCGATTTCTGTTGTATCAGTAAAGATTTCAGGATCAGGCCAGAAAGTAGTTTTTGTACCTGTTTTTTCTGTGGCTTCTCCTTTTTCAACAGGAGCAACAGGTTCTCCTCTCATATATTCCTGACGCCATACAAATCCTTGTCTTGAAACTTCAACTATGTATTTTTCCGAAAGCGCGTTTACAACAGATGCACCAACGCCGTGAAGACCGCCTGATACTTTATAACCGCCGTCACCGAATTTCCCGCCTGCGTGAAGAACTGTGTGAACAATTTCCAAAGCAGATTTACCTGATTCTGGTTTAATATCAACAGGAATACCGCGTCCGTTGTCTTCAACGGTTACACTGTTATCTTTATTAACTGTTACATATATATCTGTACAGAAGCCTGCAAGAGATTCGTCAATCGAGTTATCCACAATTTCATAAATACAGTGGTGCAAACCTCTTTGAGATGTTGAACCGATATACATACCGGGCCTCATTCTTACGGCTTCCAATCCTTCTAATACACGAATATTGCTGGCATCATAGGATTGAGAAGTTTTTGTTTCAATAGCTTCATCGTTATCGGGAAGCTCGACAACTTCAATTTTTTCCGCAGGTTGAGCCTGTGTATTTTGTTCATTGGTTACTTCTGTAATTCCATCAGCCATATTCTTATATTCTCCCCTTAAATTAGTCTTTTTCCCTTACCAATATTGTAACACAAACATATTAAATTTCCTAATTTATGACAAAAAGTAAAGGAATCGGCACTTGAAAACAGTTTGAAAATGTATTATAATAATTTAGCGGGTATTAATTTGCATACCAAATTGGAGTTGATGATTTTGAAACTTGGAGCTGAAAAATTTTCTAAAATAAATAATGCTTTTGCAGCATTCACTCTCGCTGAAGTTCTCATCACACTTGGTATAATTGGTGTGGTTGCAGCTATGACTATGCCCTCTCTTGTTAATGAACACAGAAATAAACAATATGTTGTGGCATTTAAAAAGCTTTATTCAAACTTTTCCAATGCAATAATTATGTATAAGGCTGACCAAGGATGTGACGGTATCGATATTTCAACCTGTATTGAAGCAATGGGCTTTGGTGACAATAACTGTGCTGCATTTGCTGAAGTTGCTAAGAAAATGAAATATGTAAAAATGGCACCCGACGGTCCGACTGCTGCCGGCTGGGTTGCAGATACAAGTTATAATTATTATGGTGATAAAGTTAGTAACGGGTATGGAATGGTTAACAGCACAGGGATTGGCTGTTTTTACGGGCTTCCTGACGGAATGGTTTTAAATGTTGATGTTGACCCAAACGGTTTTAAAGTTTTTGTAGATACAAACGGTAGAAAAGGACCTAACAGAATGGGCAAAGATGTACACACATTCACAGTCGGATGTGGTTCTGCATCAGCTGATAAAGTTGCAGCGTGTATTGCATCAGGTAAAGATATATTCCCGTTTGTTCATGAATCTTTCCCACAGCCTATTATAAAAGGCTTATGTACAATGGGAAGTTTTTTAGATGACAGATGTGACCAGGATAATATGTTTCCTAATGTTTCAGGCGGCGCTTCACCATCAGCCTATATTTTGATTAATGACAAACTGCCTGATTATAGAGAAATAGCATCTAGAGTTTCTGGTTTTAAACCATAAAGATAATATTATAAATAAGCGAAAGGAGCAATTTATGAAAAGATTAAGTTATGTCGGGGGGGGGGCAACCGTTTAAGCTCCAACCGTAAGGAATTTACTCTCGCCGAAGGTGCTACGCACGTAGCCATGTTGAACAGTCTAAGAAAGTATGCGTTTACTCTTGCTGAGGTATTGGTCACACTCGGCATTATTGGTGTTGTTGCGGCTATGACGATACCTTCAATGATTAATAAAACCCATAACAAAGAGCTTCATGCACAGTATAAAAAGGTTTATGCTGAATTAAACCAGATTTCCCAATTGTTTATGAAGGATAACGGGCTTTCTGCGACTGATTTTTGCCAAACATACAGTACAGCATATTTTGTAAAGACACAGCTGCCCAAATATTTTAAAGGATTTACTTTAATTGATGATACAGTTTTCAGTTCTACTGATGATGAAGGTAATAAAAAATCAAATGCTTATCCAATGTATACGCTTAACGGAACAAAAATAACCTTAGGACCATGTGATGATTTAGGGTTTCGAACAGAATCTGGGGGAAGAATTTTTTCTTTTGTAAAGGATGTTATAACAGATAATCAGCATGGACCTGTTGTGTGCGTGGATATAAACGGGCAAAAAAGACCTAACAAATGGGGATATGATATTTTTATATTCAGGTTTACCCGTAACGGCTATGTTCTTCCTATGGGGCAGGAGTATAATGGTGCAGAGGGAAATTACGGATATGCGGCAGATAGAGGCTCAAGTAATTTTTTTTATAAAAATCAATGTAAGTATACAAGCGATGTTTCTAATCAAGTTTCTTGTTCGTACTATGCTCTTGCAGATAAGCACCCGACAATTGAGGGTAAGAATTATTGGCAGGATTTTTTAGGAACATCTAAATAGCCTTATGGAGTAATTATATTTTTCATATTCTCCTATATACTTCATTTGTAGAAATTATATAGGAGAATTTTTTATGTCTAAACATTTAATCAAATCTATCGGCAAAATTATTGAAGACAGCGGTTCTGATAAAATTACTATTTTTACGGGACATTTAAAAATAGACGGCAACGTATTCCAGCCTGAAGGCAGATGCGAAGAATGCCATGATGATTTTATTACATTAGAAAATGCACTTGTTTGCAGACTTAATGATTACTGCACTTGTGATGAAGATGATTGTGAATGCAATGATTATGTTTGTTTCAGATATGATTGGCTGAATATAGCAATTGATGATATCGTAGCATTCAGCATTGTTAAAGAATAACAAAAAAAGAGCCGATTATATCGGCTCTTTTTATATTTTAATTTATTTGATAACTTCGGAAAGTGCTTCTATTACCACCGGATCCCATTTAGAGCCGGCTTCAGAGTGCATAATCTCAAAAGCTTTTTCGACAGGCATGGCTTTCCTGTACGGTCTGTCAGATGTCATCGCAGAATATGCATCAGCAGCTGCAATAATTCTTGAGCCGAAAGGAATAGACTGTCCTTTTAAGCCTTCAGGAGTTCCTGAACCGTCATATCTTTCTTTCTGGTAAGTTATGTATGGTACAACTTCAGACAGGAAGTTAATGTTCATTAATAAATGTACGCCTACATTTGAATGATTTTGAATTTTTTTGAAGTCTTCATCGGAAAGCTTGCCGTTTTCTGCAAAAATCTTTTCAGGTAATGCAATTTTGCCGATGTTTTGTAAAAGTCCTGCGTAATATATTAAATCTGTGGTTTTTTCGTTCAATCCAAGTTCTCTGCAAATTTTTCTTGCTATGTTTGCTGTATTTTTGGAATGTGAAACTGTGTATTGACCTTTTGTATCAACAGCATTTGCAAGATGTTCGACAAAGCTTTGCTGATAATCGCATAAATCACCGATTAAAGCTGTCAGCTCTGCTCTTATATGCTGCAAATCACTTGTTTGCGAATGTTCATCTTCGATAAGTTTATTAGTATCATCAATGGTTTGCTGCAAGGTCATTGATGTTGCAAATAAAATTGCAATACTTTCAACCAATTCCAAATATTCTTCATTTACAGCTTTATCTGAATTGTTTTCAAGAACTATTACCCCTGAAGACTTAATATTACAGTGCATTGGAACTGCAATAACATCTTCTAAAACAGTTTCTCTTGAAATGAAAGCTTTCCCGACAGTGGAAGATGCATCAACTTTATAATTAGGAGCAGCTTTGGAAGTTGTTCCTGCTAATTCAAGTGTGTTATCTTTTTCAAGATAAATATGGCATGCTTCTATATCAAGCATCTGCTTGATAGATTCAGTTATAGAAGTAAATATTGCCTGTTTTTCGGTCGAATCAAAACTCAAAACGCAAAGCGTGTTTTGCATTGAATATATTGAAATAAGCTCTTTAAGCTGGTTAATTAAACCTTCTTTTTTATCCTTAACATTAGCGCCTATTTTTTTTGCGAGTTCTTCCGAAATAAGATTTTCAGCAATAAAATCACCTAAATTAAGTGCAAAAATTTCTTCTATTGGATCCTGATCAATTAAGTAATCTGATTGGGAAAAAAGTGAAACACCATTATTCTTCTCTTCTTTTTTCATTAAAATTTTCCTTACTTACATACATGCCTTCCTTTATACTTACGGCACAATGTAGAAAAAACTTTAATGATTTTTACAAAAGTTCATACTTTAGTATGGGAAAGTTCAAACTTTTGTATAAAAAATAAAGAAAATTATATGATTAATATCCGATAGCCCAATTAAAAGATGCTGTTTTTTCAGGTTTTGCAGCAGCAGGAACTGCTGTGCTTACAGCCTGAACTTCTATAACTTTAGCTGCTTTTTGAAGCATATTATATTGCATCATTTTGCTATCGACATTATTGAATGATTTTAGTCTGTCTAAATGATTTTGGAGTTCTGCATTTTCATCATTCAGAGTTGTAATCTGGCGGCTTAGTTTGTTAAGGCTTAATTCGTTAGACATAGCAAAATAATAGCTGATAAATGCGAACACTATTGCTATTCCTAATAAACCGCATAAAGTTTTGTTTACTTTTCTGATTGCCATAGCTTTTTGTGAAATCTCCTTATGGAAATAACCTTCAATAACCTGATTTTCTTCTTTTATAGGATTGTTTACGTATGATTGATTATCTTGCTGTGAATAATAATTTGTTCTTACTCTGGCTGTATTCAACTTCTCTACCCCAACTACTGTTTTTTAATCAGCTAACTATGTCTTATACATCTGGCAATTCTTAACTTTGCGCTTCTTGAAGGCGGATTTTCCGTTACTTCCTTTTCACCTGCCTCAATCGGTTTTTTGTTTACCAGTTCCAATATCGGAGGCGGACATTTGCAAATCATTTGATTTCTGTCGCAGTGACACCTCTGTGAATGATATTTGAATAAGTGTTTCACTAATCTATCCTCCAGGGAGTGAAAACTTATTACACTTATTATAGCACCAAAGTCAAGCAAATCCAACACATCGTTTAGAGTATTTTTTACATTTGTTAACTCTTGATTTACTTCTATTCTTATTGCCTGAAAAACCCTTGTAGCAGGGTGAATTGACGATTTTATGCGAGGTGTGCAGTTAATTATTAAATCGGCTAATTCGGTAGTTGTTTCAAGCTTTTTGAGCTTTCTTTGTTCAACAATTTTTTTTGCAATTCTTTTTGAAAATCTTTCTTCACCGTACTCGGAAAATATCCTGATTAAATCGTCTTCAGAATAACTGTTTACAACGTCATAGGCTGAAAAATCAGCATCCTGATTAAACCTCATGTCAAGAGGTGCTTCTTTGGAAAATGAAAAACCTCTTTCGCCTTTATGGAATTGGTGATATGAAGCTCCAAGGTCAAAAAGCACGCCGCCGGTGATTTTTTCAATTCCCAAGTCATGTAACACTTTTTTAATATTTGTATAAGAATTTTTAACAATTGTAATGTTTTTGTAATCTTTCAAACGTTCTGAGGCTGCTTTTATCGCATCATCATCGACATCAAAAGCTATTAAACGCCCGTCAGGCTGTATTCTTTTTAAGATTAAACCTGAATGACCGCCTCCTCCTAAGGTGCAGTCAACATAAATTTTACCGTTTGTGCATTCCAGCGCATCAACAGCTTCATTTTTCATCACCGTATAATGTTTAAATTCTTCCATAAAGCAATTGTAGCACGAAAAAGCATATTTAAGATTTATTCCGCAATTTGATTAAGTCCATAGTGATCATAAGTGCTTATAAAGTGTTCATAAGCCATTTTTTTGACGTTGCATTCACTGTCCGCAATGTTAATCATCATGCCGCTTTGCTCAAGTACTCTTGGAAATACTGCATTAAATAATACAATTAAAAAGATATACTTCTTAATTTCATTAGCATGTATATTTATTTCGACCATAAGCAAAAAAACTCCGTTACCCCAATTTTTAACAATACATATATATATGTATTAACGGCATAATTTGAATTTTCTTTAGGAATATTTTGGATATGTAAATATATATTAAAAAATAAAAACAAGTCCGATTATCAAAAACGGACTTGTTAATTCTGAGCTTATAAAAATCTTAAACAGTTTGTTTAATTGCGGCATTAACGCGTTTAAGAATTTTATCTTTACCTAAAATTGCAAGGATTGCAGTCATATCAGCTCCGCGTGTTCTTCCTGTAACGGCAGCTCTTATTGCCCACATTGTAACTTTAGGTTTAATACCTTGTTCTTTAAAGTATCCTCTGAAAGCTTCAAGCTTTTCGTGAAGATTTTCTTCCTCAAATTCCCAATTTTCAGCTTGCTTTGCAAATTCTTTCAAAACCTGTTGTGAAACATCTGTATCAAGTACATCAGTTTGAACTTCAGGTTCTATTTCAACTGAATTTCCGAAGAAATAAGGTACAGCATCAGTAATATCTGAAAGAAGTGTTAAAGGTTCACGTGTAACTTCAACCATTCTTGTATACTGTTCATCAGAAAGTTCTGTTAAATCGTATTGTGTTAAATACGGTTTTAATCTTTCTTTTAATTCTTCAATCGGAAGCATTTTAATATAATGACTGTTCATCCAGTTTAATTTGTCATATTCAAAGATTGAATTTGATGATGAAATTTCACCGATTCTAAAATCTTGAGCAATCTCATCAACGGCTGTCTCTTATACACATCTCCGAGCCCACG
>OJQE01000398.1_pt1 | contig 11922 bp, 10 predicted proteins | sample 1598631 | NCBI WGS metagenome assembly OJQE01 (sample SAMN03922498, study PRJEB24848) | human gut metagenome | isolation source: stool sample | host: Homo sapiens | place: Germany | collected 2011-11 | reverse complement strand
ATGTGTATAAGAGACAGATTGTAAACAGATTATAAAACATTGTACAGGAAAAAGAAACAATATGTGTAAATCAAAAGACAAAAGAATGAGCGCGATAAGCATCTCAGGGAGGGAGAAATGGAACAGGAATTAAACAGAAAAACCATGGTGATCGGACATAGAAATCCGGATACGGACTCGATCTGTTCCGCCATTTGTTATGCAAATCTGAAGCAGGCAGTTACTGGGGAAGAATATATGCCTGCAAGAGCCGGACATGTAAATGGAGAGACACAGTTTGTACTGGATTACTTTGGGGCAGAGGAACCGCAGCTTGTGGAAGATGTGCGTACCCAGGTAAGGGATATTGAGATCCGCAAGACCAAAGGTGTGGCAGACAATATTTCATTAAAGAGAGCATGGAATATCATGCAGGAGAATAATGTTGTGACCATTCCTTCTGTAAGGGAAGATGGTACACTGGAAGGCCTGATCACAGTAGGAGACATCACCAAGACCTACATGAATATTTATGACAGCAGCATTCTGTCAAAGGCAAATACACAGTATTCCAATATTATTGAGACACTGGAAGCAGAACTGATCATCGGAAGCGCAGAAGCTTATTTCGACCAGGGAAAAGTACTGATCGCAGCTGCAAACCCGGATCTGATGGAATTTTACATTGAACCACATGACCTGGTTATTTTAGGAAACCGTTATGAGTCCCAGCTTTGTGCCATTGAAATGGGAGCTGACTGTATCATCGTGTGCGAAGGCGCAGCTGTTTCCATGACCATTAAAAAGATCGCCCAGGAAAGAGGCTGTACGATCATTGCAACTACTTATGATACTTATACAGCAGCCCGTCTCATCAACCAGAGCATGCCGATCAGCTACTTTATGACAAGAGAGCATCTAATCACATTTAACAGTGATGATTATATTGATGAGATCCGTGAAGTGATGGCAAGTAAACGTCACCGTGATTTCCCGATCCTTGACAAGGATGGCTATTATCTGGGGATGATCTCCCGCAGAAACTTACTTGGCGCAAAAGGAAAACAGGTTATTTTAGTAGACCACAATGAGAAGAATCAGGCAGTGGCTGGTATTGAAAATGCTGAGATCCTGGAGATCATCGATCATCACCGTCTGGGAACCATCCAGACTATGTCACCGGTATTTTTCCGCAACCAGCCTTTAGGCTGTACTGCTACCATTATCTATCAGATGTATCAGGAGGCCGGTATTAAAGTAGAGCCGAAGATTGCGGGACTGTTATGCAGTGCCATTGTATCTGATACATTGCTGTTCCGTTCTCCAACCTGTACTCCGGTGGATGAGATGGCAGCAAGAGCGCTGGCTGATATTGCAGGCATTGATATTGAAAAATATGCAATGGAAATGTTCAGTGCAGGAAGCAATTTAAAGGATAAGAGTGACGAAGAGATCTTCTATCAGGATTTCAAGCGCTTTACTTCCGGCAAGGTGACCATTGGTGTTGGACAGATCACTTCCTTAAATGGTGGGGAACTGGACAAGTTAAAGGGTCGTATGGAAGCATTTATGGAAAAAGCACTGGAAAACAATGGCTTGGATATGATATTCTTTATGCTGACGAATATATTGACAGAGACAACCGAACTGATCTGTGAAGGACAGGGAGCCCTGCAGCTGGCAGGAAAGGCATTCCACCAGGATATTGAACTGTTAGAAGAGGAAGGCTTAAAGGAGCCGGTACTGCGTCTGCCGGGAGTTGTTTCCAGAAAGAAGCAGCTGATCCCGGAACTGATGTTAGCAGAGCAGGAATAGGGATCAGATCAAGAAAGGATAGAAAAAATGAGTAAAGAATACTGGAAGCCGGGAAACATGCTGTATCCCGTTCCCGCTGTTATGGTAAGCTGTGGAAGAGAAGGGGAAAAACCGAATATCATTACCGTTGCCTGGGCCGGAACCATCTGCTCTGACCCGGCTATGGTTTCTATTTCTGTGCGGAAAGAGCGTTATTCCCATGATATCATCAAAGAGACAGGGGAATTTGTCATCAATCTGGTAAATAAGAGATTGGTTCGGGCTACCGACTACTGTGGCGTAAAATCCGGCCGTGATGTGGATAAATTTGCCGAGACCCGTCTGACGCCTCAGGCATCCCGTTATGTAAAAGCACCTGGTATTGAGGAAAGCCCTGTAAATATTGAGTGCAAGGTAACAGAGGTAAAAGAGCTGGGAAGCCATGATATGTTCCTGGCAAAGGTTGTAGGTGTGACCATTGACAATCAGTATATGGATGACCGCGGCAAGTTTAACCTGAATGCTTCCGGACTGACTGCTTATTCCCACGGAGAATATTTTGAACTGGGTAAGAAGCTTGGAAGTTTCGGATATTCTGTACGCAAACCTGCCAAAAAGAAGAAAAAACGTTAGTTCGCGCCATTGCTCATAAGGAGGAAACGAAAAAATGAAGCCGAATATTACTATGATCGGCATGCCTTCATCCGGTAAAAGTACCGTAGGTGTGCTTCTTGCAAAGAGACTGGGATTTTCTTTTATTGATGTGGACATTGTGATCCAGGAAAAAGAAGGAAGACTGTTAAAGGAAATTATCGCTGACGAGGGCATGGACGGCTTTCTGGAAGTAGAGAACCGCATTAATGCAGGTCTGGAAGCGAAAATGTCTGTGATCGCTCCTGGCGGCAGCGTTATTTACGGGGAAGAAGCGATGGCTCATTTAAAGGAGATCAGTGAGATCGTTTACCTGAAAATGAGTTATGAGGAAATGGAAAAGCGTATCGGAAACGTAGTAGACCGTGGTGTTGCTTTAAAACCGGGCTTTACCTTACGTGACCTGTACAATGAGCGAGTTCCTTATTATGAGAAATATGCGGATATCGTCATCGATGAAGAAGGAAAAAATGCCGGTGAGACCGTTGATGAACTTAGAAATATCATCGAGGGCATGATGGACCAGAAGATGATCCAGATGTTCATCGATGAGCAGAAGCGCAAACTGGAAGAAAGAGACCGGCTGTTAAGTGAGAAGGATGAAGAGATCCGTCAGCTGAAAGCGCGGATCGCGCAACTGGAAGGAAAGTAAAGTAATAAGTTTCCCATCTATGAGGAAAAAATACAGATAGGGGCTGCCGCTTGATCATCTATTTTGGATGATTAAACGGCAGCCCTTATTTTTTTAAATCCTATAACACTATAGCAATTCCATATACGCAAATAATTTATTGATCCCAATAATTCCCACGATCAGAAGCAGGATCACGATCACCAGTGACACGGCAAGAAAGACCATTTTATAGTAAAGATAAGCTCTTGCAAAGTCCTGCATTTTGTTGTGTTCTGGCTGGCGGGCCAGTTTTTTCAGGTAGAACCAGCTCAGGTAGAACCAGCCGTAAATGGGAATGTTCATGCACATGAAGGTGTGGAACCATTCACTGATCTCAATGGGACGGGAGTCATAGGGGATTTCTGTATTGTCAAAAACTTCATTCCCTGTGTTGTCCTGTACCATATTTGCAGACCCGAAGACAGGCTGTCCAGAGGTCTTCTTTTTACCTTTTATCTGGCGTTCTGCCCAAGGCCACAGTATTTTCTTAGTTTTCATCGCCTCTGCCTCCTGGTCCATAGATTTCTGCATTGTTCCACTTATACTGTTCCTTACTTAAAGCGGAGCGCAGCTGACGCTGCTGGGATTGTACCTGCACTTGAGCCTGGCTTTCTTTCTGGGCTTCTCCCGCCTCTTTTTCAGCCTGGGCAGCATTCCACTCACTTTCCGTTGGAAGAGTGGTGATACGGGAGATGGCAGCCTGGAGCCTTGCAGAAAGGGAGGCTTCCTCATCATCACCTGCAACAAGGGAAAGTTTGTCGATAGCATCAGATACCAGATCTTCGGCATCTGTTTCCTGGTATTCCAGATTTTCGATCCGCTCTAAGGCCTGCATAAAGGTCTGTTTCTTTACTGCCTTTTCTTCCTGGGCACGTTTGGCTTCTGCGTCTTTTGCAGCCTGTTCCTGTGCCTGTTTCTTTTCCTCTGCCTGAACCGCTTCATACCGGCTGATCTCATCGCTCATACCGGCAATGATCTCCTTAAAGTAGTTATACCGGCTTTCCACCTTCTCTAAAAGACTGGCGCGAAGTTCGCCGTCATCTAACAGCGGCAGCTTGGAGGTAATACTGTTGTATTCGTCTTTTACAGTATAAGTATCTTCTACAGATCCGATCTCCTTTTCTATAAAGGCATCTACAGAAGCCTGAAGAGTAGTCTCTAACTGTTCCTGCTCTTTTTCATGAAGACTCTGTTCTGCGCGGAACTGGGCAGTGGTGCTGAAATAATCTTCCATACCGGTCTTGGAGTCTACTTTGCGCTCGACTGTTTCCGGCTGTATCCAATCCCAGGGTTCTAAGCCCTCATGGATCTGATCCATAACGGATTTCCAGATCCTTCCTGCATAGGTGGCACCATAGATACCAGGCATATTTCTTGGTATATCATAACCTACCCAGATCGCAGTAGTGTAATAACGTGTATAGCCGCAGAACCAGGTATCCTTACTGCTGTTGGTAGTACCGGTCTTTCCGGCTGCAGGCATATCATTGTCCAGTCCAAGTCCCTGGCCAGTGCCGTAGGCTGCAGTAAATGTGCCTTTTAAAACATCTGTAAGCATAAAGGCAGAGTCATCTCTGTACACCTGATGGGCAGATGGTTTTAAATCTTTGGTCAGTTCCCCGTCATGTTCATGTTCGATCTTAATAATGCAGGTACGGTCATTGTATACACCGCCGTTTGCAAGGGTGCTGTAGCCTTTTGCCATATCCACGACCCGGACGCCGTTGGTAAAACCGCCGATACTTAAGGAAGGAACATTATTATCCACATAAGTCAGTTTCTGGAACTGCATTTCTCCTAAGTAATCCAGACCATAATCAATGCCAATGTCCTCTAAGATCTGCCATGCAACGGTGTTTAAGCTTCGGTTTAAAGCTTCACGGACTGTTACATTTCCAAAATAACGTCCGCCGCTGTTGGAAGGTCCGTCGGTCCATTTGTGGTCATCTACCATGCGTGTAGGGTAATATTCACCGGTATCAAAAGCCGGACCATAGTCGATGAGCGGCTTAATGGTACTTCCCGGCTGTCTGGCACTTAAATAAGCTCTGTTAAATTTGTCTTCTGTGCCGCGGCCGCCTACAATAGCAACTACATAGTTGGTCTTATTATCAACGATGACACCGGCTCCCTGAAGAGCATATTTTCCATTTTCCTGCAGCTCTGTAAAGCCGGAAAGAGACTGGTCAATCTGCGCCTGGAGCTGGCTCTGGATGGTACTGTCTATGGAAGTATAGAGCTTAAAGCCACCGCTTCGGATCAGGTCTGATTTTTCAGAATAAGCGGCTGTATACCGGTCCATGTACTGGGTATAATCTTCTTTATCTTTAAAAATGTACTGGAACTGGAAGTTGTCTTTCTTCATTAATTCCAGGGCTGCGCAGTGGATGGCATAGCTGCTCTGATAATTTTCATCCGTTCCCTCAGACTCCTGCTGTACGATCTTAAGTGGGGAGTTTACTGCTTTTTCGTAATCTTCTGGGGAGAGATAGCCTACTTCTTTCATACTGTTAAGGACATCATTACGCTTTTCTTTGGAAGCGTCCGGATGAGCTACCGGATCATAGGCAGAAGGGCTGTTGCTGATACCGATGAGGATCGCCGCTTCTTCCGGGGCAAGATCGCTTGCGTGTTTTCCAAAATAATACAGGCTGGCAGCTTCTACGCCATAGCACTGATGACCGTAGAAATTGGTATTGCAGTAAAACTCCATAATGTCAGCTTTGGAGTATTTTTTCTCGATCTCAGGAGCAAGAAGAATCTCCACGATCTTCCTTGTAAAGGTACGTTCCTGGGTGAGATATGTATTTTTGATCACCTGCTGGGTAATAGTGCTGCCGCCCTGGGTCACATGGCCGCCGTGTTTGACAAGAGCGAGACCGGCCCGGAAGGTGGCAATCCAGTCTACGCCGCCGTGACTCTTGAAACGACGGTCCTCCTGGGCAATGTAGCCGTTTTGCAGGTTCATGCTTATCTTACTTATATCTACATACTGATAATGACCTGCGTTAATAAGTCCGATCTGCTTTCCGGCCTTGTCATAGACAACGGTATCAGAGAGCATGGAAAAATCGGACCGTTCCATCTGTGCCAGTTTGTCATAGGCGATCTCACGGCACTGGTCTAATTCCGGTTTTACCTTTGCATAGATCAGAAGGCCAACGATCGCCATGATGATAAGACCGGCTGTGATCACAGACAGTATGCCATGGAAAAGCCAGCCCAGGATACCAAAACAGGTTGCTATGGGGTGACCGGATCCATGGGCCATTTTTTTGTGTGTCTGCTTACGTAAGTCTTTCATAATGGTTTAAATCCTCTCTTTAAGTTTTCATTGAAAATTTTTGGGAAAATCCACTTAAAAAATCTGTAGTTATTATAATTCATATAGAAGAAAATTCCTAGTTAAATTCGCAGTGAAAACTTAAAAACATAGGCTTTTGATAGGATATTAGAACCTGCAGGAATATATTTTATAAAAATTAGATATAGAAATTATAAAGAAAATATAAAAAGAGGGAATTGACAAATGGAAAAAAAGGACTATAATGACAACTATTCAAGAGTTAGACATTCAAATGCGAAGAACAGGACAATGCTTTTCTGAGTATCTACGCATGGCAGAGAGCTTTCGGTTGGTGAGAGAAAGCAGCGCGACAGAAAAGATATCACCTGCAAGCAGTCTGTATGAAAACAGGAAACTGTAAGTAAGACAGACCGGGGTCCCGCCGTTAAAAGGGAGCGTATTCGTCCGGACAGAGAGTCGGAGGATAGGACAGAGTGGTCGGTGCAAACCGGCAATAAGAAGTGGTAACGCGGAGTTTGGAACTTCGTCTTCTTGGTGAGTATCCATTTGGGGTATTCGGGAAGATGGGGTTCTTTTTTTACTGTGAAAGTATCGCCAAGCGGCAGTTGTGAGAGTGCCGTAGGCACGGAACAACTGACTTTCAATTGGTGACGATCCGCTTATAGAAAATGGCAGTTGGATGTTTTACATTGAATTAACAACAGACAATAGATCACAGATTACATGAGAGGAGAGTAAAGATTATGAATACACTTGTAATTGTTTTGATCGCAGCTGTATGCCTCTTTGCAGGCTACACATTATATGGCCGCTGGCTGGCTAATAAATGGGGCATTGATCCTAAGGCCAAGACACCGGCAGTTGCTATGGAAGACGGACAGGACTACGTTCCTACAGACGGCTGGACCGTTTTCGCACATCAGTTTTCATCCATCGCAGGCGCAGGCCCTGTAACCGGTGCCATCCAGGCAGCAGCATTTGGCTGGCTTCCAGTTCTGTTATGGGTCATCATCGGTGGTATCTTCTTCGGCGCTGTTACAGACTTTGGTGCTCTGTATGCCAGTGTTAAGAACGAAGGAAAGTCCATGGGACTTCTGATCGAAAAGTACATCGGAAAGACCGGACGTAAGCTGTTCTTATTATTCTGCTGGCTGTTTACACTGATCGTTATCGCAGCATTTGCCGACATGGTAGCAGGTACATTTAACGCGTATACCGTAAAGGACGGTGTAACAGAACTGTCCGCAGCAGCACAGACAAACGGCGCAGCCGGTTCCATTTCCCTGCTGTTCATCGTATTTGCAATGGTATTTGGCGTAATGCAGAAGCATTTACATCTTACAGGTTGGAAAGAAACAGTTGCCGGACTTGCCTGCACCGTTGCAGCACTGGCAATCGGTATGGCTTTCCCGTTAGTAGCCGGAAAAGATACCTGGTCTTATCTGACCTTTGCTTATATCTTTATGGCAGCTGTAATGCCAATGTGGCTTTTAATGCAGCCTCGTGATTACATGACAACTTTCATGTTTGCAGGAATGATCATCGGTGCTGTTGTAGGTCTGTTAGTAGCTCATCCAACCATGAACCTTCCGGTTTATACTGGATTTAAGAATGCAAAAATGGGAGATATGTTCCCAATCCTGTTTGTAACTGTTGCATGTGGTGCTGTTTCCGGTTTCCACAGCCTGGTTTCCTCCGGTACCTCTTCCAAGACCGTTTCCAATGAAAAGGATATGTTAAAAGTTGGATACGGTGCAATGGTACTGGAAAGCTTATTAGCTGTTCTGGCTCTCTGCGTAGCAGGTGCTGCTGCAGCTGCTGACGGAACTGCTGCAACAGGAACCCCATTCCAGATCTTCTCTGCAGGTGTTGCAGGTTTCCTGGAAATGTTTGGTATCCCGGTTTATGTAGCACAGTGCTTTATGACCATGTGTGTATCTGCTCTGGCTCTTACAAGCCTTGACTCTGTAGCACGTATCGGACGTATGTCTTTCCAGGAACTGTTCAGTGTAGATGATATGGAACATGCAGAAGGCTGGAGAAAGTTATTCTGCAACAAGTATTTCTCAACTGTTATCACTCTGGCATGTGGCTTTATCTTAACAAAGATTGGATATTCCAACATCTGGCCTCTGTTCGGAAGCGCAAACCAGCTGTTAAGCGCACTGGTTCTGATCACTCTGTGCGTATTCTTAAAAGTAACCGGAAGAGAGAACAAGACTCTGTTCCCACCACTGATCATCATGCTCTGCGTAACCTTTACTGCACTGGTTGAAAGAACCATTGCCCTGGTAAATGCATTTGGCGCAGGAACTGCTGTATTTATGGTAGAGGGACTGCAGCTGATCATTGCCATCCTGTTAATGGTCCTTGGTGTGATCATTGTATACACATCTGGTAAGGAACTGTTTAATAAGAAAGCTGAAGTAAAGCACAGCAAGGAAGGTAAGCTTGCATAAGCTGGTTCAGGAATAAAAAGGGTTTTGGATTAAGATATGAAATAAAAAATGGCGGATATGGGATTTGAACTCTCATATCTGCCATTTTTTGTTGTCATGTGTCTGTTAAGATTTTGTGTTATCTGGCCCAGCCGTAGGAGCATTTTACAGCACGGTCCCAGCCGGATATCATTTCTTCCCGTTTTTCGTCCGGGATGTCCGGGGTAAATGTTTTATCAATTTCCCAGTTTTTTACAACTTCTTCTTTATCTTTCCAGTATCCCACAGCCAGTCCCGCAAGATAAGCAGCGCCCATAGCTGTGGTTTCCACGCATTTGGGGCGTTTTACAGTAAGATTTAAGATATCGGACTGGGTCTGCATGAGATAGTTGTTGGCACTGGCACCTCCGTCTACTTTTAAGGAGGTCAGATCTATGCCGGAGTCTGCTTTCATGGCCTTTAAAACGTCATTGGTCTGGTAGCAAAGGGAATCCAAGGTGGCACGGATGATGTGGTATTTATTTACACCTCTGGTGATGCCGGTGATGGTTCCCCTGGCATACTGATCCCAGTGAGGCGCGCCCAGACCGGTAAAGGCGGGAACTACATAGCAGCCGTTCGTATCAGGAACTTTGGTTGCCATGTATTCGGAGTCAGCAGCAGAGTCGATAAGGCGCATTTCGTCACGGAGCCACTGGATGGCAGCTCCGGCAACAAAAATAGAACCTTCCAGGGCATAGGTTACTTTGCCGTCCATGCCCCAGGCAATGGTGGTTACCAGGCCATTTTTGGAAAAGACAGGTGCATTTCCTGTATTCATCAGCATAAAGCAGCCGGTGCCATAGGTATTTTTCACATCCCCCGCTTCAAAACAGGTCTGGCCGAATAAGGCGGCCTGCTGGTCCCCGGCTGCACCACTGATCGGGATGGGACCACCAAAGAACTGGGAGTCTGTTTCTCCGTAAACGCAGCTGGATGGCATAACTTTTGGCAGCATACATTTTGGGATATTTAATTCTTTTAAGATGTCCTCATCCCACTGCAGAGAGTTGATATTAAAAAGCATGGTGCGGGAGGCATTGGAATAGTCGGTCACATGGATACGGCCCTTTGTCAGCTTCCAGATCAGCCATGTTTCCACCGTTCCAAAGAGAAGTTCCCCTTTTTGGGCCCGTTCTCTGGCGCCTTCTACATGATCCAGGATCCATTTTAACTTGGTGCCGGAAAAATAGGCATCGATCACAAGGCCGGTTTTTTGGCGGAAAGTATCTGTAAGGCCTTTGGCTTTCAGAGAGTCACAATAATCAGAGGTCCTGCGGCACTGCCATACAATCGCGTGGAATATGGGTTCTCCTGTATGCCTGTCCCATACGATCGTGGTCTCTCGCTGATTGGTAATGCCGATGGCGGCAATGTCTGCTGCTGACGCGCTGATTTTTGACATTGCTTCCACAGCAACGCCTAACTGGGTGGACCAGATCTCATTTGCATCATGTTCCACCCAGCCTGGTTTTGGAAAATACTGGGTAAATTCTTTCTGGGCAAGACTGCAGATCTCCCCTTTTTTATTAAACAGGATACAGCGGCTGCTGGTAGTCCCCGCATCCAGTGCCATGATATAGTCTGCCATGTTTCTCCTCCTGTAGATAATGTTTTCCAAAATTTGTTTTAAATTTTATTTTAATATCATTTTACCATAGCAGCAATGGGTTCACAAGCATGGTCTGGACGTTGACATTTTTATAAGAAAAAGCCTATAATATGAGGATAAGTACATGATATGTACAGGACACTGGTAAGTGCATCAAACATAAGGAGGATGATCCATATGGCATTTTTAGATCAGATCAGTAAAAATCTTGCAGGTTACGGAAAAGAAGCTGCAAAAAAGGCGAAAGATACAGCTGAGATCTTTCAGTTAAAAGCTGAGATCCGCGGAGAAAAACAGAAGATCAATGAGCTGTATGCAGCTATTGGTGCTGTGTATTTTAAAAATCACAGAGACGAGTCTGAGGATGAGTACAAAATGTTCTTCCCTGAGATCGAAAACGCAATGGAGCACATTGCAGAACTGGAAGAAAAGTTAAAACAGCTGGATAATACAGAAAAATGCCCCTGCTGTAATGCACTGGTAAGAAAAGGGGACGCTTTCTGCAGCAAATGTGGAGCAGCTCTTCATCAGGAAGAGGAGACAGCAGAGAAAGATAATGCAGATGTTGTAACTGAGGATGATTTTGTCCCGGAAGAGGCTGCAGAAGAGCCGGTAAAAGACCAGAAAGAAGACCTGGTGGAAGAGCCAGGTGAAATGACTGAAAATACGACAGAAGAAGAGACAAAGCAGGAAGAGGAGCCGGTTTCAGAGCCGGAAGAATGAAGCATGGGAGAAAAAAAGACAGGGCTGGTGCTTGAAGGCGGCGGCATGAGAGGTATTTATACAGCAGGAGTTCTGGATGTGTTTATGGAAAACGGCATTACCTTTGATGGTGTGATCGGTGTATCCGCAGGTGCGATCCATGGATGTTCCTTTGTATCCGGACAGAAAGGCAGAAGTATCCGGTATTACATGAAGTATTGCCGCAACTGGCAGTTTATGAGCTTTCGCAGCCTGCAGCCTTCTTTTAACTGGTAACATTGCAGGAGAGAAATTCTGCTATCACACACTGCCTGAAAAGCTGGATCCATATGATTATGAGGCATTTAAGAAAAGCCCTACAAAATTTTATGTAGGCTGCAGCAATGTGGAGACTGGAAAGGCAGAGTATCTTCCTATTACAGATATGAAGGAGCAGATCGACCGGATGAGAGCTTCCGCTTCCTTACCCCTTGTGTCTAAGATCGTAAAGACAGCAGGATTGAAGCTGTTGGATGGCGGCTGTACAGACAGTATCCCGGTTAAGGCTTTTGCGAAAATGGGATATACAAAGGATGTTGTAGTTCTGACCCGTCATAAAGGCTACCGGAAAGAAATAGAAGGTACTGGTCTGACAAAACTTGTATACAGAAAATATCCGGAATTTGTAAAAGCTGTATACAGACGTCCAAGTGTGTATAATCATACACTGGATGAAATCGAAAAATGG
>OJQE01000357.1_pt1 | contig 12418 bp, 10 predicted proteins | sample 1598631 | NCBI WGS metagenome assembly OJQE01 (sample SAMN03922498, study PRJEB24848) | human gut metagenome | isolation source: stool sample | host: Homo sapiens | place: Germany | collected 2011-11 | reverse complement strand
GTCGGAAAGTAATCCGAATGGAAAATATCCGGTGTATGGATGGGCTGACTTTTTAGGCAAACGTAATTATGACAGAATATCGGACATTAATTGTTATCGTGGCGATTATTTGGCTTTTCGTGAAATAAGCCTGTCGTATTCCTTGCCTCAGAGTTGGATTCATAAATCCGGTTTGAGCAAGGTGGATGTTTCTGTAACAGCACAGAATTTGGGATATATTACAGCAGCCAAAAATATGGCGACCCCCGAATATGGTGTCAGTCAGAATGGAGGATATCCCCTCCCTAGAACAGTTGTTTTGGGTTTAAATGTTACATTCTAATAAATAGGAAGGATTATGAAGAAAATATTTTATAGCATATTGTTGAGTGGGATGATGGTATTGTCTGCTTGTGATGCGTTGGACCTGTCTCCTGAAGATTATTATGGCTCTAATGATTTTTGGAATCAGAAGTCTCAGGTAGAAATGTTTATGACTGGTATTCATGCCGATTTAAGAGATAAATATCAGATGCCTGTCACATTGGGAGAGTTCAGAAGTGAGATTCTGATAAGTGATGTTACTTCTATGGGTGAGGGGGTATATGGTCCGCCTATGACTAATAATCTGCTTACGAAAGATAATACCGGTGTCGATGATTGGTATGAGGTGTACCCAAATATCATGCATATAAATTTGTTTATCAGAAATGTAGATAAAGAAATTGATTATATGACTGGAATGGAGAAATCATTTTATTTGGGACAGGCTTATGGCTTGCGTGCATATTACTATTTCTATCTTTATCGAACATTTGGTGGTGTGCCGTTAGAGACGGAACCGAAAGTTACCGAGGGTAGCATTGATATTACGCAATTATATAAGGCTCGTTCTACTCCGGAGGAAACGTTAGAGTTTATCAAAGAAGATATTAATAAATCCGAAGCTTTCTTCAATGAGTCGGATAAGAAGATGTCCGACCAATATGAATGGTCTTATTATGCAACGGAACTTTTGAAGGCCAAGATATATATGTGGTCTGCCAAAGTCACTACAGGATTACCAGATGATGATATTGCAGGAGATCATATAGCTACTCTGACTGCCGTAGATCCTAATAACAGTGACTTGTTGACAGCAAAGAAGGCTTTATTGAATTTGGTGAACCAACAATTCGAACTGCTTCCAAACTTTGCGGATTTATGGACTCCGGAGGGGAAGAAGAATAAAGAGATTATTTTCGCTCTGTGTTTTAATAAGAATGAATTGACCAATTGGGGGGCGAACTGGTTCTATAATGTAGCCTTGTTTACCAATGCTACGGACTTGGATGGAAATAAATATGGTCCGGATCCGTTGAAGCTATTGACAGCCGGACCATTACGTTATGAGTATAAAGTGCCGTTTATTGAGATTTATGATAAGGAAGATACTCGTTTGGATGCTACTTTCTTTCAATATATGTTCGAAGGAAAGACTCGTGGCGCTTGTTGGAAAAAACTGATGGGACATACGGATGGAGGAACTCATTATTATGATTCAGATGTACCGGTATATAGATATGCTGATGTTTTGTTGATGCTGGCCGAGTGTGAAAACGGGTTGGGAGCTCCGGATAAATGTGCTGCATATATAAATGAGGTACGTAAGCGTGCTTATGGTGATAAATTTGAACAACATAAATATATCGCAGGAGATTATGCGGATAATGAGTGGGCTATTTTGCAGGAACGTGATAAAGAGTTTGTAGGTGAGGGAAGCCGCTGGTTTGATTTATTGCGTTTACGTGATTCCAACGGAAAACCTTTTGTCTTTTCTGTTAAAGCGCATTATGGAAGTTCATTGCCTATATTAACAGAGGATAAGGCGTATATGATGTTGTGGCCTGTTAATGTGGAAGTTTTGAATGGAGATCCGGAAATCAAGCAGACTCCGGGGTATGAATAATAGTGAGATAATATGATGATAATGAAAAGATTGCTCTTTTTAGTATCTGTATGCAGCTTATGTATGGTTGGTAATTCTCAGAATTACCAACCTGAGAAGCATGCAGTTGTGAAATCAGATCGTGGGGATGGACGGTTACTAAGTACTTATGCCATTGTTCATGAGATGTTGAAAGATACACATCCCCAATATGCTTACCGTTCCGGTATGTCCGCACAGGAATTTACGCAATGGCAGGATGGAGTGCGTGCTGCGATGGTGGAGATCATGAAGTTTCCCGAGATAAAGAGACAACCGTCTCCTGTCTGTGTGAAAACGGAAAAAAAAGAGGGATATATTTTAGAGAAATGGGAGTTCTATCCTTTTCCAAAGTCAGTTTCCACTTTTCTGGTTTTGAAACCGGAACATTTGAAGGGTGCAGTACCTGGAGTCTTGTGCATTCCGGGTTCCGGAAGGACCAAAGAAGGATTGGCCGGTGAGCCCGGCATCTGTGATAAGTTAACTGAGGATTATAATAATCCCAAAGTAAGTATGGCTTTGAATATGGTTAAAGAAGGTTATGTGGCGGTAGCGGTGGATAATGCCGCTGCCGGAGAAGCCTCCGATTTGGAATGTTATGATAAAGGATGGAATTATGACTATGATGTTGTTTCCCGTTTTTTGCTTGAACTGGGATGGAGTTGGCTAGGGTATACTTCTTATCTGGATATGCAAGTGCTGAATTGGATGAAAGACCAGTCTTATATCCGAAAGGACAGGATTGTGATTAGCGGATTCTCATTAGGTACAGAACCGATGATGGTCTTGGGGGTGTTGGATAAGGACATTTATGCTTTTGTGTACAATGATTTTCTATGCCAGACTCAAGAACGTGCCGTTGTGATGACTAAACCTGACAAGGAAAACAGGCGTCCTTTTCCAAATTCTATCCGTCATCTGATACCTGGTTATTGGAGGTATTTTAATTTTCCAGATGTTGTTGCGTCATTAGCTCCTCGTCCTATCATTTTTACAGAGGGAGGGTTGGACCGTGATTTCCGTTTGGTACAATCTGCTTATGCTGCTAGTGGAAAACCGGAAAATGCGGAGTTTTATCATTATCCGAAGTTTGCTGATAAGGCAGTTAGAAAAGATGTGGAGCACCTTGATGAAGGACTGGATTCAAAGACCTATTTCGAAACGGTCAATGTAGATCCCCCTTCTCATTATTTTAAAAACGAACTGGTTATTCCTTGGTTACGCAAAGTTTTAAAGTAGGTTCAGGTATTTTGATAGGCTGTGATTTTTTATATAATATGAGCTCCTTGTTTTTCATCTAGGTGAAAGCAAGGAGCTCTTTTTTATTGATTGTGAAGAATTCTTGCAAAATTTAATCTTGTTTTAATGCAGATTGTAGTGTTTCCCAATTTTTATTGAAGTCGGGCATGGAATGAAAAAGTAAATTCGCTCCTTCATTCAGTAATACATTGTCGTGCAATGGTCCTGTATTCACGGCGATAGTAAAAATACCGGCGGCAACTCCCGCCTGTACACCTAGTGGTGCATTTTCTATTACTAACGCTTCATTGGGTTTGAAGCCGCCTTTCTTTAGGGCTATCAGATACGGTTCCGGATTTGGTTTCCCATATTTCACATCAAAGGCGGTAACCATTAAGTCTGCTTGGAAGATGCCCGGAAAATTATGATTTAACCGGTCTAATAACGAAGTTTGTCCCGAACCGGTCACTACCATCGGAGTCAGTCCTTCGCTCTTTATTTTAGTCAATACTTCCAGTGCGCCGGGCATTCGTTCTGCTTTGGGGCATTTGTTGAATTCTTCAGTTTTGGCTTGGTAGATAGCTTTTATTTCTTCTTCAGTAGCATCATGCCCACGTTCCCGACGACTTACTATATTGATCGTAGATGCACCGGTACGCCCTTCGTGCATATAAGCTTCTTCTCGGCTGAGGCCGAAACCGAAGCGTTTCATTATTTTATGCCATGACTCAGCATGGTTGGGCATGGAGTCGAACAGCACGCCGTCCATATCGAATAATACGGCTTTCAAGTCGATGGATTCGTATCCATGAGTATGAAGATAGTTATTTATCGCTTCTTTAAACATAGAATAAATGTATAATTATTACTTCCAACGGTTGTGACCGTTGGATTGGAACAAAGTGAAGAATCTGCAAGCACTTGGTGGATGCTTTCAGATTCTTCACTGTCATTCAGAATGACATTGATAAATGGCATTCTTTATAGGTTCTTGACGATTATAATCTAGCTTGGATGGCTTTAGACTCTTCTTCGTATCCCGGTTTGTTCAACAAAGCAAACATATTTTTCTTGTATGCTTCCACGCCCGGTTGGTTGAACGGATTTACTCCCAGCAAATAACCGCTGATACCACAAGCTTTTTCAAAGAAATAGATGATTTCTCCCAGATAATATTCATTCAGCTCGGGCACAATCAGTCGCATATTGGGTACACCACCGTCAACGTGTGCCAGCTGAGTTCCCAGTTCTGCCATCTTGTTCACTTCGTCCACACGCTTTCCTGCCAGGAAATTCAAGCCATCCAAATTTTCGCTGTCCGAAGGAACTTGAAGTGTATGTTCCGGCTTTTCGATAGAGATAACTGTTTCGAAGATAGTACGTTCACCTTCCTGAATCCACTGTCCCATAGAATGGAGGTCGGTAGAGAAGTCGACGGCAGACGGATAAATACCTTTACCGTCCTTGCCTTCGGATTCACCGTACAATTGTTTCCACCATTCGTTCATATAGTGCAGTTTGGGATTGAAGTTTACCAAAATCTCAATCTTCTTGCCGTTTTTATACAATTCATTGCGGGTAGCGGCATAAACGGCAGCAGGGTTTTCGGCAAACGGAGTAGCCGGCCCACATACTGTTTCCATTGTGCGTGCGCCTTCCACTAATTTTTCGATGTCGAAACCTGCCACTGCGATAGGCAACAAACCTACCGGAGTCAAGACAGAGAAACGGCCACCTACATTATCGGGGATAATGAAAGTCTGATATCCTTCTTTATCTGCTGTAACACGTGCAGCACCTTTCTTGGCATCTGTAACGGCAACAATCACTTTCTTCGCCATTTCCTTGCCAAGCTGGTCTTCACACTGTTTTTTCAGTAAACGGAAAGCTAAGGCGGTTTCTGTAGTAGTACCAGACTTGGAAATATTAATTACACCGAACTTTTTGTCCTTCAAGTATGCAGTCAACTCGAACAAGTAATCTTCGCTGATATTGTGGCCTGCAAAAACGATGACGGGTCCGTCTTGTTTTGCTTTCAACCATTGGAAACTATTGGATAAAGCTTCTATTACGGCACGTGCTCCCAGATAGCTTCCACCGATACCTGCTACGACTACTACTTCACAGTTGTCGCGCAGAACCTGGGCAGTAGCTTTCAAGTCAGCCAAATGTTCGGCTGTTATAGACGATGGCAAGTGCAACCAACCCAAGAAGTCATTACCTTTACCTGTACCGTTTTCCAATGTTTCCATGCAGGCTTTCACCTGAGGTTCGTAAGCAGCGATTGTTTCCTTAGAAACAAAACCGGCTACTTTGTCGATGTTTAAACTAATATTCTTCATTGTATCTGATATTTTATCTGAATGAATCAGTTAATAATTTAATCTCAATCATGGGCGAGATGCGCTCATATAAAATATTATAAACGGCATCTACGATAGGCATGTTCACGTGCAAGTGCTTGTTTAGCTCCTTGATACATTTCGTTCCGTAGTATCCTTCGGCAATCATTTCCATTTCTATCTGTGCGCTTTTTACGGAATAACCTTTACCAATCATGGTTCCGAATACGCGGTTCCGGCTGAAATTGGAGTAGGAGGTAACCAACAAGTCACCCAGATAAGCGGAATCATCAATAGAACGCTCTACGGGATGTACGGTATTCAGGAAGCGGTTCATCTCTTGAATGGCATTTGAAATCAATACAGCCTGAAAATTGTCGCCATATTTCAGACCGCTGCAAATTCCAGCGGCGATAGCATAAATATTCTTCAATACCGAAGCGTATTCTATACCTGCCACATCCGGGCTTACAGAAGTTTTTATGTAATGTCCGGCCAGCTGCCGAGCGAATATCTTCGCCTTGTCAATGTCTTTACATCCGATAGTCAGATAGGAAAGACGCTCCAAGGCTACTTCTTCTGCGTGGCACGGACCTGCAATGACGGCTATATTCTCTTCGGGAACACCGTATACCTGATGAAAATAATCGGAAACAATCAGGTTCTCGTCAGGGACGATACCCTTGATAGCAGTGACAATGAACTTGTCCTTTATTTTGGTTTTCAGCTTTTTCAGGTGGCTTTTCAGATAAGGAGAGGGGGTAACAAATATCAGAGTATCCGATTCCTTTACCACCTTATTAATATCTGATGAAAAGTTGATGTTCTTTATATCAAAGCGCACACTTGTCAGATAAGCCGGATTATGTCCCAAACGTTTGAATTCTTCAATTCGGTCGTCGCGGCGCATATACCAGTTGATTGATTCAGCCTGAGCCAAGACTATTTTTGCAATAGCCGTGGCCCAGCTGCCACCACCCATTATCGCTATTTTACCGGGCAATTTCATGCTTATTATTTATGATGGATAATTGACAATTGGAATAATTCTCAATTTTTAATTCTCAATTCTCAATTTTCGCAATCCATCCGGCAACTTCGTCCACCGTAGGATTGGTTAGTTCCAATTTATATTTTTTGTTGATTCCGCAAATGTCCATATGCAACTTCTGCGGATTCACTTCTTTCATATCGCTCACCAGGTTATAGCCTGCTTTCTGAATGACAGGAACCCAGTCTTCTGAAATTCCCAGTTCCATAAATTTGGCAGGAGTGTCTTTCGGAGTAATCTTTTCGGGACGCATCTGGGGGAAGAACAATACTTCCTGAATGGTAGACTGTCCGGTCATCAGCATCGTCAGACGGTCCATACCGATACCCATCCCCGAAGTGGGGGGCATACCATATTCTAACGCACGGACAAAGTCCTTGTCAATAATCATCGCTTCGTCATCTCCCTTTTCGCTCAGTCTCATTTGTTCTTCGAAGCGTTCCAACTGATCAATCGGGTCATTCAGTTCAGAGTATGCGTTACACAGTTCCTTGCCGTTTACCATCAGTTCGAAGCGCTCTGTCAAATCCGGATTGCTGCGGTGTATTTTTGTCAGCGGAGACATTTCTTTCGGATAGTCGGTGATGAAAGTCGGCTGGATGTAAGTACCTTCGCAGAATTCTCCGAAGATTTCATCGATCAGTTTGCCTTTGCCCATTGTGTCGTCAATCTCCATATTGAGTTTCTGGCAAACTTCTCGTATCTGTTCTTCGTTCATGCCTGTCAGATCATAGCCGGTGTGTTCCTTGATAGAGTCCAGCATGGTGACACGTTTGTACGGGGCTTTGAAGTCAATGATGTTGTCGCCTACTTTTACTTGAGTGGTGCCGTTTACATCCAGACAGATTTTTTCAATCATTTTTTCTGTAAATTCCATCATCCAGTTATAGTCCTTGTAGGCAACATATATTTCCATGCAGGTAAATTCCGGATTGTGTGTGCGGTCCATTCCTTCGTTACGGAAGTTCTTGCCTATTTCATACACACCTTCGAAACCACCTACGATAAGTCTTTTCAGGTACAATTCGCTGGCGATGCGCATATACAGCGGCATGTCCAGTGCGTTGTGATGAGTAATGAACGGACGTGCGGCTGCTCCGCCGGCAATGGATTGCAGAATCGGAGTTTCTACTTCCATATAACCTTTTGAGTTGAAATATTCACGCATAGAGCTGAATACCTTGCTGCGTTTGATGAAGATGTCTTTTACCTCCTCGTTTACGGCTAAATCCACATAACGCTGGCGGTAACGCAGTTCGGGATCTTCAAACTTATCGTAAGCGACCCCATCCTTATATTTTACAATAGGAAGTGGTTTGATAGACTTGGACAGTACGGTCAGTTTTTTAGCGTGGATACTGATTTCACCCATTTGGGTTCTGAATACGAATCCTTCTATACCGATAAAGTCACCAAGGTCCAGCAGACGTTTGAACACAGTGTTGTACATTTCTTTGTTTTCATCCGGGCAGATGTCATCACGGGTGATATACACCTGGATACGGCCTTTTGAATCCTGTAATTCGATAAATGAAGCTTTACCCATCACACGGCGGCTCATCATACGTCCGGCTACCGATACTTTGCGAGGTTCCTCATCATCTTTGAACTCAGCTTTTATATCTGTAGAAAATGCATTGGTTACATACTCAGCTGCGGGGTATGGCTCGATGCCCATAGCTCGCAATTCATTCAGACTGTTTCGTCTGATAATCTCCTGTTCACTTAGTTCTAATACGTTCATCCTGTTAAAACATTAACTCAATTTGTTGGCAAAAATACGAAAGATTTTGCAAAGTACCTCATTAAGACGTGTTTTTATTTCGATAAAGCCTGTTCTTGAGCTAGTTCGCACACCATAGATATCATGAACAGCACTCCGATTGCACCGCAGGCAATAATCAGGGCGAGATTAATCATACGGGCACGGAAAAGGGTGGAAGTATGCAGATGGGAAGCTGTGTATTCTTTAAAGAACAGATAAAGGCCCGGTACAGCCGAACTTGCCAGCAGAAAATCTTCGGGAATATGGAAAAAGTAAGTTTTGGTGAAACCGATCAGCGCCCAGTGGCAGAGAAACATGACGAGAAAGATATTGACTCGTTTGGAAAATGCCAGCAGCAGTCCGATGGTGAAAACCGCTACCGAACAAGGCATTACAGGTGAGGTCATCATGGGAAAGCTCATCCCCCTTATAATGGAGAAGAGTGGATAGGCCAGTGGCAACATACAAAGCAGGACGGCTAGTGCGGTATGTTTGTGAGTCCGATCAAAAGGGGTGTAGTTTACTTTCAGGTCATAAATCCAGAAGATGGCCATGATCCCCCAAAATCCTGCCAAAGCACTGTTATAACTTCTTGGTTCACAATAAATCATGTAATACACGGCAGCTATCCATACATTCAAGAATATAAGGTATAACTTCATTGCTACCTTTATTTTTTTTGTAGGTTTTTTGAATAGAGAACAGGTTAAAATAATGCCGGTAAGGGTAATAATAACTTGATAAATCCACGTACCCGCATTATAATGAGTGATTGTATCCCAAAAAATATTCATCTTCTTGATAAGTTGGTAGTTATTTTGGGTGGCAAAATTACGAAAAAATGATGGAATAGCCTATCTTTGTAGCGAATATATAAAAATAGAGAATAACGATGAAGAAGTTTATGAGTCTGATGTTGCTGGTTTGCGCATGTTTGCTGAGCCAGCCGGTGAAGGCACAACAGGTTACTCCTGATAATGCTGGTTATATAGTAAAGGTAGGGGATATGGCTCCCGATTTTGAAATGGAGCTGACAGACGGACAGAAAGTAAAACTCTCTGATTTGCGTGGCAAGGTAGTGATGCTTCAGTTCACCGCCAGTTGGTGTGGAGTTTGCCGAAAGGAGATGCCTTTTATTGAAAAAGATATCTGGTTGAAACATAAGGATAATAAAGCGTTTGCTCTCTTTGGAGTGGATCGGGACGAACCTTTGGAAACCGTAGTGGCTTTTGCCAAACGTACCGGCGTGACCTATCCGTTGGCTCTTGATCCGGGAGCTGATATTTTTGCCAGATATGCAGACCGTAAAGCGGGCATCACCCGTAATGTATTGATTGACAAAACGGGCAAGATTGTAATGCTGACCCGTTTGTACAATGAAGAAGAATTCTCTTCTTTGTGCAAGAAGATAGATGAAATGTTGGGAGAAAAATAACAGGTAATGAGAGGATCGGTACTATTTGTCACGTTTTTATTTTTTGTTCTATCACCGCTTCTGGCGAAGAAAAAGCCTCGTACCGGCAAAGAGGCATTATTTGGAAAGGAATATGCTACCTATCAGATTACATCCAATGAACTAAGCGGAGCTTGTTTTTATTTGGTGAGTGGTCACGGAGGTCCCGATCCTGGGGCCATCGGTATCTATCAGGGGCGTCAGTTGCATGAGGATGAGTATGCATACGATATTATTCTGCGGTTGGCACGTGAGTTGTTGTCACGCGGTGCGAAGGTACATATTATCATTCAAGATAAGAAGGATGGTATTCGTGACGGTCATGTCCTGGCAAACAGTAAGCGTGAAACTTGCATGGGAGACCCTATTCCCTTGAATCAGGTGGCTCGTTTGAAGCAACGTTGTGACTGGGTGAATAAACTATATCGGAAGGATAAGAGCAATTACAAACGAGCTGTATTTATTCATGTGGACAGTCGCAGCCAGGGACAGCAGACGGATGTGTTTTTTTATAACGCTCCTAAGAGTATAAAGGGCAAGCGGTTGGCCAACAACTTGCACCGTACCTTTGATAAGAAATATGACAAGCATCAGCCAAACCGTGGTTTTCGCGGGACGGTGAGTGAACGTAATTTGTATGTATTGCGTAATACTACTCCTGTAGCGGTGTTTCTGGAATTGGGAAATATCCGGAACAAGCGTGACCAACAGCGGCTGGTTCTGAAGAATAACCGTCAGGCATTGGCAAATTGGATTGCGGAGGGAATAGTGAAAGACTATAAGCAAGGCAAATAAAGTAGAGGCAGCAGATGGTCTGTTGTTTTGCCAGTTTTGTTGATGGTTGGGCAAGTTATAATCGGCAGAATGTGACAAGTTGTTCGAGTTTGTGGAATTTCGAAATCAAGCCTTGAATACCAAAGTAGTGAAATAAAGAAAGGGAGTGACTCACGATCACTCCCTTTTCTTTTACTTGATTTCGATTTCCTCTTTCATGTCTATCTCCTCACCGTGAACATCGGTGAACCGATATTGCAGGAAGGCCAGACTTTGGTCGGGGATAATCTTTATTCCGAATCCGTACTTCATTTGCCATTTGCGCTTCAGGGAAACCAGTCCCTGGTTCACGTATGCTGCGATGTACGGATGGATGTACAGCGTAAATCTCTTTATCTTCAATTTGTTGACCAGGTAGTCAATCTTACTCTCCAAAGTATCCGTAAAAAGGATGGATGGCTTTATGCTACCTTTCCCGAAGCAGGTGGGACAGGTTTCATTCGTGTTGACATCCATGGCAGGACGCACGCGTTGGCGGGTAATTTGCATCAATCCAAATTTACTGAGGGGCAGAATGTTATGTTTTGCTCTGTCTTTCTGCATGTTTTGGCACATACGTTCGTACAGTTTCTGCCGGTTCTCTGCTAGATTCATGTCAATGAAGTCAACCACGATAATGCCACCCATATCACGCAATCTTAACTGGCGTGCCAGTTCGTCGGCGGCACCCAGGTTTACATCCAATGCGTTAGCCTCCTGCCCGTTGGCAGATTTGGAGCGGTTTCCGCTATTGACATCCACTACATGAAGCGCTTCTGTGTGTTCAATAATCAGGTAAGCTCCACTCTTATACGAAATGGTTTTTCCGAAAGAGGATTTGATTTGTTTGGTAATACCGAAGTTGTCGAATATGGGAAGCTGACCTTTGTACAGTTTTACGATTTCGGCCCGTTCAGGGGCGATAAGTGATACATAATCCTTAATCTCATGGAACACCGTTTCATCGTTCACATAGATGTTCTCATAAGACGGATTGAAAAGATCGCGCAACATGGCTACCGTGCGGCTGGTCTCTTCGTATACTAATGCCGGCAGTTTGGGAGCCTTCTGTACTTTAGTGATTGTTTCTTCCCAATGTTTCAGCAAGACTTTAAGCTCTGCATCAAGCTCGGCCACCCTTTTGCCTTCCGCTACGGTGCGTACAATCACTCCGAAGTTTTTCGGTTTGATGCTTTGCAATAACTGTTTCAGACGGGCGCGTTCTTCGCTCGATTTAATTTTTTGTGATACCGAAACCTTATCGTTGAAAGGGATTAATACCAAATAACGTCCGGCGAATGACAATTCGCAGGTTAGTCTGGGCCCCTTGGTCGAGATAGGTTCCTTTACAATCTGCACAATAACTTCCTGACCTTGCTGGAGGGTGGTTGAAACCGTCCCTTCCTTTTCGATATCAGGCAGCATAGTAGCTTTTGTGATGGGAAAAAGTTTTTTACGGTCGCTTAAAACTTGCTTCAGATACTTCTGATAAGAATGAAATTGAGGACCTAGGTCTAGATAATGAAGAAAAGCATCTTTTTCAAAGCCGACATCCACGAAACAGGCATTAAGGCCGGGCATTAGTTTCTTTACCCGTCCCAAATACATATTTCCCACATTGAAGGAAGCACTTCTCCCTTCTTTCTGAAATTCCACCAACGCTTTATCTTCAAGGAGTGCGATGGAAATCTCTTTGGGTTGTACGTCTACTACTAGTTCGCTTGTCACTTTTGTATTCTTAAATTATTCACTTTTCTCATTAAACAAAGAACAAACCTGAAAGACATTTTGTTGCTTTGCAAGGTTTGTT
>OJQE01000317.1_pt1 | contig 13573 bp, 10 predicted proteins | sample 1598631 | NCBI WGS metagenome assembly OJQE01 (sample SAMN03922498, study PRJEB24848) | human gut metagenome | isolation source: stool sample | host: Homo sapiens | place: Germany | collected 2011-11 | reverse complement strand
ATTATAGATGGTGTACGCTTGTGTAAGGCAAAACGCTATCGTTATGCCAATGCTGATATGGCTGACCTGGAACGTTGTTTGCAGGAAGCGCAGGCACAGCGTCATCGTATTATTGCTACAGATGGTGTATTCTCGATGGATGGTAATGTGGCTCCATTGGATAAGATTTGTGAACTGGCGGAAAAGTATGACGCGTTGGTTATGGTGGATGAATCTCATTCGGCCGGTGTAGTAGGTCCTACAGGGCATGGCGTGGCAGAACAGTTTAATGCATACGGGCGTGTGGATATCTTTACTGGTACATTAGGTAAAGCATTTGGTGGGGCAATGGGAGGATTTACCACCGGTAAGAAAGAAATTATTGATATGTTGCGCCAGCGTTCACGTCCTTATTTATTCTCTAATTCTGTAGCTCCTGCCATTATCGGTGCTAGTCTGGAAATGTTTAAGATATTGAAAGAAAGTGATGCTTTGCATACTAAGCTGATGGATAATGTGAATTATTTCCGTGACAGGATGCTGGCTGCCGGTTTTGACATCAAACCAACTCAGAGCGCGATTTGTGCTGTGATGCTTTATGATGCGAAACTGTCTCAGGATTTTGCCGCCAAGATGCAGAAAGAGGGCATATATGTAACCGGTTTCTATTATCCGGTTGTTCCGAAAGGACAGGCACGTATCCGTGTCCAGTTGTCTGCCGGGCATGAAAAGGCACATTTGGATAAGGCAATTGCTGCATTTATTAAAGTGGGCAAAGAACTTGGGGTGATTAAATAAGCAGATTTGAAAACTATCCAGTAAAATAAGAGCAGTAAACGGTTGTATAACAATTGTTTACTGCTCTTTGTAGCCCCGAGGGGAATCGAACCCCTATCTAAAGTTTAGGAAACTTCTAACCTAACTTTGAGTATCAGTCACTTGCGAGACTATTTCAATTTTTCGTAGAACTATAGTAGAACTTTTGCATTTTTGTTGAATACCCCTGCCTCTCCAAAAGAAGAATACAGGGGTACAATGCAACACCGATTTTCAGAATCGGTACTGCAAAGATATGACTTTTATTTCAAAGGACAAAGAAAAACCGGGCGCACTTCACAGCGAACCCGGCTCAGAACAAAAGTTCTACTCTATTACTAACACCTAATCATTTCTTTTTCCGTTTCTTCAATTCTATATATTCCGAATACACTATTTTGGTATGGGGATTGCTACTTACAACTTCTTGCCTAATAGCCTTTGTTCCCCATCGGAAAAACAACCATTGCTTAGGCACTCTATGCACTACTTGAAATAGGGTATCTACAGATTGTATGCGTAAATCCAGTTTCTTATCGGGCATGATTAAGCCATCAACATTTATCCACGGGTCTTTCCATCGTATCGCTTGGACTTTAAGATAGGATGTATCACGGTATATAATGCTATCCTTAACTATGGTTTGTACCTCCACCTCCGTTTTTGTTGCATTCGTGGAAGCCGCTTGTAACCTCTTTACTTTCAAGTCAAGTTCCTTAACGGTATTCGTCAAGTCGGCACAATGCTTTTCCACCTCAGACTTGGATAAAGTCAATGCCTGTACAGAAGCAGCGGATTTTCCGGATTCTGTTTGGTAAAATTCAATTTTCTCCAACAAGGCGGTTTGGTTGCCATCCAATCTTTCCTTTTCTGATTTCAACTTGGAACAATAAGCCCATAGCCCAAAGGTAGCCGCCATCAAAAGCCCACAGAGGGCGATTAATATCAAAAACGCTTTATTTCTCATATTCCTTGATGTATTGGATTATACCCTCTACGTGGGTGTTCACAATGTTTTGTTTCCCCTCCATAGATGTAAGGTAAGCAATATCTTCCTTGTTATCCATGAAGAAATTTTCCGTCAATACAGCCGGGCATTTCGTCTTGGAAAGGATGTAAAAATTTTCCTCCCAATCCGGGTCGCCATCCGAATAGTCACGCCTAATCTTTTGCCCGGTAATAAAGCAAGCGGCAGCATCATACATTCGGTTTGCCAATTCGTCAGCTTTCGTTTTGCCCTTAGTGGTATAGGCAGACCATCCACGGGCATTCATCCATTCGCCATTCCCGGCAGCATTGCAGTGGATGGAAACAAGCAACACGTTATTAGCTCCATATCGGGCGCAAATCTCGTTCACACGCCTTGCACGTTCAGCCAAAGGCACGTCCAAGTTCTCCTTAACAATGCGTTCCGCTACATAGCCACGTTTAGCCAGTTCACGCACGACTTCATCCGCAATTTCTCTTGTATAGGCATACTCCCTGAAAGTTCCATCCGGGCTGCGTTTACCCGGTGTATTTTCTCCATGCCCATTGTCTATAAGTATCTTCATTCTTGATTCAATTTATGGTAAAAATCTATTTTAATTCTGTCATATACCATTTGTACATTGGTATAAGCTCTGCCATTGTTCACCGTTTCCGCATAAACCTCTGACAACACACATTGCTCTACCCATTCAATCCATTCGGGCGAAGTGTAGCTTGACAATCGTTTCCCTCGATACGAATGTGCATCAAATCGGCTGTTTCTGTCCTCGTGCATATTCATAATCAAGGTGTGTACTTTCGCTTTCGTGGCTTCACGGTCTGCGATGTGGTTTTCTTCACGCACTTTCTTTATTATACGGCAAACCCTCTCAACGGCAAGGTCAAAGTAAATGCTTGATATGTTTTTTATCCGCAACTGCGTTTCGGGTCTTAACCCCTCTGCAATGTCAGTGAGCATATCATTTTGGGTTTTGGTTTCCGTCAGAAGTTCGGCTACCATAGACTGATTGCTTTTAATCATGTCGTTAATGATAGACTTGAACCACTTGAAACAAGCTACCATAAGTGCAGCCGCCAAACAGAGAAACACAGCGCACACTATCACCATAAAGCCAAAATCGCTTATGCCTTGTGCTACTTTCAAACTTTCTTCCATCATCGGTTTTTCTTATACTTGTTTCGCTTGTAATACTCAAAGTTATCCCTATCCTCCTGCGTGATTGGAGTATTCGGTGGAAAGAACTTAAACCCGTACATCGTTCCATAGCGTACCACTTTGATTACGGCACGAAATGGATATTTGCGCTTCGGGTCTAAAACAACATCTTTCAACTTCTTACTATCAGTATAGAAAGCGGATGCACCGATACCCTCGCCATAGGCGATTAGTGTTCTCGTTCCGTTCTCTGTCTGTCTTTCCTTACATCCCGTAAACACCGTGACCTCATTAATCACGGCATCTACTGAGGTGTATTCACAATCGAAAATATCTTCATTCAAGGATTCGGTTTCCTCAAAGTCCATTACCTCGTTCATAAGTCCATCGGTATATTATAGGTTTCACAATCGGCATCCACCATTTCACGGATAGCCAAACGGTCTTTCAAAAAGTTCTCATAGGGGGATTTCGCACTTTCGGCAAGCAATCCCAGCATGGCAGACTGATATTCGTTTACCAGCTTACTTTCTGTCTTAGCCGGGTATCTTGCAGTAAGCAACGTGCTGAAAATATTATCAGCCGTTTTTGGATATTCCACCCTCACGCTGTCATATTGGAACATCGTGCCTGTGGCACGTTCCGCATCAGTCGTAATCTCAATGCCACCCTCTTTGTCTGCAATAACCTTAACCTCTTTGATGTTATGGTTATAAAGGAACGTTCCCTGCCCGTTATTAAGAGAATCTATCACCTCCGGCTTAGTCTTAGCCAGCAGCCCTGTAGTCAAAACATTTGCTTCCATCGTTCAAACAATTATTAAAAATGAATTTACTGTGTTCCTCCGAGCATCTGATTATCCAGCCATATTCAGATGGGAAGAAGTGTTTAATATCCGTTTCATCTTTGATTTCGTATTTATTGATGGTGCGGTGGAATTTCTTATAAAACCTTTTCAGAATACCGCTTCTTAGCAATATGCCGTAATGGTTTTGTTTGAATTCCACATAATCAATGCTACGAGCATCAACCGGGAATATCTGCCAGTTGCTTTTAATCTCTACTTTCAATTCGCCACCCAAGTAAAGCCCCATCATGTCGAGTACGAAATGCAGTGCCTCTTTGTCAGCGCATAGTATCACCATATCATCCATATAGCGATAGTAGTAGATTTTCACCCCAAAACGCTTCATCACTATCTTAGCCAGTTCTTCTTTAACCCAATGGTCGAAATATGCTAAATAGAGATTAGCCAAATATTGACTTGTGAAATTGCCTATTGGCAGCCCCTTGTCTTTACCGTTACTATCTATTATCTTATCCAACAGCCTTAACAGTTGTTCATCCGCTATAGTGTAGCGGATTATCCTTTTCAATGCTGCGTGGTCTATGTTATCATAGAACTTCTTGATGTCAATCTTCAAACAGAACCTTGTACCTTTTCTGTCTATGATTAAAGCCGTATGCACATCCTCCATACATTTATGAATACCACGCCCTTTGATACAAGCGTATGTATTCGCAATGAAGAAGTTAGTCCAGTAACGCCCCAACACATTGATAATGCAATGGTGTACTATCCTGTCCGGGAAGAACGGGGCAATCATAATCACCCTTTCTTTCGGCTCATATATAACCTTAATCCGATATTCACCGGGGGTATAAGTTTCATTGCGCAAGTCCCAGTACAAGCTATCCAAATTCTCCAAAATGTTCTCATTGAACTTGGATATTTCGGTACGCTCTCCTTTGCCTTGCTGTGCCTTATATTGCGCCCGTATGAGGTTGGAGCATTCATATATCAGGTGATAAACATTCTTAATTTTCTTAGCTTGGGAAATGAATATCTTTCCTGTATCACCGACATATAAACCGCAATCCTCAAAATCCGAGTATTGATTAAAGCAGGTATCAGCCGTATAACATAACCCGTATTCAGTCTTTACTACACCCATTTGTGCCGTTGTTCTAAAACAGAGCTTTCAATTACTTACTTGCACCGTCCTAATCCATATTATTTTACCAACTATCAGACGTGCCGATAGTCCCTGTGAGGTAAGGGCGTGGCAGCAACAGTTATAAGTTGAAACCACGGTAAAAGCGGAACCCAATGTTCGCATTCGCATTCGAGGAACGATTATTCGCATTCAGATAACCGAAACCCGCATTCGCACCATTATTCGCATTAGCAGACAAAAGGGCACCAGCCGCCACAACCCTGTTATGTTTTTATTTTTTTCAATCCAACGCCATTTTCGTTGCTCCGTTCACCGAGTTTTGCAGTCCGTCAAAAACGGCACAAGCGGAACCCAAGGCCCGCATTCGCATACGAGGAACGACTATACGCATGCAGACAACCGAAACCCGCAGTCGCACCAGCACCCGCATTAGCAGACAAAAGGGCACCATACCAGCCTACAGCAGACCACGTACTACCACCTGTGGGAGTCCAATAGTAATCGCAATACCCTTTATTACTTGAACCTCCTACTTTTTCGGCAAAGGAATAACCTTTAGTGGAATGAGCCATAGAAAGCACATAGCCCTCAGTTCGTGGAAGCTCCGTAATGGCTTCATATCCGATAGGTACGGTAGTAGCACTATCTGAATGAGAGGTGAATTTTGTCGGGTCTTCGCATACATAGGCAATAGATACATCCGCTTTATGCCAAATTAGTACATCATCAGCAAGCATCCACAAGTATTCATAAGGAGTTTCCAAGCCACGGTAAGAGGTTACTTGTACCACCTTATCGCCACCAGTCCATCCCTTGATGGTGTAGGACACCTTACCCGTGTTGTTTCCCAGCGTTGCAGTAACACCGCAAGGCACAAAGGGTTTGTAACCTCCCCATGTATTCCACTCCGTACCATTAACAACCGGACCACTCCCTAAGCCTCCTTGATGGAATCCGTCAGCAGTCAGCGTTTCGGTGTAAGCATCTTGGCAGTGCAATGAGGCATATTCCACACGTTGCAACCAAGCAATTTCATTGTACACCCTGTACGCCCCGTGGTGTGTTCCGTTCTTGCAAAGAGGACGAACACCAGCCTTTGAAATGGAAGTACGAGGCATACCCAACATGGAGTTGTAAGTACCATCCTTAGCGGCATCACCAGCACCCGAACCGCCTCTGAATTGTGCGGCATTCGCTTTGAGTATAACAAATCCGTCTGAATCCCTTGCAATTTCATCGCCATTCCAAGTGAGCCAACATCCCGAAACGGCTACAGAGTTGGTAATATCCACCGTTGCATACCACGGGCTTACCGTCTTTCGTTCCATCTTGATAAAGCCGGGCAACGGATATTCGGAATAGGCACGAATCCATTTCGTTCCCTCTATTTCCAACTTGAAGTAATATTCCGGCTTTTCAAGCATTACATTACCGTCCGTGCTGTCAATCAAAGCCGTTGCACCCGAATCCTTTTTACGGCTGTCATTTTGGTTAAGGTAATACTTAACCGAGCCGTCAGGGTTTTCCACAAAGCGTTTCAGCTTCGCTTGAATGGGTAATGTACGGTGCAAATCCAAATTACCCACACGCTTTAGTTTGTAGTCCTGTGAGTTGAAATCACCTTGCACCCCATACCATTGGTCGTAAGGATATTGCGGTTTCGTGTTTCCGCTTCCCAATAATAATCCCATAGCTATAAGTTATTTAATAGTTTCACCAGCACCCCAATACACATCATATACCGAAAGGTCGATACCGTTTGGGGATATTACGGCTATCGCTCCGGGCGTCCAATCCCCGATAGGTACGGGGAACATACTAAATTCCTTATCACAAATGAGCTTGCATTTAAGCAGCGTACTTGTTTCCATCGTAACCTCTTTAGGTCGTACAAAGACGGTAAACGGAACACCACCCAAAGCAAAACCATTGGAAAGGTCTGTAACCTTACCTTTGGAAAGAATCCGTAGGCTGTACATCGTTGTTTCCATAATTCACTGAGTAAATCAAGTTTATTTAACTGCAAATATAATCATAAATGTGTTTGTTGAACACATTTATGATTATAATTAAAGTATATCATCAGATAATGAGGTATAACGTGCTTCAAGTTCATTGATTTTATCTCTTAGCAACTGCCTTTCATTATGCAATGCCTTTATCTCATACGGCATTGCATACCCCATTAGGGCGGCTTCGTAGCATTTGATTATCTTATAATCGCTACTTGCCAACACCTCCTTTGAGCGTTCAATCTCATGTGCCACCTTTTGAAAGTCGGGGACTTCTATGTATCTGAATGAAATCCTGTCCCCGGCATCGTATGGCACAATGCGCACAACATAGCCCTCCTTATCTGTGTTTTGTTTACTTTCATCTATTGCATCCACTGGCTTATATATGGTTGGCAGTTCAGCCACCTGTTCAATAACCGATACCATGCGTGTTGTTATTTCCCCCGTTTTCTCATTTCTGATTTTTTGAGGAATAGGGGCTATTTCTATACATTGTAGATAGTCGCCATCCATATATCCGTATAATACTCTTTCTTCCATATTTTTAGTATTTCCATCTACTTACTAACCATGCTTGTTTTTTAACTCCATCTACATATCCTACGGTATATACAAACATACCACCTTGACCCTCTCCAAAATCGTAGTAGTCATTTACCGAAGTATCATCATAGATTAGGTAGCCGCTTCTTGGTCTGAATCTCATATAGCCTCTCCACCACTGCTTTACAAATATAACCTGCCCTTCTTTAGGAGAAGCCGGAAGATACACTACTGATGCGGCAGACGTGTACCCTATTACCACGGTATCTTCTCTATTCAAATACCATGTGTTATTCGACGTTCCTGTAATACACTTTCGACCAAAAATCAAGCCTCCGGCAAATAAATCATAGAAGAAACCGCCAAAGGCTGGTGCAGTCCCCGAATTAGAAGCCCGACCATAAACACCTGCCACGATTGTATCTACCGCATTTATAGCCCATGTTCTTGCCGGAACATTTGCAAAACCAAGCCCAACAATAGCCCCACGGTGCGTATATCCGCTACTTGCTGGCATACCGTCCGTACCTGCCATATTTGAGAATATTCCCGTTGGTGACATATAGGAAACCGCATTAGAATAGTTAGGAGCATTTTTAGCCCTTGTTTCAAAAATTCCACGGTTGGCATCTATTGTCATTTTTGCGCCAAAATCAACGAGCGCATAATCACCACCACCACTTGAAGATTCAATATAAATACGAGCCATTGAAGCATCCAGCTCTACCCTGTTACCATTACCCATAGTGGAAACAATCTTACCGCCCTTAATAAACCAATCTCCAATGTTTGCCCCCTCAGCCAATAACAAGTTTGTGGCAATAGTTTCAAATTGCGCTCCAAACGTATTCCATTTGCTTGTTGTCGTGGGAGTGACATTTGAGAATGTTCCTGCATCAATACGGACTATATAGTATTGATTGTTGTATTTTACAGCATCCAACCGTTTGCTATTTCCGTAATAAGTCTTGGATGAATCATAAATACCCCTATAAACAAGTACGGGGCTATCGCCTTTCTCCCCCTTATCACCCGGCTTTCCATCTTCACCTTTATCACCTTTCGACCCCGTTACACATATTGCAGCCGTAGTGTCGCTCGTTCCATTCGTATAAGTGATAACCGAGCGTGTCCATATATACCATTTGTCTTTCCAAGTTGGGCGTGTTGTACTCCATGAGCCATTAAGTAATGAGGTTGCCGAACTGGATAGGTAGTATTGTTCAATAATAGAACTTACGCCAACACCGCTATCACCCGTAGAGCCTTTGCCGCCTGTAATACAAACCGCCTTAGTGTAGGTAGTCGTGTTGTCTGAATAAGATACTTTCGTTCTACTCCATATATACCTCCCATTTATCCATGTCGGGGCGGTTGTCTGCCACCCCGTAGTAGGCACAACTGAATTTGACGTGCTTTGTGCATATTCCACATCTGCCAATGTCACACTAACACCAGGCTTTCCATCTTCACCATCATAAGGATTTACACGAATAGGGGTACTCCATTTCTGTATCATCAGGTCTGCTTTGCCATTCATTACGGAAGCAATGTCATTCACAGGTAAAGCCCCCATCAACAAACGTATATCATCGAAATACACGGCAGAACCGAATACATCATCATCGTAAATAGCAAAGCCTACAGCCATGATATTAACGCTACCACTATGTAATTGCTCTCCGTTTTTGAATACCGTAACGGTACGGTCATTAAAACGGAATGCAAGGTGAAACCACGTATTAGGCGTGATTGCAATACTCTTTTCCACATAGTGCCTACCGTTATATCCGTTCAACATCCACTTGACTTGATTTTGGTCTGACTTCATCCAAAAACAGAGTGTAAAACTTTCCCCAAAGGGTAAATCATAAGGAATACGGCTCTCCATTCCACCACTCAGATTGAGGGCATATCTCGTTCCGTCTTTTACTACCGTCCCACCGCCCAGCACACCATTATAACCGTTACCCGAAATATCGGCAATGCTTGAAGTGTCGTTAGCTTCAATGGGCAAATGAAATTTGGTACGGTCTGCAAGCCCGGACTTCTTAGCCATTGTACACCAAATATATTCCAACGCTCCTACTTTCGGCATTTCCGTACTCCACCCGGTAGGGTTGGAAGAATTAACATCCAAATCGGGCGGTACTAAAGTCGAGCCATTTTTAGCGTAACGATACTCGTAATATTCACCAGCTCCGGCATCCGTTCCACCTGTACCCGATTCGCCTTTAATCAAAGCCCAAGTGTAATCCATCGGATTATCACTGTCTTTCTGCACGTAGTCGGTGTATTGCCCTATGTAGTCGCCCGGCTCTTCACCATTGTTTGCAGTGAACGACATTCCCCCGTTGTCCGAATACTTGATATGGAAGTATGGAGTACGCCCATCTTCACCGGGTAAACCGGGCGTTCCGTCTTGTCCTTTCGTGTCGCTCCACTTGTAGGCACTTGGTTTGTCGCTATCGGTGGGTATCATATCCACATACAAACCCAACCATCTTCCGGGTGTTTCACCGTTTCCGGCTGTGAACGTTTTGCCGCCATCATCGGAATACTTCTTATGAAGATAGCTACTCTTTCCATCTTCCCCCTTAATAGCTCCAACATCTTTCCAGTTCGTGCCATCCCAAATATAGAGGTTGCCCCCGATTAGATAAGCATCGCCCTCTGAATTTCCAACGGTAGGCAGTTGTGAAACATTGTCCTTAGAACCTTTGATATTGATTGAAGTACCATCAGCACCACGCACACGAAAAGGAATACCCCACGCACCCTCCGTATCAGTCTTGGCGTTCTTTATACTCATCCAAACCACGTTTTCGGACGAAGTTCTGTGCCAACCTCCCGTAGAGCCATCCCCCGTAGGGGTGGCAGGCTTGGTTTCACTGTCATTATAGGTATAGAATACGGATAAACCGCTTTCTCCCTTATCCCCGGTAGAACCTTTCGCCACAACCGACCAATATACGGAATTGGTAGGCAGGTTGCCCATGCTTGGTGTGGGGTTAGTGTATCGGTAGGTACACGTTTCACCATTCACCGTGTAAGCCACCTCATCCCCGGCATAGTACACGTACTTCGGGTTATATGTGCCACGGAACACCCCGATATGTGAGGTGTCCCCACTATCAGAAAGCAAACGGACGTTGTGCAACGTTAATTGGCGTTTTGCCGTTACGTTCCAATCAATAGAACTTGAAGAATCACCGATACGGAACTTGTTGCCGTCCAAATCCAAATAGCACTCCTTATCGCTTGTTATAATCTTACCCGTAGTGATAGTGTTCCCATTAATACGGGTAAATCCGTAGGTGGTGGTAAAGTCCCTGAAATCATCATCCGAATGCACTGACCCCAATATACCCACTTGGAAATAATAGTTATTCGGGTCTTCGGTTGGTTCAACCTTTAGTTGTTCCTGTGTCACATACCAAATGCCATCCGTGCTTTTCTTGGAACACTTGGCAAACACATAGTACCCCTTTGGGCTTGATAGAGTGAATGAGCCAGCCGCCATGTTCCAATGCTTGATTATCTCATCATCAATAGTCAAGTGAGCCAATACCCCGGCAGAAGCATCAAAACGATTGGATATTCCGTTTACGTTGGCTTGCAGTATCACATCTATCAAAACAAATTGTTGGCTCTTAGACCCCACCGTAAGCATATTGGTGTCAATGGAATTGGGCTTGATGTTTTCGGGGTCAAAATAACCGTCCGTATCATACACCATTGTACGCAGTTCCTCTGTTGTACGCCATCCCCTCCGTGCCTTAGTCAAGTCCCGAAGCCGATTGTTTTCTATGATTGTTTCGTGCCGTCCAACATCCACAACCGTTTGAGTGATTGGGGAAATGGCTGTAATGTCCGAAAGGGTCAGTGTATAGTCATGCTCCACAAGCAGGTTCTTTGTCACCTTTTGGATGCGGATATTCTTTTCAATACCGAAACGCTCATCTTTCACGGGTACATAGTTACCCACATGAAAGACGGTTGTTTCGCTATCGCTTGGCAAAGCGTTCAAAAAATAGGAACGTTCAAAGGTAAGCTGATATTGCGCCCGTGCCTGTGTGCGTGGCTTGAACTCGTTATATCCGGCATACCATAAATCTTCCTCTGCATCATCTTCATAAGATTTAGGCAGGTGAATATCCGTAATCTTATACGTGTCACCCTCCGTTATTCGGTAAGCCTCGCTTTCAGTGGTAGGAATAGTTAGCCCCCTGTTGTCCGTAAATGGAATGAGCGTAAACCTTTTTGTTGCATGGTCGTATCCTCCCTTTTTCGCCAATTCAAATTGTTGTCCGGCTAATTTACCCGAAATGAAATTAATCTTTGCCGATACCTCGTTAATCAGATACTTTGTACCTTTATCGTCTTTCTCGTTCAGGTCAAAGTCCATTGTATCATCAATGAAGCTGTTTATATCATCAGCCACCAAAGCAGTAACCGTACCCGTCCGTTTCGGGAAAATATTATCATACGTCACAGCATCCTCATCACTACCCAGTGCATCCCTCAAATCGCCATCCTCCAAATAACGCTTGTTATCATCGGATATGCCTATATATTCGCTCTGAGGCGGTACTATTGTACCGTCCCATAGTTTGTGTTCCTTTTTGTTCAAACGCACTGGAAACGGAAGCTGTAGGCGTTCTGAATAGTCCCTGTAATCACTCCGAATGTTGGTCGTGCCACCCTCCACCCAAAGTCTTGTGATAATGGTCTTATCATCTACCTTTTGCTCTTTGAGCTTGTACAAGCCGTTGCCTTTGCCCCACTCAAAGAAAGCGTTGCCACCCGGGGGCACAACTTTTGCACCGAACTTTCCTATGTGGATGGTACGCACCCCGTCCTTTTGGGTAATGAGAAACTCCAAATCAAATTCACGGTCACTGCAAAGCATTTGCAAAACCTGTAGGCAATTGTTACGGGCAAAGGAAATGGTACGTGGTTCTGTGTCCGGGCAATTAGCTTCATCGAAAGCCCATAAGCCCGGATAGTCACGGCTCACGTTGTAGATAAGCACCTTTACAAAGTCCCGGATATTATAAGTGAGGTCAAACGTGCTTTTGCTGGATTTCCCGTTTGCATCGGTGTTTCGGTACAGGCTTTTCATCAGCTCGTACATCACTCCGTAGAAAGTGGCATCATGCACATAATGGTTGTCCGAAAGCATTTCACGGTTCACCTTAGTACGGATGGTGTATTCTTCACCCTCCACTATGATTTTATCTCCCTTGCCTAAATTAAGCAACTCAGAGGAAACAATGGAAAGCTGTACGTTATCATCCCCCATTAAGGAACTGTTTTGAGCGGCTGATTTCAGCGTACAAAACGGCTCTTTGGAAAACAAGCGTACCTTTTCACCGTTGCGCCTGATTATTTCAAGAGTTCCCATATCACAATAGCATTGGTTTCAAATTTTTCAATGTCTTCAATCACGCCCGAAACGATTATCTCGTATTCACCGGGTGTAACGTAAGTGTGTTCTATCGTTTGTTCGCTGCCGGACACATCGTAAGTGTGCGTGCCGTCACCCCAATAGATATTAAGCAGCTTGGACGAAGTGACGGTAATCGTAGCCTTGCCGTTTGCAGTTCCACCTATATATCTAAGCACCTTTTTCACAGGTTCATCTTCCACCAGCTTTAAACGGAATGTACCCACCATCAAATCGTTGCTATATTGTCCCCAGCTCTTTTCCGGGTCTGCCTCATCCAGCAATTCCACTTCATATACCAAAGGCTTTGCCTTTCCGTCATAGTCCACACGCAAACGGTGGTTCCCCTCCGCATCGAATTGGGAAAAGAAAAGGTTTACCCATTCCACATAGGCGGCACGTCCCGAAGCCTCAATAAAGCAATCCAGTGTAATGTTTCGTTCCTTGTAGCGTGGTCGCTTCTTATCCCTTACAATACCGTGGTAATTGTCCCAGTTCACTTGCAAGGCTTCTTTGCGCTCCAACCGTCCAACCAATCCGGCACTTTTGGAAACGAATACCCCAAACTCCTTGAAGTTCTTTCCGTCTATGAAATATTCCACATCCGTATCTTTCTGCAACTCGAATATTTCACGGGGTTCTTTCTCCACGTCAAACAGTTTCACTT
>OJQE01000293.1_pt1 | contig 14154 bp, 15 predicted proteins | sample 1598631 | NCBI WGS metagenome assembly OJQE01 (sample SAMN03922498, study PRJEB24848) | human gut metagenome | isolation source: stool sample | host: Homo sapiens | place: Germany | collected 2011-11 | reverse complement strand
TTGAATGGGCAGTTACTTCATTCAAAGCTGTATGCGTAGGCAATATCGAAGATAAAGTTCTTATGTGGACATTATTTATAATACTGCCTCTGGGATTATACATTTCTTTGTTTTGGGCAATCATCTCAAGAAATATAGCTTTAAGAGAATTTTCTTCCAAGCTGAATGTGAAATTCGTTGATTTTCTTCAGGACAGAATTAACTTTAACTTTAATATGCCGCAATACAATTTTGCCTGCGGATATAGTGAAGTTAATAAGCTTGAAATGGTTTTAAAAACAATGATTGTACACAGTAAATACGGTACAAATATTGTTTTAAAACAGATAAATTTAAACTTTACCGTATTAAACAACAAAAATTTCTCTATCAGTAATACACCGCTTTTACCAATGGGATTAATATACAAAATTCTTGAATACTCAAGGTACATGAATAATTTTTCATATAAATTTGAGGGTGCAGGTGTTTCTGAAGAAATACGCGAAAAAATCGAAAATTATCTGCAAAAAGGCGGCAAAACTATTGTTGCTTCACAAAATGAAAACAAGTTGAAATTGGGTTCTATATTATTTTTTATAACAGGACTTATAATGCTTCTTGCTACAAAAGATTTTGCAATTATACTTTTGAAAGACGGCTATGGTTCTACAATGATAATTATTCCAGGCATTCTTTTATTGATTTCGTTCATCTTAGATATTATTTTGATTATTAATTCAATTAATAATAATAAATTCAGAGGTTACAATGGATAAACAAGAATTAGATGATTTATTAGATAGAATTGAAGATACAGTGCCTGATATAAATGTATATTCAAGTAATGAAGATAAACAAAAGGTTTTAGATGATATAAATACTGTTTTAAGAGCAGAACCTTTGAATGCTGATGTATTAATGTGGAAAGGGTTTTATTATGAAGCTCTGGAAGAATATGATACTGCAATAGAAGTATATGAAACTGTTTTAAGTATACAACCAGATAACAATTTAGCGCAAGAATCCATAAAAAATTGTAACGATTATAAAAAATGGAAACTTGAAGACAATATAAAGCGTGAAAATATTGCAAATTACACAGGCTCATATAAAAGTAGTTCTTATGATAAAAACGATACGATAAATTTTAAATGGCTTAATGTTTATCATATTGTTGCTTTAAAAATTATAGTTCTTGCAATATTTATCTATGCATTTTTTCAGCCTATAATTTTCGGATTTACAGATATGCAGCTTCCCAGATCTTACAAATTAAGAATGGGAGAATACAATCTGCAAGAACTGACTATAAATCCTCTAAGCGATTATAACGGTAAAAGTAAAAAAGATGTATTAGATATAAGAAAAAAATACGTTCAAAGTTCACTGTTTAATACTCCCGGTTATAAACCTGATGAAAATACATTCGGACAAATTCAAGACGGGAAAGCTTGGTGGGGAGTAAACCAGATAGTCTGTTCTTCATATAACAACCCGAAATTTGACAGAACATCAGGATTTTCCGCTGTAAGCAAACATATGAACAATCCTAACATTCTTGTGGGAACTGTTTTTCCGTTCAATTTTTATAAAGAATACGACAGCATAGGCTATTGCACAGCACAATATTCAAAAACCATTCCTAAAAAAATGGAATACTTAAAAGAGAAAAATTTAATTATTGCTACCTATGATATGGATAGGCGGATTTTAAAATCTTATTTGAACTGGAACGGAAGAAGACGTCATTATTTTCTAAATCTTACAGGTTTGAATGCAAAAGATTTAGGATATAAATACGGTTATGCTATTGATCTAAAAAATATTGAAATGACCGAACAAACAAATATTTCAAATAATATTCACCAATTCCGTGACTTTGTACACGTAGGCGCAAGCTGTCAGGTTCCGGGCGGATGCAACAACATTTCTCCTCACCAGACAGAACTTGATTATAGAATAACAGGTTTTCCTGCAGAAATGACAATAAAACTGTGGAAACAAAAACCAATTAATCAATACATGAAAGCTGATGTTTATTACAGAATAATATTTGAAAAATTATAAACAAAAAACAACCTACCTTAAAAAAAGATAGGTTGTTTTAGTTTTTGTGCGCAATCCGCATCTTGGTTGCTCGCATTTAACGGGTCTTATGCCCTGCTCGTTTCGCTTTCGCGAACCGACACCGGCAACCGCCCTCAGCTCGCAAATCCGCTAGTCAAAAACGTAATCAATGATAGCAGCTTCTCTAGCACGTTTGATTGCTGTTGCAATCATTCTTTGGTGTTTAGAGCAGTTACCTGTAATTCTGCGAGGAATAATTTTTCCTGCTTCTGTCAAGTATCTTTTCAATTTTGCTGCATCTTTGTAATCAATTGCTTCTACTTTGTCTGCACAAAGACTGCAATTTTTACGTTTTTTCTTGTCATCGTTGTTTTGTCTTGCCATTTCTTTTATTTAACCTTTCTAGCCAATTATCTTGTTACTTATAAAACTTTGGACAGTCGCTGCGCTTTTTTGTACTCGTCATTTTTTTTATAATCAAGTCCAACGCTTGCTCCCGTTTTAGCCTTTCCAGCCTTGTTATCATGTAACATTTATTTATTATCCTGCGCCTCGCATTAAACGCCACCGTTCGCGTTACCTCTCAAATTGCTGAGCAATTTTCGTGGCTCTGCCCGGCTTGTTAGAACGGAATTTCGTCTTCGTTAATCAATTCATTTGAAATGTCATCAGATTCGAATTTAACGATTTCTTCTGTTCCGAATTTTGAATCAGCAGGAGCCATTGCACCTTCACCGAGTTTTTCGATTGAATTGGCATCGATTTCAAAGATTCTTTTTTCAGAGCCGTCATCCATTTTAACTGCTGCTGTTTGAAGTCTGCCTTCAACCAACACTCTTTCACCTTTTGAAATTGAAGATACAATCTCATCCAGTGCATTTCTTCTTGAAATAACTCTGATAAGTGTTTCTTCTCTTTCGCCGATATTAAGAACAAAAGCAGATACCGCAATATTGTTTTGTGTAAAACGTTTTTCCGGTGCTCTGTATACTGTTCCTGTTACTACTGATTTTGCAAGTGACATCTTTTCTTCTTTCTTTTTATTTAAGTAAATTAAACGTTAGCTGTTTTTGAAGCTTCAAGAAACATTGTTCTTAAAACATCGTCATTCAATTTCAATTGACGTCTGAATTCAGCAACTTTTTCTTCAGGCAAGCTGATTAATGAAACTACGAAAAATCCATCTCTGAAGTTTTCAATTTCATAAGCTAATTTTTTTCTTCCTGATTTGTCTGTTGACTCAACTTTTCCGCCGAAATCAGCAACTGATTTACTTAATGCCTCAACAGCTTTATCTACTTCTTCTGCATCTAAGTTTGGTTTAAATACAGTTAATAATTCATAAGTTTTCATTTACTATTCTCCTTCGTTTTTAGTGTATGAAATAATGTTATCATGAAAATACACGTAATTACAATATATACTCAGCAAAAAAGCTGTAATTTGCAGAACCTATAAGAAAAATATCCTGATTGCTATCATCCTTAGAACCTTGCCATTCAACGAATACAGGTCCTCCAAGAAGATTTACCTTAACTTTTTGTTCTGTTAAGTTATTTAAAACACACGCCACAACACTTGCGCATGCACCTGTTCCGCAAGCAAGAGTAATTCCGCATCCGCGTTCATATACTCGCATATCAATTTCCATTCTTGATTTTATTTTAACGAATTCGGTATTTGTTTTTTCGGGAAAATATTCGTGTTTTTCTATAACAGGACCATATTTTTCTGCCAGCATCATAGGATCTTCCTCTGTTATAATTACACAATGGGGGTTGCCCATTGAAACCGGAGTAATATCAAATTCTCTATCAAGAGCCGAAAGCTTTCTCTCACCCCAGAAAGGAATTTTTTTATCTTCAAGAATAGGTTTTCCCATATTAACTTTAACAAGATTATTATCTAAAAGTTCGGGTTTTATAACCCCTGCAAGAGTTTGCACGCTGAAAGCTTTTTTATCAACAAGTTTGTTATCATAAGCGTATTTTGCAAAGCATCTCATACCGTTACCGCACATTTGAGCGGTTGAACCGTCAGAGTTATAGAAATACCAGCCTAAATCAGTGCCATTAACATTAGTGTTCGGCACAATCATACCGTCAGCACCTACGCCAAAATTTCTATTACAGACTTTTTTTGCCAAATCTTCCATTTTCATGCCTGTCTTTTCATACTCGGCATAATCTATAATTACAAAATCATTTCCGCATCCCTGCATCTTAGTGAGTTTTATGGTTTTCATAGTTATCCTCTTTTTTTAACAATTATATAATAAAAAAAAATACATTTTAAAAATGTAAAATTTTTGACTTAATTAACATAAAAGATGTAACATATTTAAAAAATATTTTGAAATAAAAGGATTACAATAATGTATAAATTAATCAATTCGCTGGAATGCAAATTGTCAAAATTTGCACCTTATCAAGTAATTATATTCGGTTTTGTAACTTATATTTTAACAGGATTATTATTTATTTCTCTACCTTGTGCTCAAAAAATGCACGTTAGTTTTGTTGATAACTTATTTAACATTGTATCTGCTTTATCCACAACAGGATTATCCACAGGCAATATCAGCCAACTGTATACACCTTTTGGAAAACTTGTTTTATTAACTTTAATCCAATTAGGTGCAATAGGATATATGACTATAACTTCATTTTTTATATTATCTTCCGGCAACAATTTATCCAGTTACAGAACAAAAATTCTCAGCGCAGAATTCACACTTCCGGAAAACTTCAATATAAAAGAATTTATAAGAAATATTATAATCTACACATTTGTTATAGAGCTAATAGGAACCATATTTTTAAGTATTGAATTTCATAAGCTTGGAATAACTAACCCTGTATGGGCAGGAGTTTTTCATGCTATTTCCGCTTTTTCAACTGCCGGTTTCAGTATTTTTTCAACAGGACTTGAAGCATTTAAAAATGACATATCTATAAATATAATCATTGCATTTTTATGTTATTCGGGAGCAATAGGGTTTATTATTCCAATGGACATTTACAGAAAAATCATTGATAAAAACCATAAAATAACTTTTACAACAAAAGTAATTTTGTTTATTACAGCTTTAGTCGGGATTTTAGGAACTGTTTTGTATTTATTCAACAGCGATTCTAATGTTCTTACCGCATTTTTTCAAGTAATGTCAGCATCTACAACAGCAGGTTTCAACACAGTAAATATCGGAAAACTTTCCACCACATCGCTTGCGGTATTAATTGCGGCAATGGTTATCGGCGCATCACCGAGCGGTACAGGCGGAGGTATAAAATCTACAAGCATCAGTGTGTTGTTAGGAATTGTAGGAAGTGTCATGAGAGGACAATTTAAACAAATTACATTTTTAAATAAAGCTATACCTTTAAACAGAGTATTTACTGCAGTTGCATCAACAACAACATATATGTTTACATTGATAATCATAGTCTATTTACTAACTCTAACAGAACATTTTTCATTTATGGAACTATGTTTTGAAGCAGCATCAGCGCTCGGTACGGTTGGTTTATCAATGGGAATTACAGCTGATTTAACTAATCTTGGTAAAATTATATTATCATTAGCAATGTTTTTAGGACGTGTAGGACCGCTTTCAATCGGGATTGCATTTTTCAAATCAAATTCAAACATTGTTGCCTGTAAAAGTGATTTAGCAACATAAAAATTACCTAACAAATTTTATCTGACAGAAGCCGCTTCAGTTTTTCACAATCAAAATCAAGATTTGATGAAATATGCAAAAGAGAATATGACGTAGGATCAAACAGCGGACGTCTAAGACCAAAAAGCAGAGTTAATCCTGTTGATATAAAGCCTAAAATTTTCCCTATCCATAAAGGAAGACACAAGGTTTTAAATTTTCTTTGCGGGAAATGTTTTGCTGCTATTTTTTTATAATAATCATCAATTGTAATGATATTTTCGTCAATTACATTTATTGCTTCTCCGTCAAATTTATGCGTTAAGGCACACTGTAAAGCAGCCTCGCAGACAGTATTTACATTTACGACAGGCCACCTGTTTTTGCCTTTCCATTTCCCAAAATGGACAATAAACGGTGAGAATTTCAAGAAATCAACCACCCGAAGTTCAAGAGTTTTATCGTTTTCTCCATAAACCGCAGCAGGACGCAATATAACATACTTTGATTTATTCAAATTTTCGTTCAACCATTTTTCGGACTTTATCTTATATTTCGGATACGGATTTTTTGCAGCTTCGTCAAAAGAAAGTTCATCCTCGTTTTGACCTGAAAAATCTTTTATTCCGTAGACATCTGTTGTAGAAAAATAAATTATTTTTTCTTTCGGAATATTTACAAGATATTTTATTGGTTCAAAGTTGACCTCGCGCGCCTCCCTGTCAGAAACAGTATCAACTGCTATACCAGCAATATGTACAAGTATATCGGGCTGAAAATTACTCAGGGCAGAACAAACAGACCTTTTGCTTCTTATATCTGCAATAATAATTTTTACCTGTTTCATTTGAATAAGCTCTTGCGGAACTTTTCTGTGAACCATTGCATGAACTTCAAAACCCGCCCGCACAAAAACTTTTACTGCATTTAAACCTATAAAGCCGCCTGCACCTGTTATTAAGACAGATTTATTTAATGACATCGTACTTTCTACCTATATTTTTCAAAATTTCTACTGCGCTGTCAATTTGTTTGAAAGACAATTCTTTCATTGCACATAATCGTAATCTGCATTCTTTACGTCTTACTGCAGGGTATGTGACAATATTTGTATAAAGTCCGTTTGCTCTAAGTTCAGAATGGATTTTAAATAATTTTTCTTCGTCATATATCATAACAGGTATAATTGCAGATTGGGTATGAGCGACATCAAAACCTGCATCAATAAGTTTCGTCTTTAAATAGTTAATTTTTTCCCATAATACATCTCTGCCTGCTTCATCATTTTGAAAAAGTTTAAAAACTTCGTTTAATCCGCCTGCAACAGAGGCAGGAAGTCCTGTTGAAAAGAAATATGTTCTGGCATACAGTCTTAAATATTGCACAATTTCAGATGAAGCTGCACAGTAACCTCCTAGTCCTCCCGGTGATTTGCTGAGCATACCTACATTCAAATCGATTTTATCCATAACATTATAATATTCAGCAGAACCTTTTCCGTTAGGACCTACAATTCCTACTCCGTGAGCATCATCAACCATTATCCTGCATTTATATTCTTGGGCAAGCTGAGTTATAACATCAAGTTTTGCAATATCGCCGTCCATTGAAAATACACCGTCAGTGATTATTAAACGTCCTGATTGTTCTTCCGGAATTTTTTTCAAAATTCTTTCCAAACCTCTCATATCAGAATGCGGGAAAACCTTTATATCTGCTCCGGATAATCTGCAGCCGTCAAATATTGAAGCGTGGTTAGCGCTGTCATTTATAATTACATCACCTTCATTGCAAATGGCAGAAATTACTCCGATATTTGTACCGTAACCGCTAGGGAAAACAATTGCATCATCTGTACCGTAAAAATCTGCAATTCTGCTTTCAAGTTCTTTATGTATTTCTGTAATGCCCACATAGTTGGAAACAGCACCCATGCCGTAACCAAACTTATTTAATGCTTTTCTTGCAGCATCTTCAACTTTCGGGTGTGTTGATAAATTTAAATATGAATTTGAGCCAAGCATTATTACAGAATGAATGCTGCCTGATTTTTCTTTAATCGGATACTCACCTTTAACTTTGTCCATAGCAAGCATACCCAAACCTTCATTTCCTGTTAAAACACCGCTTTTTAATATCTCATTTACTTTTTTTGCCTTAGAAAATAAATCCTCTCCGGGTTCTGTTTTCAAAAAGTTCTCAAACTTATTATTTTCCATAATTTTTTGCGCTTCTACCACATTCATTCTCCCTAATAAAATAACTTCGTCATTATTTTGTGTTTGTTTATTACTTAAATCAATTACATTAGTTTTAACCAACCTGCTAATATTTTTTTTATTAAGATTTAAATATATACTTTAAGGTACTTTTCAATTTTTGCTCAAAGGTATATAATAATTATGTTTATTAAGAAGCAATTTACGTGTTGGTTAAAAAGATTTAATTAAATATCCGAAAAATTTTTATATGATATAATATGCTGACAAGAATTATCGGAGCATATAACTATGGCTAACATATTATTTTTAATTACAGCAATTATATTTGAAGTTGCGGGTACAACTATGATGAAGTTTTCAAACGGGTTTACCGTATTACTTCCAACAATCGGATTATTTGTGTTCTATGCAATAAGTTTCAGTTGTCTTACGATGTCGCTCAGGACTATTGACGTTAGCATGGCTTATGCAATTTGGAGCGGTTTTGGAACAGCACTGATTGCAACGATAGGCGTTATTTTTTTCCATGAACAGATAAATCCTGTAAAAATTATTTCACTTGCTTTTATTATATTAGGAGTAGTGGGGCTTAACCTAAGCGGAGTTAAGCACTAAGAAGATAATCTTTTTTACAGACTTTTGCTAAAGCTTTATCAAAAAATCTTTCAGCTAAACTGTCTTTCAGTATAACTTCTTTAGCATTTTTTATGCTGTACCATTCAGCATAATCAACTTCCTGTGATAAAGTAAATTTTTCATTCTTTGCACGCACTATAAAGTTGCAGATAAGTGTATTTGATTTTTCAAAATATTCTGATGCATTAAATTTATAATCAAGAATATCAAGATTTATTTCTTCACTGATTTCCCTCACAAGAGCCTGTTCAAGGCTTTCTGTTTTATTAACATAACCTGCAACCAGAATATTTCTCTTTTTTCCGTATTGTTGTATTAAAAGGCTTTTAGAATAATCAGCATTAAAAATAACCATACTTACGGCAGTATTATAAACAGGAAATCTAAATTCATTACAAATCGGGCAGTAAGGAATCATACCCTCACTTAAACCAAAGTTAATACATTCTTTTTCTGTTAGCTTTGCACCGCATTCAATACAATATTTCATAGCAATATATTAGCACAAATCTTATTTATAAATTTAAAAAAGGCTTAATTGCTCTGAATTGTCTTTTTCTTCATAAACTTTTTCAAATTTGCTCAATTTTAAAAGGTCATCTTTAATTTTTTCCAGAAAAGGAGATATTTGGAGATTTTTGTATGTCCCGAGCCATTTGCGTTTCAATGCGTGAGATAAAAATAAACGTTCTTTTGCTCTTGTCATACCAACATATAAAAGCCGTCTTTCTTCTTCAATTTCTTGAGGCTCTTTTGCACGGTATAAAGGCAGAATATCATTTTCTAAGCCGACTATAAATACACATTTAAATTCAAGCCCTTTTGCAGAGTGTAATGTCATCAGAGTTATTCTGTCCGACCTCTTATCCAAAGTGTCTGCTTCTGTCAGGAATGAAACTTCATGAATAAATTCGTTTTTGTTATTATGAATTTTTGCAAGATTTTGAAGATAATTAAGTATGTATTCATCCGTTTCTTCCGCTAACTTATCATAAGACGCTTCAAACTGCTCGCTTACAGACTTGTCATCTTTCAGATTATTTAGAAAACTTCTTATTGCTTTTTTCTCGCAGAGCAAATCGTTTGAAAGATTTACAAAAGGCATACCTGTTCTTTTGACAGCTTCTATAATCAAAGAAAGCTGAGAAGATGTACGGTAAAGAATTGCAAAATCAGAGAATGAATAATTGCTTTCCTGACCTTCTGACCTTTGAGAATCTAAAGAGAAAAAGCTGTGTCCTCCGATAAGATTTTCAATAGTACTTGCTACAAACTCCGCTTCAGCCTTGTCAGAAGGAGCAGTATGAATTGTAATTTTTTCATGCGGCTTATCGTACATTGAAATTATATTGAAAGAATTAATCATTTGATTAGAAGCATCAACAATACAATTTGTTGAACGGTAGTTATTTTTCAGATTTATAATCTGCGTTGACGGATAATCTTCCGTGAAATTGTTAAAGAACTTTGCATCACCGCCTCTGAACCCGTATATTGCCTGATTAGGATCGCCTATGACAAATATGTTTCCGTTCTCGGGAACCAAAAGCCTGATAAGTTTATATTGATTTTCTTCAATATCCTGATACTCGTCAACAAAATTATATTGGAAACGATTTCTGTATAAATTCAAAATATCTTCATTTTCAGTTAAAAGCTTTACGCTGAGCTGTATTAAATCATCAAATCCCAAAGCATTTTCAAGGATTTTTTCATCATTATGCAAAGCCTTTTCCTGTTCACTCATAACAGTAAAATCCTGACTTAATCCCGCTCTTTCATAATTTTCTTTTAAAATCGAAAAACAAAGCGAATGGAACGTATGTATGTTCAATAATTTTGCTTTTTCCTCTGAAATTTTTGCAAGTCTTTCTCTCATCTCCTGTGCAGCTTTGCGGGTAAAAGTTATTGCAAGACAATTTTGAGGAGCAATGTTTTTATCGGAGATTAAATGAGCAATACGCTGCGTAAGTACTGTGGTTTTACCGGAACCGGGACCTGCTATGATTAAAAGTTGATTATGAGCGCTTTTAACAGCTTTCTGTTGAAATTCATCAAGTCCGTAGTTTGAAGATTTTTCCGCGCATACATTTTTTACAATATTTTTATTTGAATTTGCTGAAGTCGAAAACATCGGAGTTTCAGGTAATTTGTTAACTTCTTGCTGCGGTATTTCAATATCAAGTTTTAGGTTTACGAAGTTTTTTTTTACAAGTTCATCATCTTCAAAAAGTTTAATTACGCCGTATTCTCCGTCATAACCTGCATGTTTTATGACTTTTCCTTGTCTTAGTCTGGAAATACCTTCACCAAGCAAAGTAGAGGCTTTTGATATTTCATCAGTAGGAATATCCTGCAAAATTGCAAGCTCTGAGCCGAACCTGTGAACAAGTCTTTCATATTCACATACAGCTGATTTGCTTTGAGGTCCTACCTGCATAATTTCTGAAACTATTTCCTGCAGCGGAACAAGACTAAAAACTTCTCCTGCAGTTGAAGGCGGTGTAATAATTTCTTTTCTGTCAGACAGTTCATTAACTCTGTATGAAACACCTATTGTTACAGGCTTACCGCAGACAGGGCAAATTCCATTAAGCTTTTTGGTATCTTCGGGTGAAAGACATATATTACATTTTCTGTGACCGTCTTCATGATATTTCCCTTCTTCAGGGAAAAATTCTACTGTCCCAACATAACCTTCGCCTGTTTTTAGAGCATGCATAAGGCTGTAATAATCAGGATTGTGGTCAAAAACAGTTGCTTCTCTTGCAAGTTTTGACGGTGAATGAGCATCTGAATTTGATACAAGTCTGTATTTGTCAAGCTTTGAAACATGCCAGTTCATTTGCGGATCAGAGGACAAACCTGTTTCAACGGCAAAAATATGTTCAGATAAATCATCGTAACATTCTTCAATTGAATCAAATCCTGATTTTGAACCAAGAACTGAAAACCAAGGAGTCCATATATGCGCAGGAATTATAAATGAACCTTCACCTGATTCAAGCACTGTTTCAAGAAGATTTCTCGAATCAAGACCAAGTATAGGGCGCCCGTCTGATTTGATGTTTCCTAAAGCATCTAATTTTTCACGAAATATATGAGCCGTTTCAATGCTTGGACAAAAAACAACGTGGTGAACTTTTCTTGTCTTGTCGCCTTTTTTGTAAATTGTTGAAATTTCAACAGACAACAAAAACCTCACAGGATTTTCACCCAGCGATAAAGCTTTTTCAATATCAGGTCTTAGTCTGTATACACCCTCACCTGCAGGAACAAGTTTTTCCTTTATCTCATTAAACCACGCAGGATGCGTAAAATCACCTGTTGAAATAAGGCTTAAACCTTTTTTCTTTGCCCATACGGCAAGTTCTTCCAAATTACAGCTTTTACTTGTAGCTCGTGAATATTTTGAGTGTATATGTAAATCAGTATAATATAACATTCTTGACCTTTCGACGCTGTCAGTATATCAAAAATAAAGTTTTATTTAAACAGAGGAAGCTTGCTCATCATATTTCTTAACTTAATCGCAATACGAGGCATAGGCTCTGCTATTGTAAGTCCTATTATATCATAATTTGATGCTATATCGTTTATTAAACGAACTGTTTCATCAATCTTCATACCGTCAGGTTCAACCCCGACGCCAGCTATCATTTCGTTAGGATCAATTACATCTAAATCAAAGTGTACTACAACTTTTGATACCCCTGTTTCCTTAAGCCAGTTTAAAACTTCCAAACTGTCTTTTGCTGTCCTTCCAGGCTCCAGTCCTTTCAAACCAAGTTCAATCTGACGTTCTTGCATTCCGTTATCCCAAGAACGCAAACCTACAAGCAGAACTTTTGATGCATCAAATTTTGCGGGAAGCATATTCATTATTTCCTCATCACCCAAGCCCAAACAAGCTGCTAGAGCCATTGCATGATATCCTTTATAATCATCGTATGGTAAGTTAATATCAGGATGAGCATCAATCCAAATAACAGCAGCATCATTGTTGTGTTTCTTCGCAAGATATGTGAAAGGAACTACACTAACCGAACATTCACCCCCAAGCGTTACAATTTTTTCGGGATTGCTTTTTTCAAGAATTTCAAGAGCAGATTTTGTCTGTTTTATAATATCTTCTCTATCCATAATTCCTTTTTCAACTTTTCTCTTAACATCTGTTGAAACAGGAACTTCATAAGCTTTTTGTGAGCTTTCGGGAGCAAGCATATTTAAGATTCGAGCACCTAAATAGTAGCCTGTTGATGAATCCTCAGCAGGAATATCAGGCATCCAATGAGAAACAATTCCGCCCTGCCATTGCGGATAAATTAAGCGAATAGTATTTGATTTCTGATTCATATATTAAACCTCACTAATTTATTTTGCCGTGCTTTTTTTAGGAACAAACATTTTAGACATATCAACGCCTTCATGCTTTAAAAGCTTAATTTTAATATCAATTCCGCCTGCATATCCTGTTAAGCTTCCGCTTGTACCGATTACCCTGTGGCACGGAATAATAATTGAAACAGGATTATGCCCCACAGCACCGCCGACAGCCTGTGCAGACATTTTTGGCTTATTCGTTATTTTTGCAACCCGCTTTGCTATCTCACCATAAGTTGTTACTTTTCCATACGGAATTTCACAAAGAATTCTCCATACAGCCTGTCTGAATTCATTGCCTTGCGGCGCTAATGACAATTCATTAATATCAGGTCTTTCACCCTTAAAATATTTATCAAGCCACATTTTACATTCTTCGAAAACCTGTAAACTGTTATTCTCAATCATTCTATCCTCAACAGAATCTGCAAAATATTTCTGACCTTCAATCCATACTCCTATAATAGCATTTCCGTCACTTGCGAGAGTAATCTTTCCCAATAGTGAATTATATTCTGTTTTATAAATCATTTTCCCCCTTATAAATTATTTTTATAGGATTATAATACCACGTTTAATAATTTTTATTAAGACAAAAGTTCAAATATTATTAATTATCAAAAGAAATCTGATGAAATTATGAACAAAATTAATAATTTAAAAAATACAAAAAATGAATTAAATTTAACCAGAAAAAATATATTTTCAGAATATGTTGTTTCAATGATTAATAAAAACTGATTTAAATGGTTTAAAATTACCAAAATAAATTACTTTTTAAGTAATTTTATAGTTTTGCAATTATATAATTACATTTCTTTTGTAATAATATAGAAAAAAGGAGTATGAAATGGCAACACCTGATTTTCAAACTTTAATGTTACCTGTTTTAAAATTATTAAAAAATGGAGATCCTGTTAAATTATCAGATATGGTTACAATTATGTCGGATAAATACAATTTAACAGAAGAAAGAAATGAATGGTTGCCAAGTAAAGTCAAAAAACAATGTATAATCGCGTTGCTTGGGCAAAGCAAAATTTGAAAAATGCTGAGTTAATTGATTCTCCTGAAAAAGGTTCTTTTACAATAACCAAAAGGGGCTTAATGTTTTAAGACAAAATCTTGATAAAATCGATTTAAGATTTTTAAAAAGTTTAGATGAAGACAAATCATTTGAGCAAATTAATGATAGTATAGAGA
>OJQE01000285.1_pt1 | contig 14341 bp, 8 predicted proteins | sample 1598631 | NCBI WGS metagenome assembly OJQE01 (sample SAMN03922498, study PRJEB24848) | human gut metagenome | isolation source: stool sample | host: Homo sapiens | place: Germany | collected 2011-11 | reverse complement strand
GGCAGCGTCAGATGTGTATAAGAGACAGGTATAGGATGGGATGCGCTGGGGCCTGGCTTCATGGTTGCCGTGGATACTGAAGAATTTGACCGGAATGGCGCTGGCATACTCTTTTGCGCGGGTGTCGCGGTCATTCAGGTAATAATTGAAACCAGCATCACCAAGGATGATTATGGTATCGGATTTTGTTGTTTCCATTGCGCGGCAAAAGGTGTCCACGCGGAGAAAGTTCCCATGTGTGTCACCTGTGAGATAGGTTGCCATAGCATTCAACTCCATTCTATCATGAATTTTGATACCGTATACAGGTGGGCGTGGGACACCCATCCGCGGAAATGATACAACAAACTATGTACGGGGGCAAGTCTGCGGCTTGCTCCCGTATCATGTTTTTGAGGGTCAGACATTTCTCACTCTTTCAGCGTTCGCGGTCGGGACTACCACGGGCGGGGGCGGTGACTTCATCCCCTACATCTCCATCCACGATCTCGCTCTCCCGCTTGTCCATGTTCAGCAGGATGTTCAATTCATCCAGGCGGGCGGACTTTCTTTTCAGCTCGTCCTCCTGGGGAAAGGGCTTATCCACCTCCAGTTTGGCGTTTTCGAGCTGCATCCTGGTATTTTCCAACTGTTCCCGGCAGGTGCTGATCCGCTCCTCCATGCTTTCCAGCAGATTGTCCAGGCGGAGAATGTTGCCAAAAACATCTGTGCCGAGGTTCGTGGTGTAGTACAGCGCCCCTTTCAGCGTGACCTTGAACTCCCTGGTCAGGCTTGCAAAGGACAGGTCCATAGAAAAGCCCCGGTACTGGCCCAGGGGGACAGGTTCGGGGCTGGTCATGGCTTTGCAGGCGGCGAGGATGGCGCTGCCTGCGGCTTTTTTGTCGGTGTAGACGGTCCCCTCCACCTCCATGGGGGAGAAGCCGTCCTCATTGGGGTGGGTGTTCTCCTTCAGCCGGTCCATATCGGAAAGATAACCCTCGATATACTGTTCATACTTGGCGATCTGCTGGGGCAGCTCCTTGATGATCTGATCCTCCAGAGCGTACCGCTGGCTAAGGTGGTTGGCTTTCAGGAGCCGGAGCCGCTGCACATCAATGTCCAGGTCCATCTTCTCCTTGATATGGGGATTTCCGGTGCAGAGCGCCTTGATTTCCGCATATGACAGGGCGGTTTCATCTATATCCTCGCAGGACCGGACCGGGGATTTGCTGGTCATGATCTGCCCGATGAACTTCTGCTTGCCCTCCACCAGCTGATAGAGGTAGCTGTCAAAGGTGTTCTCGGTAACATAGGTATAGATGTCCACCTCATTGTTCTCGTTGCCCTGCCGGATGATCCGGCCCTCCCGTTGCTGAAGGTCGGAGGGCCGCCAGGGGCAGTCCAGGTGGTGGAGCGCCACAAGTTTCTTCTGGACATTGGTACCCGCCCCCATCTTCTGGGTGGAGCCGATCAGCACCCGGACCTGCCCGGAGCGCACCTTGCCGAACAGCTCCTTTTTCTGCGCCTCCGTGTTGGCGGTGTGGATATAGGCTATTTCTTCGGCTGGTATGCCCCTGGCAATCAGCTTATTCCGCAGGTCATCATAGACATTCTGAAATTCCGCCATCTCGTAGCCGCCCTGCTCGTTTGGGACCATTTCAATGGGCCGGTTCTTGCCAGGGGTGGAGAGGTCGCAGAATACCATCTGCGCGGAACGTTGGTCCGCTGTGCGCTGCCATATATCAAACACATCCCCAGCACAGGCGTTGATCTTGCTGGTGTCGCTGTCCGGGAGCAAGGGGTTGAGGAGCCGTTGGTCCAGGGCCAGCTTGCGCCCGTCGTTGGTGATAAGCAGCATATTGTCCTCGGTGCTGTCCACCATCCTATTGCGGACCTTCTCCGCCCGCTGCCCCAGCGCCGCCACCATCTCCTTCTGCTGTTCCGAGGGTTTTAGCACGATGTTGTGGTAGTTGGCCTTGGGGACGGGGAGGTTGAGCATATCCGCCGTCTGGATGTCCGCCACTTCTTTGAACATAGACATGAGTTCCGGGAGGTTGTAGAACCGGGAGAACCGGGTCTTGGCCCGGTAGCCGGTGCCCTCCGGGGCCAGTTCAATAGCGGTGACGGTTTCCCCGAAGGTAGACGCCCAGGCGTCAAAATTGAGCAGGCCGTGTTCTTCCAGGGTGTGGTACTGCAAATACTTTTGCATGGTATACATCTCCACCATGGTGTTGGAGATGGGGGTGCCTGTGGCGAACACAACGCCCCGGCCCCCGGTCAGCTCGTCCAGATAGCGGCATTTCATATAGAGGTCGCTGGACTTCTGGGCCTCCGTCTGGCTGATGCCGCCCACATTCCGCATTTTGGAAAAGGCGGCGAGGTTTTTGTAATAGTGGGCTTCATCGACAAAGAGGCGGTCAATGCCCAGTTCTTCAAATGTGACCACATCATCCTTACGGCTCTGGTCGTTCAACTTTGCTAACTTGGCGTCAATGGACTTTTTTGTGCGCTCCATCTGCTTGATGGAGAAGCGTTCCCCGTGGTTGGCTTTCAGTTCCGCGATGCCGTTCAGGACCTCACTCCGCTGCTGTTCCAGGAGATACCGCTGGCGCTCCACACTCACCGGGATTTTCTCAAACTGGCTGTGTCCGATAATGATGGCATCATAGTCGCCGGTGGCGATCCTGCCGCAGAACCGCTTGCGGTTCTTGGTTTCAAAGTCCTTCCTGGTCGCCACCAGAATATTGGCAGAGGGGTAGAGCTGCAAATACTCCGACGCCCACTGCTCCGTCAGGTGGTTGGGCACCACGAACAGGCTTTTTTGGCACAGCCCCAGCCGCTTGCTCTCCTGGGCGGCAGCTACCATTTCAAATGTTTTCCCTGCCCCCACCACATGGGCCAGCAGGGTGTTCCCTCCGTAGAGGATGTGGGCGATGGCGTTCACCTGATGGGGCCGCAGGGTGATCTCCGGGTTGATGCCTACAAATTTCAGATGACTTCCATCGTACTCACGGGGCCGTATGCTGTTGAATTTGTCGTTGTAGAGCCGCGTCAGCCGCTCCCTCCGGGCCGGGTCTTTCCATATCCAGTCCTGGAACGCTTGCTTGATAAGCTGCTGCTTGCCCTGGGCGATAGCCGTTTCCTTCTTGTTCAGGATGGGAACGCGGTTGCCGTGTTCGTCCTCCACATAGTCAAAAATACGCAAATCCCGGAGATTCAGGGTTTCCTCAATGATTTTGTAGCCATTGACACGGGTGGTGCCGTAGGTGTTCTCCGCCTTGACATTGCCCCTGTCGGCAAATTTACTTTCGATATTCCATGCGCCGGTGTGCTGGGAGTAATGGCTGCGTATCATCCGCTGACTGCGGGGGGAAGTCCCGAACAGTTCATAGATAAATTGGTCAATGACCTCTGTGGGCAGCCAGGTGGCCCCCAGCCGGACGGCGATCTCGCTGGCGGTCAGGTCCACCGGCTGCACCCGTTCCAAAGCCTGGACATGGGCGGTGTAGTCCTCCGGGTACAGTTCGGCGCTTCGTTTTGCCCATTCCAGCTTCTCCCGCACATTCCCGGAGAGGTATTCGTCCGCAGTGAGGTACTTTTCCTCGGAGCCACCGCCATACCCGTGCATGGGGTTCAGGAAAATCACGCCGGTCAGGTCGGCGTAGACCTCCTGCTCGGTCTTGCCGGTCAGCTCCGCCATATAGTCCATGTCCACCTTTGCCTTTTCAGCCAGTGACACGGCCAGGGCCTCGGACGCGGTATCTACATGGGTGATCGTGATCCTCTGCTTGATGGTGCGCTTGATAAACATATCCGCCTTGCGGACAAAGTTGCGCTCATCGTCCAGCACCTCCAGGGAGGTCAGGAGGAAGTAGGCGCTGTCCATGCTGAACACGGAGCTGTTGGCGCGGGAGTTGATCCGCCCGTACTTGTCCACAAAGGCGTCGTAAAGAGCGTTCAACTTCCGCTGCTGGGCCTGAATGTCCTGGTCGGGCCAGTCCTCGGTTTGGTACTCAATGAGCGTCCGCACACAGTCCCGTATGCCGATCAGCCCCTTGATGCGGTTGGCCGCTGTCACGGACACCTCTATCGGGTTCATGCGGCTGTTTTCCCGGTAGTACACCTTGCCGTCCACGATGGTATAGCTGAAATTCCGTACCTCCGGGTCCGCGGGGATGGACTTGTCCTCGCCCTCGGTTTCCGGATCGTCCATGACATACTCGGTGATGGAGCCTTGGATACTCTGAATAGCAACGGCAAGCTGGTCCTCCAGGTCCCGCCCCTCAATGGGCAGGCAGGCGGTTTCCGGCCCATAGGGGCCGCTGATCTCCCGCATTTCGCCCATGACCATCTCCGAGTGGTCAATAAAATACTGGTTCATTTTTAGCCCGTTGGCGTCGGTGTTCAGGTGTACCCAATCCGGTTCCTCGCTGGAGAGGGCGTCCCGCTTCTGCAAAAAGAGGATGTCGCTGGTCACATCCGTTCCCGCGGCGTCCTTGAAAGTGTTGTTGGGCAGGCGGATGGCCCCCAGCAGGTCGGCGCGCTGGGCAAGGTACTTCCGCACAGTGGGGGTGTCCTTGTCCATCGTGCCCTTGCTGGTGACAAAGGCGATGACACCGCCCGGCCTGACCTTATCCAGCGTCCGGGCAAAGAAGTAGTCGTGAATGAGGAAATTGTATCGGTCATACCGCTTGTCGATCACCTTGAAGGAGCCGAAGGGCACATTCCCGATGGCGGCGTCAAAAAAGCTGTCCGGGAGGTCTGTTTTTTCAAACCCCTGGACAGCGATAGACGATTGTTGATAGAGTTGCTGGGCGATGCGGCCTGAGATGCCGTCCAACTCCACGCCGTAGATTTTGGAGTCCGCCAGGGCCTCCGGGCGCATACCGATGAAGTTGCCGATGCCGCAGGACGGCTCCAGCAGATTTCCGGTCTGGAAGCCCATATTCGTGAGCGCCTGATAGATAGATCGGATGACCACGGGCGGGGTGTAAAAGGCCGTCAGGGTGGACTCCCTGGCCGCGGCATATTCCTCCTCGGTGAGCAGGGCTTTCAGCTCGGCGTACTTGCTGTGGCGCTCGTCAAAGCAGTCTGCCAAACCGCCCCAGCCCACATACCGCGCCAATACCTCCTGTTCCTCTGGGGTGGCAAGCCGGTCCTCGGCCTCCAGCCTTTTCAGCAGGCGGATGGCCCGGACATTGTTGTTGAACCGCTCCCCAGGGGTTCCCCCGCCCAGGGCGTCATCGGTGATGCGGTACTCATGCCGGTCTGCGTTGGGAACTTCAGGATGGAGGACAAAGGGGGAAACCCTGGCCCTGCGCTGGGGCTGGGGTGGGGCCAGAGTTGGCTCCTTACCGCCCTGGTCGTGCCCATCTGCTGAACTTTCCGCGCCCTTTCCCGGTCCCGCTGTCTTTTCAGCCGGTCCCATCAGACGCCGAATGACGGAAATATGCTCCACGCGCTCGATGGGGAAACCAACTGCGCCCTCAAAGGTGAGATCCCGCAGGGAGGCCCGGCCATCCTCGTCGATCTTTTCTACACGAAACCGCCGGCCCTCCAGCGTGATCTCCTTACCGAGCAGGTCACGGTCCGAAGCAGCCGTTTCCGTATCCTCCCGCGGAGGCGGAGGTTGTTCCTCTTTTGCGGCGGGAGGTTCCGGTGTGGGGAAGTCCCCGATCACGCGGAGCCACTTCTTCTCCAGCAGGTCGTAGACAGCCGCGCCCTCGTAGGCAAAGCCGTCTGGTTCCATCGTGCCTTCCAGATAGCCCCGTGCCGCCTGTTCCGCTTCCTCCGGCGTTGCGTATTCCAGCTTCTCGTCCATGCCGTTTTCCAGGTGGTGGTAGACCACCACCTGATACCGATGCTCCGCTTCGTCCCGGTCCGCCGGGGCATGGGCGGGCGGCTTCTCCCGTGCCTGGACCTTTTGGGCCAGAGGGCGGTCCGCATAAAGTTGTTTCTCCGCCTCCTCCAGTTTGGCAAAGCTCCCGGTCGTGGGCGTCACCCTGCCGGAAATGAAGCCGTACTGATTGCAGAAGGTCCCGTTCGGTTCCCGGAAGATCACAAGATGCTCGTCGCCGGACCAATATTCCGCGGCCTGCCGGTACGCGAGGTCTTGGGCGGCGATGGGGTCTTTTTTTGCTTGGGGACGATGGGTATAAAGTGCTGCTTCGGCCTGCTCAAAGGTATCAAAGCCACCCGCCGTTGCATACACCGTGTTATCCTGATCGTCATAGCAGTATTGGACATAATACTGGCCGTTGGGGTACTGCCGGATCAGGATGGTTTCGCCCTCCCCATAATACCGGGCGAGGGGGTTCACCTGGTTCAACTGGCGGGCGTACTCCTCCGCCTGCCACCGGCTGGTAAATTCCTCACTGACGCCCTCATCATCCACATAAATCTCATCTCGAATGTTGTCCCACACAGCGTAGCCGTTCTCAGTTTCGATGGGGGAAAAGCGTTCATCAGACTGTGGCGCATGGGCGGAAGCCTGTTCCGCATCGGCCATGACCCGCTGAATAAAGGGGTCGGCATTCAGTTTATCCGGGTCAATGACTTTTCCGTCCACAATGCCTCTTTCTGCAAGAGTTCTGCGGATGGCGGCGGGGTCTATCTCCGGGAAAGGGTCATCCTCTGTCTGCTGCACTTCCGTCTGCTTTTTCTGAGTCTGCTGTTTGTTGTACTCCTCCTCCGCAAAGGCCACCATCTCGTCAAAATCCAGGTTGGCGAGAAGTTCATTCAGGTCATGGAAGCCGGCGCATTGGATGGAAGCAGCCTCTGAGCCGTCCACCAGATAGGACAGGCGGAACGATACCAAGTCCACACTGATCTCTACGGTGTGGGCGCTGTCGCTGGTGGAGCTGAACGCCAGGGGGACATGAGAGAGGTCGGAGAAGTCGGCCTCCTGCTCAAAGACCTCCATACAGTAAGCGTTAATGAGCCATTTTGCCCGCCCCAACTGCGCCTGCGCCATGTCAATGACCTGGAAGCCCTGGGGCGGCGGGTCCAGTTCGGCAAGGAAGTCCTGGGGAATGGTCTGGCCCTGGCCGTCCCGGTAGAGGACGATCCGCATGGGCGCGCCAGCATGGTTTTCTTCCTTGATTGCCGCCACAAATTCCTCCGCGCCGGTGTACTCCACGCTTTCGCCCACGCTGCCGTTCGTGCCCAAGAAGTCGATCCGTCCCACGGGCAGCGGGGCGTCCGGCGATTCCCCGGCATCCGGTTCTTCGGCGTCAGCCACGGGTGCCGCGTTCTCCGCCACCTGAAGCAGTCTGTCGTTCAGCGGGTTCTCCGCCAGCAGACGGTCGAATTCCTCACGGGGCAGCTCCTTATTGAAAATAGGAAAGGTCGGGTCATAGAGTCGGACGGTCTGCTCATTATAGGCCAACAGCTCATACTCCTGCGCCCCCAGGTACACCGTGACACCCAGGGTTAAGCGGTATTCCTTTTTTGGAGGGGGCGGCGGATTCAGCTCCTCCTCGGTGGGTTCCAGCGGTGTGGCAAGGGGACCGCTCAGATCAGCCAGCACAGCCTCACAGCGTTCCGTCAGGTGGGTCTTGTCCCGGATGATCGTCTGCATGGCGTTTCGCAGGGTAGGCAGGACAAAGAGATTATCTCCTGACAGAACATAGCACTTCTTTTCCCCTATTCTAAAGGAGTTCGCACACGTTCTGGCAAGTAGGAGTTCCTTGTATGGGTCCGTTTCACCGGTCCGTGTTTTGAAATCCACATAATCATCAATGATGGAGCAAATCTCCGCTGCGATGTCCCAACGGGCCTTCCGCTGCTCTACCTGTGCCCGGTATTGCGGATAATGCTCTTTTTCCGCCCGGTTCAGGTAGCGTCCAGCGGCAATCAGTTCCCCAATACGCTTTTCCACCTTGGCCCAGGTCAGCAGGAATTTCCCGTCAGGGTCGCCGTAGTCGCGGGAGATGGTGATGCCCGTGCTGTCGTGGTCTACCCTAAAGCCGCTGCTGGGGATAGCGTTGGAATAGGAGCCTACGCCGTATTCCACTTTCAGGAATTTGGCATTTTCCTGTCTGCTTTCCTGCTTCTGATACTGGTCATAGATGCGGAGTTTGGACGGTGAGTACCTTCCGCACAGAACATAGTCAATGGCCTCCTGGGGCAAAATAAAAGCCGAAGCCTTTTCTGCTTCTGCCTGTTCTATGAGAGAGACTTGTTCCGCTTCGCTGGGCAGGGGGCGCTCATCCGGGTCGAGCCACTGGTGCAGCAGGATCATCCCGTAGATGGTGTCGGCAACATGGGGCCACCGAAGGAATTCCTCTTTCTCGCGGGAGAGGTACGTCCCGCGCCAGAGGTTCAGCACATCGTCCCATGCCCGATATCCGGCCCGCTGGCCATTGCTCAAAATTTTCTCCACATAGGTGTTGTCAAAGAAGCCCTTAATGAAATCGCCGCGCTCTTTTCTGCCCTCATGGGCTTCAAAGAACGCGGCGATCTCGGTCCTATGGTCTTTTAGGGCGTCGCTGATGCGGAGTAATTCCTGTTTCTCGCTGTCCTCATGATAGTAGGGGATGTCCGTGCGGGCGTCAAAATCATGGTGGCTGTTTTGAAGTCCGGCAGTAGCGGATGTCCCGTCAACAGGGGCCTGTGGAAGTTCTTCCCCAGCAATAAGCGGGCCGCTTATGTGTCCGCGTAGACCAGCTCTGTCAGCGCCACTTCCTCCGCGGCTGCCCGGATGTTGTTCATCAGGCCCACCCACTTCATCTGATCGCTGGCCTTCAGCTCCTCCGTCACGCCCTGCTCCCGCGCCATCCGCGCCATCAACTGCTCCACCATCTCCGTGGCCTGCCGGTCGATCTTCTCCAGATGGGCGTTCAGCCTGCCGCTGAGGAGCATCCCCGTGTAGTAGGCGTTCCTGTGGGTCTGAAGGTAACTGCGCCGCAGCATCCCATATTTTCCGACCTTCGGGGCCTCCGGCGCTTCCAGATTGGGCAGACGGTAGTCGCCCTCTGTTCGATATGTCAGTTCCATGTTCAATGCTCCTTTCCTGTTTTGTCCTGCTATCATGATACGGCCTGTTTGGAGTTTGCGCAAATGTGCGATTTTCCCTTTGCTCTGCCCGGTACATGCTCAAAACCGTGCTGGCGATCTCCCGCAGGGGCATTTCCGCAATATCGCTCACCGCGCCGCCCAGGATGGACAGGGTTTCCGGGGTGTCAAAGTCATAGACATGGGCGAAATCCTCGCCGCTGAAATAGTCCATGGGGTCGATGCCGCACCGGGTCAGCATGATAAAAGCCACGCTGCTCTCCACCAGGCCCTTAAACCATGCTTCGGTACTGAGGTCATCCAGTTCTTCTAGCAGGCTGCCCTCTTTGATGCCCCGCAGCTCCGTGAGGTAGTCGCCAAAGTTGTCCTCCACGATGACCTTCGCCGTTTCCAGAAGGCAGGCGGCAAGACCAGAGCGGTCCGGGAACTCGCCATAGCTGTTCTCCAGCGCCTCGATCACCGCGTCCTCATACCGCGGCTCCATCTTCCAGATGGGGATGGTGCGCCCCTGGCGGCTGTTGGTATCAGACATATCAAAGACATACCGCAGCTTATAGCCCCGGTCTGTATCCACCAGCAGGGCGATCCCCCTGGTGCCCTGGTTGACATAGCGGCCATGCTTGTTCCAGAAGTCGATCTGGGCGCAGGCGGTGGCGTCCGGCTTCTGCGCGTAGATCAAAAGCTGGTCACGGAAATTGTACTTGAAGTTGTGGGCGGCGGTGGTCAGGAACGCCATATAGTTCCCGCTGTTGGCGGAAATTTCGCGGGTCTTTTGCGCTGCAAGCTCTACAATAGAGTCCAGTTTTTTCGCCACGCTCTATCCCTCCGTTTCCTCATAAGATTGCAGCAGGCCCTTTGCTGCCGCGGCGATTTTAGAGATGCGCCCGGTGAGCTGGGCGACGGTGGCCCTGACCTCTGATCGTCGCGCCGCGTAGAAGTAGCCTGCATCGGCGCTGCAAATGGGGTGGCTGTCACAGCGCAGGCGGTTGACCGCCCGCCGCAGCTCCGTCCCGCCGACATGAAACGCGGCCTCCAGCTCCTTACTGGAAGCCGCGTTCTCCTGCCCTCTGCGGTACTCCTTCAGATACGCGCACAGGGACTCGTCAATGGGTACGCCCTTCATTGGGGATCACTCCTGCTTCCCACCTTCAACTTTTTGTGATATTCCTCGCTCACATCATAGTTGAGGGCTGCGGATAAAAGGAGCTGCCAGATCATTTCTCCCGCTTCATTTTCATACATACACAGACTGGCGTATTGTTCGCCGTCTTTACTCATATAGAGCCGGGTAAAGCGCATACGTTTCTCCATCAAGTCCTTCGCACCGCTTCGGACGCTCTCCACGGGGGCGTTAGCGGCGTTGTATGCCAGGACAGTCATCAACAGGTCAAACATAGAGGGGTGTAGTTCTAATTTGGTGTTGGGTATTTGTGCCATCATCGTCCTACCTTTCCACGGAAACGGCCTGCCGGGGCTTGGGAAAATCCCAGCCGTACACCTTGCCGATCTCGTCTCCCAGCCTGCGGGTAATCCGGGTTATATCGGATCGGACAGCCTTTCCGTAATACAGTTTTTCTTTCAGCAAGTCAATTTGTGAGTCCCGTGCTCCGGGCTTATAGGTGCGGTAAAGAAGATGGTTCGTACCGTCGTGGTGTATGGCGTCGCAGCGCAGGTCGCCCAGCTTATCCACATACCATGTGGCGTATTCAATATCCCGGCCACTGTAAAGGCAGTCCCGGATATTGCCGCTGGAGATCTCCTGATAGCCTGTACGCCGCCCATTCCAAAGTCCCAGGTCAGCGATCACAAGGATGGGCTGGTCAAGCTGGATGTTCAGATTGACGCGCTCATCGTCCAGATAGCGGTTATTGATCTCGTACATCAGGGCCATGCGCTCGTCCTCGGTCAGCTCCGGATGATCTTCCTCCAGATCGTCCCTCCAGTCCTCATAGTCCAGATCGTAGTTGCTCCATATTAAGTGCCTTTGCTCTGTCATCGTGAACCGCCCCTTTCGTGGCGGCGGGGCTTGACAGGCCGTCCTCGCTCGTTGTAGCGGTTCGGGTCAGCGGCAGGGGAAGTCCAGCCCTGGGTCACCCCGGCCAGCATCGCCGCCGCCTGCGCCCTGGTCACGCCCATATCGCCGTTGAGCACATCCGCCGTCTGCTGGGGCGTTTTCCCTTTGAAATGGGCCATAGGGGACACCTGATACCCAGGCTTATACCGCTCTATGGCGATCAGCTCGCCGGATGATGGCAAAATGGCAAAGCACTTCTCCGGCAGGGGTGGTGTCAGTGGCAGGACGGTGTTGTGGCAGCGTTCCATCTGCTCGGCAAACTGGCAGATGTGAAACAGGCTGTCCCAGCCGTTGCCTACCTCCACATGGCAGTCATCAATATAGCGGCAGGTCCGGTCGATGGGCGCACAGCCCTCCCGGAGAATACGGATCTGCCCGCCGTCCGGGATGCGGAACAGCTCCTTGTAGTGCGGGTCGATGAACCGGATGCCCTTTTCAGCCTGTTCCATGTGCCGGTCCAGCCAGTCGCGGCAATAGCAGTAGAGAAACAGATTTTCCTCCCCCTTGTAGGGGTGCAGCCGGATCAGGTAGGCATACTGTGCTGTGTCCGCCCGGAAGCCGAACGCAAAGCCGTTATCGTAGCCGCTCTCCTGGTGTCCCCGGCAGAAATCCCGTATGGCGTCACGGCTTTTCAGAAACCCGCCGTACTGCTCGTCCCCCACCAGGGCCTCCAAAACCTCCTCAAACTCCTGTTGAAAGTCCTCGGTGTCCAGGCTTTCCCGGTGGCTGGTCCACTTGGGAAAGAAGCCCTTGCCGTCCTCGCCCATATCCGCTTGAAGGTGCCCGATACTCCCGGTCTGGCCCTCAATCTGTGTGCTTTGTCTGGCAATATAAAGCCGCTCCGCTGGGGTGGCGGCGCGAAAAGTCAATTCCATACGATCACGCTCCTTGTCAACAAGAAGGCGGCCATCAGCTTCTCACTGATAGCCGCCTTCTCTCTATACGATATTGATAGACATTCTACCGGGCGTCGCCCCGGTCATGGCGCTTGGGCTTGATGGGCTGGCCCTGCTCGTCATAGTTTTTCGGGTCGGCGGCTGCCACCTCCCAGCCGAACAGGGAGCCGGCCAGCATCGCCGCCGTCTGCGCTTTGGTCACGCCGCCGCGCTCGTTACACTCATCTACAATGGTCAGGGCCTCCGCCCGGTCGTGTCCATACTGATCTGTGCGGTAATAGCCGCTCTCGCCCTTTTTGACAATAATGATCTCATCACTGCTGGGCAGTACGGCGTAGCACTTGTCCGGCAGGGTGGAACGCATGGGGATCACCCTGCCGCCTGTCTGCTCCAGCCGCTCCGCAAACTCCCGGATAGGATAGACGGTGCTGCCCCACTCGTGGGACAGTTCCATGTGGCCGGCGTCGATATAGCGGGCGGTGCGGTCACGGGTGCCATCTCCGCCTGTGATAATGCGGATCTGCTCCCCATCCGACACCCTGAATTTCTCTTTGCCGTCCGTGGTGACAAAGCGGATGCCTTTTTCGGCTTCCTTCATGTGCCGCTCCAGCAGGTCCCGGCGGTAAGCATAGATATATGCGTTATCCAGCAGCTCGGATGGCGTACAACGGAGTAGATAAGCATGGTAGCCGGCATCAACGCGGAACAGATATTCGGGGCTTTGCATGATGCGGCTTTCCTGGTTGTTCAGGCAGTAGGCAATCATCGCGGGGATATTCTTCAGCACAGGGCCATATCGCTGGTCTGATCGGAGCATTTCAATCATGGCATCGAGTTCCACCGAGAACTCTGGTGTTTTCCATGCGGGGTCCCAGATGTCCCAATGGCTGTAAAACGCCGTGCCGCTATCGTCCAATTCAGCAACTAAGATACCCGGACTTCCGCACCGCTCCATGATCGGAATACACTGCCGCTTGGCGTATAGTCGTTCCGTGGGTGTCGCAGGCCGCAAAGTCAGCTCCACTATCGCTCACGCTCCTTTACCTTCGGCTGCTGTGCAGGCTGTGTCAGTCCGGCCTCATGCGCCCGCCAGTAGTCGGGATGGCATACCCGGATAGTATCATCAATACATTTGCTGTATTCTCCGGGGCCGAAGTATTCATTGACCGGCGCGGTGTAAAGCCCCCGGTCCATCAGCTCCCGGAGGACGATCTGCGCGTCACTGTCCTCCTCAAAGCACAGATAGCCGCCTTCCCAGAACCCGTACCGCTGGGCGGCAGGTGATAAATTCCCGGTCACAAATTCCCGCGCCACCATGATCCCGCCATGGCTGGCTGTGGAAACATCGAAGAAACCAGGGCAGAGGGTCTTGCGGGTCTGGATAAGCCCCCAGGGAGAATAGGCCGGCTCATAGCTCATTCCAGCTCACGCTCCTTCCCCGATTTCTCCGGCTGTTCGCCGGAGCGTTCCTGCTTTGTCATCTGGTACTCCAGTTCCGCCCCGGCCCGTTCCAGAAGGTCCTTTTTCGCGGTCAGGAGATCGGAGTGATAGTGGCCCCAATAGTAGTAATCATTTCCCTGGCAGGCCCATGTCACAAACATGGATTGTTCCGTTATGCTCACACCCAGCACGAACTCGGTGGTCCCGATGTGGATGGAGTCGGTGATGAGATAGCCGGCGTTCATACGGTTGCCCATATCAGCGGCACCCCCTGTCACGAGAGCTTCGTTCCTTTTCAGCCTGTCGCAGCTCCAGGTAATGCTTTGCCCATTTGGGCAGGTCCTCCGGGGCGATGACGCCGAGAATGTCGCTGCGCTCAAACCGCGCCCTCTGCCCGGAATACAGCTCTGTGCAGAAACAGGCAGTGCCGCGGCTGTTGGGGTATGCGCCGGAGCCGCTGGTACACAACTGGAGCTGGCAGGTGGCGTGGCGGTATTCCCGGCGCAGCACCTCCGGGCGGATCACCACGACTTTGCCCCGGATGTCCTCCTGGTAACTGACCTGTTCACAGTCCTCGGCGGTGATGGCCGAATTGGGGATGCCCTGAATTTTCGGGCCGTTCAAGGCGATACGGGTCTTTTCCGCCTGCTCCGCCACACGCTCCCCAAACAGCTTTACCAGTTCCGGGTAGTCACCGCTGACCATGACCTCGGTATAGTTTATGAATATCTCATGCTGCTGGCAGAACGCGCATACATACCGCTCATCCTCCGGCGCTGACGAGTTTTCCCCCAGCACGATCTCCCGGTCGCCAATGTGAAGCGCATGGATGATCTCATAGTCCCCGGCCATACGCTTTTCCTGATCTATGTCCATTTGAAGTCCTCCTCGTATAATAAGTTTCAAAGTTAATAGTTTCAGGTATCAGCAGGCTTTG
>OJQE01000276.1_pt1 | contig 14556 bp, 23 predicted proteins | sample 1598631 | NCBI WGS metagenome assembly OJQE01 (sample SAMN03922498, study PRJEB24848) | human gut metagenome | isolation source: stool sample | host: Homo sapiens | place: Germany | collected 2011-11 | reverse complement strand
TTAAAATCTAATAATCAGACAGTAATACTTAAAACGGCTGAGGTTCTGAAATCACTCGGCAACCTTGATGAAACCGCAAAGACAGTTGCGTTATTGAAAGTTACTGACATAAATATAAAATCTATTATTCGGGCATTATAATTAGATTAATTTTTCATAAATAGCCTTAACAACACAACATACAAAATTTTCAGCTTCAAATTTTGTACAGAGATTGCCTACTATTGTTTTGCAACGACTATAAGGAATATTTAACTTTTGAGCAGTAGTCTTTCTAGTGTTACCTGTCGCCAACATATAAAGTACCTTTTGCTCTTGTTCAGTAATTAATTCTTTATTCATTTCCAGCTCCTTATTATTATAAATTTTCTCTTTATAATATATACGAAGCTAATAGTCAATTACTATTACCTAATTGGCTAATCATACAAACTATTTAACCGTTTAAAGTTTAAATAATCCGTACTATTAAATGGTTAAATAATATAGTATAATTCTTATGAAAAGTAAATTAAAAACAAATTTTGGCAAGAGAATAAAATATTTTAGAAAACGTAGCGGCTTAACTCAAGAGCAACTTGCTGAAATGATTGATTTGCAACCAAATTCACTTGGCTATGTTGAAAATGGCAAAAATTCTCTTAGCTTTGACAAATTTGAAAAATTAGTTGATGTTTTAGATGTTGAAGCATACCAAATGTTTTTATTTGACAATCGGGATGAACTTAATACTGACAAAATAAAAGAAATAATAAAAATTCTGCAAACATTGAACAAACGTGACCTTGATTTAGCATATAGAATTTTATTTGAACTTGGTTCAATAAAACCGGCTAAAAATAAATAGTTTTATCACTTGAAATTAAAGAAAAACATGTTATAATATAAGCATAGGGGGAAGCCCTAAAGAAGTTACGTTTCTTCAGGACTTCGTTTAGTACCCTATATGATGTTATGAATTAATAAAAAGTTCCAAAATCTCTAGTTTTGGGACTTTTTCTTTGTACAATTTACAGAAAATGTACAAAAAATATTCTGTCCATAACCGCATATTACCACCCCCTTTCCGCCGTTTTCTTAGTTAAATACGTGTGCGGGCGGGTGTAGTTGGTACTCCCCTGAACACATTATATCAGAAATATTATTAAAATCAATTTGTTAACAACTAGCCCTAACACAATTTCATGGTATGATATTTATATGGAATTCAAAGAAAAAACTCTAGATTCACAAATGATGTATGACGGGAGAATTATTAAAGTTTACAAGGATAATGTTGAACTTGCAGACGGCAAAAAATCTTTTAGAGAAGTTGTAAGACATTCCGGCGGGGTTGTTATTCTCGCGTTTAAAGATGAAGATACTATTCTGCTTGTTAAACAATACAGATATCCTATCGGAGAAACAGTTCTTGAACTTCCTGCAGGAAAACTTGAAAAAGGCGAAGACCCTTTTGAAGCTGCAAAAAGAGAGCTGGAAGAAGAAACAGGATACTGTGCAAATAAATGGACTGATTTAGGATATATTAACACATCTCCGGGATTTTCCGATGAAAAATTATATCTGTATCTTGCACAAGACTTGGAATATACGCACTGTCATCCCGATGAGGGCGAAATTATTCAGGCCTTTGAATACAAATATGATGATGTTTTAAAAATGATTGATAACGGCGAGATTAACGATGCCAAAACCATTTGCGGTCTTATGCGCGCCAATATGAAAAGGATTATATGATGACACAAATAAAAATGGTAGCAACCGATATTGACGGAACAATTGTTAAATGGGATACAGGGTTTTCCGATAACGTAAAAAACTGCATTAAAAAGCTTTGCGCAAGCGGAGTTAAAGTAGTTCTTGTAACAGGAAGAATGCATTGTGCTACAACACATATAGTAAATGAACTCGGACTTACAACTCCTGTTGTTTCATATCAGGGCGGATTAATCAAAGATAGCAGCGGCACTACACTTTACCAAAAGAATTTGGATTCCGAAACAGCAAAAAAAATTATAAAATGGGCTGAAAAAAATAATGTTCACATAAACTTATACATTGACGATAAACTTTATGTAGAAAAAGATAATGACTTTGTTAAAAAATACACTGACGGAAAATTTGTATCCTACAATGTATGCCCGTTTAACAGCCTTAAAATTGAAAATGTTAATAAAATCCTTGCAATAGATTACAATGATGCGGATAGGGTTACAGGCTGGGTAGATGAACTTCAAAAATTATTTCCCGAACTTTATATAGTAAAATCAACTCCTTATTTTTGTGAAATCGGAAGTTCCGATGCCAAAAAATCTCTCGGTGTTGAATTTCTTGCAAAACATTGGGGACTTAAAAAAGAAGAAATTTTGACCATTGGCGACCAAAACAATGATATAGAACTTTTAAAAGCAGGCGGAGTTGCAGTTGCAATGGGTAATGCCACTGATGAATTGAAAGCTTATGCAAATTACATTACAGATACCGTTGAAAATGACGGGTTTGTTAAAGCTGTCGAAAAATTTATTTTACATTAAAAAAGTTTCCTGATTTAATATTCAGGAAGCTTTTTATCATTTAAGACCGGGGAAGTGTAAATTTCTTACCGCATTTCAGGCAGTAAATTTGTGTTCCAGGCTCAATGTCATCGACATCGTTAAGACCTTTTATTTTTGTTTTACCGTTTTCATCCGTATCCAGTTTATATTTTGTTGAACAGTTAGGACAGCAGGCAAATTTATATCCGGCATTTTCAATTAATTTACCTTCAGGAGAGGTTTCAATCGGTTGTTTCTGTTCAGCTTGAGGCTTTTTTTCACCGCAGTCGCAACCTTTCTTTTCCATATATGCATCTACAAATTCAGCTAAAATATTTCCTAAACCGCCTGTTGGAACATAGTTTTTGATAGGTCGTATAACAACCGCATTTCCGTAAGCCACAACTTCAGCATTACCTGCATACGGTGAAGATGAAATTTCAAATCTGAAATTTATTATTGCATTTGCTCCAATTCTTCTTGCAGAAGTTAACAGCCTGTCAAGAGCCTTTTGTCTTGATTCATCAGAAAGCTCCGTATATGAAGACAACTCCCCTCCGACAAACTGCTTAAAACCCATAAACATATCCTGAACCACATCTTTGGAACGCATGGAAATACCCCATACCATACCTTTGTAGTCCATAACTTCATAGCCCTGAAAACTTTCTTTTTCTGTAACAAGAATTCTGCTTCCAACCTCAGGACGGGTGCCTGATAATAAATCCTCACGATTAATCATTAATTTTTCTCCTATATTGCACTGTCATTAACATCTTTGTCTGCTTTTTCTTCAAGCTCCGCACCGCAAACCTTACAACATTTTGACTCCATATGCTCAGAACGGAAAGATTCGCCACACTGAGGACATATATAAAATTTGCGTGATTTTACTGATTTTTTATAAGACCATATACAAGCCCAAATAAAACCTATTAAAAGCAGAATATTCAACAAAATATTGTTGTAAACAAACATTAAAGCTTTTTCAAATAACATACCAACTCCTTTCAGGTTGAAAATATCATACCTTTGATTATTTGGCATCATTTATAAACACTACTTTTGTGTAATAATATAACCAGGTAAAAATAAAGGATTTATCATGTATAGAATTGGACTTGGCTATGATATTCATAAACTTACACAAGGCAGAGATTTAATTATCGGCGGTGTAAAAATCACTCATGAAAAAGGGCTTTTGGGGCATTCAGATGCTGACGTTCTTGTTCACGCAATTATTGATGCCATGCTCGGTGCTCTTGCAATGGCGGATATCGGAACACTTTTCCCTGACACGGATCCTTTTTATAAAGGAGCTGACAGTATTGTTTTGCTGAAAAAAGTTTATGAAATGATTAAAGAAAAAGACTATGAAATTCAAAATATAGACAGCAACATAATTGCTCAGCGACCTAAAATGATGCCATACATCCCTAAAATGCGCGAAGCACTTGCTAAAGTTTTAGAGATTGATTTAGACCAAATTTCAATAAAAGCAAAAACAAACGAAAAAATGGATGCTGTCGGGCAGGAACTTGCTATTGAGGCACAGGCATCAGTACTTTTAAAAAGGATATAAATGAACGTTAAGGAAAAAATTTTAGATATTGCCGAAAAAGATTACAAACAATTTTCCGCATCACTTATTCCAAATATTGATAACGTTTTAGGTGTAAGAATTCCTGCACTCAGACAGCTTGCAAAAGAGGTTTACAAAGAAAGCGGAATTGAATACCTGAGCTGCGATGACACTGAATATATGGAAGAAGTCATGCTTCAGGGAATGATTATCGGATTTATAAAAGATTCTCCCGATAAAATTCTTGAACATGTTGAAAAATTTATCCCGAAAATAAATAATTGGGCTGTATGCGATATTTTCTGCGGCGGATTAAAATTTACAAAGAAAAACAAAGAACTTGTATGGAATTTTATTCAAAAATATCTGAAATCGGACAAGGAATACTACAAACGATTTGGGCTTGTCATGATTTTGAGCTACTTTATTGATGACAAATACATTGATAAAGTATTAGAAATTCTTGACAATTTCACTCACGAAGGCTATTATGCTAGAATGGGTGCTGCATGGGCTCTTTCAATATGTTATGTAAAACAGCCAGAAAAAACATTTAATTATTTGAAAAAGTCAAAACTTGACAATTGGACATACAACAAAGGCATACAAAAAACTTGCGAATCTTTTAGAGTAGATAAAAGCACTAAAGAAGTTTTAAAATCACTTAAAAGGAAATAAATGGATATTAATACCGAAAAAAAATTAGCAGCAGGGTTATCAATAACATCAAATGCGCTGATTATTATTTTAAAGTTTATTGCAGGCGTAATTTCAGGCAGTATAAGTATTATTTCAGAAGCAATTCATTCTTTTAGCGACTTTTTAGCTTCAGTATTAACTTTTTTTGCAGTAATGCGTTCATCGGAACCTGCCGATAAAGAACACCCGTTCGGACATGGAAAATATGAAGATATGTCAGGTTTTATTGAAGGCGGATTAATTATTGCTGCCGCTTTTTATATTGTTTATGAAGCTTTAAAAAAAATGTTTTTCGGTAACGGCTTTGAAGTAGATGCTTCCTTAGGTATCGGTGTAATGCTTTTTGCCGTTATTGCAAATATTTTAGTAAGTTCATATCTTTTCCATGTAGCAAAAAAATCAAATTCTATTTCACTTTTTGCAGACGGTGAACATTTAAGAACAGACGTTTACTCATCTCTTGGCGTAATGCTCGGTTTAATATTAATTAAAATTACCGGAATCAATATTCTTGATCCGATAATTGCAATTTTAGTGGCTTTATTTATCCTTAAAACAGGATTTTCAATATCAAAAGAAACATTATACAACCTTCTTGACGGTTCTTTGCCGTCAGAAGATTTAACAGAAATTGAAGAAATCATAAATAATTACAAAACCTGTTTAGGTTTCAGCAGTGTGAAGGGCAGACGTTCAGGTCCGGCTAAAGATATAGAAATTACTTTACTTTTCCCAAAAGACATGACAATTGAAAAATGCCACAGTATTTGCGATGAAATAGAAGATTTAATCCGAAATAAACTGGGTTCTTGTACAATAATTATCCATGCAGAACCCGAAAATTGCCCCAAATGCATTCGAAAATGCAAATTGAAAAACATTTAATTACAAATTGTAAATTTATACTTTTAAAAAATATATTTTTTGAGTATGCTTGGCGTGTGTGTGAAAAAGGAGAACAAACATGCCAAAATTTAATTTAATGTCTTATATCATGCCTCCTGAAGATAAGATGTTTTTTACATTTTTTCAGGACAGCGCAGAAATCTGTAAAGAATCTGCAAAACTCTATAACGAGGTTTTACAAACGAAATTAACCGATGAAAAGAAAGAAAAAGCTCTGAAGTACAGGAAAAAAGGGAAACTTTCCTATAAGCTGGTTTTAAAGCAGCTGAACAAAAGCTTTATAACACCTATTGAAAGGGAAGACATCCAGTATATTGCAGTACAGCTCAACAGAATTAATAAAAAAATAGTCAAAGCTTGTTTGAATTTAGAAGTGTATCACTTAACCGAATACACAGAAGAAATGAAAGAACAAGCTTTAACTTTAGTTAATGCAACAGAACAGCTGGGTGAGATAATTAAGAAGTTTAAAAAAGTCAGTGATGTAGATGATATTACAAAATCAAACATTGCTATGAAAGAACTTGAAACTCACGGGGATGAAATTCACTTGAAAGCTATGAGTGAATTATTTTCAGGTAAATTTGATACTCTTGATGTTATCAAATTAAGAGATATGTATAAAGAAATTGAAAACGCTCTTGATGCCTGTTTCAACGTATCAGATACAATTTTGAGTGTAGTATTAAAAGGAGCGTAACGCCCTGAAATAGGAAAAGATTTATGACAATTACAATATTACTTTTAATAGCTGTTATTATAGTTGCACTTGCTTTTGAATTTATAAACGGATTTCACGATTGTGCAAACGCCATTGCAACAGTAGTTTCAACAAAAGTTCTTTCGCCTAAACAGGCGGTTTTATTCGGAGCAAGCCTTGAATTTGTCGGAGCATTAACAGGAACACACGTTGCAAAAACAATAGGTTCAGGAATAGTGAATTCTGAAATGATTACACTTACGGTTATTTTCTGCGCTTTGCTTGCAGCCGTATTGTGGAACTTATTCACATGGTGGCTCGGACTTCCTTCAAGTTCTTCACACGCACTTATCGGTGGACTTTTAGGAGCTACGATTGTTAAAGCAGGTGTTGATGCGGTTCATGTCACAACACTTCTTGATAAAGTTATTATCCCTATGTTTACATCACCTGTATTGGGGTTCTGTGTAGGATTTACACTGATGCTTGTAATAGCTTGGATTATAATCATTTTAAGAGAAAACCCGCAGACAGTAAATAAACAGTTTAGAAAATTACAGCTTGTATCATCTGGCTTGATGGCGCTGAGTCACGGTTCAAACGATGCTCAAAAAACAATGGGGATAATCACACTCGCACTTTTGGCTGGAGGAGTTCTTCATAAAAGTCCGACAGGTGAATTTGAAATTCCTATTTATGTAATTATTGCCTGTGCACTTACTATGGCAGCAGGAACTATGAACGGAGGCTGGAAAATTATCAAAACAATGGGACACAAGATTATTAAATTAAAACCTATTCACGGGTTTGCTGCCGAAACTTCCGCTGCCGGATTAATTTTGATTGCATCTCATTTTGGTATTCCATTGAGCACAACTCACGTAATTTCAACGGCAATTATGGGCGTAGGCTCTACATTCCACGCACACGCCGTAAAATGGAGAGTTGTAGGAAATATTGTTATAGCTTGGGTTGTAACAATTCCTGCTTGTATGATTTTATCATCTATAATTTATTATCTGATTTATAAAATAATTTAATATTAAAAGAGGGACTTATTTTAAAAAGTCCCTCTTATTTTATATAATAATCTTATCTAATTTTTGAGCCGTTTTTATATCTTCTTTTGGCTCTTTACCCACTGTTGTAAGGTAATTTCCGATTAGAATTCCTTCTACACAAGTTTTTAAAGCTTTTTCCTGATTTGCTTCACTCAAACGCATTCTTCCTCCGCAAAAACGAAGAACGGATTTCGGGTTTGCAATCTTAAATATTGCTAAAGTTCTTAAAACGTTTTCTTCATCTATTTTATCCAAATAATTTTCAAAAGGGGTTTCGGGAATTGGCATTAAGATATTTATAGGAATTGAATCCGGCTGAATTTCAGCAAGTTCAAGCGCCATTTCAACACGCTGCTCTATACTTTCGCCCATGCCCAGAATAACACCGCAGCATAATTCCATACCGTATTTTTTAACAAGCTTGCAAGTGTTATATCTGTCATCCCAGCTGTGAGTTGTACAAACTTCAGGATAATAAGATTTTGCAGTGTTAATATTATGGTGAAAACGCTTTAAACCGCTTTGAGCAAGCCTTTTTGCCTGTTCTTCATTCAAAATACCGATTGAGGCACAGCTTTTTAAACCATCAATTTTGTTTATTTCTTCAATCATTTCAAGCATCTTATCAAAATCGCTCTCATCAGGAGTTTTACCTGAAGTTACGATTGCAAAACGTGATGCCTTATGAGATTTTGCTTCCAAAGCTGTTTTTCTTACCTCGTCAATTTCAACAAGAGGATAAGACTCAATATCTGTACAGTAATGTGAGCTTTGAGCACAATATTTACAATTCTGCGAACACTTTCCGTTACGCGCATTAATCAGAGAACAGAATTCTATATTATCAGTCAAATATTCTGATGAAATAGAAAGCAATTCATCCAAATCTAAATTATAAAGTCTTAAAAGTTCTTGTTTATCTGTTATATTATTCATAGCAATCCTCCCGGCTGCTATAAGTCTATAACGTCAATTGACTAAAGTCAAACGGTATGTTAAAATTAAGGTTGAGGAGCTGAATATGTATTGTCCAAATTGCGGTAAATCGATAAAAGAATATGATAATTTCTGCAGATATTGCGGAGTTAATCTTCGTGAAGAAGAAAAAGAAGAAATTCAAATTAAATCTTACTCTGATAATGAAATTATCAAAGATGAAGTCAGTCAGGTCAAAAAGGTTGATATACCGCAAGATAACGGTGACGAACTAGTTCTTTTTGATGTGAAAAAACATTGGATGTCACTGTTCTGGTCAGTATTTTTTACACCGGTATTCTTTTCTTATTTTTGGAATATTTTCTTAAACACTCACAGCGTTTTCAGCTGGATTGTTGTTTTAGGGCTGCTTGTTCCTGTTATATATCCGATTTTGCGCTATACCTCCGATAAAATAATTATCACAACAAGATATGTACATATAAAGCTTGGGGTCTTAAATCCTGAAGAAATTGATATACCGCTTTCGAAAATTAATATTCTTGAAGTAAGCCAAAGTTCTATGGGAAGATTATTGAATTACGGTTCTGTATCTTTTAACTCAAATTCCGAAAGATTTGATTACGGTTATATTCAGGCACCGGAAGAATTGCAGTACATAATTGATGATCCTGCAAGATTTGTTAAAGAAGCTCTGGAAGATAATGATTTTGAAGAAGAAGATGTAAAAGCAGAAGTTTAAATCTCTTTTAAAACTTCATCAACATGACCTTTTACCTTAACTTTTGTCCAAAATTTTACAATCTCACCGTCAGCATCTATTATGTAAGTTGAACGGATTATTCCCATATATTTTTTGCCGTACATACTTTTTTCGCCCCAAGCACCGAAAAACTCAGACAATTTATGTTCGGTATCTGAAAGAAGTATAAAATTCAGACCGTGATTTTCCTGAAATTTCTTATGGCTCTTTATACTGTCAGGGCTTACACCTATTACTTTTGCGTGAGATGTAATTCTGTTCATGTTATCTCTAAAATCGCAAGCTTCTTGTGTACAGCCTGATGTATTGTCTTTAGGATAAAAATATAATACAAACTTTTCACCTTTAAAATCGGAAAGTGAATATTCCTTTTCATTTCCTTGTTCATCTATGCCTTCAAGTTTTAAGTTTTCAATTTCTTTAATATTCATTTTCATACTCCGTTTATTCTTTAAAATGTAAAATTATCAGGATTTGAAGCCTCATTTACTCTTTCATCTCTGTTCAGAGCAAAAATTGCATTCATATCTTCATCTGATAACGAAAAATCAAAAATTTCAGCGTTTTCTATAATTCTTTCTCTGTGAACCGATTTGGGAATTACAATCAGACCGCGCTGAACTTCCCATCTCAATACTATTTGCGAAACTGTTTTATTATATTTTTTTGCAATATTAATCAGAATTTCATCATTAAATATCTTACCACGCGCAACAGGGCTCCAGCATTCGACAGCAATGCCTTTTTCCTGACAATATTTTACAAGAGGCTCTTGTGTAAGATAAGGGTGAACTTCAATCTGATTTACTGCCGGCAAAATCTCAGCTGATTTCAAAAGTTCTTCCATGTGCTGAGTATGGAAATTACTTACACCGATTGCTTTAAATACACCTTTTTTATAATATTCCTCCATTATTTTCCATGACTCAACAAATACATCCTTCACAGGCCAGTGGATTAAGTATAAGTCTATATAATCGGTTTTCAAATGCTCAAGACTTTTTTCAATACTTTCGCATTGCATATGTGCTCTCATATCATCATTCCAGAGCTTTGTTGTAATGAAGACATCTTTTCTTTCAAGACCGCTTTGTTTTATCCCCCTTGCAACATCTACTTCATTTCCGTAAAACGCTGCTGTATCAATATGTTTGTAGCCGACTTCCAATGCGGTTCTGACAGCATTTTCAGTTTCAGAGCCGCTGTTATAAACACCCAAACCTACAACAGGAATTTCTATTCCGTTGTTTAAAGTTTTTGTTTCAATATAAACCATTTTTGCCTCTTTATTAAATATGCTCAAACTTTAAATTGTTTCTGTATAAATTATCGATAAGCTTTGCAATATTTTCTTTTTCTTTGCTGTCTACCGCCTTGAAATCATTGTAAGATGATTTTGAAAATTTGGCAGGTTCAACAGGCTGATATTCTGTCATTTTATTATTTACCCAGCTTGTTACTTTGCCTGTTTCAGGATTAATTTTTTTAACGATGCTGACTGTGCGTCCGTCACGCTTATAAATAGAAATTGTAATAATCTTACCTGTTTCTATATCGTATTCCTGAACAGAAGAAATTTTTGTTTCGTCTTTCAAATTATAGTTTGTAGTACGAATTTTTTTGCCGCTGTTAGGATCAAACTCATCAACAGATTTGTATAAAACATAATTGATTGTACGCAGTTTAAACCCTGTTTTACGGTCAAACTCGTCAACAGATCTTATTTTTTTGTCATTAAAGTAATCATAATGAGTTGTTTTAATCTTTGAACCTGTTGCGATATCAAATTCAATAATTTTATCAACAGATTTTCCGTTTTTACGATAAATAACTTCTTCCCTGGTGTCAGGTGTAAGATTTGAATATAAAAGTTTCAAATGTGAGTTTTCGAGAGTAATTTTTTGAGATTTATCCGGGAATGCTTCCTGAATAGCTGTTAATAATTTCATTGATTTTCTCCTACATATATAATACAAAATAAAATGCTTCTTGTCATATTATGTAAAGTATTATATATAATTTAGCACCACACTTTAAATTACCCGATAGGGGTAATTATTGAAAATTAACGCCTTTTTTCCAAAAGCTTAACAAAAGTCTTATAGTCAGTACCCCAGCTTGCCATAGAATTTAGAACGCCTGCAAGGCTATATCCCACATCAGTAAGAGTATATTCAACTTTTGGCGGAATCTGCGCATAAACTTTTCTTTCGACAAGTCCGTCATCTTCCATAACGCGTAAATTGTGAGTGAGCACCTTCTGCGAAATTCCGCTGCAGGAATTTTTCAATTCACCAAAGCGTTTTGTACCATTAAGTAAATCCCTTATGATAAGAACTTTCCATTTCTCTCCTATCAGGCTTAGAGTAACCTCAACAGGACATTTAGGCAAGTCTTTTACTTCCATTAAACCTCCAATAGTATCTTTTGGAAATCGTTTACCTGACTATCCTATCATAAAAATTTTAACTGTACAAATAAATATCAATTTTAATTTTTCTAATATCTTTTCAGCTTGCAATAATTTACTTTTCCTTCCGTGTGCCAAATGCCGTTAAGCTCAATACAATAATCTTCGCTAATAGCTCTGTCTTTATATATATATCCCTCATCGCATTCACCGTCTTCAATACAATAGTCAGCATCTGCATCCAAATGACTTGCTGCTATAAAGCCTACACATAACAAGATAAAGATGAAAATTGTAACCATCAATATTTTTTTTGCAGCACCCTGTGTCCAAATTGCCCAGTTCATATATATACATAACGCCGCAACTGAGAAAGATATTATAAACGCCAGTAAACCAAAATGTACAACAAGATATCCGATTAAAACTTTTAAAACTTTAAAAAAGAAATAATTAATAAATAATGTAACTACAATTTTAGTGAGAAAAATAACTATATCCATAATTGCTAAAAAATATTTTATAAAAATATTGTAAATATTTTTAAAATTCATATAATTATTATAATAGTTTTATTCAAAAGAACAATAAAAAAATTAATTATAGATACAAAATTTAACGAACATAACAGGAATTTATACTTTCATACCATTCTTTATTATATTTTAGACAATTTTCCTTATTTACTTCCATCATATCACCATTTATTTTAGTATATATTCCTTCTTTACAAACTCCTGTATCTATACAAGCATGATAATTATACATTTTAATAATTGATGGCAAAGTGTTATATATATTTAAATAATATAAAATCAGTAAAAATATAATAAGTTTATACAAAAAATGTATTTTTGATAACCAACATACCCATAATGTAACAAGTATAAATAATGAAATAATTGTATAAATTAATATATTCGTGTCATATTTTTCTATACCGCTTAATGCAACAATATTAATAATTAATATATTAAATAATATATATCCTGAAAATAAAAAACAATAAATAAAAAATAGAGTATTTATAAATAAATTCATATTATCATTATAAATACTTGTATACTAGAAATTTTAATAATAATTCCTTTTTAAAAGTTTTTCCTATGTGCTGGTCTTTGGTCCCACATTAAAGTAGAACAATTACAAGTAGGATTTTGGCGACCTCTATCTCTTCCTAACTTATTTGCACGTTGGTCTGCTTCGTTATCTTTTAATTTTTTATCAAGAGAATTTTTAATATCTTCTGTCAAATTTGATTTTTGTGTTAATTCATGCATTTTCATATCATATAACTCTTTTAAATCACACAGAGCTTCAGAGATTACAGCACTCAATATTCCTTTTTGAGCATTTTCACAATTGGCTCTTGAATGATAAAATTTATCCATTGTTCCATCATGCTCATCTAGTAATTGTCTAAAATTAAATACTAATGTAGTTACTGTCATTATAAGAGTTTGTATTGGTTTCCTAATACTTATTATATCTTTTATTAACATTATCAATTCTTGTTTTTGCGCTCTAATTTCACCATAGTTCATATCAATATTAAACTCACATTCAGGTAAATGTTTTCCTAACTCAGGTTCAAGATCATCTAATTCATCGTCCATCATTTCTAATACAAAATCTGCTTCTTTAGTAATATTATCTATATCATTAATTTCATACTGCAATTCAGATAATAAAATTTCATAATCAAATATTACATTTTCAAATTTTTCATATAATTGAAAACAATCACACAGAATATCCTCTTTCTCTTCTATATAACACTTGCAATTCGGATGAGGTCTGTCGGGGATATCATCAATATTATCAAATTCTTTACCGTCTAAAGATTGGCATTTTTCACAAGCATTATCTGAGGCATGCCATACATAAACATTATTACTTATACCGCCTTTTAACGTAGTCATTACATTACCCCTTCAATTTCCATATCAAGATTAATCTTTTCTAATTTTCTTTCTGTATCTATTCGTTTGTTATTTTTGGTATTAAAAATTGCATTTGTAATTGCGGCTTTTTTAATACTTTTACATATAATTCTTACAGGCAGATACTTACACAAATTTGCAATACAGGCATAAGTTTTGGTCCCGAAATCACCATCTTCTTTAAGCTGATGAAACTCTTCAACAGATGAATCTTTTCTTTTCATATTTAAAATGTTCAAACCGTATTGAAAATCTTTAATTGCTTGTTCAGTGCCAACCCTTTGACTATGCTTTTTCAAAAAGTCCATAACCTGACGAATTTTAACTTCAATATTAATTTGAAATGAATCTTGAAAATCTTTCATATTTTTTCCTAACATTTCTTTCTAACTTTGTTATTATGACAAATTAAGTTATGCCTCTCAAGTCCCCGAAAACGCCTGTATGAAAAGATATCAGCGAAAACGTTAATTTAATTTTAAAAAAGTTTACCAACAACTTTTTGTTGTATAATTATTACTATGATAAGAATTCAAAGTACTTATAATAAATTCATTCAAAAAGAATCAGCTAAAGGCAATGTTAAAACTATAACACCGCAATCAGCTTTAAGAATTGATATAGGAATATCCGAAGCATTTACAAAAGCATCTGAAAAAGCAAAAAGAAAACAAATAAATTCTGCAATAGCAATTGCTAAAAGAATTTTTAAAGTATTTGTGTATTAACAGTTGGTTTGAGAAAAATTCACACAAGATTTGAGATTTTTAATTCGGTGCAAAAAATTTGTACACTCTACACACTTCAGTCTACCGATATATAAAACGGTTGACTAAAGTCAACCCTACGACTGCCTTAATATAATGTAACAAAATGTTTAAAAATCAGCAAATTTTTAATCGTAGAATTCTTAAAATAAATATGTAAAAGTAATATAACAGGTTAGTTGTGTCTATACTATCAGTCAGATATAATCCTGTCTCTTATACACATCTCCGAGCCCACGAGACTCCTGAGCATCT
>OJQE01000268.1_pt1 | contig 14835 bp, 15 predicted proteins | sample 1598631 | NCBI WGS metagenome assembly OJQE01 (sample SAMN03922498, study PRJEB24848) | human gut metagenome | isolation source: stool sample | host: Homo sapiens | place: Germany | collected 2011-11 | reverse complement strand
TTGTTGGACTGTCTATACTATCAATTATTTCATCTAATAATTTTATGGTTCTTTTGCATTTGATTTTCTTTCTTATAATTCTTTTTAGAATTTCATGATTAATAGAAGGATAAAATTTACTTATGTCACATTTTAGACAAAATCTATTTTTGCGAACATACTCCATACATTTAATACTGCCTTTATGTTGACCTTTATTTTTTCTACAAGCATAGCTATGTGAAATAAATAATTTATCCCATATTGGCTCTAAAATATTCATTATTGCATGATGAACTATTCTGTCCGGGTAAAAAGGTAAAATATAAATAGTTCTTTCTTTTGGTTCATAAATTTTCTTCTGTCGATATCCAGATGTTTTATATGTACCATTTATTAAAGATTCTCTTAATTTTTCAATCATTTCCTCTAGATTTTGTTCAACTTTGATAACCTTTTGTTGCCAACTTTTATGGCGTTTTGCTTTTTTAAAAGCTAATAATAAATTATCCTTATCAATGATTTTATTCCACAGATCTCTATGTCTTTTCATTTAAAAAATTGAAAACAGTGATTTTCGTTTTTGACTACTAACCACTGCTTTCCCCCTTCTTGTATTTTGCAAAACTGCAAGGTAAATATGCTCAGCCATGGGGTAAGACGCGCCTCTTATTTTTCCCCACGTATCCGACGTGCTGCGTGCAGAGTTATTGACATTCACATTAGCCGACGAATTATTGCAATTAGCAGAACGTGAACCTGAATAACCGCTGTTATTCCAGTTAGCGCCCAATAGCAAGTACGAAGCCAAAGACTAATAGCATATCTACCTATTTATATTATACACTAAAAATTCGGTATTGGCTAGTACAAATGTACTAGCCACGTTTTCTCCGATTTACCAATATTTCGTTCAATCGTTATTTAGTTTAATCCTTTAACCGTTTTCGGCTCCGACGCGCCGCGCGCAGAGCAATTGACATACACATTAGCCGACGAAGAATTGCAATCAGCAGAACGCGAACCCGAATAACCGCCGTGAAGCCAGCTAGCGCCCAACAGCAAGCGATAAAGTGTTCCGTATGTTTGTCCATAACTTCTATCGTCTACAGAAGAGTTATAAACAGAATTTGTCCAATCAGACCCGCCTGCAAAGCCTAAATCCATTGCAAGTTGCCATAATACACCGCAACAATCTTCTAATCCTATATTACTAATCATTCTTCTTCTTCGCGTATCTACATGCCCACCTGTAGTATTAGGATCAGAAGAACCTTGAATATTTGTTTGTTCATTAGAACCTTTTGCTCCCATTTGAAATTCGTGTCGCCAAACTAAACGCATTCCTTGTTTTGCAAATTGCTCATAAAAGGCTTCACCATGCCATTTTTTAGTCGAAGCTCCATCAGCAATAACTCCATTATAAACACTGACTAATTTAGTTCCGTCCCAACTTGGCAGATAAATCGCAATCCAACAATCTGTTAATTCTTCATAAGCAAATCCTTCAGGTTCTCCTTTTGGTCTATGTAGTAAATCCCATCTTGTTGCTGGTAATATATCTCCAGTAACATATCCAGATAACGTATGCCCTTCTATAACTCCAACATCTTTACATAAACAATGAAAACCGCCTATTTTACGGCTATTATTAGCTGTGTAACCTGTTGGAACTGTACTATTTAAAGATAATACGAAAATAGGCTCTGTTCCGGAAGTTGGTTCACAAGCATAAATATAAACATCTTTACCCGCTAAATTAGCTGGAGTATCTACTGTAGATAATTGTAAAGATTTATTAATTGTACTAATATAACAATTTCCATTAATATTGATTTTTAAATCTTTCGGAATTGTTACTGTTGTTTTGTTTGTAGTAAATAATTCATCACGATTATAATAATTTGGATTATTTTTAATGCAGGCAACTTCATAATTACTATAATTAGTTAATTGTTGAATTGCTTCTTCTAATTGACTAATATCCAAATTAGAGGCGTTTGTTATTACTCCTATGGCTTGAATAACCCATACTTGATTAATAGATTTAGGTTTTACTTCTTCGCCAGTGTGTTCTGCTCCTACTGAACGAGAGGCATCAAAATCTACAATTTGCCGTTGTCTGTCTGAGGAATCCTGATGAATACTGTCCATATTATTACCAGATTCTATTTTTTTAAAAGCCCCATTTGCATTAAAAAGTAATTCTCCAGTACCATCCTCCCAACTTGTTCGAAAAGTTGCAAATTGTCCAAGAATATTTCTTTGTGTATCTTCACTAAATTGATTAATTTTAGTTATATCAGAATCGGCTCTAATAAATACTCCAGAATAATTTGGAAGTCTAAAATTAGTATCATTTGTCCCATAGCTGAAATAAGGGCAACATAGTCCATTCGTATTATTAAAATATTCATTCCATTCTTGCTCTGTTTTTAGTAAGCTAGGATGCTTTTCTACCCAATTCCAAAGAACTTGATATACTTGACGACTAACCAATTGACCACTTAATATGATTTGACCTTCTTCAAGTTCTGTATAACTGATAGGATAAATATCTCCGACCGTATGCCCAACATAACGAACTTCTGGCTCTTGTGATAATTCCTCATTTAATTCATTTAAACAACGAAGAATATTCTGCACTGTAACATTTTGCTGCTTATCAATTTTTTGCATTAGGAAACCTCCCTGAACGTAGTATAATAAATTGCGCCGTCAAAAGCATTCATAGAAATTAAATCATTTCCAATCGTATCTAACAACACACTATGCCTTTGACCATTTTCAATGGCTTCTACGCTTAAAACACCAACACTATCCACTTGTTCAAAAATATTTAATGGTAGTTTATACAAACCTGTAGATGTGTCCTCTTGCCAGCTTATAACCATAAATTCAACTCTAATTGCACCTGTTCCGGTTAATAGCCCGCCAAGATTATCCCATTCTGAACCATTCCAAGCGAAATTTGCTCCATCTGCAACACCTATTTCTTTATCACCTTTCACAACATTATATACATCTCCACTTTCTGCTGTAGAAGGTAAATCTTGATAAGTTGGAACACTTCCTTTGTATTTATAAGCATTGGATAAACCTAACTGTTCGGCTGTTACTTTATGCGGATTATTATAATTAGATAAATGACTATTTATTAAATCAATTAAAGAATTAATAAATTTTATCAATTTTAATCCAGTCAAAACTTTAGTTATATGCTCAAACATTAATTTCACTACCTTTCATTAAATCGTAAAGGCACAACCTTCCAGCAAAGGGAACAATAGAACGAAGCTTAACACTTAAATCATTTGGAAATTCCATATCAACAAAAGGAGTTCTTGTATACAAACCATTTTCTAATATTTGAATATTTAATATAGCTTTTCCTGAAGTTTCTAAAGTTAATACATAATCATCTTCTTCTAAAGCCCATAAATCTTCGCTAACTTCATCTGTAAAAATCAAATAAGATGCGGCTTGTAAAAATCCATTATACCATTCCTGAATTTGCAAATATTGCATATTTACATTTTCAGCTTTATTCGTAAGATCTTTTTCAATTTCTTGAATATTTTCATGTCTTGTTTGAATATCGGCATAAATAGTATCAATACTTTCTTTGGTGCTTAATACTATTTCTGTATTAGCTTGTGTTTTATCTGCATTTAACTTCGAATTTTCCTCTGACAATTTAGCATTTGTTTCAGATTGTTTAGCATTTGTTTCAGATTGTTTAGCATTTTGTGAATATATTTTAGATTCACCAGCATAACGTCCAGCTTCTGTTTCTGACTTACTAGCCGCCTCTGCAGAAGTTTTAGCCGCTTCTGCATATTGATAAGCTGTATTTGTTGATTCCTGAACTTGATGAAGTAAATCTTCTATATCTGATTTAACATCTTTAACATTTTGATAAATTACATCAATCTGATTTTTAATATTTTGGGAGGCTTCTTGTGCCTTTTTAGCTTCATCAGCCGCTTTAACAGCTTTATCTGCATTTTCCTGAACTTGTTGAACATATTGTTCAAATATATCCGGAGTAGGATCTTCAGGAAGTAGACTATCCTCATTAAACCCACTATCAATAATTTCTATATCGATTTCATTAGTTGTTGCTCTTTTGTTATCCATAGATACGGCAAAAGCATTTACCTGCATTATTCCTGCACCAACTAAAACTTCCCACGGTACTGGATATTCTACGCCATCTGAAATGTTGGTTACATTGTAAGTTTTTCCATTCTTGGTAAATTGTACTGTCTTACCTACATAATTAGCCCAATCTTCAGAGGTTTCAAGTGTAAATGTTAAATAACCCTTACTATCTGCAACAACTTCAGAATCTCCATAATAACTCAATCTTTGTTTAAATATTCTAAATTTTATCATTTTTAATTCCTTTCTTTAAAGATCAGAATAAGCCCCATAACCATACGGCTAATATAAATACTACTCCAGCGCAAGGTTCTTTCCGTACTTGGAAGTTTGATCCAGTAGCTTCCGGAGTATTTTCATCTACCTATTTAGGACGATGGGCAAACAGCAAAAATGGTGGAGATGATGCCATGTGGCAAGTTAACTTTAATTTAGCAAATACATTAAATAATATTACTATTGGAAATTCTGGAGAATCTGAAGGATTTCCAAAACACGTTATAATGCCTTATTACCTGAGAGTTTTAAATATTTAATATTCTTAAATAATATGGCATAATTATATGCTTTGGATAAGCTTCTTTTCCACCTGTATTCACGCCTGTAGATTCAATTTTAATATCATGATCATGGTCGCCATTAAATTGTATAACTTCACGAGTATCACTTTGATGAGCGCATTCGCCAGCCCATATACCAGTTCCAGAAAATACACCAGTTGTTCGACCCCAACTGCCCCCAACCTGATTTCCCGCAATGAAAGTTCCTCGAAGTTGTGTAGTTCCAGTCTTATTTCCAGTGGCCAAATTATGGTTATGGAGCTTATTCTGATCGTTAAAGAAAGAACCAGCATTTTCTCCACCACGACCAAAATCTAATATAAATGGAGTTCTAAAAGTTGTACTGTCATCACCAGTTGAAAAATAGCCAACAGAAGTTTTATTTAATGTTAACATTTTTTGCCATTCAACTTCAGAAGTTAAAGGATAATATTTTTGAACAAAATCCCACAATTCTGGATATTCTGATCTATTTAATACATGACTTTGTGTCATTTTTAAGTATCCTGGAGGAGCGCTATTCCATAATTGCTGTTTAATCGTTCCTATTGGTGTAGTATCTGCAGATACTTGAATTGGTTGTTCTTCCCAAATAATATCATTATCTGTTATCGTTCTGGAACCTTCTTGTCCACTTGCTTCCGACCATGTTGGTTCATTACTTCCACTTGTACCAGCATTTTTAGATACTAATTTAGTATGCAATCCAAAAGGATAAAGTAACACAGAATTTTTAGGATATGGTGTATTCGGTTGCCAAGAAAATCTTTTTAAAAATTCTGCATGCTGTTGCAATGTATTTTCCCAACCATTAACATTTTCAGCCATTACAATGTCGTTATCTGTGTCATGCCATAAATGAGCGATATAATCAGTAATTTTCATAACAATATTATTAGCCATTTGTTCCAACCTCCCGAATATTAATTCGATGTTCAATCATAGTATCTGAAGCAATGGGAATATAAACAGGGTCATTAGAAAGAATTAAATCTTCACCATCTAAAAATTTAATATTAGTAATTAATTTTATTTCTTCCCAATTTTCAATATTATATTGGATTCTTAAATACCCACCAGTAATAATTTTTTGAACGAAATTTGTTATCTTATAAGTATCATTTATAAGAACTGCATGTATTTCTTCCCCTGTAAACGTTTTTAATTTATTAAGCATTAATGGAGTCAAGGATTGCACCTCCTCAGATTTTAATTTTGCTAATTCTTGAACACTTATAATAGGTTTTTGACCTACTTTCCATTTACCACCTAAAATATAATTCCACCACCATTTTTGTTGATAAATTTCTTCGCCAACTTCAATCGTATTTGGAATAAATGGAACATTGATAAATACAATGTTTGCAGGTTTTATTTTATTTATAGTAGCAATACTTTCCTTATAAATAAAAGAATTAGAAACATTACTTTTAATGTATAAGGTATAATTCGGATAATCCATTTCTATTTCATAATTATTTTTTCCAAATAAAGAGTCTAATTTTTGACGAAGATAAATCATTGTATAATAGGATAATGTTTGTATCCTATTTAATAATCTAAATCTTCTTTCTTCCAATGTTTCTGTTTCCGGATCTGCAACTATTTGGAATAATTGTTCATAAGCATAAATACCATCTTCATCTGCGTATGCAATAAATTGATTATTTTTTGCTTTATTTAATAACAAGTATAAGTTATTCCAAATATCATTTTCAACTTTAATTAATTCATCTGTTTCTAAAATACCTTCATAATAACGAGGAAAATAACGACCAATTCTAGTTCTGTATAAACCATACCTATTGTTCATCTAGACTCACCGTACCTAATACAGGAATTTCTTGTAATGAGCTCGTTTCCGTTAATTTAATATCTGTGTCTGTTTCATTTAACTTTAATTCATAGGCACTAGATACACCTTTAACATTTAGAATAGCAAAATTAATTCTACCTAAATAAACAGTTACAGAATAATTATTTTCATCGTCACTATTTTCCCAAGCTTCTCTTAAAGACAAAAGATAATTTTCTAAAGCAGCTTTAATATCAGGCATCAAAGTTTCTAATTTATATCCGGGCAATAAAGTGATTTTTCCAGACACATTAATTGTTCTAGGTAATGGAGTGCTTACTGTTACTTTATGCCCAATGGGAGCAATACCTAACCCTAAACCAGTTTCCCCGCCAGAATTTTCCGGATCGAATTTTTCTAAAATAGTTTGACAAAATTCTGAAGAACAAGAATTGTAATCTGTATCAATAATACTTAACTTTACAGTTCCTCCGCCTGCCCATACAGGATAAACTTGAACGCCACCAATGCCCGGAATTTCTTTAGCCCATTGCCGATACTGTGCAATATTACCGCCAAAGGCTGTTTTCATTAAATTAGCTAAAAATCTTTCTCTTAGAGAATCATCTGATTCTTCTTCTTCTCCTGGATAAAGTAAAGTAGTAATTTCAGCACTTGCCAACTTTTCAATATAATCATTAGGAACGATTCTACCTATATAACTATTTCCCACGCTGCCAACAGTATTGCATTGCATAATATAACTTCCGGGTACTACATCCCCATCTTCATTTGTATATACCTGCACTGCGGTATAATTTAAGATAGTATCTCCAACGGTTGAAAAAGATTGTCCAATAGAAATTTGACAAGGTTCATCCAGCTGTGTTTTAAATACTCCTAATTTTTTAGCGTAGGTTGCAGGATCCCGAGTTACACCCCCTTCTATCACACGCCCATCAAGCCATAATCCATTTGCAGTTTCGATATATGTTTGTTCGATAATATCAGCTAAATATAATATGTGTTTTGCGGCTTCGTAACAACATGGCGATAAAGCATCTCGAATAATCGAACCTTCTCGTTTATCAACATTATCTGGAACTTTGCTTAATGCTTCCGTTAAAATATAATCATAAGTATATTTTTGCAGATATTCGCTTAAAACATTCATTTTTTCACCTCCAAAGTTATTGGCAATACACCTGACTCAGTCTGTAAATCTAAAGTAATTGACATATAGTCAAGTCCTTCTTGCGTAAACTGTAAATTACTAATAGCGTAAATTCGAGAATCTGCTAATAAACAATCTTCCAAAGCTCTCTGTAAATCTGCTTGAATATAGTCAAAATCTTTACCGATATACTTTTCTAATTCAATTCCATAATTTTTAGAATAAATAACATAAGCATATCTTTCAGTATCAAAATTTTTCATTATTGCTTGTTCAATAGCGGGCTGTCCATCTGTTGTACCTATAATTCGTTTATTATAATTATCAACCTTATAGGTTCTTGTAACTTCATTTTGCCCTATTTGATTTACAATAATATTGCGATTTGTGGGTATCATGGTATTCCCTCCACCCTTTGCTGAATTAAAAATTTCTGTCCATTATTAAATCTGATTAAAATAACTCTGTCGCCGGGATTCAAGCCACGCCATAATTGTATCTCTGGAAGCTCTTCTGTAGTATTGTGCATACCATCATGAATAGCTTGATGTTTATGTTTTACTTGTCCTTTTTCCGGGAAAGGAATCTTAATTATTGTTTCCTTACATAAAGCTCCGACAACTAATTGATTTTCACCTAATGTCGTTCTCGAATCTAATTGTACACTTAAAGGAGAAACAGAAAGCACTGTTCCGTATACACAGTCAGACATATCGGAACTTTGAGCTCTCTGTTTTACCATTTTTCGCGTTATACTTAGAATCCGAACAACTCCAGAATCTTCCATATTAAACACCTACATCCAAACTATATTGACTTAAATTTAATTTAACTATGTGCTCATTATTTTTCCAAGTATGCGAACAATCTGTTGCAATATATTCCTGCATATTAACGAATCCAGCTTTAGTTAAAGGGTCTAATTTAACGGTTAACCAATTTCCAGCTCTAAAAGAATAGGGTAAACCAACACATTCAACTCTTAAAGATTTTAATTCCCTATTTTTAACCTTTAAAAGAGCATCGCCTCTTTGTTTGATTTGATTTTCTGTTGCTGTTTTATCTACTTTTTCGTAATATTGCAATATGCCCCATTTACGCTGATTTTCATCATCCTGAGCCACATAAACTTTACGAACTCCTTCTTTCGTATTGTCTTGTACTAATTTTACACGATTATATGAATCCCTGTCAATGTTTTTCTTAAAATTGTAACCTGTAATATTTAAATCGTCTGAAATGTAGTAGTTTGTTTTTGTTGATAATAAACTGATTTGTTCTAATGTACCATAATTATCTCTCAGAATAAACCAATTTTGTATATTCACTAAAGCTTCATCATAGCCATAATTAATTATTGAATACAAGGATTTTCCATCATGAACTCGTGGAGAAACTTCCCATGAACAATCATCAACTATTTTGTAAGTAAATTTCCAGTCTTCACAAATAGCTTTAAAAATCTGAGTTGCTGTCTTTCCGGAAAAGACATAGGATTCTTTATTTTTTAAATAAAAAACTTGATCAACAGCTTCATAAGTAATAGTATCTTCAGAAGCTGTCATATTAACAACATATCCATAGAAAATTGGTATATCGTCAATTCTTAAATTAACTGTGGTTGCAAATTCTAAAATTAATTCAATATTATTAGGTACGGAGAATCTTAATTTACCAGGCTGTTCTAGCAATGTCGTTGTCCAAGATATATCAAAGACAACTTGAGAAATTTCAAAAACTTTAGTATTCGGAAGTTGTACAGCTAATAAAATATTCATTACAGTATACCCGATATTTTATTTACCGCTGTTTCGGATACCCAACCAATCCAACGATCTTCATTATCAGTTATATGGATTGCTCCATTATTATCGAAATCTAAAAGATTTACGTAACAGCCAGTTTTATTCTTAACATACCTATCTACAAATTGCATAGCTGGATCTTTATAAATTGTACCTGTTACACTTACTTCATTCCCCATTGTTAAAGCTTCGGATTCGTCTGTTCTTAATCCACCAGTATCAACAGTTATTGTACCATCTTCATCAACAGTAGCGTTATTAACTGCATAAATCTGATAAACTTTAAATTCGATATCATAATATGGATCTGGATCTGCTTCCTTCCAATCATAATCGAATTTTTCAATAGATACAAGCTTATTAAATCCAACAGCAAGTCCAGTAATAATTAACCTTACAGGTTCTTTGCTATCTCTAATCTTACTAAATAAACTTACATAAAATGAAGGTTCATGAAATTGTGCTTTATTTTGCCTATCTAAAATTTGCTTAATTAATGCAGTATAAAAAGTTTGTTCTGAATTGCCTGTTAGCACATATGGATAATTCTGTGTTTCTATTGTTGGGAAAAAACAACTAAATCCAATCGTGCTTAATTTAGGATTTTTTAAAACATTTATTTCTCCTAATGATACAATAGGATAAGTTTTGTTATTTCCTGGAGTAGCAATTTTTAAGTCCGAAGGATTTACAGGAATTTGCACTGTATCTCCTTTATACACAATAAATATCTTTACATCGCCTCTAGCCCTACTTATAGAATCCGAATTTGGAGAAAGGCTCTCAAGAAGTGTGGTAGTATCACTTATTTTTCCGGATTGTGCAACCATTTTATCCTACTCCTCTCCAACACTTAAATTATAGGCATTTTCAAACATATCCGCCAAATCATCTGCAATTTGCCCCACATCTGCATTTTGATGTACATCTCCAAACACAACTCGCATAATTGGACGCATTGTAGTATACCTATTCACAAATTCTATTGCCTGAGATTCTTTAATCCACTTAATACTATCTTCATCAAGACTAATTTTACCACCTTTAACATTTTTTACTTCGCCAACAGTATCAAGATCTGTAATAGGTTTAGCTTTAACTCCACCAGTAGCTCCAATACCATTTGGATTAAATGTATTTTTCATGGTATTTAAAAAACTGTCTATTTTAGTATTAGTATCTTTAGCAAAATTAATTCCCCAATCATAACCTGATTTATAACTAGCCCCTACATCTTCCATCGCAAACATACTTACATAACCAATTTTTTCTTTACCTAATTTATCTAAAACAAAATTCATTCCTCGAAGAATTATGTTATTAAATAGTAAGATAAAATAATCGGCAACCATTTTTACTAAATTCATAAAAGCTGTTTTCATTGCATTAATACCACCCATAATAACTCCGAAAGCTTCCGGAAAAGCTAAAAATAATTTCATTAACATTCCGACGGCGGCTACTACGAGCAATACTTGCCAATTCATAGCAATAAAACTTAATGCCAATGCGGCGGCTCCAGGAAGCGCTGCTGCAATATTACGAACTAATATAACAAGAGAAACGCCTGCAATATAGCCTAAAATTCCAGCTAATATATCAAAATTTTCTACAAGTGTTTGAATCATTCCTACGCCACTGGTACTAATGCCAGTAAATACTTCATCCATACCAATTAGCAGGCTATTTCCAGCCATCGTCATAGCTTGACCGAATGTTATAGGAAGTTCATTAAATTTATTTTCAATTTCTGTAGCTTTTTGAAAAACTGCATTCTTAATTACTTCAGCAGTTATTTCCCCATTTTTTTGTGCTTCTTTAAAAGCTGCATCATCAAGTCCCATATAATTTTGTATAGCTTTTTTAATTAAAGGAGCAGATTCGCGAATAGTACGCATTTCATCGCCTTGCAATCTTCCAGAGGCCATAGCTTGTGTGAGTTGATACATGGCCGCTTTTTGTTCTTGTGGTGTACTACCACCAACAAGGAAAGCCTTATTTACTAACTCAGTAAAAGCTATTAATTCATTGTTATTTGCAAAAGCGTGTCCTGCAAGAATACCCATACGACCAATAACTCGGCTTGTAGCTAAATAGTCAGCTCTTGATCTTTGTGCAGAATCATAAATATCTCTGGATAGTTGATCTTGTGTTCTTAAACCATCATTAATAATATTTAATCTCGCTGCATTTAACATTAAGGCATCGCCTATATCTGTTACACGTCCAATTTCTGAAATGGTACTTTTCAACAAATACACACCAGCTAATAATTCTGTTAAAGGATTCATTGCATTTGAAAATACGTTTCCAATAGGATTTTCATCTTTAAAGCCAAGCCCCTTAATTAAATTCTGAGAACGATTAACATCAGAATTAAAATCTTTAAGTAAAGCATTAGCTTTTGATATATCCCGCGAAGCTGCTTTAAATAGACTCGCTTCGCCCGGCGTTTGATTTAATGCCGTTAAAGTAAGACGAAGCGAGGCTAAAACCTTATTTAGCACAGGGGACATTTGATCGTTTAAATATAATGTATTCCTGACTTCCATAGGCTAACCTCGCTATCTTTTATGTTTTCGTTTTCTTTTGTAATTCAGCATCTTGTTTAGCGGCGATTTCAATAAATGCCAGCACACAGGCTTTTTCTGAAATTGGCAAATTTAGATATTCAGAAGGCTTCCAATGAAGTCTTCTGAAACACCAAAATGCTGCCACCGTATCGGAATCTCCTTCTTTAAAGAGCTGTTTTACTTTTTTGCTGTGTCAACAGCCTCTTCACCATAGCCAGAATGTTGCATGATTTTATTTGCAATAAATTCAATCTCGCCGGGTTTAAATTTAGCTTTAATAAATTCCGTTGGAACTGTAATACCACCTAAAACAGCCGGGTCACGGAAATTAGGGTTTACACAGCCAATAGCCATTAAGCTACTGGATAATGCCATATTATCAACTGTTGGTTCACCTTTTGCATTAATTTTAATTGCCCTAGCTCTAGCTTCTTGCCATTCATCGGCATCAATAGCTCTAATAGTAATTGTTATTCCTGCAAGCTCACCTTTTAAAGCAATTTCTTTTGTATCACGTATATCACGATTTCGAATAAGATCTAAAAGTTCCATTTAATACCCTCCAATTAAATTTCAGGATTAGGGCTTGAAAAGTAATCTAAATATTCAAAGTCGGAGAATGTGCAAGTCATAGACTCTTCCAAAACTTCGCTTTCAACATCTAATTTTGCCAAGACCCCTTCATCAATATTGCAGTAATAGAATGCAGACACCTGTTTTCCGATTGTGGTAGTTGGGTCATTATTCTTGATAGTAATAGTGAAATATAAATCTTTACCTGTTTTAGCGTATTCACGCATAAGTTTACGAAATACAGAAGAAACATAGTAAAGAGTAAATTCACCTTTACCAGACCAGCCAGAAGATTTATGTTGCGCCCCACGAAAACCAAGAGAACGAAATTCTTTCTTGCGTTTTGTGAAAGTCATTGTACAATCCTTAATCATAAACAATTCTGTAAGAACACCGTCAACAACCATAGTTGCCCAACCTTCTTGACCGGAAACGGCATCGCCAGCTCGTAAATAATCATACTCCTGTGACATTATTTAATCCTCCCTTCTTAACGACGAATAGTTACTGTCATATACAATTTTTCCATTGAATCAACAGGCTGTAAATACAATTCAACTACAACTTCGTCAAGGTTAGCACCTTGTCTGATTGTAATGTCTGTAGAGCCGTCAAAATTCTGAATAGCGCCCATTTTTTGAAGTTTATTTAAGTAATCAACGATATCAGCTTTAAATATTTCTCGACCATCATCATTATTATTCTGTTTACCTAAATAACTCTTTTCAAATAATAAACGAATATCATTATTAATTTGATCAATGGTACGAATTACTCTGTTTTTACTAAAAGAATAATCTTTTAGTGCAGTAAACGTATGCAATGTATTAATATCCTGTTCAACAACAACAACGCCATCTTGACGAGAAGAAAGAATAAATTTACCCCTTCTTAAAGCATCAATAATTTGTTCATGTGTCAATTGATTAATGATTTCTGTTGCATCTTCAAAAGCATAATAAGTTAAAGATTTATTAATTGCACACCCTGCACTCATCCCAGTTACACGAGCCACAAAGATAGGAACTGTAATCTCATACTGAGCGGATATATAACCTTGATTAAGAGTAGAAATAATGCCCTCTGTATCCGCATCAATATTATTTAAAACGGCCTGAACTTTCGTTCCGGTTGTTTCTCTCATATAACTGATAAAGGATTTTACTTGAGCGTGTATTTCAGTTGATGTTTCGAGTGGGATACCCATTGTATTCCATTTTGCAGTTTTCAGCAATTCAAAATAACGAGTATAATTAGAATTAACTACAGTTCCATTTGTGCCATCTTCCAATTCCCCGCCCGCATCAGCTGTTAAAGATGCTGAACTTGTACCACTAAAATCAACAAAATCATTATTTTCGATATCGCCTACAGTAGTCCCTGTCTGTGTATCCTTAACAATTCCATTAAAAGTAGTAATAACATCGAATGCAGACCCATTTTCAACCACGGAAACGGCAATTTTATTTCCGCCAACACCTGCATATTTCGCAGTAGCCGTAAGATTGTTTAAAATAAGTTTTGCTTTAGTGCCTCCAGTATCCATACGGAAAAGCAAAACTTTAGAACAATCTGTCAAAACTTGCTGATATATTAAAGATTCTTCATCCATAATATTACAGCCAATAATACTTTCACAGGAGCCATCTAAAAGTTGTTCTGGAGTTAAACTAATTAATACATCATTAGCGCCAAAGTTCATTTGAATTGGTAATGTAGCAATTCCACGATCGCCTACCATATTCAAAGGCTGAGATGCGCTTTGAAAATTAATATAAGCACCCGGACGAACTTTATTCATAGCTTCAAAAGTTCCACCTGCCATTATTCTTCATCCTCCATTCGTTGAATTTCCAAAACTTGCATTTTAGGTTCTTCAGGCAAAATAAGTTTTGCCTTAATTTTATAATTAACAAAGAACTGTAAGACATTTTCAATAATTTGATAATTCATCTTACTTGCCTTTGCTTTTCTTGTTACTACTTCATCGCCATCTTGTTTATCTGGAATGTCGATCATTCTTAGAATACCAAACAATTTTTCAGCCATATCACGATATTCACTATGCCTACCATAATCGGATTCTTCTAAATAATATTCGACTTTCATTCGATATGTTCTCCAAGCCGAAGCAGTCATCCCATTTTCTTGTGTTACATCAATTACAGATCTGTCTCTTATACACATCTGACGCTGCCGACGACTCCTTACG
>OJQE01000188.1_pt1 | contig 18389 bp, 10 predicted proteins | sample 1598631 | NCBI WGS metagenome assembly OJQE01 (sample SAMN03922498, study PRJEB24848) | human gut metagenome | isolation source: stool sample | host: Homo sapiens | place: Germany | collected 2011-11 | reverse complement strand
TTGCGAATGCAACGAAGATTTCCTTACTCATAGTTCCATTTATTTTAATTGTTGATGATTTGTTTTTCTGTTTCCATACGGATTTGGCTGTCGCACCATCCGCTTCCGTGACTACACACGCAGGCGGGTCGTCGCGTATCCGGTTCTGTGGTGAAGCGGTGCGTCGGACAAATGGTGATTGACGACATTGCGTCATGAAGTCATTGAATCCATACGTCACCGAATTGTCGGAGAACCGGGTTTCCGACGGTTCGGGTATCCGTTTCGGCAAGTATCCGAAGAAGCGGATTTCCGGGTATTTGAATGTTCCGTTTATCATATCTTCAAATCGTTCGTTTCTTGAATCATGCTGCAAATAAACAAGTATATTTTGGAACCTGTATCACTTCTCCGGCAAGTGGCGGCACGTTGCGCCGGTTGGCAGTCATTGACCGGGTCAAGCATCTGTCCGATACCGCTTTAAGGGCGTAACTTTGCACCCGGACAGCAGGGTTCGCCGATGACGCGCGGCCCGGAGTCCTGAAAGGTATTTTCCCAATCCGTCCCCTGACGGATTTTTATGTTCACCTGAACATAGCAAGATGTCTTTTCAGCCGCTCAAAATATTTTGAGCAGCCACGAAAAGCACTTGCCCTTGCAGGGGGCGGGCTTTCCCTCCGAAGTCGGGAAGCCTTTCAGAACTGCGGTGCTGTAATCCGAAGCGGCGGCTTATGCCGTCAATCCGCTAAATCCAAAGTAATATGAAAGAGAAAAGGAAAAGCAAATCAGGGAGAAATCCCAAACTTGATCCGGCGGTGTACCGGTACACCGTCCGTTTCAACGAGGAGGAACACAACCGTTTCCTCGCCATGTTCGGAAAATCGGGTGTCTATGCACGGTCGGTTTTCCTCAAAGCGCACTTCTTCGGACAGCCGTTCAAGGTGCTGAAGGTGGACAAGACGCTGGTGGACTATTACACCAAGCTATCGGATTTTCATGCGCAGTTCCGCGCCGTGGGTACGAATTACAACCAAGTCGTGAAGGAACTGAGGCTGCATTTTTCAGAGAAAAAGGCGATGGCGTTGCTCTACAAATTAGAGCAACACACCGTCGAACTCGTGAAACTGAGCCGCCGGATTGTGGAACTTTCAAGGGAAATGGAGGCAAAATGGTCGCAAAAATCAGTGTAGGAAGTTCGTTGTACGGCGCGATTGCCTACAACGGGGAGAAGATTAACGAGGCGCAGGGGCGGCTTCTCACCACCAACCGCATCTACAATGACGGTTCGGGAACGGTGGACATAGGCAAGGCGATGGAGGGTTTTCTCACCTTCCTGCCACCGCAGATGAAGATCGAGAAGCCGGTGGTGCATATCTCTCTCAACCCGCACCCGGAGGATGTGCTGACCGATATTGAGTTGCAGAATATCGCCCGCGAGTATCTGGAAAAACTCGGTTTCGGAAACCAGCCTTATCTTGTATTCAAGCACGAGGACATCGACCGCCACCACCTGCACATCGTGACGGTCAACGTGGACGAGAACGGGAAAAGGCTCAACCGGGATTTTCTCTACCGCCGCAGCGACCGTATCCGCAGGGAACTGGAACAGAAGTACGGATTGCATCCGGCAGAACGTAAAAATCAGAGATTGGATAATCCGTTGCGCAAGGTGGCCGCATCGGCAGGTGATGTGAAGAAGCAGGTAGGCAACACCGTGAAGGCTCTGAATGGGCAGTACCGTTTCCAGACGATGGGCGAATACCGTGCGCTCCTTTCCTTATATAATATGACGGTGGAGGAAGCGAGGGGCAACGTGCGCGGACGGGAGTATCACGGGCTGGTCTATTCCGTCACGGACGACAAGGGTAACAAGGTGGGCAACCCGTTCAAATCCTCGCTTTTCGGGAAGTCCGCAGGCTATGAAGCCGTACAGAAGAAGTTTGTCCGTTCCAAATCGGAAATCAAGGATAGGAAACTGGCAGACATGACGAAACGCACCGTCCTTTCCGTGCTGCAAGGCACTTATGACAAGGACAAATTTGTATCCCAACTCAAAGAGAAGGGCATCGACACCGTACTGCGCTACACGGATGAAGGGCGTATCTATGGAGCGACGTTTATCGACCACCGCACAGGATGTGTACTGAACGGCTCTCGCATGGGCAAGGAGCTTTCGGCGAATGCCTTGCAGGAACACTTCACCCTGCCATACGCCGGACAACCGCCGATACCGCTATCCATCCCTGTGGATGCTGCGGACAAGGCACACGGGCAGACCGCCTACGACAGTGAAGATATATCGGGCGGTATGGGCTTGCTCACTCCCGAAGGTCCGGCGGTAGATGCCGAGGAAGAGGCTTTCATCCGGGCGATGAAGCGCAAAAAGAAGAAAAAACGCAAGGGCTTGGGTATGTAATCAGAGTATCAACAATTAAAAAATCAATGTATGTCACAACAAGAAGACGATTTGAGGGCATTGGCGAAAATCATGGATTTTCTGCGTGCCGTGAGTATCATTTTAGTGGTCATGAACGTGTACTGGTTCTGCTACGAAGCCATCCGGCTGTGGGGCGTGAACATCGGCGTGGTGGACAAAATCCTTCTGAACTTCGACCGCACGGCGGGGCTGTTCCATTCCATTCTCTACACGAAGCTGTTTTCCGTCCTTTTGCTTGCCTTGTCCTGTCTGGGTACGAAGGGTGTCAAGGGTGAGAAAATCACTTGGGGGAGAATCTGGACAGCATTTGCCGTCGGGTTCGTGCTGTTTTTCCTGAACTGGTGGTTGCTGCCCCTGCCGCTGCCGCTTGAAGCGGTGACGGGACTGTATGTCCTTACCATTGGAACGGGCTATGTCTGCCTGTTGATGGGTGGTCTGTGGATGAGCCGCCTGTTGAAACACAATTTGATGGAGGATGTTTTCAACAACGAGAACGAGAGTTTCATGCAGGAAACGAGGCTTATCGAAAGCGAGTATTCGGTCAATCTGCCGACACGTTTCTATTACAGGAAACGCTGGAACAACGGTTGGATCAATGTAGTTAATCCCTTCCGTGCGTCCATCGTGTTGGGTACGCCGGGCAGCGGCAAGTCCTATGCCGTGGTAAACAATTTTATCAAGCAACAGATTGAAAAGGGCTTTAGTCAATACATCTACGATTTCAAGTATCCCGACCTATCTACTATTGCCTACAACCATTTGCTGAACCACCCGGACGGCTACAAGGTAAAGCCGAAGTTCTATGTGATCAACTTCGACGACCCGCGACGCTCTCATCGGTGCAATCCCATTCACCCGGATTTTATGGAAGATATTACGGATGCCTATGAGAGTGCCTACACAATAATGCTCAACCTCAATAAAACGTGGGTGCAAAAGCAGGGCGACTTCTTCGTGGAGTCACCTATCATTCTGTTTGCCAGTATTATCTGGTATCTCAAAATCTATCAGAACGGGAAGTTTTGCACGTTTCCCCATGCTATCGAGTTTCTGAACCGCCGTTACGAGGATATATTTCCGATACTGACCTCTTATCCGGAGCTGGAGAACTACCTTTCGCCGTTCATGGATGCGTGGCTTGGAGGGGCTGCGGAGCAGCTCATGGGTCAGATAGCGTCGGCAAAAATCCCGCTTTCGAGGATGATTTCACCGCAGCTCTACTGGGTGATGTCAGACAGCGAGTTTACGCTGGACATCAACAATCCCGAAGAGCCGAAAATCCTCTGCGTGGGTAACAATCCCGACCGTCAGAATATCTACGGTGCGGCACTCGGTCTGTATAATTCCCGTATCGTGAAGCTCATCAACAAGAAGGGGATGCTGAAGTCATCGGTCATCATCGACGAGTTGCCCACAATATACTTCAAAGGGTTGGACAATCTTATAGCTACCGCCCGAAGCAACAAGGTTGCCGTGTGTCTGGGCTTTCAGGATTTCAGCCAGTTAGTGCGTGACTACGGGGACAAAGAGGCGAAAGTGGTGATGAACACTGTCGGCAATATTTTCTCCGGTCAGGTGGTGGGGGAAACAGCCAAGACGCTCTCCGAGCGGTTCGGTAAGGTGTTGCAGAAACGGCAGTCCATCTCCATCAACCGGCAGGATGTTTCCACCTCCATCAACACGCAGATGGACGCGCTCATTCCACCGAGTAAGATTTCCGGGCTTACGCAGGGAATGTTTGTCGGTTCTGTATCCGACAACTTCAACGAGCGTATCGAGCAGAAGATTTTTCATTGCGAGATTGTGGTGGATGCCGAAAAGGTGAAACGGGAAGAAAGTGCCTACAAGAAAATTCCCGTCATTACAAACTTCACGGACGAGGACGGCAACGACCGCATGAAGGAAACGGTGCAGGCGAACTACCGGCGCATCAAGGAAGAGGTGAAGCAGATTGTGCAGGAGGAACTGGAGCGTATCAAAAACGATCCGGTGCTGTGTAAACTGCTACCAGATAATGAGACTGTCTAACAAGTCCCCAAAATTGAAAATTATCCCTATCGAAGTTTGAAGTGACCCCCAAAAGTTGGATACAATTTTTTTGGGGGGCACTTCAGTTCTGACGGGTAAAATCGTAAAATTCGGACTTGTTAGACAAATACTTACGCGGTTTCAACCTCAGGTACTGAATCTATCGAATTGACAAATTTAACCAATTGCGGATCTGAATCTTTTTGTATGAGGTTTCGGAGACTCTTTTTCAATTCATAAGCATCATCCCCTGCTGTATTTATTAAATCCATATAAAAATCTTTGTTTTGCAGAATCAATGAACGGCATGCCCCATCGGAAATTACAGGTTTCACTATTTTATCAATAACGTCTCCAGCTTGACTTTTCAAATTACCATGCGATCTAAGCCATGTTTCGAAAAATTGAAACTTTATTGCATTGATAGTCTTTTTACCGATGCAGAAATCATTTCTTATATCGGTAACTGTCGATTTAATTTTTCGTTTATCCAATCTTTCAACTATATTCTTGAAACAATTAGGGAAAGGATTCAAACTTTGAGTTCCAGAAGCAATATCCATCAGAATCTTTTTGCCAAATTCAGTCAAGTTATCTGGCAAGGATTTGATTTTAGCCAGTAAATGTTTTATTGCGACAAACCAATAATATGATGTATGTGCTGTTCTTTGGGCGTATAATGTATCAACACTTATTTCAGACAACGCTTCGAACGCTATTTTATTGATATGATCGGTCAGGACATTGCTTATTTTAGTGGTCAAATCGTAAAAAGATGCGTCAGGAATTACATCTTTAATATTGTTCTTAGTGATATACTTATCCAAATCGGTATTCCACTCTGCTAAATGCTCGATAAATACCTCATCCGTTACACCTATTCTGTTCTTAATATCTTCAAATTGGGGCAATATGTCTGAGAGCAATAATTTATAGCCAAGTTTATGATTTACCATGTATTGTAGTGTTTCATTTAATAGCGGTATATTCCATCCCACACTATTTACTAATAAGTCTCCATGATCCACATAATAGTCCATGAGTTCTGCAACATATTTTATATCTCCACCCTCTATTAAGGAAACGGAATGACCATGTGCCAATTGCATGGCGACTAAATCGTAATATCCAGACTCTTTAATGTTTCGGCCATCAGTTTCTAATTCAGAATGCAACTGATTTATGTAGGTTGAATCTAACGTTACAGGTAAAGGTCTTTCTTCGTCAGATGCCAATAAACGATAGGTTGTAAATATAGCCCCTATATTATCTTTATTTACATTCTGTTCATCAATGCAATTCGTGATCGCTTGCAAAAGCGTTGGAAACGTATAGGTAGAATTATCTTTTAACGTTTTTACAATATCTGCATGGTCGAAATTATCGGGTAGTAAGTTTGCCAAATAATTATCGAGCGCCTCCGAATTTGTTGCTACTTGATAATATTTATATGCTTTAGTTGTCGCGTTATCCCGATAGGCAGCATCTGTTGCATTTGCAGCTTGAATATAATCGATAAATGTATTTGGCTTGACTGTTTTTGCTTCAATCAATGACGTAAAATCGCACGCCAACTTATTTTGCGCAATAAACCTGTCTATTGCATCTAACGTTTTGAAATAGTCGCCGCCATTGAAGTCATTGAACCGAACTATCTTCTTATATAATTGAGCAATCACATGGTTTTGGCTTTCCGTGTCTAAATGCAACAGCAGTTCTTGGTATTCGACAGGGAACACCTGCTTCTCTATGGATTCTTTTAATTTCAATTGTGCTATTCTTTGCCATACACGCAGAATAACATCGCTCTTTCGAGTTAATTTATGCAAACAATGTATAATCTTATCGATAAGCGCATTGTCCATACATTGTATAACTTCTTCTAATACAGTGTCAAATTGTTTATTAGTCTCTGCATATTGATTTATGTCGTGGTCTTCTTCTCCGTTGATGCAGCCTTCAATATATTTTTTCAATGGAATTTGTCGAGCATCTTCAACATCGACACCATATACCAAAGCTGCAATTTCGCGTTGTGTTTGCAGATCATTGTTAATTATTGTTTGAATGCCATTCAGATAGTCGCCGGACAATATTTGTTCTACTGGATTTGCCAGAATATCCGTCTTCTTCAAACAGAACAATGCTATGTTTATCATCAAAATTTCGTTACACCACTCTTGTTTAAGAGCGACCATCTCATTGATATATGATATAATTTCCCTAACATTGGCATTAGGATTTACCAATCTGAATATCCGATTTATAGTTTCTTTCGCTTCATTTTCTGTTTCTCCAAATGCTTCAACAAACAGTTTGTTGAATATACTTCGATAGTCGGTAATAACAGGAGGAGCAACACGATAAACAATAGGGAAAGTTTTATTGATAAAATACTTGGTCAGTTGTTTCGTTTGTTCGTCGGTCTCATCTCCGAATGCACAAGCTAAATGTGTTTCATCGAAAGGAATAACAGCCCAAACATTTTCAAAACCGCTATCGGCGAAGAACGTATGGATAGAAGACCATAATTCTTTTACTTTTTCAGCGGGGAGACGATCCATGTTGTCAAAAACAAGGACTAATTTACGTTGTCCTTTTTCCTTGATAAAATCAGAAATGTCTTGCATCCATGTTTTGAACTCGTAAACCGTTGGTTCGTCTTCGCTCAAAGTCTCATAGCAAACGTCCTTTTCGACTTTATCTTGATAAATAGCTAACATATAACTCCATCCATATTTATGATCTTTGCTATATGCCCATTTCCAAACGCACAATGCAATAAGAACTGGCAGTGCAGCTATGATAATAGACAATAAAGAAAACCACCATGTTGTGGGTGTAGGTTTTACTGCATACGCAATAAATGTAAATATCGGAGTTAAAACTGCAACCAAAAATGCCGCAACCATACCATTACTGATAAGGGGATATTTTTCGGTTACGGTCTCCGTTTTACGGGCTAATAAATATTTCAGCTTTTCAGACCATGATACGGTTTTCGTACCTCCACCTTTGACTTTTATTGTTGCATTTCCAGATAGGATACCATCATCAATAAGTTTGCTTGTAAGCAATTCCAATATAGAGCGGCGTTGCAAGTCCTCTTGATGTCCCCATGCGTCATACTCAAAAAAGTAATAGTCGTCTGATAATTCACGTTCCAACATTTTAACCACGTTGGATTTTCCAGATCCCCAAATACCTTCGATGCCGATAATTCGAGGTAAAGTACATTCCTCATCCAATGAATCATTCTGACAAAAATGGCGAGCAATAGTTTTTGCCAACCTTTCTTGCGAACCTCCATCGAATTTGTCAATACCACACGGTTTATTTTGGATAAACCGCGGATATTGCTGTTTGGATTGTAGTTTTGTTTCCATATACGTAATTTATTGATTATACGAACTCCAAATAATTCTCCCGATTTACCACATGAAACTCGGCATAGGGATAGGCTTCTTGGAAGGCTTTCGGTGCGGCCGGCATTTTATTTCCCCACTTGAACTCCAAGGCGGTAAGACTGTCGGCACTCTCCTCAATCAGGTCGATTTCCTGTTTGTCGTAGGTGCGCCAGAAATAGAACTCCCTGTGCAGTCCCTCATTGAAGTTCGCTTTGCGCCGCTCTCCGATGATGTAGTTCTCCCACAGCGCACCGACATCCTGCCGAATGGCCAGCGGTGAGAAAGCCCCGATAATGGCATTGCGAATGCCGTTGTCGTAGAAGTACCACTTGCCAGCTTTTGTAACCTCCTTGCGTAGGTTACGCGAATAAGCCCCCAGACGATAGATAACGAAGACCTTTTCCAATAGGTCGAGGTATTTTTCAACGGTCGTCTTGCTCATGCCGAGTTGTTTACCTAACTCTTCGTAAGAAACTTCGCTGCCCAACTGAAAAGCTATCAATCGCAGTAGATCGCGCATCTTGCTCGAATTTTTTAAGCCGTCAATTGCTAAGATATCTTTAAGCAGGTATGCACCGACAATATCACGTAGGTAGTCTGTTTTACGTTCATAGTTCTCCATCATTACTACTTCGGGATAGGAACCGTAAATCAAGCGCGCTTCGAGGTTCTGGCGGGTTTCAAGTGCCGTTTCCGTCTGTGCGATTTCCCGTTGCGAGAATGGTGTAAGGAGAAATTGCGTACTGCGGCCGACCAACGGTTCACCAGTCTTATTCAGCAAATCGAATGACGAAGAACCACTTGCCAAGACACTTATTCCCGGTATTTCATCAACTATCAACTTCAGAATACTACCGATTTGTGGTATGTTCTGTGCCTCATCAATAGCCAGCAAATCAATACCATCCAATAAATGCCGATAATTGGCTATTGAGCGATTCTCCAATAGTGCTAATGTGTCGTAGTCTTCGCCGTTGAGCATCATCGTCCTACCTGAATAGTTGTCCACAATTTTACGCATCATTACCGTTTTACCAACACGGCGAGCACCAAAAATCAGTACTGCTTTATTGGGCGCGATTCGTGCTGTAATCTTCTCTTGAAGTATTCTATTTACTGTTTCCATACCTTATAAAATATAATGCAAAGATAATCATATTTTTTTAATTGGCGAATTTTACAAAAAAAACGGGCTATTAAATGGCGATTTTTACAACCACAATCTTATGGAAGTTGTTTCATTGTTTTTAGTAATGATATATGTTCATACTATGATGACTCAATAATTTACCAGACATACGTTTCTGAAATTTGTCCTTATAGGAATGAAAAACTCACATATATTGTGCTAATTAATATATAATTAAATGAAAATAAAAAGACAGGATACGAGTATTCCTGTCTTCTCATATGTAATGGATATTTTTTTATTTTCTCATCCGCTCCAACTCCTCATCACGCAACATTCTCTCGTTCAGTTTTTCCTGCATCCTGTCAATGAAATAGGTGCGGCTTTCGTTCTTCCGGCGTTTGATATCAGTGTAGAAGCGGTAGCAGTCTTTAGAATCAACCCCGAATATCTTATAGAGAAGTGGGGCGAGCTGTTTGAGCGGCATATTGCCGTTGTTGATGCAGCCCATCACGTCTATGCCGTAGATAAGTTCCACGAGGTCGATGGCATTGCCCGTCCATTGAAGAAGGCTGGCGGTGGTTTCTGTTGCGTTGTTGGCGGATATTAGTGGTGGCACTTGGGGCGTGGCAAGGAATTTCTGCATCTTTCTTACGAAAGACAGAGCCTTGCTGACGTAGGCGGCAATCTCTCTTTTTTCTTCTGACAGATTACGTACGGGATGGTGCTGCAACTCGATTTCGATGTAGGCAAGCGCGATGACGGTAAGGTTCATGTCCATGCCGCCGTTGCACAGTTCGATCACTTGGGTGGCGAAAGCCGTGTATGCCGTTTCCATATTGCAGTCGCCGGCTTCGTTTATCAGGCGGAAAAAGTCGGTTTCCGCCAGCAAGAAATAATTCATGGTTCTGTCAATTTTGAAAATTACACTTTGTTTTCTGCGTGCGCACATGAATATAATTGGCAAAAAACGCGGCAGAAAATAAAAAATCCAACACTCAATTTTACAAAGTGCTGGATTTCAGAGGTATAAAATTCAGTATTTTTTCACAAGGACAAATTATCTCCGACTTAAATTGTTTGTAATCGGAACATTTATTCTATTCCTGAAAATAGAAATGTATGCTTGCCGCACATTTTGGCTATCTTGCTTTTTTATCAAGGATATAGATAATGCGACATACACCGTTGGGATAGCTTTTCAAAGAGGAAAGCGTCCAGTGTTGCTCTGGCAGAGCCGACTTAAAAAAATGTCGTCCGCTTCCGGATATGAAAGGAACGGTGTATAGTATGATTTCATCCACAGCGTGCATCCGCAGCAGTCCGTTTATATAGTCTGCCGTGTCCGGTGTGGCTTCCGCGAGGTAACGGATGTTTGTGCAGTCTTTTCTCCATTCGTGCAGCATTGAAATGGAATAGTCCGGTGTCACACGGTAAAAGGCTTTCTTCCTGATTTCATCAAGACCGCAACGGTCAAGGCACAAATCCTGATGTGCTTTATCATATAACTCTGAAGAAAGACATCCGTCCATCGTCAGTACGGCGAGAATCTGAACTTTACCCATAATCGTTTCCTTTCGTTAGGCAAGGGTAAAAAAGTAGCGTGCAATTCACACTACCTTCAAGCGATGGCTCTGGTAAAGCCTTTACGGAGAGTACGTGAATGCACGCTATGCGTAAGCATAGCATAAGCATCACGCAATCGTCTCCGTAGTTCCAATTTACCAGATTTTCGCTTGAAACGCCTTGCGGTCTTATCCTATATGTTGGCGGCGAAAAGCTCCTGCCAATCGCCGTTTTTCTCAAATGTTATGCAAAGATAGCCAAATTCAGTGAATTACGGGCTATGATTGCTTGAATTTATATTTAAGTCCATACTCTTCAAGTTTGCTGTATAGTGTTGTCCTGCCTATGCCGAGCAGTTCTGCGGCGACACTCCGGTTGCCGTTTGCCTGTTTCAACGCACGCAATATCCGCTCCTTATCCTCCGCGTCATTGCGCAAGGCGAAGCTGACAGTAGAGGTCGGTTTCGTCACGGCAAGTTCCAGATGCTCTTTCATGACAACACCTTCCTGCGCCTGCAATACAGCACCCATAACTTTCTGCCGAAGTTCCCGCACGTTGCCCGGCCATGCGTGTGTCAGCAACGCTTTACGTGCTTCGGAACTGAACCCGCTCACGCTACACTCCAGCTCTCTGTTTGCCATATCACGGAAGAACTCTGCCAGCGGCATAATGTCTTCTTGACAGTCACGCAACGGAGGAACGGTTATCCCGAAGTCGTGCAGGCGGTACAGAAGATCCTGCCGAAAACGCTTTTCATTCACCGATACCTCCAAATCTTCATTGGTAGCAGCGATGATGCGGACATTGAAATTCCGGTCTGCCTTGTCTCCGACCGGGCGATACCGCCTCTCCTGTATGGCACGGAGCAACATCTGTTGGGTTTCCAACGCGAGGTTTCCTACCTCGTCCAGAAACAACGTGCCGCCTTCCGCCTCATGGAAATATCCTTTCTTGGCATTGTCCGCACCTGTAAATGCACCTTTGACGTGTCCGAAGAAAGCCGACGGTGCAAGCTCTTTGGAGAGTGAACCGCAGTCCACCGCCACAAATGGCTTGCCTGCACGTTTGCTCTTGTCATGCAACAGGTGGGCAATATGCTCCTTGCCCGTGCCGTTCTCACCAAATATCATCACGCTCATGTCGGTGGCGGCTACCAGCCTTATCCGGTGCATGATTTTCTGAAAAGCGGAACCTTCACGGGCGAATACAGGCATACGGCGTTGTCCTGCCTGACGTTCTTTCAGTATGGAACGGATCAGGGGGACAAGTTTATCCTCCACAAGCTGTTTGGGAATATAGTCTATCGAGCCGAGTTTCATGCTTTCCACGGCGGTATTAACTTCGGCGTAGTCGGTCATAATGATGAAGGGCTGCATCTTTCCCTCCTTTCGCATCCAGCACAAAAGGTCTATGCCACTGCCGTCAGGCAGACGCAGGTCGGCAACCACGATATCATTATCTGTTGCCTGTTGCAGATGTTTCTTCGCGGTTGAGAGGTGGTAAGCCTTCATATTGCGGTAGCCCTCCCGTGACAGCATATTGCAGACATATTCGCAATACACGATGTTGTCTTCCACCACAATTATTTTTGTCTTATTCATCTTCGTATTTTCTCCTTTCCTCTTCTGCCAACCGTATTATTTCCACTCCCTTATCCAGCACGGCAGTCACGGCATGGCTTAACGCTTCACCATCCGGGAGAGCATCGCCACGAAGCAATCCGTAAAGTACATTCAGCGGTTGGTCGGCACGGAGCACCTCCCACGAACTGCGCAGGTGGTGGATCAGGGAATCCAGCTTTTGCAGGTCTTTTTCTTTTGCTGCATCCCGTACCGCCTGCATTTCCTTTTCTGTTTCAGTTATCAACTTTTCCAGCATGACGGCTTCATTGCCATAGGACAATAAGGCGGAAAAGTCCGGTTTCCCGTCCGGTGTCGCTTTTATGGCACACCTGTCGGAAACCTCCATCAGTTCCGATATGGAGAACGGTTTGAACAGGCATCCGGCAAAGCCTTTTGCCAATAGTTCCCCTTTGTTACAACTGCCCGAAGCGGTTGCCACAACCACCGGGATTGTTGGTGAATTGCCCACGTTGGACGAACGCAACAGTTCCAGCAATTCGAAACCGTTTATATCGGGCATATTCAAGTCTGTCAGCAACAGGCTGTATTCTTTCTGGCGTATCATTTCCATCAGTGCCGCAGCATCGGTGCAAGTGTCGCAGTGTATTCCTTCTTGGGAATACATCTCTTTCAGCATCAGAAGTAATACCTCATCATTGTCAATGGCGACAACATCATGGAATTTATTGTTATGATAAACAGGTGTATTGCTTGTATATCCAAGCTGTTCTTCAGCTTCCTGCATAGAAATTTCAACTGTGAAACGACTGCCTTTCCCTTTCTTGCTGTCTAAACGGATTGTTCCGCCAAGCATCGACACAATATTACGCATTATGGCAAGCCCAAGCCCGAAACCCTCCTTTGCGGCGGCATTTGATAGACGTTCAAACGCACCGAACGCTTGTTTCTGTTCCTCTTCTGTCATGCCTGTACCTGTATCTTCAACGACCAGTGTCAGAACTCCATTATCATATTCAGTAATCAAAGAAACACCGCCTTCTTCTGTGAACTTGACAGCGTTTGACAGCAGGTTATTCCCGATTTGTATTATTCGCTCTTTGTCGGTCAATACAATGGCATCGTGTCCAGTCTTCACGGACAAGGACAGCCCTTTGTTCACGGCAACAGGCATGAACTCCGTTTCAAGTGTGTGCGTGATTGCTGAAATCCGGCAGGGTGACAGACGGGGCTGTTCCTTGCCGTTGTCCAGGCGGAAGAAGTCAAGCAAAGTGTTAAGCATATCCCGCATACGGTCGGAGGATTGCAGTATGTTTTGGATATACTGCCCGGACTTATCCTCACACTGTTCTTTCCGTATCAGTCCGGCATAGCCTGTTATTGCTGTCAGCGGTGTGCGCAGTTCATGGGTGATAGTATGTACCGCCTTCTTCCTTGACGTTATCAGTGCCTCGTTCCGTTGTACGGATTGTTCCAGTTGCCTTATCAAATCAGTTGTCTTGTGCTTGTATTGTTTAATGCTTTTTGCATCACGATGTATGATGATGTAGGAAATTAACAACAATAGAAGAACGAATCCCATTAAACCGCCTACTTGCATAAATGACTTTTCACGCATGGCAACTATTTCGTTTTCCCGGCTTTGCAGTTCGGTTTGTACCTTTTCTTCTATTTGGCAAATCAATTCTTGCAGTTGTCTGTTAAGTTCTGCATTACGAGCTGCAAGGCTGTCGGCTTGTTCCGACAATTGGCGATCCTGCACTTTCTGTTCGCTGATTACGTTTCTATTGACCGAATGAAGGATAGTGGTTGATACTGCTGGAGTTACTTCCTTTTTTTTGCCGAATATGCCTAAGAAACCTTTTCGTTTTGGCTTTTTGGACTGTTCCTGCACACTTTTCTGTACAATAACCGGAATTTGATTGGCTATCTTCTTGTTAATAGATTGTTGTTCATCCATTAACCGGACTATCTGGAACATCTGTCGTTCCTTATCCTCTAAAAGACTGCGCACACTATCGATGCGCTCTGCTGGATAGGTGGCCTTGAAACGGCAGAGCATACTGTCCATTGCCATACGCCGTGCATGGTAATGCTCGATATCTTTATCGTTCCATTCCAGTATTGTTTCACCCAATAGAGAAAATTTTATCATTTGAATATTGATATTGTTTATTTCTTTTCGGAGCTCGTCTATTTTTTTATTGCCAAGTTCTAATGCTTCTATCTCCTGCCATTCATAGAGGCTATTATATGCCATACATCCGATAAGAATGGAGATAAGTATATATCCCAACCGTATTGCCTTATAGAAATTTCCTGACCGCTCCATTATTTTAATGACATTGATTTTTGGAACATGAATAAAAGTTTATCTTTTTCGTTCATGCGGATATTATCAGAATAACCGTCTTTTGTTATTTGATACCCACATGGCTTAACCATAAAAATGCCTAAGCCCTTAGTGTACGAACTTACTTCTGAGGCATAGTCTTTACTTGTATTTAATGGAACTTTCCCTTTAATATGACACCACTCATTATTACAACTGATGTCTTCAATCTCAGACATCAGTTTTTGCAAATCTGTAATAGCTTTGGAACTCGCTACTTGGGGTATCTGCAACTCAAAACAGAGCATCGGTTCGAGAATGTCCACACCTGACTGTTGCAAAGCCAGCCTGAAGACATAAGGGGTCAGCTGTCTGAAATCAGCAGGTGTACTTACCGGGCTATAATACTCGGCTTGAGTAAAAGTTACTTTCAGATCTGTCACTTCCCATCCATGTAAACCAGATTGGCAAGACATACGAATCCCTTCAAAAACGGCATTTTGAAAAGAATGGTTCAGATAACCATAGGAGATGTCACTTTCGATTTGCAACCCTGCCCCTAACGGTAAGGGTTCAAGAGTCAGCCCTATTGTGGCCCAGTAAGGGTTGGGTGGTACTTCGATCTGAATAATCTTATTGACCTTTTTTATAGGTCGTTCTTTGTAGATAGTCTTGATCTCATCAAAATGGACCTTTACGGAAAATCGTTCTTCCAGCAATGTCTGTATGATTTCCTTTTGGGTCAAACCATATAACGAGATTTCCAATTCATCACTATATGAGTTTATGGAAAAGGACAAAGACGGGTCTTCAATCCACAATGTATTCAGAGCGGATATCACCTTGCTTCTCTCTTCGGGCTTATTTGGCCGGACGGAGGATTTGAGAGCGGGATGCTGATGAGATAATCCTTGAATCAAACAAGGTTTAGCACCTAAATAATCTCCGATTCGAAAATCTTCTATATCTTCTACAATCGCGATATCATTGGCACCCACTTCATCAACATTTATCTCTCTGCCCTGATAAATAGTCTTTAGATTTTTAATCTTGATGAATTTTTCCGAATCGTTGATTCTTACAACGTCTCGAAGTCTCAGACTTCCGTCAATTATTTTAAGAAAACTTCTTTTATGCCCTTTGGGGTCATGCTCTATCTTATAGAGATAAGCTGAAAGTCTGTTTGAGACTGATGCCGGAGGAAGTATAAAAGAAGAAATGGCGTCCAACAACTCATTGATACCGATATTGAACATTGCTGATCCATGTAGCACCGGATAGACTTTGGCTTTTGCCACAAGAGCGATTATCGTATTCCAATAATCAGCCGGTGAAATTTCGCTATCCGCCAAATATCGTTCTAATATATCGTCGTCATGGTTGCATACAAATTCTTTGTATTCTTCCTTTATATATGTTTGGGAGCAAACCGGATAAACCGATCCATCGACAACAGTTTGCATAAACAGGACATCTTGCGACAGATTTGTTTTTATATCCATATACAAACGCTCTAAATTCACACCGTCACGGTCAATTTTATTGATAAATATAATTGTCGGGATTTGCAGTTTTTGTAAAGTATTGAACAGCAACTTTGTCTGCGCTTGTATGCCTTCCTTTGCGGATAAGATGAGGACTGCTCCATCAAGCATTTTGAATGTCCGCTCCACTTCCGCAATAAAATCCATGTGTCCCGGAGTGTCAATGATATTGCATTTCACTCCATTCCAGATAATAGATGTCGTAGAAGCCCGGACAGTAATTCCTCTACGTTTCTCTATATCCATAGAGTCCGTTATGGTGTCACCATTATCCACACGGCCGCACTTTTCCGTTGCTCCACTGGCAAACAGCAGATTCTCGGTTACGGAAGTTTTTCCTGCATCAATGTGAGCAAGAATTCCTAAATTTATAATATTCATTTGGATTAAGCAATAATATACTACAGTAGATGCATTGTCGAAACGCACCTTTTAATACCTCCTCGTAGCATATGAGAACTACAGGATTACTAACTCGTATTAATATGTATATTATTACTGCCGCATAACGATTACAAAATTACACAAAAAAATATATCTAACAAAAGTGGGAGGATTTTTTAACTTTTTACCATAGACATTTTATTAGGGAAGCGTAGGTTCAACTGGCAAGTACAAATAAGTAGAAATGTTTGAACAACACCGTTTTAGGAAGTTGAAAAATCAAGTTTCTCTCTCGGTATAGCGTTTATTTTGGCCAATATCTTCTTTAGTTTAGCATTTGTGTATTTCCCATTCGTGTTCTATTTAGCTCCTTATTATGAGTATGTAGCAAGTTACTTATCAAATTCAGCCTCTTTGAGGGTCAAATATGGTTTTGCAAATGGTGACTGACAAGACATAAACAAGGTCAGCAGGAATTTTTTACATAAATGGACATGAATGTATATAACCTAAAATAAGAATAAATTTTAATAAGGGCTGCCCAAAAAGAAAAAAATGCAGTTGCCATCCTATAGATACTTGCAGAAAGGATAAAATTTACTTTTAGACCTTTTGGGATAGCCCTTATTAATACTTCAGATAAAATTCCTAAGGTTATATTTTCAATCCTTTGAACCGGGTTTCCTCCTTGGCATACAGTCCCGGACGCCCGATTATGACATGGTTGGCAACGATACTATCCGCCGGACTGCGTATCTGCGGCGGTGCATTTTCGGGATATTGCGCCTGCCTGTTCCTCACATCTTCCGCTTCCGGCTTGAGCTGTTGCCCTTCATTCTCCTTTTCTGCGACTTCGGGCGTGGGTGGCGCAAGCTCCAGCTGAATTTTTCGGTCAAGGGCGGCAAGTTCGGACTTCAACTGCTTCAGCTCGTCCTCCTTCTTCCACACCTTACCCGCTATCTCCTGTAACTGCGGTATCTCCATCTCCAGCACCTCGTTCTTCGCCTTGTACTGGTCGATGATGGAGGGTATCCTCTCCATCGCGTTGAGGAAGTTGCGGGCGGCGGCCAACGGGTCAGCCATCGCCAGATGCCCGTTGTTGTAGGTGTACTTGTAGTTCCCCTCGACCACGAAGCGGTTGTCGGTGAACTCCAATCCCTCTTTGAGTATCCTTTCGCTCACCACCTTTATCGGAAAACCGTAAAGTTCACCGACCTGCGTGTACAACCCTCCGGTCGTGGCATTCTTGGCTATCTCCTGCAAACGCTTTCCGATGACCTTCTCATCGGCGGAATCCACTCCGTCCACCTTTATTATATTAAGGCGGTTGCCCTCCTTGTCGGTCTGCACCACCGACAGGAAGCGGTTCCAGTCCTCCGTCATGGCATCTATGAAAGCCGTGTTGTTGCGCAACTCGCCGGTCTTTGACTCCAGCTTGAACTCCGAATCACGCTTGCCCTTGTTGAACGACTTGCGTTCCCCTTCGAGCGATGCGATCCGCTTTTCCAGTTTCGCCTTGTCCAACAGGTCGGTATTGCCGGAGAGCAACGCCATGTATTCCGAGAAATTCATGCCCGATTTTTCGTCCATTGCCCCCTCGTCGATGGTACGCGCACCCATCGCACCGCTTTTGAGCTGGCTTATGAAAGTCTGCTTGCAGTGCAGGAGGTTGAACTTGTAGCTGTCCAGTGACTTCTCCACCGCGTAGATGATTACATCCACGTTGTTCCCGGCGAAATGTTTGGCAATCTCATTACCTGCCCTAACTCCGCGTCCGTCACGCTGTTGCAAGTCGGACGGTCGCCACGGCGTATCGAGATGATGGATAGCCACACACCGTTTCTGGGCGTTCACACCCGTTCCGAGCATAGAGGTAGAGCCGAACAGCACACGCACCGTCCCGGCGTTCATGGCGTCTATCACCGCCTTCCGCGCCTTGTCGGTCTTGCACTCCTGAATGAAGCGCACCTCGCTTGGCGGTATACCGTAGTCCTCCGTCAGTT
>OJQE01000186.1_pt1 | contig 18554 bp, 15 predicted proteins | sample 1598631 | NCBI WGS metagenome assembly OJQE01 (sample SAMN03922498, study PRJEB24848) | human gut metagenome | isolation source: stool sample | host: Homo sapiens | place: Germany | collected 2011-11 | reverse complement strand
TGTCAAACCAAATTAAAGATTGTATCGCTGTTTTATATGAAGTTAGCGGAGATATAATAAAAAAACTTATCAAGAACCAATTATACAAAATTGATTATGATCACATACTAGAGTATGTAAAAAATTTCAATGAAATTAACAAGAGAATAATTGAAAATCAAAATCTAATTATTAACCTTGATGAAAAACAATATGATTTTTATCATTTCAAAAGAGATTTTGATAATCTTTATGAAATAATTAACGAATTTTCCAATACTAAATTTGAAGCAAATAGAGAAAAACTACTATTTCTAAATGGAGAAGGAGGTATAGGGAAAACTCACTTATTAGCGTCAATAGTAGATAGAAGATGTAAAAACAACCTAATTTCACTTATTTTTGATGGCGGCCAATTAGATATAGAATCATCAACGATTACAGACACTATCAAAAAAAATTGCGGTGATCCAAAATGTGATAATGATGAATTTTATTCAGCCTTAGATACATTAGCTTTTTTAAGTGGTCAAAGAGGTGTTATATTCATCGACTGTCTTGACGAACAAAGAAATTGTAAATTTTGGAAGAAAAAAATTCCTTTATTTATTGAAGAATTAAAAAAATACAAAAACTTAGCTATTGCTTTTAGCTATAGAACGGAATATGAGAAAGATATTTTAAACCAAACTTTGATATCGAGAAAAAATTTATTCTGTACAGCTCCGGGGTTCAAAGATCTAAAAATGCCTGATTTGGCATTAATTTTTAATAAATACAATATTGAAATACCAACATTACCATCCCTTTATCCTGAGTTTTATAATCCATTATTCTTAATTTCATATTGTAAATTCCTTTACAATTCAAATAAAAGGCAGATAACAAGTTTGACAGAAGGCTACACCTCGATATTTGACAATTATATAAAATCATTGAATGAAAAAATATGTGATGAGTTAGATTTAAATGTTTCTAGCAAAATTATTCAACAAATTTTTTCTCAATTTACAGCTTTAATGTCAGAAAAAGAAGATGATAAATTATCTATATTCGATGCAGAAAAAATCACTTCCCCATTTGATAATTCTTCTTGTTATAGCAAAACTATATTAAAACGCTTATTATCTGATGGATTTATTCATAAATTCAAAGCTTATAATAATAATGAATATATTCGATTTACATTTAATAAATTCAATGATTATATAATGGTCAAAAATTTACTTGATAAGTATTTTGATGTTAGTAATCCGACGCAATCCTTTGCAAAAGGTACAATTCTTTATGAACATATATTTAAATATATGAGACATGGTATTGTTGATATGTTTGCAATATTACTTCCGGAATATACTAATGGAGGGTTTGAGATTGTAGATATTTTCAAGACGAAAGAAAAGAATAATTATAATCCGTATCAAGAGTATTTTCTGGATAGTTTAAAAAATAGAAAACCTCAATTTGTCACAGAAAGAAGTATTAAGCTTTTATTTAAGTATTTTATGAAACAGCAAGAATATGAAAGAATAATTGATGTTTTATTATTTCTTATATTAAAAGATAGTTCTTATATAAATGCAGAAAAAATACATTTTTATTTGAAATCAATGAAACTATTCAAACGAGACAGTAAATGGTCTGCTAATATAGAATATCTTTATAGCCAAAAAGATAACATAATAGAAAAGATTTTAACTTACTCATGGCATTGTGACAACAACCTATGCAAAAATAAATTTGCTATTAACTATGCAATTATTTTAAGTTGGTTACTTTCTTCTTCAAACCGAAAACTGCGTGATGAGGCAACAAAATCTTTAACAAATTTATTTTCATATAATTTAAATATTATTCCTGGAATTTTTGAAAAATTTAATGATGTAAACGACCCTTACATTCTTGAAAGAATTATTTGTGCTGTATATGGGGCAGTATTAAGAAATAAAGAAAATACAGAATATTATAATAATATGAAAAATATTTCATTGTGTATTTATAAATATGTTTTTCTTTCCAGTAATCCATCTTCGCATATTTTAATTAGAGATTATGCAAAAAGTATAATAGAATTAATTTTATCAAAAATACAAATTAATGAAATAGATATAAAAAAAATAAAGCCGCCATATCAAACAAAATTTCCTATAATTCCCAATAAAAATACAATCAAACGTATATACAGATCCGGAAATGCTCAGCCATTACTCCAAAAAGTTTATTCATCGGTAACTGGTGGCGATTGGGGAATTTATACATTGAGTCATCATATCAGTCATATAGCAGATGACAGGCATTATGTTGAATTGCGCAAAAAATCTGAAAGATGGATTTTAAAAAGGATAGCCGAATTGTGTGATTACAAAACTTTATCTTATACATTTGAAGATCATGTTGAATATAAAGGGCGAAGCCAAAAAACAAATGAAAGATTTGGCAAAAAATACCAATGGATAGCATTATATGAGTTTTTAGGATATGCATATGATAAATATCAATATACAGAATCATATTATATCAATGGAAAGGTTAAATATGATTCTTCAATTCACATTCATGCCAGAGATATTGATTCTAGTTTAAATACTAAAAACTTTTTAGATATATCTCCCAATCCGCACCCTTTGTACAAAGATATTATTTCTCCTAATTCAAGTAATGAAATACTACAGGAATGGTGCTGTAATAAAAATATTATTGATCCATTAATTATTTTGCAACAAAAATTTGATGATATAGATTATTTAAATTTATGTGGGGATTATACATGGTACAGAAAGCATAGTGATCTAAAAAAAGATTTTGGGGTTGGTAATTTTATTGAGTTTTATTATCTTATGAACAGCTACATAATTAAAAAATCTGATTTAAAGAATATCATATCTTTTTTAGATAAAAAAACTTTTTTTGGCAGATGGATGCCTCAGATAACAGATTATGGTGAAATGTTTCATTTAGAATACTGTGATTGTGAATATTTTAACAAATATTATAAAGGTGATTACAATTGGGGTAACTCAAGTAAATTTCCATTCAAATATAAAATCACAGCAGCAAAATATTATAATGATAATGAAAGAGATCATAGTTATAGAAATGGTGCTATTGACTTTTTAATACCTGCACCAACTTTAATGAAAGAGATGAATCTTAAATATGGTGGTAAAGATTGTTATTATGTAAATGATAAACAAGAACTTACAATAATGAACCCTAAAGTATTAAGCTATGGAGATAATTCTTTACTTGTTAATAAAGACTTGTTTATTAAATTTTTAGATAAAAATAATTATAACATTTTTTGGACAATAGCTAGTGAAAAAAGAACTTCTCTTGGAACCGTACGTATAGATGGTATTTATTATTTGTATAATTCTATAATACAGGGTTCAATGAATTTTAATAAATTTGAAAAATTTCCTTTAGGCTAATTTTATAACATGTATATTTTATTTCTAATAAAAGCAAAAATCTCTTGTTCATATAGTATATATTATTAACTTATTCAAAAAAGGAGGTATGTATTATGACAAAAACCGTTAACAAAAAATCTGCGCTAAAAAAGAAAAAAGAAATTACTTGTGAAATCACATTTTCTAATGAGCCTTGTATCCAAGAAGAATCTATCAAAGCTATTGCGGAATTATGTTTATTATTATTTGAATCCGATCGGGAGCAACACAGGAAAAAACTTGAGGAAGGTGCTCAAGTTTGTGATTATTGCGGAAAAGAGATCACTAATATTAATGACTTTTTCTCCCCTGATAGTCGAAATGCTTGCTTCGAATGTGCAAAAAAGATTGTAGATAACCCTAAAAGACAAAAGACATTGTGTGGTATTCCAATTAGGGAATAGAAGTAAGTCATAAACTGGAAAAAGGTAGATTGTTTAAAAAAATAACCTACCTTTTTTGATTATAATTTTGAAATTTTATCAATGTCAGAGCAAGGTAATTAAAGATTAAATTCTTCTTGTTCTTTAGGGCATATTGGTTTTTGTTATCAAAGATATTTCCAACGACCTTGCTCGAGAAATTTATAATTTTGATTTTATTGTCTAATACTTTTCAACTCTTCATATAATGTGATAATAACAATCTTTAGTTATTTATATTATTCAACACATCAAATAAATACGTTTTGTAATACTTTTTGAATTGAGCAGGTTTCTTGATTTTAACATCGCAGCCCCATTTAAACAGTTCCTGACAAATCGCATAAGTTCCTCCGGAGGTGAACTTAACTTCAATATTTCCGCTTTCAAGTTCTTTAATCTTTTGTGTCGGGTGGAAATGATAATTCAACACTTCATCACGAACGCCTGCATCAAATTCTAAAACAATATTAAGAGGTTTTTCCTGGTATATCCCAAAGGAGTTCTCACAATATTTTTTTAAACTGAAGTCTTCATCTCGATCAAAATATTCTTTTAAAATCTCAAGATTACTGATTTTATTAACAATATACAGCCTCAAGTCATTCACATATTCATTAAACCCTACCAAATAATACTTATCAGAAATAACTACACCATAAGGGTTTAAGGTTATCTTTTTCGTTTTTTCATCTATCTTATAGTCAAACTGAATCTTTTTAAATGAAAGCATTGCAGTTCTTATATTTTCAAGAACTCTATGGTCTGTTTTTATTCTTGAATATTGTCTTACTGCAAAACCTTCTGATTCCATTATTGCTGAAACATCTGTATTAAGAGTTCTTAAGTTTTTTTGAGGGGTTAATGCTTTAACTTTTGCAATCAGTTCATTAAGTTCTTTTTTTCTATTTTCATCATTAGACAGCTCTTTAAGGTATTCAAGGTTAGCAAAATCACCAGAAGTAAATGAAATTAATGAATTCATAGCGCCTTTAATAAATCGCCAGTGCTTCTTTTTGTCGGAGGTTGGTACTTCTTCTATCTTTTCAGGAAATAAATCAAAAAGCAGCGCCTTCATTCTTTCCGCAGAACGACGAGAACATTCAAAATGTTCTTTAATATCATCAATGCTTAAACCGCAATAGCTATTCTGAAACATCATTGCAAGTTGGATTATTTGTTCAGTTTTAGTTAATCTAGACATTTTGCCTCCTTGAATAATTTTAATTATAAGGCTTAACTATGTCAAATTGTGGCGCAGTTGCATTCTGTTTTTAATATTTATTTTGTTGTTAATCTGTATAGTTATTAATTGACTCACAAAATTGTTCAATGGTTTTGCTTATTCTTTCTTTAATAATATTTTTTGCAGCTATTGCATCCAAATCACAAAATTCATCAAAAGATATTACTTCGCACAGCGATTTCCAGCGCCAAGCATCACCTCTGCCTTGAAAATTAATGTCAAATTCTTTTTCAAGAAACTCTATTAGTTCTCTTCTTTTAGGATTATTAACTTCTTCTGCTGTTTGAAGACTTATTCCAAAATCAAATCCTGTATTCGTTTTGCCAAAATACAGACCAACAATACTTGCATCAAGCCAGTTTTTATCCTTACCGAATTTTGAATTTTTAATATTTTTTATACCACGTGGCAAGAATAAAATTTCAGTTGAGCTATTAGTATACTTTATTAAAGTATCTTCGTCGACAATTTCTTTTAAAATCTTCATTATTTCCGGTGCAACACTTTCATTGCATTCATTTATTAAATCAATAGCTTCTTTATGCTGCTTGTATAATGCCCTGCAGAAATCCATTGTTTCCTTATCAATCTTGTTCATAATATTCCTTTCTACCATTTCTTTATAATGTTCAATAAAAACTTTTACGTCAGAACTCATAATTGAAGATCTATGATTAAGAGTTTTTTCTATTGCATTAACAACCTGTTCGTAACCCAATGATATGTAATAAACTGCGTTTTCGTTCTCTTTACATTTTCTTTCAAGTATTGCCTCATCCGGATTAGGAACTAAAAATATATGTAACTTTTTATAATCCTTAAATTCATTTTCAACAATTTGAGCATAGCGTTCAAGCTGTTCGCTATGTTCGCCGGACCATATTTTGTTTTCAATTAAGCATAAAAATTTAGAATCAGGATTAATTATCAAAATATCAATATTGTTATATTCTCTGCGGATTTCGCAATCATAAAAACGCTCATTAATTATATCTAATGGCTTGATTCCAATTCTAGGATCGCAGCCGAAACCATTTAAAGCAGTTTTAAAAAATTCCTTTAAAAAATAATCCCCAACATTGTGTTTTTCTCTAGGGTTCATTAACCAAGCAAGAAAATTGGAATGCCTAATTTCTGTGTTATCAAGTTTTAGGGCATTAAAAATATTGAATTTAGGCAACATAAACTCCAGTTTGTCTAAATCACCTGATGCCCATAATCTTTCTATGCTCTGGAACTGTTTATTATTACTAGTTGTCATAGTTAATCCTTTCTAAAGTTACTTGACTTTGTATGGTTGCATATACCAAGATTTAAAATTGGTTCCATACATAGCTTCTATTGCTTTTTTTGCTTGGAACGAATTAAAGGCATTAACCTCAACTGTTATTGGAGCACCTCCGGATTTTAAATAAATCTTTCCTTGCCACTTTGGATCTGTCATCACTTACTCCTTTACTTAGTGCTATTGTATTACATCACTATGTCATTTACTGACGTAACAATTTTAGATTACTAGACCTTTAGTCTATACGCTTATACCTCGACTATAGCACAATATAAGAATGAATAGTGACATTTGTGAGAAATTCGCAACAAAAGTACAACAATTACGTGAAGCTAAAAAGCTTACTAAAAGCCAACTTTCGGCTTTGGCGGGTCTTGATATGTCTTATATTGGTAAGATTGAACGCTGTCAAAAATACCCTAACATAAAGACAATCGCAAAACTCGCAGAAGGTCTTGATGTTCCTGTTAAAGATTTATTTGATTTTTGAATAAAAAAACTCCTAGATAGGATTGTGCACTAATCTAGTGTCGCCTTCTCCGCCGGCTCATCGCCGCCGTGCGAGGCTCACCTTTTCAAACGCCACTCAAATTTTTCGCTCAGCTAACGGCTCCGCCGACGCATACAGGCTCAATCGACTCGTTCCTCGTCGTTTCGCGTTGTAACGTGCCTTATCGCGAAAATTTTTCGGACAACTATAAGGGTGATTTATATTTCGGCAGTCGTCTATATTGATTAAATGCTCTTTGGCAAAGTTGCATAGTAGCTACATTTTGAGATTTTTTAGCCATGTATTTATTCATTGCTTTAGCTAAAGTCTCCATGTTGCAAGCAAAATGCCCCTCTTCAAATTCATCAAGCAACTGCACAAAAGCATCCACCTGATCATCATGGACTCCGAAAGGAAACGATTGAATTTCCGCCTTAAAATCTTCTAACCAAGTTGCATATTTCGGTATTTGCACATTCCCAGATCGTATCAGAAAGGTTTTCGTAGCGGCTCTCTCTGCTTTGGACTGTTTTGGGGTATAAGGAATAATAAAAAGCCCATCTTTACGAAGGTGGCTAATTAATGATGTACCGATTCCTATATCTTCTATGATAATTCTGTTAGCATTGAATCGCAGTTGCATTTTTCTAGACTCATTGAGCAGGTCTGTAAAATCCAATTTATAACGCGAAATATCTACTATATACGCAATATTATTGACGATTGCAGCAGTGACGCAGACAGAATAGTCGTTATTTTCACCGGTTTTTGCGGCTAAATCCCAGCTTTGCAGATAAGTTACCTCTTCAGTTGGAATTTCATCGTAAATAATAAAATCATCAAAATTTATAATATTACCCTTAGACGGAATCGGGCATTGTTGATATTGTGCTGAAAAATTGAATTCACCCATCCCCATTCGGATCTCTTCTAAATGTTTAAGCGGCTCAATTTCAGGATTAATAACGCTTTTTGCCTTACGTTCAACAATTTTATTATCAGATAAGATATATTTTTCATCCCGCTCGGCGATTGCAGGAATGGAAAGTACATCCCATTTCCCATATTTTTGAACATAATTTGAAAAATCATCTATATGAAGTCGTTGAGCAACAACAATTATTTTGCCTTCGGTCTTATTATTTAATCTTGTTATAATTGTGTTTGAAAAAGTTTCATTAGAACTTTTTCTGATTTTTTCGGATAAAACATCCTGTGATTTCTGAGGGTCATCAATAATTATAATATCCGCTCCACGACCAGTTATTGCCCCGTTAATTGAAGAAGCTCTGCGATATCCGTTTTGTGTTGTTTCAAAATAATCATCTTGCTGACGCCCATGCCTTAGTTTTGTTTTCGGGAATGTATTTTTATACCACACGCTTTGCATTATTTGGCGGGTTTTCAAAGAAAAATCTTTTGCCAAGTCATCGCCATAACTGAGGCAAAGTATTCTGAGTTTTGGATTATGTCCCAACAGCCAAGCGGTATATGCTATAGAGACTATGGTCGTTTTCAATGTACGCGGCGGCACATTAACAACAAGCCGTTTGGATATACCTCTACTTACAAGGCTCAGCTTATCGACAATTAATTCGGTTGCAATAGTTTTGGTATATTTTTGGCTGCCATCAATTTCGTTGTAACATTTTTCCAAAAACATATCGAAGTTTTCCGACAATGCAACATATAATAAAGTTTTTTGAGGATTAATCATCATGTACCTCCTTATTTTTGTACAAATATTTATTGAGTAAGTGTTTTTCTTCATCAGTTAATTCTGCAACCTCAGCCTCATTTTCGCTCAGGTGCATTGCAATGAGAGTTGTCAAAGCTTTAAGCGCTCCAAGTTCCCCGCCAAGTGCTTTTACCAACAACTTCTTAATTAATGCACGTTGTTTTGTGATTGGCTTGGATTTGCCGCCTTCTTGAATTGTGATGATCTCTTCCAACTCTTCACGGAGGTCAGTTTTAAAATTTTTAACTAACTTTGGCCTCCCTTTTGGGTTTCCGGATTGCCCCTTCAAAAATTGATGTTCACGAGGCGGGCGCATATAGCCCACCTCATAATCTTTAAAGTTATCATCTGACATAGTTCAATCTCCTTTATTTTCAATTAATTCTGCTTTTTTACCTGTGAATTTTTCCCAACGATATAAGATCACATCACAATATTTTGGTTCTATTTCAATAATTCGAGCCTTGCGTTTTGTGCGTTCTGCAGCGATTAAAGTTGAACCTGAACCGCCAAATGAATCAAGAACAATTCCACCAGGAGACGAACAATCCAAGAGCGCATCCATTATCATTGCGACAGGTTTTACTGTAGGATGAAGTTTTGCTAAAATTTTCGATTCCGGATTTGATGCGTGCATTCCTCTATACTTCCAGATATTTGTGCGATAGCGACCATGAACCCCAAGCTCAACATTGTTTACGTGAGGAGCGGTACCGTTTTTTAGGACGAAAATCAACTCGTGTTGAGAACGATACAAGCTACCCATTCCGCCTGTGCCTTTATCCCAAATGCAAAGATTTTTAAGTTCAAAACCTGAAGCATTCGCTGCATTCATTATTTCTGTAATATGTCGCCAATCCATGCAACCAAAATGTATAGAGCCATTTTTGGAGTATTTAATTTGCAAATCCATTGCTTCTTTCAAGAAATTCGTAAATTCAAGTTTACTCATTTCACCCGAAGCCATAGCAAATTCTTCGTGTTTTGTTTTGCCTTTTCCGCAAATATGCCCATCGACAGCGACATTATACGGATAGTCAACAAAGGCAACTTCCGCTACTGCATTCTCCATAAGATATTTGTAGCTTTTTTCATGTAAAGCATCACCACAATAAACAAGATGCTCACCCAGTTTCCACAATTCACCTTTTTTCACCTGCTGTGGAATATCAACAACGCTGTTAAAGAAATCTTCTTCCAAATCTTTTTCAGCTTTGGCCTCTTCTATGGCTTCCGGATTAACAATTAAATCAATATCCGGAATTTCAAAACCGGTAATTGTTGCATCAAAACCCAATTCGGAATCAAGATTCATAAGAAAATCAAGTTCAATTTTTAAAATTTCATTATCCCAGCCGGATTTTTCTGCTAATCTATTGTCTGCAATAATATACGCACGAACTTGCTCGGGTGTCATATGCGCTAAACAAATAGTTGGCACACTTTCAAATCCCAATTCTTTCGCAGCTTCGACTCTGCCGTGACCTGCAATAATAGTGCCGTCGGCTTCAATTAATACCGGATTATTAAAACCCAGTACTTTGATACTTTGAGCAATTTGATGCACCTGTTTCTTGCTGTGTGTTTTTGCATTTTTAGGGTTTGCCTTCAGTTCCCCAAGATTTTTGTAGGTAATCTCTAACCTTTGAAAAAATTCTTTCATGATAATTCTCCTTATAATTTTCTGCGGATTGCAAAATGCATCCGTATAAAAATTAGGAAAAAGTTCTCATGTTTAACTGGCAAAATTTTTCGAAAGTTAAAAATTGTGTCATAGAGCGAGTTTTCGACTTGAAAAATGTGAAACAGAGAGTGATAGATGTAAATACTGCAAACAATAAAAGGACAATTATGGCATTAAACATTTTTGAAAACGTATTAAATTTTGGGAAGAAAAATATGGTTCACTACCATATCAAGTTCAACGTAAAATTGATAAACTAGTTGAACACTATGACAAAACTCAAAAAGTGGATAAAAGCAGCAAGTCGTTATCAATCGTTAGCGGGACAAAACTTATCAGGGAATTCAAAGGCAAAAAGTATTCGGTAACGGTAATGTCCGATGGTTATGAGTTTAACGGAATAAGATATAAAAGCCTGTCTGCAATAGCAAATGAGATAACCGGAACCCGCTGGAATGGCAAGAAATTTTTCGGATTGCTTCAGCCGGAGTGTAGCACGCACACGGCTGCGTTGAGCAGGCGGAGCAGTGCGAAACTGAACGATGGCCACGTAGGATTGCAGGCACAAAGTGCTGAAACCCACAGGAGCGGGGTAGCTTGATGAAAAAGCAAATAAGATGTGCTATATATACCAGAAAATCCACAGAAGAAGGATTGGAACAGGATTTCAATTCCCTCGACGCTCAACGCGAAGCTTGCGAGGCATATATTAAATCCCAAATGCATGAAGGCTGGATACTTATCGAGAAGCAATACAACGATGGTGGTTTCTCTGGCGGAACTATGGAGCGACCCGCTTTTAAAGAACTCTTAAAAGACATTGAAAATGACGAAATTGATATCGTTGTGGTTTACAAAGTCGATAGATTGACACGTTCCTTGATGGATTTTTCAAAGATAATCGAAGTCTTCGACTCACATAATGCTTCATTTGTATCAATCACTCAGCATTTCAACACGACAACATCCATGGGAAGGCTGACTTTAAATATCTTACTTTCATTTGCACAATTTGAAAGAGAAGTTACAGGCGAAAGAATAAGAGATAAGTTTGAAGCATCTCGAAAGAAAGGTCTCTGGCTATCAGGCACATCTCCTTATGGATATAAAACAGACGAACATCACATTTTGCATCCTGAAAAACCTTATGCTGATAATGTTCGAATTATTTACGAATCTTATTTAGAAATAAAAAATGTTTTAAAATTGAAGACTTATCTTGCAAAAACAGGCATTTTATCCCGCAATGGCAAACCATTAGCAAAGGGTAGTTTGTATCATATTTTGTCAAATAAAGTTTATTTAGGAAAAATTACTCATAAAAATAAAGAATATGACGGGCAACACATCGCGATTCTGTCAGAAGAATTGTTTAATAAAGTTCAAAACCTTCTAAAAGCTAATGCCGTTCAAAGAAAACACACAACTAATGCAAAAACAGGTTCACTTCTTGCAGGATTACTTTATGATGACAAGGCAAATAAAATGTCGCCGTCATACAGCAGCGGGAATAGCAAGCAATATCGATATTATGTTAGCCAAGCACTAAAAAATCCTACGAATTATGAACGAGGAGAAATTACAAAAATTTCAGCAGGAGAGATTGAAAAATTTGTAAAGGAGGATATGAGAAAACTTCTTGATAATTCTTATCTTATGCAGAAACATCTAGAACCATATTCTGTACCTCAGCAAAAAATGATTTTAACTCAAATGAAAACCTTTGAACCGGATAAGGTGTTTTTAAGAACTGCTATTAAGCGAGTTGATTTATCTGTCAACAGCATTAGCATAAGCTACGATATCAACTTTATAATAAATTATTTTGCCACTATGGCTTTTAATGCAGTGTTTAAATATTCTGAGGAAAATGAATATATTATTACGAATAAAGTAAATGTGAAAATTTCACTAACTCCGCAAAAGCAAAATAAGATAATCATTCCAGGTAAATGCAATTATGATATGAAACTGATTCAAGCGATTGTCAAAAGTTTCTGGTACAACAAACTAGGAGCAGAGAGAAAACTTCCACTTGAGGCAAGAAACGGTAATAATAAGAGACTTCGCAAATTGCGATTCTTGCCTCCAGATATAATTGAAAGTATTATGAATGGCACACAAGATCCAGAGTTGAATGTTAAAAAGTTGATTGAGATGGCGAATGAATGTTGTTAAATTTCAACTATTGGGATTCCACATTGTGCCGCAAGTTCTCTTCTCTCTTTTAGATCCTCTTTGTGAAATTCTTTTAGTTCTTTATATAACCACATATAAAATGGGAGTATTAATTTATAATAATTTTCACAGAAGATTTTTAAAACTATTTTATCTCCAGATTGTGATATAAATTCTTTTGATAACTTATTCCACTTTTTGTAATTTTGTATAAGTTCTTCAGTTAAAAAAATAATTTCATTAGTATCAGATAACTCTAAAAACTCAACCCTGCAATGAGTTTGATAATTTCTAAAATCTTGTACAAAATAAGCTAGAGGATTATTTTTGAAAAGCTTATCAATATTATTTTGATATTTTTCATATATTTCAGTATCTTTGTAATAGTTCATCATTGAGCGACAATTATCAATTAAAGCTTTTGAAGCAGCGAGGAAATTAAAGTTATATCTGTTCAAATTATTATATGTATCAAAATGGAGTTCTATAAATGGTTTTTGTGAACACTCTATTCTTTTAACCTCTTGCATTAAATCCTTATAGTTTTCATCAAAAATATAAAGCATTTCATTAAATGTACCCATTCTCTTTATTGCTTGCCAGCCTTTTGATTGAATTAATTTTTCTTTATGTTTATCCATAAATTGATTTTAGAGAATAAATAACTATTTTCAAGCATAAAAAAGGACTCATTTTATTGGCGGAAAGAGAATTTGACATTATAAGTGAGGATATTCTCTCAATTGAACATTAATAAAATTCTCCAAAATTACCAAAGCCTGCTGTGTGTGGGAAGAATGGTACTAAAAAAGAGACCTTAATTGGTCTCTAAAATTTAATGGTGGAGACGAGGGGAGTCGAACCCCTGTCCAAAATGGATTAAAACAAGCTTCTACGAGTGTAGATATTTATTCTCTCGGATTATTCAGGGAATATCATGACCTTTTAAATAATCCAAAGTGTTTTTGATGGAAACACTAACCCTTGAAGGTTATCTTGATACGTCTACCTTCATCAACGTACTGCCGCTTGCATAATGGACTCATAAAATCGGCAAGCTGGACTTTATGAGTAGCTATAATAAGCGACTAAGCTGCTAAAGCGTAAGCTCTAGAGAAGTCTGCTTTAATTACGTTGTTAGCATTTAATTTGTTTTGCTCGTTGATAAGCGGGAACAGCGCCCGCACTCGCAACTCATCTCAACCGAACATCCTGTCAAATCCAAAACGTCCCCATATTTATTTTTCAATGTTCTTATTTTATTATAACCTGCATTTTTTTTATTTTCAATCTTATACTTTTACTGATGAAGCTGGAATGAGCATTTTGTACAATGTGCTTTCGGATTATACATCAGGTTATCTTCCAAATCATATAACTTTTGTATTCTTGTTACTAAAGGGGCACCGCATACAGGACATTTTAGCCCTCCTGCTCCATTCAGGATTAATTCTTTTAGGCTTTCAATAATTTGTTCTGAAACTTCGTTATTTGTATAATCTTTTTCGAATTTTTTTATTTCTTCGGGTGCACATCTTAGTACTTTAGCAAGATTTTGGCGGACAGTCACAGATAAGAATAAATCTTTTCCGGATTCAATATCTTCAATAGTTTCCAAAGGCAGATTAGTTGCCATAGCCAAGCCTTTTGCGGAAAGTCCTAAATCATCTCTTTTATGTTGTATAAATTGTGCTAATGTTTTCATAATTTAATTATATAACGTAAACACCCTCTTTATTCAAGAGGGTGTTTTTATTGTGTAGAAAAAGTCTATTATTAACTAATCGCCGTAATTCCAGCCATCATGTCTGTATTCATTTCTTTTTGCGTAATCAGAGTAGATAACTGCCTGATCAAAGTCGTATTGTGCGAATTCCGGATTGCCATCTTCATCATAGAACGGTTCACCTGTTTCAGGATCATAAATTATTGATCCGTATAAGAATGTACCCGGTTCTTCACCTTTTTCGTAGTCACCTTGATAGATTAAGTTATTGTTGTTATCAAAGATTGATCTTACGTTTCTTTGACCGTCTTTGCCATTTGAACGAATTTCATAACCCGCATAGTTGTATAAATATTGTTGGTCATCTTCAGGCTTTTTAGCACTGTCTGCTATGTATCTTGTAATTTTAATTCCTCTTCCGGGAACGTCATTAATTACAGCTTTCATATAAAATGTTTTTGGATTTTTGTCGTCATACATATCTACAACTTTGGTTACAACACCCATTTGACGTTTATTCGTATCAACACTGTCAACCATAGATTCATAGAATTTGTTGTCATATCTGTTGTGAGCTTTTGAGCCTACATAGGCAACGCTGTCTATGCCTGAACCATCGGGAACAGGTCCGTCAATAGGAATACCGATATTCATACCTTGCGCAATTAAAGAATCTGCTAAATGGAATGGATAATCTTTAACGTGAATAGGTTTTATGATTGTGTGGATTATTGTATCAGGTTTAATAATTGTAACTGTATCGTGGTGGCATCCGCCTCCGATATTAATATATGCATTAGCTGTTGCCGAAGAAGAAGATGATGATGATGAATTTGCTTCTGCCAAAACATCATGTTCACAGCTTGTTAATGCTCCTGCTGTTGTTCCAAGTGCCATTAAACCTAAAGTTAAATTTCTCATTGCTCTGCTTGCATTTGGAGATGCAGTTGCTGTTTGTTGAGGGTAATTGTTTTTAATTTCTTGTTTTTGTTTTTTATGTTTCTTTGCTTGACCTTCAAAGCTTAAAACATTAGCACTGTTTATTGCTTGTACTTCCATTTTAGTTGTTAACCTCCGATTTCTACACTATTTAGTATTAATATAAAGAAAAAACATGTTTTTAATTGCTACATATATCATAGCAAAAACATGCTTTTTCTTAAATTTGTTATTATTACGAGGTTTTAGCCTGTTTACATATTGTAATATTTTTTATAAAGCAGCTAATTTTTCTCTGACAAGAGTTTCTACGGTGCTTAGAATATCAGGGTTTTCAGCCAAAAATTCTTTTGCCTTATCTCTGCCTTGACCTAACTTTTCTTCATTAAAGCTGAACCAAGAGCCTGCTTTCTTAACTATATCAAGATTTACGGCTACATCTAAAATATTACCGATTTTGCATATACCCTTACCGAAAATAATGTCGAATTCAGCAGTTCTAAAAGGCGGAGCAACTTTATTTTTAAGTACTCTTACTCTTACATGGTTTCCTATATCTTCACCATCACCTTTAAGACCTTCTGTACGTTTAATTTCCATACGAACAGATGCATAATATTTCAAAGCGTTACCGCCTGTTGTAGTTTCAGGGTTTCCGTACATAACACCGATTTTCATTCTTAATTGGTTGATGAAAATAACAGTAGTATTTGTTTTACCGATAATACCTGTCAGTTTTCTTAAAGCCTTACTCATCAAACGAGCCTGCAAGCCCATTTGCTGGTCTTCCATAGAACCTTCGATTTCAGCTTTAGGAACAAGAGCTGCAACAGAGTCAACAACTACAATATCAACTGCGCCTGAGCGTACAAGTTCTTCTGTAATATCAAGAGCTTGTTCACCTGTGTCAGGCTGTGAAATCAATAAGTCATCAACTTGAACCCCTAAGTTTCTGGCATATTCGGGGTCAAGAGCATGTTCTGCATCAACGAAAGCTGCTATACCGCCTTTTTTCTGGCATTCTGCAACAATATGTTGAGCAAGAGTTGTTTTACCTGAGCTTTCAGGTCCATAGATTTCGATAATACGACCGCGCGGAACTCCGCCAATTCCTAAGGCTACGTCTAAAGACAATGCGCCTGTGGGGATTGCATCAACGTTAACAGTGGCTTTATCGCCAAGTTTCATGATAGAACCTTTACCAAAATCTTTTTCAATTTTTTCAATAGCAAGTTTTAATGCTTTACTTCTTTCATCCGCATTAGATGAAATTTCAGCTTCTTTATCTTTTACAGCCATAATTTATCCCTTTTAATTTTTTATTCCCAAGCTTGTTTTTCTCTTTTTTTGTAGAAGCCTAAACCTACGGGTTTATAGGCGTGGAGGTCATTTTTAAGCTGATAAATTTCTTTATTAAGATCAATAATTTTTTGTCTTAAAGTTTCGTTGTCTGTTTTGCAGCGGATAAGTTCAACTACAACTTCATCCATGCCTTCAAGTTTTTCGTCAATAACTTTGGCAATTTTGCTGCTTAACTTATTTTCCATCTCTTTTAATGAACTTAAGATACTTAACATAGCTGAAGGTTTAGCCTCTGTTCTTGCCAAAGGTTTAGTAACGCCTTTCATTGCCTGTACTTTTCTAAGATTTTTTACTTCTTCATAAGAAAAATAAGTTTGACCTTTACTGTTTTTCTTAGGCAAAATAGAAGCACGTTTGCACAGTTCAACAATTTCTTTGTTATCTGTTTTTAAAATACTTCTCACTTCTTGTGGAGATAAAGTTTTCCCCTTCAACTCTTGTTCTAATATCATCTTATATCCCTCAAAATTTCCCACTAATATTTTATTTTATATATAGTAAAAAAACAAATAATTTTACAATCTTGTAACATCACTTAATAAATATTGATGTCCTGCATTCCATGTAACGAATTGTAACGAAGCATTTAAAAAGTCTGAAACGCAGTTATAATCCCTCATAGGATAGGATAGGATAGGATGCGAGGCGAGGTGTAAAGTTTTGAAATGATAGTCCCGATACTCTAAATGTACAAAGAAGTCAAGAAGTAAAAACGGGAGCAGGCTCCCGGCTAAAATTACAACAAATTTGACTAAAATTTACAGAAAGGGTAAACAATGGGACTGGCAGCAGGACAGGCGCGCTTATTAAGTATAACAGCGAGGAAATCTGATTGCGAATTCAGATCAATGAGTTTGTCGCACCAAAAGATATCTTTGGCACGTCAGTTGGCAGACTTATCAAATGAGTATCAGAACTCTTTAGATCAAAGCAAATTAATTTACGATTACTATGGAACAGGTGATACAAACACACCTTTATCATACGGAATTTTGATGAGCCCTTCAGCATTAAATGATTATATGCCTACAACTATTACCGACAGTATTGGCAGGGTTGTGCTAAACAATAAATACGCATCAGCGGCAAGAGCAGCAGGCATTCCTCAAGAGGGTCTTGGGACTTTGCCTTCTGAAGCTATGCGTAATGCGTTTATACTTGCTATGGAGTCAAAGGGGATTATTTCCGCTAATCTTTCCGATACAATTCTTGGACTTCCTTATAATCAGGAAGCCGGATTTGGGGGAGGAACAACAGTCAGCGTGGTAACTAAACAGGGAAACATCAGTGATTTAATACAAGCGCTAAAAGAGAATGGACAGTCTATTGATATTTCACTTGACGGAGTTAATACTGAAGGTGTTGACAGTGCTTGGTTCCAGCTTTCTAAAAATGGAACCGTTACTGATTTAAACAGTTCAGATAAAAATGTATCTTTAACTTTATCGGATTTGTTATCAAATGATGATACTTATATTTCTTTCGGTAACCAAAAAACAGGTGAATATGCTCATGAAAATCTTGTAACGTCAGCTAAAAATATTCTTTCAACCGTGCTGGATGCAACATACGAACAGTTAGCATCATTACTTGATTTGGGCGACGGTTATACAACAAAGGCTTTGGATTATGCAAGAACTGAAACAGAAAAACTGTTTTTACCTTCTGTTGATAACCTTAGAAATGAAGAATACAGAACATTCGTCGGTAAAGGTAACACAAACAACGCATCAAGTGAAAATAACCAAAATTATATGGGTTTTGTTTACGTAAAAGGTGAGAGCAGTATGTTCAAAAGCTCAAAACCTAAGGCTGCTGTAAACATTAATAACATGGCAAAAGCGTTCCTGACATTTTTTGTAAAATATATGGACGGTGTTGCAAGCAAAGATGCAGACGGCAGCGATAAATATAAGGTTCAAATTGGTCATTTGTCAGAAAACAAACTTGCTACCTCTGATTATTTATTCCAATATAGTATAAAGACAGGCACTGAAGTATCCAGTGACGACCTTGCACAGGCAACATTTTACGATGCATTGTTTAATCA
>OJQE01000176.1_pt1 | contig 19331 bp, 17 predicted proteins | sample 1598631 | NCBI WGS metagenome assembly OJQE01 (sample SAMN03922498, study PRJEB24848) | human gut metagenome | isolation source: stool sample | host: Homo sapiens | place: Germany | collected 2011-11 | reverse complement strand
GTGTGGGTGATGCCGATGCGGACTTTGGTCAGCTGTTTTCTGGAATTATCGATCTCCGTCTCCATCTTTCCATACAGCGCTTTGATCCTTCGGGCATATTTTAAGACGATCTCACCTTCCGGGGTCAGCATTAAACTGCCTTTTCCGCGGATAAAAAGGGTGACTCCCAGTTCTTCTTCCAGCTGATTGATATGATGGCTGACTGCCGGCTGGGTAAGGGAGAGAGAAGCAGCCGCTTTTGTAAAATTCTGGAATTCAGCTACTGCCAGCAGAGTTTCTATTTTTGAACCGAGCATGGTACCTCCTTATTGTGTATAATAAATAAAATTTATCATACATAAAAATAAAATAATTTGTTTTTATTATAAAACAGTATATCATATAGAAGCATGACACACAAGGAAAACGAGGGGGTTATAGCATGAAGTCATTTTTATTTTACCATGCAACAAGCCAGGCATCGGTGGTCATTATCACCATTGCACTGATGCTGTTTGTTGGTTATCTTATGACCCGCATCACCAGAAAGTTTAAACTGCCAAATGTAACGGGGTACATTCTGGCAGGGATCCTTATGGGACCCTACTGTCTGGATATGGTGCCGGTGAAGGTCATAGATGGGATGGATTTTCTTTCAGATATCGCGCTTGCTTTTATTGCATTCAGCACAGGGGAATTTTTCCGCTTTTCCGTGTTAAAGAAAAACGGCTGGAAGGTGATCGTGATCACGGTTATGGAAGCGGTGCTGGCATCGGTATGTGTATTTGCAGTGGTTTATGGGGTGCTCCACTTAAATCTGGCATTTTCCATTGTACTGGCAGCTCTGGCATCAGCTACAGCTCCTGCGTCCACCATCATGACCATCCGTCAGACCGGAGCGAAGGGAGATTTTGTTGATACTCTTTTGCAGGTGGTGGCATTGGATGATGTGGTTGGTCTGGTGGAGTACAGTGCGGCTATTTCTATTGCGCTGGCAGCTCTTTCCGGGACTGGTGGTTTCCAGGTGGGAAATATCTTAAAACCGATCCTGATCAATGGGGCAGTACTGGTGTTAGGCGGTATTTTTGGCTGGCTGTTAAAATGCATGATGCCAAAGAAAAAATACAAAGACAACCGGCTGATCATATCGGTGGCAGCGCTGTTTGCTTTTTGCGGGATCTGTTCTCTGGCAGATGTATCCCCTCTTCTGGGATGTATGTCCATGGGAACCATTTATATTAATTTATCTGATGATGATAAGCTGTTTAAACAGTTAAATTATTTCAGTCCGCCGATTCTGCTTTTGTTTTTTGTACGGTCCGGACTTTCCTTCCGGTTAGATGCGCTTCTTAATCCCTCAGCAGGAGAAGACGGGGCTTCCCTTTTAGTGATCGGAGTGGCATATTTCCTGACACGTATCATAGGAAAATACGCAGGTGCTTATTTAGGCTGTCTTGCAGTACATAAGAAAAAACAGGTGCGCAATTATCTGGGGCTGGCACTGGTGCCTCAGGCAGGCGTAGCCATTGGTCTGGCGGCTCTGGGAGCAAGAACTTTAGGCGGTCAGATGGGGATTGATCTGCAGACCGTTATTCTTGCATCTAGTGTACTTTATGAACTGACGGGTCCGGCATGCGCAAAATTGTCCCTGTATCTGTCCGGATCCTATGGGGATATTGAACTGCCAAAAGAGGCGAAAGAAAAAGATCCGGTGACCCGGTTGGAAATGCTGATCGAGCGGATCCATGAGATCCAGCAGGAAATACCGGAAACAGAAGAGAATATTTCTCCGGAAGAACAGGCATTTTTGGAAGCTGCCAATGAGCAGTACGAAGCAGTGGGGGCGCTGCGCAATCATTTAAGAGCAAGGAGGACGTATTGATATGGGACATATAACAGCAGAACTGACAAAGGGATGGATGATGGAAGGAATAGGAATGCAGGTGATCCTGCGAATCCTATTATCACTGGCGCTGGCGGCGATCATTGGATGTGAACGCTCCAGCAAGCGTCATTCCGCAGGTATGAGGACTTTTATGCTGGTCAGTGTATCTGCTACAGCAGCCGTGCTCACAGATCTGTATCTGTCCAGTGAATTTTCTTTTGGGATCCCTGTTATTTCAGGAGCGGCCGTTGTGGGCATTGCCATGTTAAGCGGCAATTCCATTCTTTTCAGTTCCAAGAACCAGATCAAGGGACTGACTACATCTGCAGCACTCTGGGCCTGCGGTTTTATGGGCTTAATGGTTGGGACCGGAATGTATATTTCCGCATTTGTGATCTTTATGGCACTTCTTTGTGGGATTTCCCTGTTCCCATCTGCAGAGCGTTATTTAAAAGACCGTTCCAATCATTTTGAGGTGCATCTGGAATTAAAGAGCAGTTTCAAACTTCAGGATTTTGTAGCGACGATTCGTAAACTGGGGATCCGCATTGATGATATTGAGGCAAATCCGGCTTATTTAAATTCCGGTCTCAGCGTGTATACGGTTTCTCTGACTGTGGACAGTCAGGAACTGAAAAAAGATAAAAAACACAGTGACATCATTGAAGCACTGCGCTCTCTTGATTACATTTACTATATAGAAGAAATCAAATAAAAACGATTTGCCTACTACCCAAAGCAGGAAAAGTATTGTATAATTAACAGGTTAGCAATAACAGGAGGAATACCCAAGTGGTTGAAGGGTCTGGCTTCGAACACCAGTAGGTCGGTAGCACCGGCGCAAGGGTTCAAATCCCTTTTCCTCCGTAAATAAGAATGTGCCTTGGCACATTCTCGCGCCGAGCGCGGTCGCTTGCGACAAACTTCCTCATCGCGCGAGTGCGCATCGTTGGCAGGTCGTGCCTTTTTGTGTACTAGGGAGTTCCAACGGAATTTCCTAGTACATAAGAAAGCAGCCGCAGGAAATGCACCTTTGATGTGTTCCTGCGGCTGTTTTGCTATTATTTCAGATCACCGGTTACAGACTGGGGAATGGTAAACTCCACAGCTCCCATATAAGCCGGGGCTACCTCGGTCTCGTCAAAAGTAATGACCAGTTCTCCTTTTTCATTAAAATAGAAGCTTTCATCACCTTTTAATTCCTTAAAATCCCATTCCGGCATGTCACTGTCAATAAAATAAGTAACAGAGGAGTCGGCAGCCATCTGCTGTTTCATCTGTTCTTTTATGTTGTCGCTGATGGCAGTGAGCATTTCCGGTTTGTTTTTAAATAAATCAGAAAGAGAAATAATATCACCAGTGGTCTTATCAATGGTAAATACCTTGGTGTATTCGGTTCCGCTTGCCATCACAAGGGTGGTGTCAATGCGCAGGCACAGGTATCTGTCTGTGTCAGTTACTACCTTGTAAGTAGAAGTGAGAGAGTAGTTGCCTTCTCCCTGGGATGCCCGAAGATCCTTTTCGTACTGGGCGATCAGTTCATTTGCGTAGTCTTCAATGGAGCGGTTTACAGCTTCCGGTGCAGAGTCTATTTCCGGAATATCCACTTTGGCTTCAAAATGATTGGTCTTATCTTCGTATGTACGTAAAGTGACCACTTTTGCAATGGCACCGATCACCGGCAGGTTTGTCATGGCATTGGCAATGGTTGGGCTTACATTGGTGACAATGGCCAGAGCTACTACAGCAGCGGCAGCAGTAGTGCCGGTGGTGCGTAAAATACGGAAAAATGGGTTGTGTTTTTTATTCATGGTTTTTCCTTTCTGGATACCTGACATGATACGTGCTTTTGCGGCTTCTGGAACGGGAATGTTGTTATATTCCTGCTTTAAAGACTCCAGTTTATCTAAATCATCAAAATATTCTAAATTACGATCCTGTTCTTTCATTAATATATGCTCCTTTCTTTTAAAAACTGGCAGTGCCGTCTAAATGGATCCGAAGCTTTTTTAACGACCGGTATAATCTTGCTTTTACGGTGTTTACATTTTCGGCTACCGCAAGGGCAATGTCCTCTAATTTCATATCTTCAAAATAGCGAAGGATGATGATGGTGCGGTTTTTCGGTTCCAAATGGTTCAGTGCTTCTTTTAAGTCAAATTCCTCATATGTATCTTCTGTTGCCGTTTCAGGAAGTTCCTCGGCAGGCTGCTCTTTTGTCCGGCTTCGCAGCAGGTCCAGGCTTGTATTTACTACGATCCGGCACAGCCATGGAAAAAGTTTTTCTGTATCCTTTAAATTTTTACACTGTGTAATGGCTTTACAGGCACTTTCCTGGACGATATCCAAAGCGTCTGCTTCGTTATGTACATAACTGTAGGCCAGGCGGTAAAGGCGCTCATATTGGTCAATGAGCATTTTTTCCGTCTGCGCGGTTATTTGTTTTGTCTGATCAGAATGGTTCATGATATGTTCTCCTTTCATGTCTTACACTTATTAGACGCATGAACCGGGAAAAAAGTTGCAAAAGATATTATAATCTTCATAAAATTTACTGCAAGTCCTTAAGAAGTTCTTCATTGAGTTTTTCAGGGAATAATGTTATATTGGAAAAAAGATAAGATACAGGGGATAGATAACTTGGAAAAGCGAGAACGAAAGGTGATAACCTTTCCTATGGCGGCCGTTTTTATGGCAATGATGATCGGTATTCTCACCGGTCTTGGAAGCGGCTATTGTATATGGGGAAGAGAGCCTGAAAATACAATTGATCTGAAAGCAGTGGAAATGCCTGACTGGGTACAGCAGGATTTTTTGCGGAAAAATATTTTTTCCCGCCCGGATGTGACCCGCAGGCAGGTGAAAAATATTGTGATCCATTATGTGGGAAATCCGGGAACCAGTGCAAAGGCTACCAGAAACTATTTTGACGGTCTGGCAGACCAGGATGCACAGAAAGAGGGGGTTTCTTCCAGCAGTCATTTTGTAGTGGGACTGGACGGGGAAGTGATCCAGTGCATTCCCATTGATGAGGTGGCATATGCCAATGCTCCCAGAAATGACGATACGCTTTCCATTGAAGTCTGTCATGCGGATGATACAGGCAAGTTTAATGACGCTTCTTATGAGTCAGTGGTGAAATTGACAGCATGGCTCTGCAAACAGTTAAAACTTAAAAGTTCCGATGTGGTCCGTCATTATGATATTAATGGAAAACAGTGCCCGAAGTATTATGTAGAAGATAAAGAAGCCTGGAAACAGTTAAGAGAAGATGTAAAAGAGCAGATGAAGGCAGATTAATGGAGCCGTCTTGCAAATGTCATTGGCACGATACATGGATCTGTAAAAAACTCTGTAAAAAAAGCGGAGACGCCCCTATAATGGGAGCATCTCCGCTTTTCTTTCGTGGAATACTGTATAATAGCGGAAACCATATTCTTTTAACATTTCCCGGCAGTAGTCAAAGCCGATGCCTAAAGTTTCCGGCGTATGGGCATCAGAGCCAATGGTGATCCCTTCACCGCCCAGTTCTTTATAGAGACGGAAAACATCAGCACATGGATTGGTGTTTCCAAGTCCATAGCGGATGCCGCCTGTGTTACATTCCAGGCATTTTCCATTTTCAATAAGAAGTTTTAAAAGAGGACGGATATAGGGTTCGTAATCATTCCAGGAATAAAATTCATTTTTATGGGGAGCATATCTTACAACATAGTCCAGGTGGCCATAGGAGTCGAAAGTATCAAGGAGGTTTTGTACCCGCTTAAGGGATACTTCAAAAAATGCACGAAATCCTTCTTTTTCCCCGAAATGTTTCCAGTATTCCCTTTCATATGGATCCATCCGGTCTACGAAATGGCTGGAACCAAGGACAAAATCAAATTCCTTTCCCAAGGTTCTGGCAAAATCGTGGAGATACTCACCTACATGGTTTTGTAATCCTAATTCAATCCCTATATTTAAACGGATCCGTCCAGCGTATTCGTCCCGTATTTTGCGTAAACTTTCTATATAAGAAGGAATGTCTAACGTAAAATCGTCAGGACAGAATTCGCTGCCGTAATCATGATGATCGGTAATACAGATCTCTTTCATTCCAAGGGAGATGGCTTTTTCTAACTGATCCCGTACCGGGGTTTCGGAGTCTGCGGAAAATTCTGTGTGGAGATGGCAGTCATAAATGGCATCCATAGTGATATGCCTCCTTTTTATCATATTGCGTTTGTATCCATAAAAGCACATATCTGCCCCACGGGGAGTGCGGCAGCTGTATTCGTCTCTCACATTATACTCATAAACTGCCACAATAACAAGTCTATGCCCCACCCTTCTATTGAGAAAATAAAAATGCGCTGAAAATTAATGGAATTTATGAGAGAAAATAGTCAGAATGGCAGAAACAAAAAAAAGGCTTGCTATTTTGGATAAAATTGAGTACAATGTAGGCAGTTGATTAATATTTAACAAATAATATTTTTTTAACAAACTAGGAGGAATTGAATCATGGCAGTAAAAGTTGCAATTAATGGTTTCGGACGTATTGGACGTCTGGCTTTCCGTCAGATGTTCGGAGCAGAGGGTTACGAGGTAGTAGCAATCAACGACTTAACCGATCCTAAGATGTTAGCACATCTGTTAAAGTATGATACAGCACAGGGTGGATACGCTGGACGCATTGGCGAAGGCAAGCACACTGTAGAGGCTGGAGAAGATTCCATCACAGTTGACGGCAAGAAGATCACTATCTACAAAGAGCCAAAGGCTGCTGACCTTCCATGGGGCGAACTTGGCGTAGATGTAGTATTAGAGTGCACTGGCTTCTATACTTCCAAGGAAAAAGCACAGGCTCATATCGATGCAGGCGCTAAGAAGGTTGTTATTTCCGCACCAGCTGGAAAAGATTTAAAGACCATCGTTTACTCTGTAAATGAGAAGACTCTGACAGCAGAAGATACCATCATCTCCGCTGCATCTTGCACCACCAACTGCTTAGCACCTATGGCTAAGGCATTAAATGACTACGCTCCAATCCAGAGCGGTATCATGAGCACCATCCACGCTTACACCGGCGACCAGATGATCCTTGACGGACCACACAGAAAGGGCGACTTAAGAAGAGCACGCGCAGGCGCAGCTAACATCGTTCCTAACTCTACTGGTGCAGCTAAGGCAATCGGCCTGGTTATCCCAGAATTGAACGGCAAGCTGATCGGTTCCGCACAGCGTGTACCTGTACCAACCGGTTCTACCACAATCTTAACAGCTGTTGTTAAGAAGGCAGACGTAACTGCAGAAGAGATCAACGCTGCTATGAAGGCTGCTGCATCTGAGTCCTTCGGATACAATGAAGATCCGATCGTATCTTCTGACGTTATCGGTATGAGATATGGTTCTCTGTTTGATGCAACCCAGACTATGGTTTCCCATATCGCTGATGATCTGTATGAAGTACAGGTTGTTTCATGGTATGACAACGAGAATTCTTACACCAGCCAGATGGTAAGAACTATCAAGTACTTCGCTGAGTTAGCATAATCCAGATCATAAATCCAGATTTTAAAGACTCATAAGGGGTCCGGTCTTTAGGACCGGGCCCTTTTTTCGCGAAATAAATTTATCTATTTGCGAGTTTACTGAAAGGAGATATCCACCATGTTAAACAAGAAATCAATCGATGATATCAATGTAAAGGGAAGAAGAGTTTTAGTCCGCTGCGACTTCAACGTACCGTTAAAGAACGGCGAGATCACAGATGAGACCCGTATCGTAGCAGCTCTGCCAACCATCCAGAAGCTGATTAACGACGGCGCAAAGGTTATCCTGTGCTCCCACTTAGGAAAAGTTAAAAATGGCCCGAACGAAGGCGAGTCTTTAGCTCCAGTAGCAAAGAGACTGTCTGAGAAATTAGGCAAGGAAGTTGTTTTCGTATCTGATTACAATGTAACCGGCGAAGCAGCTACCAAGGCTGTAGAAGCTATGAAGGAAGGCGATGTAGTTCTTCTGCAGAATACACGTTTCCGCGGCGCTGAAGAGACCAAGAACGGCGAAGAGTTCAGCAAGGAACTGGCTGATCTGGCTGATGATTATGTATGCGACGCATTCGGTTCCTCCCACAGAGCACATGCTTCTGTAGCAGGCGTTACCAAGTTCATCTCTGCAAAGGGCGGCTCCAACGTAGTTGGTTACTTAATGCAGAAAGAGATCGATTTCTTAGGAAATGCAGTTGAAAATCCAGTAAGACCTTTCGTTGCTATCTTAGGCGGTGCTAAGGTTGCTGATAAGTTAAATGTTATCTCTAACCTCCTTGAAAAGTGCGATACACTGATCATCGGCGGTGGTATGGCATTCACCTTCTTAAAGGCTGAAGGCAAAGAGATCGGTAAGTCCTTAGTAGACGATACCAAGTTAGATTACTGCAAGGAAATGATGGCAAAGGCTGAGAAGCTTGGCAAGAAGCTTTTACTTCCAGTAGATGCTGTAGTAGCAGCTTCCTTCCCAGATCCGATCGATGCTGAGATCCCTGTAGAGAACGTTTCTGTAGACGCTATCCCAGATGACAAGATGGGTCTGGATATCGGTGCAGAAAGCGCAAAGCTGTATGCTGAAGCTGTTAAGAGCGCTAAGACCGTTGTTTGGAACGGACCGATGGGCGTATTCGAGAACCCTGTTCTTGCAAAGGGAACCATCGCAGTAGCTCAGGCTTTAGCTGATACTGACGCAACTACCATTATCGGTGGTGGTGACTCTGCAGCAGCAGTAAATCAGTTAGGATTTGCTGATAAGATGAGCCACATCTCTACCGGCGGTGGCGCTTCTCTGGAATTCCTGGAAGGAAAGGAACTGCCAGGCGTAGCTGCAGCAGATGACAAATAAAGATAACTGATATTGCAGGCGGCTGTTTTTGAAATAACTGGGGATAAAAACAGACCGCCTGTGAGTCGTGTATGTGTATAAAGGAGACGGAAGTTATGGCAAGAAAGAAGATCATCGCAGGCAACTGGAAGATGAACATGACACCTTCTGAGGCAGTTGCTCTTGTAAACGAATTAAAACCATTAGTAGTAAATGATGAAGTAGATGTAGTATTCTGTGTACCGGCTATTGATATCATTCCGGCAATGGAAGCAGCAAAGGGAACCAACATCCAGATCGGTGCTGAGAACATGTATTTTGAGGAAAAGGGCGCTTATACAGGCGAGATCTCCCCAAACATGTTAAATGACGCAGGCGTTAAGTATGTGATCATCGGCCACTCTGAGAGAAGAGAGTACTTTGCTGAAACAAATGAGACCGTAAACAAGAAAGTATTAAAGGCATTTGAGCATGGAATTACTCCTATCATCTGCTGCGGTGAATCTTTAACTCAGAGAGAGCAGGGCATTACCATTGACTGGATCCGTCAGCAGATCAAGATCGCTTTCTTAAACGTAACAGCAGATCAGGCAAAGACAGCTGTTATCGCTTACGAGCCGATCTGGGCTATCGGAACCGGTAAGGTAGCAACCACAGAGCAGGCTGAAGAAGTATGCGCAGCGATCCGCGCATGCATCGGCGAGATCTATGATGAGGCAACTGCACAGGCTATCCGTATCCAGTACGGCGGTTCTGTATCAGCAGCAAGCGCACCAGAACTGTTTGCACAGCCGGATATCGATGGCGGCCTGGTAGGCGGCGCTTCCTTAAAGCCAGACTTTGGTAAGATCGTAAACTATAACAGATAATTACTCAGGACGGCGGGAAATTTGACCCAAAAAGGAGCGTCAAGCTTGCTTGTAAGCGCCTTTTTGGGGCAGATTTCACATTGGAGTGACCTCCGATGCTTCTTGTGCGGCAAAGCCGTGCAAGAAGATGCGCCGTCCGGGTGGTTGCGAATTTAGCCCTGGGGTCGTGAAAACGGGTCTCAGGGCATTTGTATCCATTTTATAAAGCCTTAGTAAAAAAGGCAGATTTAAGAGGAGAAAACAGATATGAGCAAGAAACCAGTAGTATTAATGATCCTGGACGGCTATGGACTGAATGATAACTGTGAGCACAACGCAGTATGCGAAGGAAAAACTCCTGTTATGGATCAGTTAATGAGCCAGTGTCCATTTGTAAAAGGCCAGGCAAGCGGCCTTGCAGTAGGACTTCCGGAAGGACAGATGGGTAACTCCGAGGTGGGACACTTAAATATGGGCGCAGGCCGTGTTGTATACCAGGAGCTGACAAGAATTACCAAGTCGATCAACGACGGTGATTTCTTTAATGTACCAGAATTTTTAACAGCAGTAGAAAACTGCAAGAAAAACAATTCCGCTCTGCACCTGTTCGGTCTGGTATCTACCGGCGGTGTACACAGCCACTTAAACCATATTTACGGCCTGTTAGAGCTGGCAAAGAGAAATGGCCTGGAAAAAGTATATGTACACTGCTTCTTAGACGGTCGTGACACACCACCGGAATCCGGCAAGGAATTTGTTACTGAGCTGGAAGCAAAGATGGCAGAGCTTGGCACAGGCAAGGTAGCATCTGTTATGGGACGTTACTATGCAATGGACCGTGATAAGAGATGGGACCGTGTAGAGTTAGCTTACAAGGCTCTTACAAAGGGCGAAGGAAATACAGCAGTAAGTGCAACAGAAGGCATCCAGGCTTCCTATGATGCAGGAAAGTCCGATGAGTTCGTTGTACCATTTGTAGTTACTGAAAACGGAAAAGCACTGGCAACGATCAATGACGGTGACTCCGTTATCTTCTTTAACTTCCGTCCGGACCGTGCAAGAGAGATCACCCATGCATTCTGCGATGACAATTTTGACGGTTTTGCAAGAGAGAAGAAGTTAGACCTGGTATATGTATGCTTCACCGATTATGATGAAACCATTACCAACAAACTGGTTGCATTTAAGAAAGAGTCCATTACCAATACCTTTGGCGAGTTCCTGGCAGCAAACGGCAAGAAGCAGGTAAGAATTGCTGAGACGGAAAAATATGCTCACGTTACCTTCTTCTTTAACGGCGGCGTAGAAGAGCCAAACGAAGGGGAAGACCGCATCCTGGTTCCTTCTCCAAAGGAAGTTGCTACCTACGACTTAAAGCCGGAGATGAGCGCTTACGGCGTATGCGATAAGTTAACTGAGGCGATCAAGTCCGGCAAATATGATGTGATCATCATCAACTTCGCTAACCCGGATATGGTTGGACATACAGGCGTAGAAGCAGCAGCAATCAAGGCAATCGAAGTAGTAGATGAGTGTGTAGGCCGTGCTGTAGAAGCATTAAAGGAAGTAAACGGCGTTATGTTTATCTGTGCTGACCACGGAAATGCAGAGCAGTTAGTAGACTATGAGACGGGAGAGCCATACACCGCTCATACTACCAACCCGGTTCCATTTATCCTGGTAAATGCAGACGCTGACATGAAGCTTCGTGAAGGCGGCGCACTGTGCGATATCGCACCGACCCTGATCGAATTAATGGGTATGGAGCAGCCAAAAGAGATGACTGGTAAGTCACTGATCGTTAGAAAGTAATAAGTAAAAATAAGCAGACGCGCCTTTAGGGCGCGTTTGTTGTATATATAATGTATGGGTCCATGAAACGGCCTACTAAATGTGACGGGAATTATAAATGCATTGCATCAAAAATCCGGAGGCAGCCCATGTGGGCCGCCCCCGGATTTTTTAGGAGTAACTGCTATAAATAAGAGGTGATTGCGTGCTTTCTTATTAGAAGCCCTTAATGAGTTCGCCGTTCTTTGGCTCGAAACGTCCAGTGAAGAAGCGGAGAACTTCTGGCTCGTAAACCCATTTCAGACCGCTGATGTCATGTCTTCTCTGGTACAGGCCGATGATAGCGTCAGCAACATAATCCATATGAGCGTATGTATAAACACGACGCGGGATTGTAAGACGAACGGTTTCCAGTTTCGGAACGTGGTTTTCACGGGTGTGTGGATCACGTCCTGCAGAGATGATGCCGCGCTCCATTGTACGAACGCCGGAGAACTCGTAGATTGCTGCGGAGAGTGCCTGAGCAGGGAAGTCCTCTTCCTGATCTAAGTGATCTAAGAATGCTCTTGCATCTACGAAGATCGCGTGTCCGCCGTAAGGTTTAACCATTGGAACACCTGCTGCGTCTAACTTTTCGCCCAGGTAACGGATCTGGTTTACACGGTGGCTGATGTAATCGAAGTTCATGGACTCGCGAAGACCAATAGCCATTGCTTCCATATCTCTTCCTGCCATACCGCCGTAAGAAGGCATTCCTTCAAACTGTACAACCATTCCAGTTGCGCGAACATACAGGTCATGATCGTTCATACACAGGAAACCACCGATGTTGGTTAAGCAGTCTTTCTTACCAGACATTGTACAGCCATCGCCGTAGGAGAACATTTCATGAACGATCTCTTTGATGGTCTTGTTCTCGTAGCCAGGTTCACGGGTCTTGATAAAGTATGCGTTCTCAACGCAACGGGTAGCATCGTACATAACCTTGATGCCGTATTTGTGAGCCAGTTCGGAAACAGCTTTGATATTAGCCATGGAAACAGGCTGTCCACCTGCCAGGTTTACGGTAACAGCGAGGCGGATATAAGGAATGTGCTCTGCGCCAACTTCGTCGATCAGTGCCTGGAATTTATTTAAGTCGATGTTGCCCTTGAAATCAAGGATTGCACTTGGATCGTGAGCTTCGTCGATGATAACATCACGGAAAGTAGCACCATTGCGCTCCTGATGGAAACGGGTGGTAGTAAAGTACATGTTGCCTGGAACATAATCGCCTGGCTTGATGGTCAGAGAGGAGAGAATGTTCTCTGCGCCACGTCCCTGATGAGTAGGAACTACATATTTAAAGCCAAACAGTTCACGAACAGTTTCTTCCAGGTGATAGAAGTTGCGGGATCCACCGTAAGCTTCGTCGCCTAACATAAGGCCAGCCCACTGATGATCACTCATTGCATTGGTTCCGGAGTCAGTTAAAAGGTCGATAAAGCATTCTTCAGACTTTAATAAGAATGTATTGTAACCAGCAGTCTTGATCGCTTCTTTACGCTCTTCTTTGTCTAAGCGTGCCATGTTCTCTACCATTTTGATCTTGAAAGGCTCCGGCGCAAATTTCATCATATCCATGTTCTTCTCCATTAAAAAATCCTCCTATTATATAGTTTTTATATAGTTTTTTGCAGCGCAACATTACGCTTTTTGCTTAATTAATAATATGTTTTTATGCTTTTTTCTTCTTATAATTAGTTTCGTAATCCTTTAAGGCATTGATGGCCTGGCCGGAGAGTGGGACGATCGCGATCATATTAAATACTGTCATAAGGCCTACGCCAAGGTCGCCAAGTTCCCAGACAAATTCATAGGCTGCCACGCCGCCGATAAAGAGCATGATCAGTAAAAAGATCTTGTATCCTGTCTGAGCTTTCCAGGTATCGCCGAATACGTAAGATACGTTGCAGCGGGCATAATAGAGAATGCCAAGGAAAGTGGAAAAGCTGAACAGGAAGAGTACAACTGCGATAAATACAACGCCTGCATATCCAAGGTGATGGTTCATAGCTGCCTGTAAAAGGTCCATTCCCATAAGACCTTCGATCTTTTCAGCCGGAGCTAAAAGCATTAGGAATGCGGAACAGCTGCAGATCACTAATGTATCGATAAAAACACCAAGTGCCTGGATAAGGCCCTGTTTTACCGGATGGCTGACTTCTGCTGCGGCTGCAGCACATGGAGCAGAACCACTACCTGCTTCATTTGAGAAAAGTCCGCGCTTTACGCCGTTCATTACGATTACACCAAGTCCGCCGCCGGCAAACTGTCTGATACCGAATGCCTGGGAGAAAATGTTTCCAATAACAGATGGAAGCAGGGTGATGTTCTTAATGATAACGAACAGAGTTACTAAGAAGTAGGCGCCTGCCATAACAGGAACTACCATATCTAAAACCTTAACAGTTGCGTTCTTGCGAAGAACGATGACTGCGGACATAGCTACCAGAATGGTAGCAGTTGCAACCTGCGGGATACCGAATGCGTTCTGGAAGGAAGTGGTAACGGAGTTTCCGATTACCTGGCTGATACCTGCCCAGCAAAGCAGTCCGGAGAGTGCGAATGCGGTTCCTAAAAGACCGTATTTACAACCGCGGGTGTAATAAGTCTGTTCATCATCTGCCACATATTCGGCTTCTTCTTTTACGTTCTTTACGAAAACATCTTCTCGTTTGATTTTTGTCACCAGTCGGATACGGTCCATTACATAGGCAGGACCGCCGCGATAACCGCCGTAGAGTGGGTCTTTTTCTTTGTAGATCTGTGCCAGGGTAGACTCTACGAAGCTGCTGGAAGAACCAATGAGTGCGGTCAGCCACATCCAGAAAACAGCTCCTGCGCCGCCAAATGAGATAGCAGCAACAACACCGGCTAAGTTACCCATACCTACGCGGGTAGCGGTAGCAACGATCAGTGCCTGAACACCGGATATAGAGTTTTCATCTTTTTTTGCTTCGTCTTTTTCCAGTGTGACCCGGATCATTTCCGGGAACAGGCGGAATGGAAGAAATTTAGTTTTAAATGTAAAGTATAAACCCGCTGGAATAAGGATCAATACCAGAAGAGAAAGACCAAACTGAACTTCTCCCCCTGAGAATTCCAGGATAATTAAATCTCCCCATAACAGATCATTGATAGCTCCCACAAGTTTGATGATCATGTGGAGTATTCGGTTGATGAGATACACCTCCTTTTGTAATGTGTGAATTGAGGTTCACGTTGCGTCAAACCGTCAGGGCCCTCTGACATGTCTTGCACGATCATACATCTGCAGCAACCGCTGGCGGCTGGTTCTACAGATGATGTTTGATGCGTGATGCGTGATGCATCACATATCTTGTAATTCATATAATACACTATTTTGCACAAAAGTTAATGGTTATTTTAAAAAAAATTATGCAAAATAAAAAAGAAGCCGACCCTGATGGCGCAGAAGGATGGGACAGGAAGAAAAAAACAGGAAATGTGTGACGGGCGGATACACCTGTAGTTGTGATACGGAAAAAGAATGCGAGGGGCAATTTTGAAAATATATTTTGACCGTTTGCTAAAATTGTAGTATCATGAAAAAAGTAAGTGGATCCATGCGTGATGCACTGATAACAGTACAACAGAATAAAGAAAATAAGAAAAACAATTAAGAAAAGAAGGAGGCGGGGGCTATGCCCGAAAAAATCATTAAACAGACACTCAGTGAACAGATCTACAACATTCTGAAGGAAGATATTCTGTCTGGTAGGATTTTAATGGGCGATAAGCTTACCAATCGGGAACTTCAGGAGCGGTTTCAGGTTTCATCCACACCCGTGCGTGACGCCATTAACCGACTGTCAAAAGATGGACTGACCCAGGAAGTATCAAAAAGCGGAGCACAGCTTATCACCTTTGATTATTCCTACGCCAACGAACTCAATGACTTCATCACATTTTTAGCCTGTAGGGCTGTGATGCTTTCTTCCACAGAGCCTGATACAGAAAAACTGGTAGAAAAGCTTCAGATGTATGAAGAAGAAATGGCAGGAGCCAAAACATCCATGGAATACTTTGAGGCGGATTTTCGCTATCATAAGGTATTCTTTGACCATTGCGGAAACCGTTTTATGAAGGAAACCTATAAGCAGTATAATTTTATCCGGACCCTTCTTATACGTTATGCCATCCGGACCGAAGATGAACGGGATCTGGGGATCAGACAGCACCGGGGGATCACTCAGGCTTTTCAGAAAAAGGGTTATGAGAAGGCAAGAAAGCTTATGGAAGAACATTATCTGTCCGGTATGCAGTTAGCAAGAGAGCATTACCGGGAAGGGGATACTTTCAGAGAAAATAAAAAATGATCAGAAATATTGGGAAACATTAAGGAGACAGTTATGAGAACAGCAATCGCTACAGACAGCAACAGCGGTATTACACAGGAGCAGGCAGCAAAATTAGGTATTTATGTGCTGCCTATGCCTTTTATGATCAATGGGGAAATGTTTTATGAAGGTGTGAACCTGACCCATGAGGAATTTTTTAAACGGATGGAAGAAGGGGCAGATATCACTACTTCCCAGCCTTCCCCAGGTGAGGTAACTGACTTCTGGGATAAGCTGTTAAAGGAATATGATGAAATTTTATATATTCCCATGTCCAGCGGTTTAAGCGGTTCCTGCCAGACAGCTATCATGCTGGCAGATGATTACGACGGAAAAGTACAGGTGGTAAACAACCAGCGTATTTCTGTTACCCAGGAGCAGTCAGCACTGGATGCAAGGGATTTAGCTGCAAAGGGATATGAGGCAGCCCAGATTAAAGAAATCTTAGAACGTACCAAGTACGAGAGCAGTATTTATATTACCCTTACTACTTTGAAATATCTGAAAAAAGGCGGACGTATCACTCCGGCTGCTGCAGCCCTGGGAACTCTCCTTCGCATTAAGCCGGTTTTAACCATTCAGGGAGAAAAACTGGATGCATTTTCAAAGGCACGTACAGCCAAGCAGGCCAAGACCATTATGCTCACTGCACTGGCAAAAGACTTAGAAGAGCGTTTTCATGACAAGAATGCGGAACATACCTATCTGGAGATCGCCCATACCTGCAATGAAGAAGGGGCAAAAGAGCTGGAAGAGGCTTTAAAAGAGCAGTATCCAGGTGCCCCGATCACCATAGCACCTCTTTCTTTAAGCATTGCCTGCCACATTGGACCAGGAAGTTTTGCAGTAGCCTGCTCCAGTAAGCTGAAGGAGCTGGAATAATTTGGAAAAAGAAAAATGGTATGAAAAGTTAAAGGCACAGGGACAGAGTATTACTGTCCCCATGACTCTTTTGATGATCGCAGTGGCTGTTATCCCTCTTTTATTACAGACATGGATCCTCATCGGCTCTTTTAAGCAGAACCAGATAGAAGCCAGGAGCATTGAGATACAGAACCAGTGTGTGATCTTAAGCAACCGAATGACCCGCTCCGGGTATATGACGGCGGATAAGGCCAATAATGTAAGCCTGGATGCCCAGATGCAGACCATAGCGGATCTGTATAATGGCCGTATCGTTATTGTCAACAGCAGTTATAAGATCATGACAGATACTTTTAATCTGTCTACAGGAAAATATTATATATCCGAAGAAGTTATCCGCTGTTTTAAAGGGGAAAGCGGCAGCAGCTTTAATAAAGAGGGTGGATATTTTTACCAGACTATCCCTGTTTATGATCCGGCAGATGAGAAAAAGATCCAGGGAGTGATCGCAGTGACTGCTTCCATGGAAAATGTTGTGTCGGTAACAGAACGGGTAAAAAGCAGTGCCCAGCTGTTCTTTCTGTGTATGGCACTGGTGGCAATCCTGTTTTCCATTATGTCAGCTCATTTCCTGGTGCGGCCTTTTAAGCGGCTCCTGCGTTCCTTTGACCGGGTGGCCCAGGGGGATCTGGATGCAGATATCAGCGAAGATGCTTACAGTGAGACCAGGCAGATGTCCCAGGCAGTGCAGAAGTCTCTTCGCAAGTTAAAAGCAGTGGACCAGTCACGTCAGGAATTTGTTTCCAATGTGTCCCATGAATTAAAAACCCCTATTACATCCATCCGTGTACTGGCAGACTCTCTTATGGGAATGGAAGATGCGCCGGTGGAACTGTACAGGGAGTTTATGGCGGATATTTCAGATGAGATCGACCGGGAAAACCAGATCATTGAGGATCTGCTTACACTGGTGCGTATGGATAAGTCCGCAGAAAGCCAGATGAATATTTCCCAGGTGCATATCAATCATGAACTGGAAATGATCTTAAAGAGACTGCGGCCTATTGCCAAGAGAAGCAATGTAGAACTGATCCTGGAGAGCATCCGTGAAGTAACCGCAGATGTGGATAAAGTGAAATTAAACCTGGCTGTGACCAATCTGGTGGAAAATGCCATCAAGTATAATATAGACTCCGGCTGGGTCCGTGTAACACTGGATGCAGACCATAAGTATTTTTATGTTAAAGTGGCAGACTCCGGCATTGGTATCCCGGAGGACAGTGTGGACCATATTTTTGAGCGCTTTTTCCGTGTGGACAAGGCACGTTCCAGGGAAGTTGGCGGTACAGGACTGGGACTTTCGATCACAAAAAATGTGATCCAGATGCATCATGGTGTGATCGATGTGGAAAGTACACCGGGAGAGGGAACTACCTTCAGTATGCGTATCCCGTTAAATTATGTGCCAAGACAGGAGGAACGGTCATGAAACATGGAAATAGAAAGTTTCTTCTGAGTATACTTTTAGGTGTGCTGGTGGCTGCAATGGCAGTTCTTTCCGGATGTAAAGCCAGGACAGAACCAAAATCGGATCCGGGAGCCGGAAAATACCTGATCTATTATCTGAATTCCTCGGTTACGAAACTGGTTGCCCAGGAATATGAAACAGAAACAAAAGATCAGGTGGCGCTGGCAGAGGAACTGGTCGATCAGCTGACCCATGTGCCAAGGGATCTGGACTGCCAGACTGTTTTAAATGATAAAGTGTCTTTTAAAGCCTGCAGGATCGATGAACAGGTACTGTATCTGTATTTTGACGGCAGTTATACGGCTATGAAACCGGAACAGGAGATCCTTTGCAGAGCGGCCCTTGCAAGGACTATGACCCAGATACCGGGAATTGATTATATCAGTATCTACTGTGGGGATCAGCCGCTGATGGACCGTCAGGGAAATCCGGTGGGATTTATCTCAGCAGGTGATTTTATTATCAATACAAGTAATGTAAATGCCTATGAAAAGACGGAACTGACCCTGTATTTTGCAAACAGCACCGGTGACAGGCTGGTGGCAGAAAAGCGGGAAGTGGCCCACAATATCAATACGTCCATGGAGCAGCTGATCGTGGAACAGCTGATCGCAGGACCATCCGACAGCAGCCATCAGGCAGTACTGCCATCTGACTGCAAGATACTTAGTGTGTCTGTAACGGATAATATATGCTATATCAATTTTGACTCTGCTTTTTTAAACAGCAACCAGGCGGTAAATGAATATATCCCTATTTACGCCATTGTAAATTCACTGGTAGATAAAACCTCTGTTTCTAAGGTACAGATCATGGTAAACGGTTCCCAGGATGTAATGTTTCGGGAAGTGGTATCTTTGAATACGGCCTTTGAGCGGAATACGGATTATATTGAGCAGGAATAAAGGCGGATCAAAAGCGGAAAGATAAAGCAGAAATTAAGAACAAAACAGGAGAAAACAGAATATGAAACGGCCCCTTGTGGTGATAACTGCAGGTTTTGTACTTGGAGAGGTGCTTGCCCTGTGTTTGCAGGAGGCTGTATACAGAATATTTTTCTGGTTTGCAGGAGCGCTGTTTTTGACAGTGCTTGCTGTCAGGCGGTTTTTAAGCAGGAGTGTCATGTACAGGACCTGTCTCTTATACACATCTCCGAGCCCACGAGACTCCTGAGCATCTCG
>OJQE01000136.1_pt1 | contig 22126 bp, 25 predicted proteins | sample 1598631 | NCBI WGS metagenome assembly OJQE01 (sample SAMN03922498, study PRJEB24848) | human gut metagenome | isolation source: stool sample | host: Homo sapiens | place: Germany | collected 2011-11 | reverse complement strand
CATAGACAATCAGTTAAATCTCCACACAAAGCAATAAAGGATATGGTTTAAAGCAGTCTTTCCGTTATGATCGACTGCTTTTTTCATACTCAAAATCAGAAGAAAGGACTGAATTACGATGGAAGAATGTAGCGTATTGATTGAAACGACCAAATCAGCAGAGGATAAAACTTCTCGATGGTTTGATTTATCCATTGATTATGAGTTGTTCCGTGACCTGCTCGGTGTGGAAGTTCTTCACAAAAAATTAGCACTCAACTATTGTTATTGTGACGTTGGTTTTGTCTAGTTTCATATAGTCCCGTAACGCCCTATTTACAAGGGATTCACGGATTTTGAAAATTTGTAGCTGTTCATCAAAAATTGTCATTTTTCAGAAATTTGGGGTCAAAATTGGCGTCAGATAGCACACCAGAGAGAAAAATTAAATAGTAAGGAGTCGTCGGCAGCGTCAGATGTGTATAAGAGACAGTTTATAGACTATGGAACGTACACTTTTGGCGTTCCTTTTCTATTTCCAGTCGTTCAGAAATGGACGGCTTTTTTCATACCCAAAATCGAAAGGAGAAAGAGAAAATATGAATAAGCTAGTAAAGCGATTGCTGACAGGAACGCTTGTTTTTGCAACCATTCTCACGGCATTACCAGTGACGGCGGTTCATGCTTCCAGCAATCAATACTGGACAGAATCAGCAGAACGTGTCGGCTACATTGAACACGTTATGAATGATGGTTCTATCAAATCTACATTCAATGAGGGACACATGAAAGTTGAGGGCGAAACTGCCTACTGCGTGGATATCAACACCAGTTTTAAGAATGGATATAAAACACGTTCTGACGCAAGCTCCCGCATGAGTAGCGATCAGATTGCGGACGTTGCTCTTTCCTTAGAGTACGTCAAGCAATATACCGCTACTCATACAGGACTGAATAACAACCAGAAGTATTTGCTGGAACAGTGTGTTGTCTGGCAGAGATTGAGTGAACAGCTCGGCTGGCAGTGCGACAACGTCAGAGCTTCCTATAATGAAATCTCACAGGCAGTACAGAATGAAGTTTACGCTGGTGCGAAAGCATTTGTGAAAGCAAATAAGGGACGCTATGAATGTGGCGGTTACATTTATACTGGCGAAGGACAGGACATCGGACAGTTCTGGGCGAAGTTAAATGTAGGAAATGCAAAGGTCAAAAAGACTTCTTCCAATCCAACGGTCACAGATGGCAATGCCAACTATTCCTTTGAGGGTGCGACATTTGGTGTCTATTCTGATAAGGGCTGTAACAGCCAGCTTGCCACACTTACTGCCGATGGAAACGGCGATACCAAAGAAGTTGAGGTAAAAGCCGGAACAGTTTACATCAAAGAGCTTTCTGCTCCAAAGGGTTACAAGCTGGATTCTACTGTCCATGCCTTAAATGTGGAAGTTGGAAAAACAGCGACTTTGACTGTTGCTGACACTCCAAAGGTCACAGAAACTTTGATTGATTTATTTAAAATCGACATGGAAACAGGAAAATCCACTCCACAGGGAACTGCTTCTTTAGAGGGTGCAGAGTTCACATGGAGCTATTATGACGGATACTACAATGCAGACAATCTTCCTGCCAAGGCTACTCGTACATGGACAACCAAAACCGTTGCCGAAAAAGACAGTGACGGAACTATCCATTATGTATCCAGACTTGCCGACAGCTACAAAGTATCCGGCGACAGCTTCTATACACAGGACGGTAAAAATGTACTGCCACTTGGTACACTCACTGTCACAGAAACAAAAGCACCAAACGGCTACTTATTAGATGGTGCATATATGCAGGCTGACGGAAGTTCCGAACAGATTAAGGGAACATACCTTACACAGATTTCCGAAGATGGAGAACTTGCCGTACTTTCTGGAAGCAACCAGTATTCTGTATCCGACAAGGTTATCCGTGGCGGTGTGAAAATCCAGAAACGTGACCTTGAAACAAAGGATACCAAAGCACAGGGAAGTGCGACATTACAGTACACAGAGTTCAATATCATTTCCTTAAATGACAGTCCTGTACTGGTTGAGGGAAAATTATATAACAAAAATGAAACTGTCAAAAAGATTCAGACAGGCATTGACGGAATCGCTTCTACTTCTGCTGATTTACTCCCTTACGGAAATTACAGATTAGAAGAAAGCAAAGCACCAGAGGGCTACTTGACAGACGGTGCAAAGGTAATCGACTTTTCTATCACAGAAAATGGAAAAATCGTGGACTTGACCGACAAATCCCACTCTGTCTACAACCAGATTAAGCGTGGCGATATTGAGGGTGTAAAAATCGGTGCAGGTACACATAAACGCCTTGCAGGTGTTCCATTCAGAATCACAAGTAAGACAACGGGAGAATCCCATATTGTAGTCACGGACAAAAACGGTCAGTTCTCCACTGCCTCAAGCTGGGCTTCCCACAAGGTCAATACCAATGCCGGAAAATCCAGTGAGGACGGTGTATGGTTTGGAACATCTGAACCAGACGACAGCAAAGGTGCATTACTTTATGATACCTATGTGATTGAGGAATTAAAGTGTGATTCTAACGCCGGATTTAAGCTGATTCCAGCTTTTGAGGTAGTCGTATCCAGAAATAAAGTGACCGTAGATTTAGGGACACTGACTGATGAATACGAAAAAGAAATCACAATCCATACCACAGCTACCGACAAGAAAACAGGCGAAAAAATGATTATTGCCGGAAAAGCCATCAAGATCGTGGACAAAGTCACACTTGATGGCTTGGAAACAGGCAGAAAATATAAACTTTCTGGCTGGCAGATGTTAAAGGAAGAAAACGCCGAACTTCTGATTGACGGGAAACGTGTAGACAGTGATTACATTTTCACTGCTGACAGCGAAAAAATGACGGTTGAGATTACTTACAGTTTTGACGGTTCAGCTCTTGGCGGTCAGAACCTTGTTACTTTTGAGGAATTGTACGATATGAGCAATCCGAAAGAGCCTGTCAAGGTTGCCGAACATAAAGACATCAACGATGATGGACAGACCGTTCTTATCACAGAACGTATCATCAAAATCCATACGACCGCTACGGACAAGAACGGCAAGAAAGAAATCGAAGCCGGAAAAGATGTAACGATTGTGGATAAAGTCACATTAGATGGTCTGGAAGTTGGAACAAAATACAAACTTTCTGGCTGGCAGATGTTAAAAGAGGAAAATGCTGAGCTTCTGATTGATGGAAAGAAAGTATCCAATGATTATGAGTTTACAGCCGACAATGAAAAAATGACGGTTGAGATTGCATTTACCTTTGATGGTTCTTCTCTTGGTGGAAAGAGCCTTGTCACATTTGAGGAATTATACGATATGACCAATCCAGACGAACCAAAGAAAGTGACGGAACATAAGGACATTACAGACGATGGACAGACTGTGACAATCAAGGAAGTGCCGGAAATCCCAGACACACCAAAGGATACCGACACGCCGGATACACCATCTACGGTTACTAAGACAAGTGACAGCCCAAAAACAGGCGACAATACCAATATCTATGCTTATCTTGCCATGCTCGGTCTTTCCTGCGTAGGGCTTGGCGGTATGCTTTACTTCAAACGCCGTAGAAAAAAATCGTAAGGCGGTAATGTAGCGGTTGGTAGAGCGTTCAAGGTCGCCACCCTTTTTGCAACTTCACGCTCCCGTGAAGCTCTGATTTATGGGAGTGTGAAGTCCACTAGGGGCGTGGGGAGTGTAGCTTCCCACAAAGTACAGCAGGAAAGAACTTACAAATAGAAAGAAAAGAGGTCAATTATTTATGGAATTAAGATTTGTCGTACCAAATATGGAAAAGACATTCGGGAACTTGGAGTTTGCCGGAGAAAACACTACGGAACAGCAGAGAATCAACGGGCGTATGGCTGTCATTACCAGAAGCTACAACTTGTATTCCGATGTGCAGAGAGCCGATGATGTAGTTGTGACACTTCCTGCCAAAGCTGGCGAAAAGCATTTCTCGCCGGAGCAGAAAGTAAAACTTATCAACCCACGAATTACTACCGATGGCTATAAAATCGGGGAACGTGGATTTGTCAATTACATCTTACTTGCAGACGATATGTTACCAGCAGAAAGTAAATAAGGGGGTATTCAGATTATGAGATTAGCAAATGGAATCGTCATTGATAAAGAAAAGACTTTTGGAGTGTTGAAGTTCTCCGCATTACGCCGTGAGGTTCATGTACAGAATGAAGATGGAACGGTCAGTGAAGAAATCAAGGAGCGTACTTACGATTTGAAGTGCAACACACAGGGACGCATGATACAGGTATCCGTTCCGGCGACTGTTCCGTTAAAGGACTATGACTACAACGCCGAAGTGGAACTTATCAATCCTGTTGCAGATACGGTAGCCAATGCGAATTACCGTGGTGCAGATGTGGACTGGTATGTAAAGGCAGATGACATTGTTTTGAAGAACAAAGGCACTCATGTCGGAAATCTACAGAACAATGCTCCACAGCAACCGTCGAAGAAATAAGAGGTGTTAGCGTATGACGTGGAAAAAGAAAGGTAACAGGATTCGTGCCAGTGACAAATCGCTGGTCTATCACTTCTGTATCGGTTGGCTGTTGCTCCTGTTCGTTGCGGTGTTCCTGCTACTGAATCTGCGACAGCTCCTTGTTATAGATTGGAAAGATTTTAACCTGCTCCATGCCGGAATTACTTGGACTGCCTACAATTCCATTACGGTTCTGATAGCGACTGGTGTTTGTGCATTGGTCGCTTTTCTCTACTACCGTTACGGATATGACCGTATTAAGCGGTTGCTACACAGACAAAAGCTGGCTCGTATGGTGCTGGAAAATAAGTGGTATGAAGCAGAAAACACAAAAGACAGCGGTTTTTTCACTGACCTGCAAAGCAGATCCAGAGAAAAAATCGTGTGGTTTCCCAAAATCTACTACCAGATGGACAATGGCTTGCTCCATATCCTGTGTGAAATCACAATGGGAAAATATCAAGAACAGCTCCTGTCCTTAGAGGATAAACTGGAATCGGGGCTGTACTGTGAACTGACTGACAAGACACTGCATGACGGCTATATCGAATATACCCTGCTCTATGATATGATTGCGAACCGTATTTCGATTGATGAAGTGATTGCTGAAAACGGCGGTCTGCGGTTAATGAAAAATCTGGTGTGGGAATATGATTCACTTCCCCATGCCCTTATCTGCGGTGGTACTGGCGGTGGAAAGACCTATTTTCTGCTGACCATCATTGAAGCACTGCTTAGAACCAATGCGGATTTATACATTCTTGACCCGAAGAACGCTGACCTTGCAGACTTGGGAACGGTCATGGGAAATGTCTATCACACGAAAGACGATATGATTGACTGCGTCAATGCCTTTTATGAGGGCATGGTCACACGCTCGGAAGAAATGAAACTGCACCCGAACTACCGCACGGGGGAAAACTATGCCTATTTGGGGCTTGCTCCACAATTTCTTATTTTTGATGAATATGTGGCTTTCTTGGAAATGCTCACGACAAAGGAAAGCACCGCCCTGTTAAGCCAGTTAAAGAAAATCGTCATGCTCGGCAGACAGGCTGGTTATTTTCTGATTGTAGCTTGCCAGCGTCCAGACGCAAAGTATTTCGGGGATGGTATCAGAGATAACTTCAATTTCCGTGTAGGGCTTGGTCGCATGAGTGAACTCGGTTACGGTATGCTCTTTGGAAGTGATGTAAAAAAACAGTTCTTCCAGAAGAGAATCAAAGGGCGTGGATACTGTGATGTGGGAACAAGCGTCATATCGGAATTTTACACTCCCCTTGTACCCAAAAGCTATGATTTCTTGGGTACGATTGGAAAACTTGCACACATAAGGCAGGACGGACAGGTGGCGTGCGGAGCGAAAGCCACAGGTACGGACTAGCCTTGCTGGTGTGGCGGTAGCCACGCCAGCATATATCAAGCCCCTCGGTATCTAACAGAGGGGCACAAATCACAAGGAAACATACACAAAAGTTACCGATTCTTGGCTGAAATCAAGCGTTTGGTAGCTTTTTTTATTGCTGTGACATCGGATAAAAAATGTCACAGTTTTTCGGAAAGGGGGTATCGCACTGAATGATACAGAGTGGATACAGGATTTTGCAGACAGGCGTTTGCAGTACGGTGTATCCCAGACGAAACTTGCGGTCATGGCTGGAATCAGTCGTGAACATTTAAGCCGTATCGAATCCGGCAAGGTGGCAGTCACAGAAGAAATGAAAGTAAAACTTTTGGAAGCTCTGGAAAAATTCAATCCAGAAGCACCACTTACCATGCTGTTTGATTATGTGAGGATACGGTTTCCGACACTGGATATTGGACATATCATCAAAGATATTTTACAGCTCAATATTCAGTACATGATACATGAGGACTTCGGGCATTACAGTTATACAGAACACTACTACATCGGAGATATTTTCGTATATACTTCTCCCGATGAAGAAAAAGGTGTCCTACTGGAACTGAAAGGAAAAGGCTGTCGCCAGTTTGAAAGTTATCTGCTGGCACAGGAACGGAGCTGGTATGACTTTCTTATGGACGCTCTGGTGGACGGTGGTGTGATGAAACGCCTTGACCTTGCCATCAATGACCATACGGGAATGTTAGATATTCCAGAACTGACCGAAAAATGCCGGAATGAGGAATGTGTATCGGTGTTCCGTTCCTTTAAGTCCTATGCTTCCGGCGAACTGGTTAAGCATGAGGAACAGGACAAGGCTGGTATGGGCTATACACTTTATATCGGCTCATTGAAAAGTGAGGTGTACTTCTGTGTTTATGAAAAAAGCTATGAGCAGTACATCAAACTTGGGATTCCCATTGAGGAAGCACCGATAAAAAACAGATTTGAAATACGGTTAAAAAATGAACGTGCTTATTATGCTGTCCGTGACCTGCTGACTTACTATGACGCTGAACGGACGGCATTTTCTATTATCAACCGTTATGTACGCTTTGTGGATAAGGAAGCAGACAAGAAACGAAGCGACTGGAAATTATCTGTCCGCTGGGCGTGGTTCATCGGGGAAAACAGAGAGCCGTTAAAGCTCACGACCAAACCAGAACCTTACACACTGGACAGAACCCTACGCTGGATTCAACGGCAGGTTGACCCGACACTCAAAATGCTGGAAACAATCACAGCGAAAACAGGTGTTGATTATCTGAAAGAAATCCGTAAATCCACGAAACTGACGGAAAAGCACTACAAGATAATCGAACAGCAGACCACATCTACCGAAGATGTGATTTTTGAAAAGGAGAATTGAAACATGCAACGATTATTATTTGATTTCCTGTTCTTCTCTTTAGGGGGAACAGTTGGCGTGATTGCCATGTGTATTTTACAGGCTGGCAGACAGTCTGACCGAAAAATGATGGAACTGAAAGGAGAAAAGAAAGTATGAATTTTGGACAGAACCTTTATAACTGGTTTTTAAGCAACGCACAGAGCCTTGTGCTGATGGCGATTGTTGTTATCGGTATCTACTTGGGATTCAAGCGTGAGTTTTCCAAACTTATCGGATTCTTGGTAGTTGCCTTAGTAGCCGTTGGTCTTGTATTCAATGCGTCCGGCGTAAAAGACGTATTGTTACAGTTATTTAATAAGATTATTGGAGCGTAAAGCCTATGGAAGAATGTAGCGTATTGATTGAAACGACTAAATTAGCAGAGGATAAAACCTCTCGCTGGTTTGATTTACCCATTGATTATGAGCTGTTCCGTGACCTGCTCGGCGTGGAAGCTGACAGCAATGATTATCAAATCACAGATATGAAGCTCCCCTTTGCTGGCGATATTGTAAGGACAACTTCTGTCAGACGATTAAACAAGCTATACTTTGCTTACACAGATTTATCGCCAGAAGTTCAGCAGGCATACAAAGACTTGATTCCTTATTTTGGCGGTGTTGAGGATTTGTTGCAGGAATCCGAAGAATTTTTGTTTTATCCAGAGTGTCACAACATCATGGACGTTGCCCGTTACCGCTTGGAGCATAACATTGAATTTTCTGCTCTTTCCGAAAAAGGAAAGAAATACTTTAATCTGGAAGCCTACGCCCATGAACTGGAAGAAAAAGGACGTTATGCTCTCTGCAACAACGGTATGTTCAAGCTGTAATGTGCGGTGATTCTTATGGCAGATTTTATGAATACAATGAGTGAAAGGAAGTAACCGTTTATGATTGATGATATGCAAGTCTATATAGCCAATCTTGGCAAGTACAATGAGGGAGAACTGGTCGGGGACTGGTTCTCTTTTCCGTTGGACGAAGAAGTGATTGCAGAACGTATCGGCTTAAATGCAGAGTACGAAGAATACGCAATCCATGATACGGACAACTTCCCGATGGAGATTAGCGAATACATTTCCATCGAAGAACTGAACCGTATCTATGAGCAGTTGGAAGAATTACCGGATTACCTGCTGGACGACTTGGACAGTTTTATATCCTGCTATGGAAGTCTGGAAGAACTGGTGGAACATAAGGACGACATCATTCTGTATTCCGGCTGTGAAACGATGACCGATTTAGCCTACTATCTGATTGATGAAGAACAGATACTCGGAGAAATCCCGTCCTCTTTACAGAACTATATCGACTATGAAGCCTACGGGCGTGACCTCGATATAGAGGGGACATTTATTGCAACAAACGCTGGTATCTGTGAGGTACTGCGTTAAGGGCTGGCAGATCAGCACCTCCACTGGTGCTACTGTCAGCTTTTCTCTTGGGGGCAGTCTGGAAAATCCGGCTGTCCCTGTTGTTAGGAAAATGAAGAAAGGAGCATTTACAAGTGAAGAAAATCCGAAGTTATACAAGTATCTGGAACGTGGAAAAGGTACTGTATGCCATCAATGATGTAAACCTGCCATTCCCTGTGACCTTTACCCAGATTACATGGTTTGTGCTGACGGAATTTATCATCATTCTGTTTGCAGATGTACCGCCACTTTCCATGATTGAGGGTGCGTTTTTGAAATATTTCGGGATTCCCGTTGCCCTCACATGGTTTATGTCACAGAAAACCTTTGACGGGAAAAAGCCATACAGTTACATCAAGACGATGGTTCTGTATGCCCTGCGTCCCAAAGTGACTTATGCCGGAAAAGCCGTGAACCTGCATAAGCAGAAATTTGAGGAAACTATCACGGCAGTAAGGAGTGTGACCTATGTTCCCGATTAAATATATCGACAACAACCTTGTCTGGAATAAGGACAATGAGGTGTTCGCCTACTATGAGCTGATACCGTACAATTATTCATTCTTATCCCCAGAACAGAAATACCTTGTGCATGACAGCTTCCGTCAGCTTATCGCACAGTCCCGTGAGGGAAAGATTCATGCGTTGCAGATTGCAACCGAAAGCTCAATCCGAAGCATACAGGAACAGTCCAAAAAGCTGGTCACTGGAAAGCTCCGTGAGGTAGCAATCCAAAAGATAGACGACCAGACCGAAGCCCTTGTATCCATGATAGGCGACAATCAAGTGGATTACCGTTTCTTTCTGGGATTCAAGCTCATGGTCACAGAGGACGAAGTCAATCTGAAGAACATCAAAAAATCGGTATTTCTGACATTCCGTGAGTTTTTGAATGAGGTAAGACACACGCTGATGAATGACTTTGTTTCCATGAACAATGATGAAATCAACCGTTATGTGAAGATGGAAAAACTGCTGGAAAACAAAATCTCCCGTAGGTTCAAAATCCGCCGACTGGAAGCCAAAGACTTTGCGTATCTGATGGAACACCTCTACGGCAGGGACGGGATAGCCTATGAAGATTATGTGTATCCTCTGCCAAAAAGAAAATTAAAAAGGGAAACACTGATTAAGTATTATGACCTTATCCGTCCTACCCGTTGCGTGGTGGAAGAAAGCCAGCGATATTTGCGTCTGGAACATGAGGACAGCGAAAGTTATGTGTCCTACTTTACGGTCAATGCCATTGTCGGGGAGCTGGACTTCCCATCATCGGAAATCTTTTATTTCCAGCAACAGCAGTTCACATTCCCTGTGGATACTTCCATGAATGTTGAGATTGTGGGAAATAAGAAAGCCTTAACCACTGTCCGTAACAAGAAAAAGGAATTAAAGGACTTGGATAATCACGCCTATCAAGCTGGAAATGAAACAAGTTCAAATGTAGTGGAAGCCTTAGACAGTGTCGATGAACTGGAAACAGATTTAGACCAGAGCAAGGAAAGTATGTATAAGTTAAGTTACGTCATACGGGTGTCTGCACCCGATCTTGACGAACTGAAACGCCGTTGTGATGAAGTCAAGGACTTTTACGATGATTTGAATGTGAAACTGGTTCGCCCTGCCGGAGATATGATGGGACTGCATGGAGAGTTTCTTCCTGCCAGCAAGCGTTATATCAATGATTATATCCAGTATGTGAAATCTGATTTTTTAGCCGGACTTGGTTTCGGTGCTACCCAGATGTTGGGAGAAAATACAGGAATCTATATCGGGTATTCCGTGGATACAGGAAGAAATGTCTACCTGCAACCGTCCCTTGCCAGTCAAGGGATAAAAGGTACGGTCACAAATGCGTTGGCTTCTGCCTTTGTGGGTTCGCTTGGTGGTGGAAAATCATTCTGTAATAATCTGCTGGTGTATTATTCCGTCCTGTTTGGTGGACAGGCGGTTATCCTAGACCCGAAAAGTGAGCGTGGAAACTGGAAAGAAACACTACCGGAGATTGCAGAGGAAATCAACATTGTAAACATTACCAGTGATTCCAGCAACCAAGGGCTGTTAGACCCGTATGTGATTATGAAAGATGTCAAGGACGCTGAAAGTCTTGCCATTGATATTCTGACATTCCTTACAGGAATTTCTTCAAGGGACGGCGAAAAGTTCCCTGTCCTTAGAAAAGCTGTCCGCACGGTATCCCAGAATCAGAACCACGGGCTGTTGCAGGTCATTGAGGAACTGCGAAAAGAGGATACCGCCGTATCCCGTAACATTGCAGACCATATCGAAAGTTTTACGGACTATGATTTTGCACAGCTTTTGTTCTCAGACGGTTCGGTGGAAAATGCAATCAGTCTGGATAACCAGCTCAACATCATACAGGTTGCAGATTTGGTTCTGCCGGATAAGGATACTACCTTTGAGGAATACACGACCATTGAACTGTTGTCGGTATCCATCTTAATTGTTATCAGTACCTTTGCACTTGACTTCATTCACAGTGACCGAAGCATTTTTAAGATTGTAGACCTTGATGAAGCATGGGCGTTCTTAAATGTGGCACAGGGCGAAACACTCTCAAATAAGCTGGTGCGTGCTGGTAGAGCCATGAACGCCGGAGTCTATTTCGTGACACAATCCTCTGGGGACGTATCGAAAGAAAGCCTAAAAAATAACATCGGTTTAAAGTTTGCGTTCCGCTCCACAGATACCAATGAAATCAAACAGACCTTAGAGTTTTTCGGACTGGACAGTGAGGACGAAAACAACCAGAAACGGTTGAGGGATTTGGAGAACGGACAATGCTTAATGCAGGATTTATATGGACGTGTCGGTGTGGTACAGATACACCCTGTCTTTGTAGAACTGCTCCATGCCTTTGATACCAGACCGCCGATAAAAAGTGAGGTGGATTTGGAATGATGAAATCTGTCACAAAAGAAAAGGTATTCCATGTACTGAAACTGGTACTGCTTGCCGTGACCGTTACGCTGGTACTGCTGTCCCTGCTTGGGACGGTAGCTCATGCGTCTGGACTGGTCGATGATACGGTCAATGCAGACAACCTGTATTCAAAGTATCCGCTTTCCAATTATCAGCTTGATTTCTATGTGGACAATAGCTGGTCTTGGCTTCCGTGGAACTGGCTGGACGGCATTGGAAAATCGGTGCAGTACGGGCTTTACTGTATCACAAATTTTGTCTGGACAATCAGCCTGTATCTTAGCAATGCCACAGGATATGTGGTGCAACAGGCGTATAAGCTGGACTTTATCAATGACATGGCAGACAGTATCGGGAAAAGTATCCAGACACTTGCCGGAGTGACCGAACATGGATTTTCCAGCAGTGGATTCTATGTGGGATTCCTGCTCATTATCATTCTGATTGTAGGTGTTTACACCGCCTATACAGGGCTTCTCAAACGGGAAACAAGCAAGGCACTTCACGCTGTTATCAACTTTGTGGTGGTGTTCATTGTGTCTGCGTCCTTTATTGCTTATGCTCCCAACTACATACAGAAAATCAATGATTTCAGTTCGGACATCAGCACCGCTTCTCTGGACTTGGGGACAAAAATCATGCTCCCCGATTCACAAAGCAAAGGCAAGGACAGTGTAGACCTTATCCGTGACAGCCTGTTTGCGATACAGGTAGAAAAACCGTGGCTGTTATTGCAGTTTGGGAACAGCGATACCGAAGAAATCGGTGCTGACCGTGTGGAAGCTCTGGTATCTTCCAGCCCGTCAGACGAAGATGGGGAAACAAGGGAAAATGTTGTGAAAACAGAGATTGAGGATAACGACAATGACAACCTTACCATTCCACAGGTCGTCAACCGTCTTGGCATGGTGTTCTTCCTGCTCATTTTTAATCTCGGTATCACAATCTTTATCTTCCTGCTTACCGGCATGATGTTATTTTCCCAGATACTTTTTATCATATATGCCATGTTTCTGCCTATCAGCTTCTTACTGTCCATGATACCAACCTATGAAAATATGGCAAAACAGGCAGTTGTCCGTGTGTTCAATGCCATTATGACAAGAGCCGGAATCACTCTGATTGTGACCGTAGCATTTTCGATTTCCAGTATGTTCTACAACATTTCCACGGACTATCCGTTCTTCATGGTGGCGTTTTTGCAGATAATCTGCTTTGCCGGAATCTATATGAAGCTCGGAGAACTAATGAGTATGTTCAGCCTTAATGCGAATGATAGCCAGCAGATAGGTCGCCGGATATTCCGTAGACCGATGGTGTTCATGCGACACAGGGCAAGACGTATGGAACACAGGATTGCAAGGGCTGTCGGTGCTGGAAGTGTTGCAGGTGCGGTGGCTGGTGCAAGTGTTGCCAGAGCCGGAAAGCCAGCAACGAACCAACCACCAAAGAAACGGGAAAATACCTCTGCCAACATGGGAAGCCGTGTCGGTTCTGCGGTAGGTGCTGTGATGGATACGAAAAATAAAGTCCGTGACAGTGCTTCCTCTCTGAAAGAAAATGTGAAAGACTTGCCGACACAGGCTGGTTATGCTGTCCACTCTGCAAAACAGAAAGCAAAGGATAATGTATCAGACTTTAAGCGTGGCGTTGTGGAAGAACGGGAAAACCGACAGGAACAGCGTACACAGAAACGCAATCTGCACAGGGAAAATATCTCACAGAAAAAACAGGAATTGCAGAAAGCACAGGAAGCAAAACAGACAGTTCATGCGAATGGATCAGCGACAGCCGGAGCTACCAGAAGCCATGAACGCCCTGTTGCCACACCTGTTCCAAAACCTGCACAGACCGATACGGTCAAAACGCCGGATATGAAACGTCCTGCTACTTCTCCTGTGATAAAAAATGCAGAAGTCAAGGCTGGAAAAGAAACTGTCCGAACCAATATCAGACAGGAACAGCAGGTCAAAGCTGTTGCCAGAGCGAATCAGCCAAACGTAGCGGAATCCAGCAGTAATCATAAGAAATCTACGGTACAGAAAACACAGGTCAATGGAAAATCTGCCCGTAAAACTGTTACGAAACATTCAGAGAAAGGACGGAAGAAATGAGATTAAAACGTATCCTTATCATAGGTGCGATATTTCCTGTCCTTTTCTCCATCGTCCTCTTTTTCGGGATACTGATTTCCGGCGAAGATGACGACAGTTCCAACAGTTATTCGCCTGTCTATTCTGGCATGAACCTGTCAGCCGATGTCCTCAAACATCAGACAATGGTAGAAAAATACGCCAGAGAAAACGGTATCTCGGAGTATGTGAACGTCCTGCTTGCCATCATACAGGTGGAAAGTGGCGGTACGGCTACCGATGTCATGCAGTCCAGCGAAAGTCTTGGACTACCGCCAAACTCATTAAGTACAGAAGAATCCATTAAGCAGGGGTGTAAATATTTTGCGTCCCTGCTTTCTTCCTGTAAAGCCAAAGGTATGAATGACATTAACGTGGTCATTCAATCTTATAACTATGGTGGTGGCTATGCAGACTATGTTGCGAAGAACGGGAAAAAGCACAGCTTCAACCTTGCAGAGAATTTCGCAAAGAATAAATCCGGCGGTACAAAAGTGACCTATACGAACCCGATAGCGGTCAGTAAAAATGGTGGCTGGCGTTATAACTACGGAAATATGTTCTATGTAGAGCTGGTCAACCAATATCTGACCGTGAAGCAGTTCAGCAACGAAACGGTACAGGCGGTTATGAATGAAGCGTTGAAGTATCAAGGCTGGAAATATGTCTACGGTGGCAGTAACCCGAACACCTCTTTTGACTGTTCTGGTCTTACCCAGTGGTGCTACGGAAAAGCCGGAATCAGCCTGCCACGAACTGCACAGGCACAGTATGACGCAACCCAGCATATCCCATTGTCACAGGCACAGGCTGGCGATTTGGTCTTTTTCCATTCCACTTATAATACCAGTGACTATGTTACCCATGTGGGAATCTATGTGGGAAACAATCAGATGTATCATGCCGGAAATCCAATCGGCTATACCGATTTGACCTCTGCCTACTGGCAACAGCACATCATTTGTGCCGGAAGAATCAAACAATAGAAAGGACTTGAAATATGTTTAAGAAAAAAGAAAAAACAGAGAAAGCACCTAAGAATAAGAAAGTGCGTACCATGAAAGTCGGGACACATAAGAAATCTGTCCTGCTGTTGTGGGCGGTGCTTCTGGCAAGCACCAGCTTTGGTGTGTATAAGAACTTTACCGCCATTGACACCCACACGGTACATGAAAAAGAAATCATTCAGCTAAGATTGAACGATACCAACGGTATTGAGAATTTCGTCAAGAACTTTGCGAAAGCCTACTACTCATGGGATACCAGCAAGGAAGCCATTGAAGCAAGGACAACAGAAATCAGTAAATACCTTACCAAAGAATTACAGGACTTGAACGCCGATACCATCAGAACGGACATACCAACCAGTGCGACCGTTACAAATGTGCTGGTCTGGAATGTAGAGCAGTCTGGAACGAACGATTTTACCGTTGCCTACGAAGTAGATCAGCAGGTAAAAGAGGGAGAACAGACACAGGCAGTCACAGAAAACTACACCGTGACCGTTCATGTGGATAAGGACGGTGCAATGGTCATTACCCAGAATCCAACCCTTGCTCCGGCAGTGCAGAAATCAAAGTATGAACCGAAAGCACAGGAAGCCGATGTCAGTGTCAGTTCCGATACAGTCAAGGACGCTACCGCTTTCTTGGAAACATTCTTTAAGCTCTATCCAACAGCTACGGAAAAGGAACTTGCCTACTATGTCAAAGACGGTGTGCTTGCTCCTGTATCCGGCGACTATGTATTTTCAGAACTGGTAAACCCTGTCTTTACCGAAGACGGTGATAACCTCAAGGTCAGCGTGTCTGTGAAATATCTGGATAATAAGTCGAAAATGACGCAAATCTCACAGTATGAACTTGTGTTACATAAGGACGATAACTGGAAGATTATTAAATAAGACAAAAGGCTTGCTTTCGTATAAACTACGCATAGCAAGCCCTTTATATTTTGGGGAGGGATATTACAAATTAAGATGCTCTCTCATTGACATAATCCATGTTTCGATTGCTTGTACAAGAATAGCCTGTTGTTCTAAAACGGCTAATCCAGTTTTGGGGATTTCAGGAATATTCTTTTTAAAATTCCTATTTTCCTCTATATATGATTTAAGCATTTTAATATTATTTTCGATATTATCAAGACATAGTTTTTGATTATCTTTGGATAAACTGTCAAGGTTGACAATTACGGCATTAAAATCTAAAAAAATATGAATTGGTTTGCAGGATATATCTAGCATAAGTTTTTCAAATTGAGAATTTCCGGAATCAGTCAATGTGTAAGTCAATGTGTAAACTGCTTTTTCTGGCATTTTTCCATCTTTAACCTGTGTGCTAGTGATATAGCCTTTTCCCTCTAACTGAATCACTTTTCTGTAGATTGAGGGAGTACTAATTTTTACCCATTTAGAGATGTTTCGATATTCCACCATTTTTTGAATATCGTATGCACTCATGGATTCTTTTTTGAGAATCCCTAATACTATTAAATCAATCGTTGCCATAAATTATTCCTCCATTTATATTGACAGTTACTATAAATTATAGTAGTATAATTCCTACAGCTAAATATGCTGTAATTTATACTATTATATTTTATAATTCATGTCAAGAGAAAGGAGATTTTTGAATGAACAATCGTAACAACAAAATGGAGTTATTAGGAAATGCTCCGATACCAAAAGCCCTTATGGCTATGGGAATCCCTACCATGTTGGGTATGATGGTAAATGCTATCTACAATCTGGTGGATGCCTATTTTGTAGGTAGTTTGGGTACAAGTCAGATGGGAGCAATCTCAGTAGTTTATCCACTTGGTCAAGTAGTAGTGGGATTAGGCTTACTGTTTGGAAATGGTTCAGCATCTTATCTGTCTAGATTATTAGGAAAGGGTGACAAAGAAAAAGCAAATCAAGTAGCAAGTACGGCATTGTATAGTAGCATTACTGTAGGTGCAATTATGATTATTTTATCCATAATTTTTCTTCGTCCTATTCTTAAATTTTTAGGAGCAACAGACAGTATCATGCCTTACGCTATTACCTATGCCAGCATTTATATTATTTCTTGTATTTTCAATGTGTTTAATGTAACGATGAATAATATTGTAACCAGTGAGGGAGCGGCAAAAACAACTATGTGTGCCTTAATGACTGGTGCAATATTGAATATTGGTTTAGACCCTGTATTCATTTATATATTAAATATGGGTGTTGCAGGAGCGGCAATCGCAACTGCTATTTCACAGATTGTTTCTACATTAGTTTATTTAACATTTATTCTTAGAAAAAAAAGTACCTATCATTTTAGAATTAGGAATTTTTCATTTACAAAAGATATTATGTCAGAGATATTTAAAATCGGAATACCAACACTTGTTTTTCAGATATTAACAAGCCTTTCTATTTCTTTTGTAAATACAAAATCTATGGTCTATGGAGATTCTGTAATTGCTGGTATGGGGGCTGTGACAAGAATTGTTTCTATGGGAAGTTTGATGGTATTTGGATTTATTAAAGGTTTTCAGCCGATTGCCGGATATAGTTATGGTGCAAAGAAATTTTACCGTTTACAAGAAGCAATTAAAACATCAATTTTATGGTCTACCATATTTTGTGTTATTTATGGATTGATATTGGCAATATTTTCAAAAGGAATCATATCACAATTCACAAAAATGGATTTAGATATGATTCGTGTAGGAACTCAATCTTTACGGATAAATGGTTTTTCATTTATGTTGTTTGGCTTCTATACTGTATATTCTTCATTATTACTCGCTCTTGGGAAAGGGTTAGCTGGTTTCTTTTTAGGAGCTTGTCGGCAAGGAATTTGTTTCATACCTGTAATTCTGATTCTTCCAGTATTTTGGGGAATCAACGGCATTATGTACGCCCAGCCAATCGCTGATGTACTTTCTGCTGTGATTACTATTTTTATGGCGGTGCATTTACACAAAGAACTTGCTTTATCAAAACAGAAATTTTTATCTGGACAACAAAATACATAAAGGTTAGGAACGCTTTTATATAACAGAGATTAAAAATATGGTAGGATTAAAAAAACGACATATTAAAAAAATGTTGAAAACTGGTGCTAAAGCAGATGGAGCATCGCTTGCTGATATTCGGACTGATATAGAAGCTACTATTGATGAAGCAATGACCAGCACCGACCCAGAGGTACAAGCGAATTTCAGAAAGTTGTTTAGAAATAAGCGTCCCACACGCGAATTTCAGAAAGTTGTTTAGAAATAAGCGTCCCACACCAGAGGAATATATTTATACGATTACAAAAAAGACAAAGATTAAATTTTAAAAATCTATTGTCGCAAAGGTGGTGCTTCTATGAGTAATCAATCATGGGTGTTATGTCCTAGTTGTAACAACAAGACACGAATCAAAATACGGGACGATACAGAATTGATAAATTTTCCGTTATTCTGTCCGAAGTGCAAACAGGAAACTCTAATCAATATAAAACATGGAAATATAATTATCAGAGAGCCAGACGCTAAGACGCAGAGCCGATAATTTGTAAGTTATTGTAACTTATATATTATCGGCTCTTATTTGTTGCCTGCGGAGCAGATCAGCAAATAAGCGTTGAAGAATCTGTATAGAAAAACAGAGAAAATAAGAAGCAAATCACTTCTTATTCTCTCTGCTGTTCAAGATACCGTCAATCGTACCTTGAATGATTTTTAATTCGTTATCACTCAATAAATCAAGTGACGAATCTATCTGACGGCGGGCTGTATTTTTTTCAACATTCTTCGCTGGATAGAAATACTCGTCAACAGATATATTGAACATGGTAACTAAATCATGGAATAACTGAAAGCTAGGGTGTTTCCCGATATTTTCAATATCTGCGATATGACGTTCTCCGTAAAAGACTTTATCGCCTAAATCATTTCTGGAAAGCCCTGCTTTCTCTCTGGCTTCTCTGATTGCCAGTCCTAAAGGACGAAAATCAAAGCTGTGCGTATCTTTCTTTTTTCTCATTTTTAATCACCTAGCATGAGTTTATACTTCATGTTATGTGATTAGAATGTGTTAAAAACTCATATTATATGCACTATAAATTCGATAAAAATATTACCTCGTTCGGTAAATAAAAAAAACCGTTCTGTGGGTAATCTCTTTTATAATGTCCAAAAATATAGGGACGGTTTTGGTATAACCAGAGCTGTCCTTTTTCTATTTTCACAGGCTTGCTCTGGTCAAGGAGCAATTTGTGATTCTAAGTAAAACAGGCAGTCTATACCGACAACCGAATTTATTCCGTCTTTTTCTTAGTACATCATCAGTCCTTGAACATGAATTAAAAACTCATATATCAGATGTTTTAAAAACAGTCTATTTGTTATTGGTGCAAATAGGCTGTTTTCATATTTACAAAAAATTTTTTCAATCCTGCAACAAATCACACCTTGCCGTACAGATATGGTGCGGAAAGAGGGATACATACTTTTCACTTCATAGCGAAAGGGGGTGTGATTTTGAAACCATCAGACTTCCAAAAGACAATACAGTGTCAGTTTGACTGTAAGCTCAAAAAGGTTGTGAAAGGCATTGTCCGTAACTACCGCAAGGAATTAGCAAGACGACAGGCAAAGGAAGTATCCTTTTGTGAGCTTCCAGAGATTGTTGTTGAGAAATTGATTGTATGGGACGATTACGAAAGTGAATATACAACGTTCGATGTGTGCGGTACAGAAATCCGTGTACTTGATGAAGAACTTGCAGAAGCACTGAAACAGTTGCCGGAGCAGAGCCGAAACATTGTATTGATGTTTTTCTTCTTGGATATGAGTGATTCGGAGATAGGCGAAAAGCTGAATATCAACCGAAGCACATCATACAGACACAGAAGAAATTCACTTGAAGAAATCAGAAAGCAGTTAAAGGAGAAGAAAACAAATGAAGAATAAGCAACACACACTTCCATCATTTTTTCTCATATCATCAGCCGTGGACGGTAACGAAAACGCCATAGAAAAGCTGTTGTTATTCTATGAAGCCTACATATCAAAATGCTGTTTACGCCCGTTTTACGATGAGTACGGTAACGTATACATTGTGGTTGATATGGAATTAAAGGGACGTATCAGAGAAGCCCTTTTGAAAATGATATGTGAATTTGAAATAGACGAACATTAAGTAATATTTGAGCGGAGCATGATTTAACAAACTCCCCTCTTTCCTGTTCCGCTTTTTCTTATCATTCTGTATCAGTCCATTTGCAAAAATGAATTGATACAGGCTGACAAGAGCCTAACAGTTCTTTGACAACTGAATAAAGCAGTCAGATACGTTTGTGCTTGCAGTGAGCCATCAGAGGTTGTACGCCGTGACTTTTCCAATCGGGAGATAGCGATTCATGCAATGATCTGGGAGCGACCGTTGGAAAAGTCGTTCTGCCATGACCTGCAACACAGGATAATGATACACCCGTATGACACGGTTCAGCCCACAGGAATGGGAATGGTTGAGATACCAGCGGAGCTTGCCGAAGCCGTCTGACTGCTTGTAAAAAGCATATGATAAAGGAGAGTGATACTTTTACTGGTGTGCAGAAAATGACGATAATACAGGTCGGTAAAAGGAGGGCTGACAGATGAACAAAACAAAAGAAAGACCAACCTCACAGCCGATAACGGTAAATATAGATAAATTGTCTGCAATGTTATCTTGTGGTCATGCTACTGCAAGAAAGATTGGAGAACAGGCAGGAGCAAAAATTGTGATTGGACGTAGGGTTCTTTATTCGGTAGAAAAAGTCAAAAATTACCTCTCATATCTGGAAGAATAACACCCTTTTTCATTTATGTTTCTTGTGATATATGGTATAATATTTATAGACATAACCACGTCATGAGAACAAAAAAGGGGGCTATTACAGAAAGGAATGTTTCTCATGGCAAATAGCAGAAAAGACCATAAAGGAAGAAAATTAAGAGAGGGCGAAAGCTGGCGTAAAGATGGTAGATATAGTTACCGTTATACAGATATAAGAAGTGGAAAACGTCTGACAGTATATGCAAAGGATTTACCGGAATTAAGGGAAAAGGAAAAGCAGATTGCAAAAGACTTGGAAGATAACATTTTAACTGATGGAGCAATCAAAAAACTTACTCTTAATAAATTGTTTGAAAGATATATGTCCACTAGGGAACTGAAAGAATCTACTAGAGCAAATTATCTGAAAACATGGGAGAATCGTGTCAAAGACGAAATTGGAAACATCAAGGTTGTTCAGATTTTACCATCACACATCAAATCGTTTTACTCAAAACTTTCTAAAGCAGGATACGCATATTCTACAATAAAATTTATTAACAATATGATTTATCCGGCACTGGAAATGGCTGTTGATGATGATATTATCCGCAAGAATCCGGCAAAGTTTTCTATCAGTGATTATGGTAGACAGGCAGAAGAACGTATTGCCTTAACAGTTTTACAACAGGAAAAAATGCTGGAATTTGTGAAAAATAATCAAGTATACAACACCTACTATCCAATGCTCAGAATCATGTTAGGAACTGGTGTAAGGTGCGGAGAACTGATTGGATTGACTTGGGAAGATGTAGATGTCAGAACAAAAGCGGTAAGTATTGACCATCAGTTGATTTATAAAGATTTAGGAGATGGCTATAAATTCCATATTTCCACGCCAAAGACGGATTCTGGAATCCGAACTATCCCTATGACATCAGATGTACAAAGAGCATTTGAAGAACAAAAGAAATTAAACTTTATGCTTCAAAAAGGAAAAGATGTTGAGATAGACGGTTATAAAGGATTCATTTTCATGGCAAAGTCCGGCAGACCGCTCATGCCTAGTGCAATAAACAATATCTTATATAATATTGTAGACGCATATAACAAAAAAGAAGTTCAAATTGCAAAGACTGAACATAGAAATGCTGAATTGTTACCAACGGTATCCGCTCACATTATGCGACATACGGCTTGTACCAGAATGGCAGAAAAGAGGATAGACGTAAAAGTTCTTCAATATATTATGGGACACGCCCACATAGATGTAACAATGGACGTATATAACCATGTAAGTGAGATGTCCAGAATTGAGAGTGAAATCACAAGGCTGGAAAGCGTAGCAATTAGTTGACACCAAAAATAAAAAAATTGGTGTCAAAATGGTGTCAAATCAAGAAAAAGTGATGATTATAAGGAAAAAAAGTGTTGCAAACCCCGTAAAATCAAGGTTTGCAAAAAAAATCTCAAATAATTAGCACTCACCTCTTGACAT
>OJQE01000128.1_pt1 | contig 22782 bp, 19 predicted proteins | sample 1598631 | NCBI WGS metagenome assembly OJQE01 (sample SAMN03922498, study PRJEB24848) | human gut metagenome | isolation source: stool sample | host: Homo sapiens | place: Germany | collected 2011-11 | reverse complement strand
AGATGCTCAGGAGTCTCGTGGGCTCGGAGATGTGTATAAGAGACAGGATAATGTAGTTTCCGTTATTGGCATGACAATTTACGTCGATATCATCGTAACGGATATCAAATGTTTTAGAAATATCAATTTTTTCAAGCGGTCTGATTTTTTTGTAATTCAAATCACTTTCACGTTTTTCAAATGCAGGCATATATTCATTGTTCAATGCGTTTTGCGGAGGAACAATACTTTTTGAATTAATATCAACTAATGACCAGGTGCTTGCAATTTGAGCCAGCATTTTATCACTTTCATATAGCCAAAAGTCACGGAATGCAAATAATTTGTTGCATCCTCTTGGTTCGGTTTTAATTGTTAAATCATAAACCGATACCGGATAGTCAGTAAATTCCATTCTGTACTTAATAATAAACCACATAAGATTACGGTTGCGGATATATGAGTACCCGAATCCCAGCTGCTCAGCGTTTTCACTTGCCATATCCTGCAAAAAATTAAGTAATGCAGAAGGTTTTAATGCAAGTTTATAATCCATTTCAGAATACTTAATTTTTAAGTTATCTTCAAAAATCATATAATTATTCTATCATAAATTTATTTATCAATAAGAGAAAAATCTTTTGGAAGTGAGTCTTCTATAAGTTTGATAAATTCATGGGGTTTCATATCCAAAGCTTCAGCAAGTTTAAAAATAGTTGTGAGCTGCGGATCTTTCATACCTCTTTCAATTGTGCTTAATATTGAAACCGAAATATCATTTTCGCCTGATAATAAAAATTGACTTTTGTCACCGCGTAATTGTTTTGTAACATTAGCGAGAGCATTAAGTATTTTTTGTTTATTTTCATTAGTTTGCATTTATACATTTTACATGTATAGTATAAATATCGCTTTCGTGAACGAGATAGGAATTAAGGTTAATTTAATGTGCAACAAAAAAAAGACTATACTGTTGGATCTTGATGGTGTAATAAATGAATACACAAAAGGTTTTCAAAAAGATTATATTCCTCCTGTGAAAAAAGGTGCAGTTGATTTTTTGGAAATATTATCAAAAAAATATGATTTAAAATTGTTTACATCACGCAATAAAAGCTTAGTTGAAAAATGGGTATTTAATAACGGATTAGATAAATATTTTTCCGGTATCACAAATATCAAAGAAGTCTGCTGGCTCTTTGTTGATGACCGATGTATAACATTTAACGGAAATTACGATGATCTTTTGAATGAAATCATTAATTTTAAGGTCTGGCACGAAAATAAAGTACACTAACCCTATTATTCCAATCTGAATCATAGGCAGGAAAATAATTCCTGCCTTTTTTTTGTAGTATTAACAGCTTACAATTTTTATTGATTCGCAATTTTCTTGTATCTGACGCATAAGAGAACCTATTCCGTTATAACTTTTGCAAGATTTATAAACATATTTTTCATAATCATTTAATTGCGAATGGGTAAAAATTATATCAGAGTCCATACGTGCAATCATATCAGTAATTTTTTTGCATGCAAAATCAAATAAATTATCGCTTACTCCGCTTAAAACTTTATTTATATAACCTATTTCACGTTTATAAAGATTTGCCAATATACCATGATTACGGATTTGTTTTTTTTCTAAAAATGCATGGACTTCGTCGCTTCTGTCAAACGGATTGGAAATATTTACAATGTTACTTGATGAGGAAGGATTGGTTAGCCTGTAATTATAAAACGGCGTGTCTGTATAACAAATTTTTTCTGCAAGGCAGAGTGTCTGCACCTGAAACGGGTTATCCACCCAGCCTGCACCTTTTACCTCTTTAAAAGTAATTTTATTTTTCCTTAAAAATTCGGTTTTATAAATGCAAGACCAAATGCTCGGATGAAAATACAAAAATTGCGGATATTCTTCCAACTTGAAAACTTTATCAGGCATTGTATATTGTTCACTCCAGTTAATTTTTGATGAGCCTATACCGTCTGAAAATTCGTAAAATGCAGATTTAACCATATCCGCATCACAGCTTTGAGCAAGGGAGTAAAGATTTTCATACATTTCTGCATCGATAAAATCATCAGGTTCTAAAATTGCGACATATTTCCCGCGTGCCAGTTTTAAACCTGTATTGCAGGCTGCACCATAACCCTTATTCGATTTGTTTACAACGATTATTCTTTCATCAGATTTTTGAAATTCATCAAGAATAGTTTTTGATGAATCGGTTGAACCGTCATTAACACAAATTATTTCAATTTCCTTTAATGTTTGATTAATTACGCTGGTTATTGCTTGTTTTAAATAGTTTTCTACATTGTAAACAGGTACTATTACAGATACTTTGATGTCCATTATTCCTCCTCTGCTTCTTTATAAACGGATTTTACCTTTTCTTCTTTATTATTAAATAATTCTTCAAAGAGATTTAAAGCTCTTAATACAGCTTTGTCCATGTCATAATATTTGTAATCCCCCAATCTGCCAAGAAAAAACAAATTTTGGTGCTGTTTTGAATACTCGAGATATTTGTTATAGAGTTTTTGGTTTTCAACATTAATTATTGGATAATAACGTTCATTTTTTCCGAAAACATAATTTTGTGAGTACTCTTTTGCTATAACAGTCTTTGAAGTTTTTTTGCTATTGTAATGCTTATATTCATGAATTCTTGTAAAATCATAATTATTCGGGTAATTAACAACACTGTTGTTTTGGTAAAATTCGGTATTATATTCTTCGAATTTGAAATTAACGCTTCTGTAAGGTAGCATTCCGAATTTGTAATCAAAGAATTCATCTATTGAGCCTGTAAAGAAAATACGTTTGAAATTATTAAGATTAACTTGTTTAAAATCAGTATTTAACCTAATTTCAATATTTTTGTTATTAAGAATATTATTTATCAGGTCGGTATATCCTTTTATAGGAATTCCCTGATAAACATCTTGGAAATATCTTGTATCTTTGCCTATAAGAACAGGTACTCTGGCTGTTACGGCTCCGTCAATTTCATCGGGTGTTTTGCCCCATTGTTTAACTGTATAGTGCAAAAATACTTTTTCATAAATATAATCTGCAAGAAAATTTAAGTCTTTATCGTTATATTTTGCAAGTTCGAGTATAGGAACTTTTGAATTATATTGGAAAGATTCAAGAAGTTTTAATTCAAGTTTATGGGCAACGCTGTCAGGAAAAACTTTATACAATGTGTCAATATTAAACGGAATTGTTGTTTCAATCCCGTCGATTACAGCCAAAACCCTATGCATATAAGTATTAAAGCTTGAAAACCTGTTAACATAGTCCCAAACCTTTTGATTGTTTGTATGAAATATGTGAGAACCGTATTTGTGTATAGAAATTCCGTTTTTATCCGTGTAATCGAATGAATTTCCTCCGATATGGTTTTTTTTATCAATAATAAGGACTTTTTCATCAAGGATATTTGCAATTCTTTCGGCTGTAACCGCTCCTGAAAATCCTGCTCCCACAACAAGATTAATGCCGTCTTTTCTTTCACAATAGTTTTTTATCATAATAAACTAATAATTTATTGTACAAACGAGTAAAACAATAAGACGGGTGTTTATTCAAGATGATAAATCATACCATGCGCATTATTTGATAAAACCTTGATTATAAGCTCTTACCACGCATACAGTAGTATTCTCTTCTTTAAATTTTTTGCGTAAATTTTTAGTAATACCGATACACTGATTATAGGTCATATTTAAATCTTTTGCAATTTTTAATTGTGTATACCCTTGTGCGAGTTGGTTGAGAATTTTAATTTCTAAAGGCATTAATGGCGGGTTTAACATATACTCTCCTATTATGAATTATACTAAATATAATTTTTAACTTATGTAGTAACCTAATTCTTGCATTACTTTTATCATAACTTTCTGTTGTTCTTCATTTAAGTTTCCAAAAATTTCTGTAACAACATTAGAAATTTCTTTGTTTTTTAAATTTTTGTCATCACCAAAATTGAAGAGATAGACGAGTGGAATATCAAGTGCTTCTGCAATTTTGAAAAGTATATTTGATGATGGAAAACTGTATCCTGTTTCTGTGCCTGAAATTGTTTGAGGAGAACAGCCGCATTTTTCCGCAAGTTGTTCTTGCGTTAATTTCGCCAAATTTCTATACATTTTGACTTTTTCACCAAATTTTTTTTTAATTTCTTTTTTTCTTAAATCCACGACCATAATATGAGATTATATGAATTTGTGATTAGTAACAATAGAACACATTCGTAGCTACTACGAACAGTTCGTATAAATAATTTATAATGCTGAATGAAAACAAACAATAAAGTCATATCGTAGTCTATAAGTTCAACTTATAGTTAAAAGAAAAATATCTTAATTTTAGCATTATTCACCCTTATTATAAAAGTCGCAGTTGACTGTCTTGCTCGCTCGCGTTTAACCCTTATCAGCCCTCTCGAAAAACGATACTGCCGATAAAACATCTATATAAAGATTAAATGCTCAAAAAAATGAGATTAATTAAATAATTTTGAACATTTTTCTTGTATATCTAACGCAATATCTTTTGCAAATTTTTCCTTGAGCCCTATATTTTTTGCAACGGCTAATATATCTTCTAAAGTCGGATTTTTACCCTCGCCATTAATTGTTGTCGCGTGTTCTCCATTAAATGAAAAGCTATAAGTCAAATCGTATGCAGGAGATAAATGCCATTCTTTTTTTGTGTCATCAAAAAGGAAAGAAAAATTCTTTGAATGGTCATCTCGATTGTGAGCAAACACGTTAAAGCACATTAGTCTAAATAATTGTTCAATGTCCTGATAATTTCTTGTTAATTCAAGTGTTAATTTCATCAATGTATTATAATCAAGATTAGGAAGTCTGTGACTTGTTTCTAACAGTCCGCTGACTGATACCATATGAACTTTTTTACCATTTTTACGGTCAAACCTTTTTATTCCAAAATATCCTGAACAAATTTTAGATGTAAAAAGCCTTGTTTCAGTCATATTTATTCCGCAATCTTTTGCACATAATGAATATTGATATTCTTTTTCACCAATATTTTTAGGATCAGAGGATGATGGGAATTTAATAATCCAATCCTCATTATTAATAGATGTCAAAATCTTTGGTCTTGCTCCACCAGATGAACCGCCTAAATTAAAAATCTCATCTAAATTTTCTGAATTTTGTGATTCTAATATTTTCGAACACTCTTGAGCAAGAATATCATAATCAGAAATGTTATTTTCTGATTCAAATCTATGTTCCGGTTTATAAGTCAAAGCGCCCATACCACTTTCTTGCACAACAGCAAGTCGATTTAGGTTATCAATTTCATTGGGGTTAATTTTATTTTTCAAAAATAATCTGTCAACGAGTAATCGCCCCCAACCATCAGGCAAACTATCATTAAAAACTCCAAATAAACCACCAAATGGCTCATATTTTGGAATAAAAACTTTCTTGATGAGTGGTAAACTAAAAGGGGCAATGCTAAACCCATTATTTAACCATTCTGAATCATATTCAAAAGCAACAATTCTATCTGGAGTTTTAGCCAGAGTGCCAACTAAAATATCATTATAAAAAACTTTTAAATATTTATAGTTATCCATTTATAACCTCATCAATTGAGTTGTAATTTTTTTGTGTGAACAAATTTTCCAAATCTTGCTCTAAATTAAGAGCTATTAGAATTTTTATAAAAGAATTCAAAGAAATTTCATACTTGGACTCAAACCTTTTAATAGAACCAAGGCTAACACCAGATTTTGCAGATAGTAGAACTTGAGAAATTTTAAGCTTTTTTCGATGCTGCTTAATTTTCTCAACCAATTCATGCGCTATATCATTAGGAGTTTTAGGATTAAATAAAAAATCATTCATAGATAATATATTATACTAAATTTAGTAAAAAGTCAATATTTAGATAATATATTATCCAGCATTTAATAAATCGAAAAATACAACAAAATGAAGTTGTGTTGTATTTTGGGGGTAAATATATGTGGGTAGGAGTGAATGAATTTTTTGCAGGTGGAAGTATATTTTGAACATTGCCGAAATTTTTGAACACTTTTTGAACGCTGTTTAAATAATGAGGATGCAAGAAAATCCAAAAATTGACAAATTTTTGAGATTTTTCAAATCCGACCTTAGGTGTGTGAGCATCAGGTCGTGTGCGGGATAGCACACAACCTGATGCGAAACCGTTCCCGGCAGTTTGCGAGAAAAATGTAATTTTTCCGCAAACTCAAGTGTTTAAATTTTGTGTCATTAGACTTTACTTTTTATAGGGAAGAAGCAATCATTGTCGGAGATTAGACGAGTTTTAAAATGAATATAGTACAACCTATAAAAAAGCTAGAAGATATTCAAAAGATTAAAAAATATTTGGCAAAAAAGCCAAGAGATGCACTGCTTTTTAGTTTTGGGATAAATACAGGACTTAGAATATCAGATATATTATCGCTTGATATTGGGGATGTAAAAGGCAGAGATTATATTGAAATTAGAGAGAAAAAGACGAATAAGTATAAGAAATTTCCGCTTAATAGGTTTTTAAAGGAGGAGATTGATTTATTTGTAGAAGGTTTGCCGAGTGAACAACCGCTTTTTTATACACAAAAACATTGCAGGCTTGATAGAGCACAGGCGTATAGAATTTTGAATAAGGCAGCACAAGCTGTTGGGGTAAAGGAAAGAATTGGAACGCATACGCTAAGGAAGACTTTTGGATATCATCATTATAAAAAATATAATGATATAGTACTCCTACAAAAAATCTTTAACCACTCTTCGCCATCAGTAACACTTCGCTACATCGGCATCGAACAAGACACAATCGACGAAAGCTATATGAATTTTTATCTGTAGAAATTTCGTTGTGCTAATAGACTTAAAAGTAATTATTCATAACTTCCAATTTTTCTGCCGTATTTGTCGTATTCGGTAATTCTACCAGATGAGTCTTTTTTGAATGAGCCTAATTTTTGTCCGTACTTATCATATTTTGTAGTTACGCCATTAGAATTTGTTTTGTAACTACCAGTTTTCTGACCATACTTGTCATAGAAATTATATCCAGAAGAGGTCTTTTTATAGCTTCCAGTCTTTTGTCCATATTTGTCATACTTGTTATAGCCAGAGGAAGTTTCTTTATAAGAACCTGTTTTAGAACCGTATCTGTCATAAGAATTGTAGCCTGAAGTTGTTTGCCTGTAAGAACCTGTCTTTTGACCATACCTATCATAGGAAGTAACTGCAAAAGCAACATTTGCAAAGAATAACATTAACAATAAAACTAAGAACTTTTTCATAGACACCTCTTTTTAAATATAACGAAAATTTGGTGGAATATGTTTAAAAATATTTTAACATAATATCATGTCCAAAATGGGGACAGTAAAAATGTGTTTGAAAATTTTACAAATATAACTTTGAAGCATATTTGTGGTAGTATAAAAACATGAGAAGTATTGTAATGACTAAAGAAACAAACAACCCAAAATACAGTATGGCTTTTACTACTTGTAGTCTGTTAAACAGTGAATCAATTCAAGTTGCAGAATTATATTTAGAACATAAAAATTGGTCTCAAGTTTCTAGGATTGCTACTGATAGCAATCTTCTTCAATATAGAACCGTTAGTGCTCTTAAAAGAACGCTAAGTGAAATTGTTTCTAGGTTAAAATTATTGTCAGATGAAGCAATAAATCTGCTTGTAAATGGTTATAAAGAAGAAAAACTACAAATATTATGGCTTGCAGTTTGTTTGAGATACCCATTTATTTATGAGTTTTCAGTTGAGGTCGTTCGTGAAAAATATAGGAGTATGCAATACAAAATAGAACAATTTGATTTTGATGCATTCTTTAATTCAAAAATGAATTATCACGAAAGTCTTGAAAACATAACCGGAACTACAAGAAAAAAATTAAAACAAGTTTTATTCAAAATGATGAAAGAAGCAGAAATTATCGACAGAGATGATAATGTTCAGGCATCTTTATTATCAGAAAAGATAATTAGTGTTGTTGGCAATATGAATCATGAATACCTGATGGTATTTCCGAATTAAAACAAAGTAGGCAATATGAATAAGAATTCACCAAGAGAAAACTTTAAACATTTGTTGAACATTTTATCAAGTGATCGATTTCTAAAAATGGAAATCAGGAGAAATGATGTCCCCTTTTTTATAGCTGATTATAAAATAGAGAAACAGGATGAAATGCTTGATGTAATCGAAAAATTAAAAAATAATCTTTCAGATAAAAAAATAAAAGTTTTAGACATTAATTTATATGATTTATCAAATGATATTTTAAAGAAAAATGGTGATTGGGATTGGTATATGGAAAATGAAACATCAAATGATAAAGATGTTTTAAAAGAAGAATTCCAAGCAATACTAGATGTTCAAAATATTATAGCTCCTGCAATAGCAGAAAAACTCACAACTGACTATGACATTTTATTTATAACGGGTGTTGGTGAAGTTTTTCCTTATATCCGTTCACATAATGTTTTAAATAACTTGCAAAAATTTGCAAAAGATAAACCTTTGGTTTTTTTCTTTCCTGGAGAATACACAATGTATGAGGATACTAGTTCAAATTTAAAGTTATTCTCTATTCTGCCAGATGATAAGTATTATAGGGCAACAAATATTTATGAAATCGATGAGGTATAATAATGGGATTAAGTTTGGTAGATTTCTTTAAAAAAAAGATTAATCGAGAAATTAACGGAGTAATTAAAGCTGACGAATTTGATGCTTTAGAAAATGAAATTGATGAATATGTTTTGACCGATGAAGTCGCAAATAGGATGGAAAACTTCCTCGAAGAATATAACAACTACCACAAAATGAACGGTGTATGGATTTCTGGTTTTTTTGGCTCAGGTAAATCACACCTTTTAAAAATGCTTGCAATATTGCTTGAAAATAAAGAAATTAACGGAAAAAAAGCAATTGATATGTTTCTTTCAAAATGTGAAGGAAATGACTTTTTGCAGGCTGATATAAAAAAATTAGCATCAATTCCATCTCAAAGTATTTTATTTAATATCGACCAAAAAGCCGATGTAATTGATAAAACAGAAAGAGATGCTCTTGTTGCAGTATTTGTGAAAGTCTTTGATGAGGCTTGCGGATATTATGGAAAACAAGCATATATTGCACAATTTGAAAGACAATTAGATAGAGATGGTTTATTTGAAAAATTTAAAGATGAATTTAGGAAAAATTCAAATCAAGAATGGGCATTCGGTAGAGATAGAGCAACCAGATATTATAAAGAAATTGATAAGGCATACAATTCAATTACAGGTCAAAATGTAGAGAATATTCTTGAAAAATTTAGAAGTGATTATCACTTGTCAATTGAGGACTTTGCAGACAATGTTAAAGACTATCTTGCAACAAAACCATCTAATTTCAGATTAAACTTTTTTGTAGATGAAGTTGGTCAATTTATTGCAACAAATGAAAAATTGATGGTTAACTTACAAACTGTTGCAGAGAGTTTAGAAACTAAATGCAAAGGTAGAGCTTGGGTTATTGTAACAGCTCAAAACGATATGAGTAAAGTTTTGAACGAAATGGAAAACAGAATGACATCTGATGATTATACAAAAATTCAAGATCGTTTTAGTATAAGAATGAATCTTACAAGTAAAAATGTTTCGGAAGTTATTCAAAAAAGATTATTACAAAAGAATGCAGAAGCAGAAAAAGAACTTGCAGTTCTTTATAATAAAGAACACGATAATTTTAGAACACTGTTTGACTTCGCTGATGGAAGCCAAACATATAAAAACTTTGGAAATGAAAAACACTTTATTGACTGTTATCCATTTGTCCCTTATCAGTTTTCATTATTCCAATCTGCAATTCAAAACTTATCAAAGCATGATGCATTTGAAGGTAGATATAGTTCAGTCGGAGAACGGTCAATGCTTGCCGTTTTTCAACAAGTGGCAATTACTGTAAGCAATAAGACATTAGGCGAACTTGCAACTTTCGATCAAATGTTTGATGGAATAAAACTTTCTTTAAAAACAGATATTCAAAACCCAATTATAAAGGCTTCAAATAACCTTTCAAATCCGTTTGCAATTCGTGTTTTAAAAGCACTATTCTTGGTTAAATATGTAAAAGAATTTAAGAGTACAGTTAGAAATATTACAATTTTAATGTATTCGAACTTCAATGAGAATATCCAAACTTTAAATGAAAAAGTACAAGAAGCTCTTAATGTTTTAGAACAAGAGTCTTACATTCAAAGAACAGGTGATCTATATGAATTCTTAACAAGTAAAGAACAAGATATTGAAACTGAAATTAAAGGAATGGATGTTGATAGAGATGATATTAAAAATGAATTACAAAAACTCATTTTTGATGATATTTTAGGAAATAATAAAATCAGGTATGCTGAAACCGGTCAAGATTATTCTTTTTCAAGAAAGTTAGATGGAAAACTATTTTCACAGGAAAAAGAATTATCAATACAAATAATAAGTCCATTAAATGACGATAAAGATTTATTTGATGAAACAAGAATTAAGACATATTCTATCCAAAACGCAAACGATTTAATTGTATGCTTGGGAGAAAATTATAAACTGCATAAAGATTTAGTTCTTTATAAGCAGACTTATAAATATATCAATGAAAACCAAAATATGCACATTTCAGAAACTGTTAAAAATATTCTTGCGAATAAAGCAACACAAAACAGAGAAAGGCTACAACAATTAAAAATCAGGATTAGAGAACTTGTCGGTCATGCTAAACTTTATATTAACGGTTCTGAAATTGAAATTAGCGGAGAAGAACCAAAGGGTAAATTGATTCAGGGATTTAATCAATTAATATCAAGTGTTTATGTAAATCTTAAAATGCTTGGAGATACTCAATATAAAGAAGATGATATTAAATACATTTTAGCAAATAAACAACAAATATTGCTTGATACAGGTTTGAGTGAAGTTGAACAGGAAGTTTTATCATTCATTAAACGAGAAACTGATAGTGGTTTAAGAGTAACAATTAAAAAAGCTCTTGAAAAATTCCAAACCAAACCTTATGGATGGTCATATCCTGCAATTCTTTGTAATATCGCAAAATTATGTGCAAAACGTAAGATTGAATTAAAAGAAGATTCAAATATTTTAAATGATGCTGATTTAAATGCGGCATTAACTTCAACTGCAAGACAAAACAATATTATTCTTATGCCGCAATTAGATTTCTTTCCATCTCAAATAAGAAATTTAAAAGATTTTTGGGGTGAGTTTAAAGATGAACCAGCAGGTGATGAAGATGCAAAAACATTAGCTTGTAATGTTGCAGAATTATTAAAAGAGGAATTGATAGAAGTTAATTCAATTCTTAAACAAATTGAAGACTATCCATTCCTTAAAGTTTTACGTCCTGTTGCGGATAAGTTAAATGAATGTATCGGAAAATCTTATGATTGGTATTTAACAACATTCAGGGATTATTCAGACGATTTGTTAGAAATGAAATCTGCATATATCAAGCCAATCAACAATTTTATGAATGGTGTTGGCAAAGAAATATATAATGCAGCAAGGAATTTTCTTGCATCAAACGAAGCAAATTTTCAATATATTAATACTGATGGCGTTCATAAGATAAAAGAAATTTTAAGGGATGAAAACTGTTTCAAAGGTGCAAAGATACAAGAATTAAAAGATGAACAGAAGAAATTGGAAGACCTTATTCAAGAAAAATTGCAAGAAGAAAGAAAACTTGCTCATAGTCAAATTGATGAATTAAAGCAAAAACTTACATTTATGCCTGAATATGAAAAACTAACAGAAGATAACAAAAAAAATATAGATAAGAAATTTAGCGACTGTATAGGTTCAATCGAACAAACAAAAATTATTGCAGTTATAAAAGATATGGTTGCACGGTTTAGAGAAACAACTTATAACGATTGTATTTCGGAAGTTATTTCTTTTGCAACTCCAAAACCTCAGCCTAATGTTGACGAATCAACTACTGATGAGAGTGAAGTAATAAACCCAGAGCCAAGAATGGAAAAACCTATTGTGTTATCAACAATTAAACCTGCATATTCAAAGCCTTTAGTTTCTAATGAAAATGAGGTTGAAGAATACATATATTCACTAAAAGCAGCGATGATGGAACAGATAAATAACGGAAAAAGAATTCAAATATAAGGATAAATAATGGATACAGCACAATTAAAGAGATTTGCACAAAAAGCAAGAAAGTCATTAATGGGAACAGTCGAAGCTAAACTTGGAGCAGTTTTAGCTCCAGACAGTTTGGCAAGACGTGAGAATAAATCAGCTATATCTGCTCTTGAAGGTTTAATAAACGAAATCGGGAAAGAGCAAGTTATAGAAAAAGTTGCTTATACTTGGTTTAACAGATTCTGTGCATTGAGATTTATGGATGTAAACCATTATTCTAAAATTGGTATTGTATCTTCTGCCGAAAATCAAACCCAACCTGAAATATTGGCAGAAGCGAAAATGGGCTATTATGATGATGCTATTATAAATCCTGAAACAAAAGAACAAATAAATAAACTCTTAAATACATCTCAAGATGATGCCTACAAAACATTGCTTGTTGCCTATTGCAATTCTTTTAATAAATTAATGCCTTTTATGTTTGAAAGAATAAACGATTATACAGAACTTTTAATCCCAGATAATTTGCTTGCACAAAATTCAGTTTTATCTCAAACAATTGAAACTTTAACTCCTGAAAATTGCAAAGATGTTGAGGTTATTGGTTGGTTATATCAATATTACATTTCTGAAGCAAAAGAAATACTTGATTATGAATTAAAAAATAAGAAAAATCGTAAAGTTCAAAAAGAAGATATACCTGTAAAAACACAATTGTTTACACCTAAATGGATTGTTCAATACATGGTTGAAAATTCTGTTGGTAAGCTGTGGTTAGAATCTCATCCTGATAATAAACTGCAATCACAATTTAAGTATTACCTTGAATCAGCTGAGCAAGAAAAAGATGTGAAGGTAAAACTTGAGGAACTAAAAAATAAAGATTTAAAACCTCAAGATATAAAAGTTTTAGATCCTGCATGTGGTTCGGGGCATATTTTAGTAACCGCATTCTCTGTTCTATTTGAGATTTATAAATCAATTGGTTATCAAGAAAATGAAATTCCTGAACTAATTTTAAAAAATAATTTATATGGTTTAGATATATGTGATCGTGCGGCTCAACTTTCTCAATTTGCAGTGATGATGAAAGCTAGAGAATATGACAGAAATATATTTAACAAAGTTAAAGATTTGCATATCTGTTCAATTAAAGATACTAACTGGATAGATGTATGGGTTGAAAAAGAACTTTTGCAAGGTGTTAAAGATGAAAAATATGCAAAAGAACAAATAGATTTATTAAAAAATACATTCCGTGATGCAAAAGAATATGGTTCAATTCTTGATGTAAAAGGAATTGATTTTGATTTTTGGGATGAAAGACTAACTTTTATAAGGAATCTCGCTCAACAACAAAATAATACTCCTAAAATAAAAGGAAGATTACCATATACATTAAAGCAAGCTCGTATTATGCAACAACATTATGAATGTGTGATTTCAAATCCTCCGTATTTGGGAGACTCATTTTTTAATATTAAACTAAACGATTATACAAAACAAAATTACCCTAATTCAAAGGGTGATTTATGTGTTGTTTTTATGGAAAAAGCTATTTCTTTTCTTAAAAATAATGGTTACTCAGCAATGATAAATCAACAATCTTGGATGTTTATACCTTCGTTCTTAGAATTAAGAGAAGAATTTCTAAATAACTATATATTTTCTTCAATGGTTCACATGGGTGTGGGTGCTTTTGGGGCTGATTTTGGAACAACAGCATTTGTAACACAAAAGAAATATATCAATAATTACAAAGGCGTATATATCAGTCTAAGAGAAGAAAGAACTTTAGAAGAAAAAGAAAAAGCATTTTTTAAATGCAAAAATAAATATATTGTTAATAATAAATTTTTTACATTTATTCCAGAAAAAAGAATTGCATATTGGCTTGGCAAAAATTGGGAAAATATATTTAAAAAAAACAAATTATTAAATGAATATGTTGTGCCAAAGGCCGGTATAGTAACTGGTAAAGATGAATATTTTGTAAGTTTATGGCATGAAGTAGAAAATTTAAAAATAGAGTTCAATCCAACAGATTCTATATATTCCGAATATCATCCATTTCAAAAAGGAGGAAAGGCTCGTAAGTATTATGGAAATAATACACACGTCATAAAATTAAAAAAATTATGGGATAATAATTACACAACATCTTCTGTACGAAGAGGAGATCCAGATTTTTATTTTAAAAAAGGAATTTGTTGGTCACAAATAGGAATGAATGGAGATAAAACTTTTAGATTAATTAATAAAACGACCTGTGGAACAGCGAGTCCAACTATATTTGTAATTGATTCAAGCTATACAAATTATTATTTAGGTTTACTTAATTCTAAAATTGCAGCCACTTTGTTTCCTGTTTTTAATCCAACTATAAATCTTCATGTTACAAATGTATGTAGTATTCCAGCTATACTTAATATAGATAAAACAAATTTAAATAAAATAAAAGATATAGTAGAGCAAAACATCCAAATATCAAAAGACGATTGGGATAGTTTTGAGACATCTTGGGATTTTGAACAACATCCATTGTTGAGGTTCTCTAATAGAAATAAAGGTCTTGTTGACTACAAAAATATTCATAAAATTGAACCTATTACAGCAGGAGATAAAGTTCAAGATTGTTTCAACAAATGGAAAGAATATAAACAAGAACAATTTAACAAGCTAAAAGCCAATGAAGAAGAATTAAACAGATTGTTTATTGAAATTTATGGACTTCAAGATGAAATGACTCCGGAAGTCGATGATAAAGATATTACAGTCGCATTAGCAGATGAATTAAGGGATATAAAATCACTTCTATCTTATGCTGTTGGCTGTATGTTCGGCAGATATTCTCTTGATGAAAAAGGACTTGTTTTTGCAGGCGGAGAGTTTAATAAAGATAATTATAAAACCTTTAAAGCAGATGATGATGCAATTATCCCAATACTATCAGAACATTATTTCTCTGATGATATAACTGAAAGATTTAAAAAATTTATAAAAATTGCCTTTGGTGATAAATATTATGAGGAAAACTTAGAATATATCGCATCGGTTTTAGGCAAAAAGAATAATGAGACAGCAGATGATACAATAAGAAATTACTTCTTAAAAGATTTTTATAATGACCACGTAAAAATGTATCAAAAGCGACCAATTTATTGGTTGTTCTCATCAAAGAATGGTAATTTCAATGCTTTAATTTATCTACACAGATATAATAAAGATACTGTAAATAGAATTCTGAATAATTATTTAAGGGAATACAGAGGCAAACTTGAGCAATCAATACATAATGATAAACAGTTGTTGACAAGTTCTGCATCTGATAAAGATAAGTCAAAGGCTCAAAAAGAAATAGAAATTGCTCAAAAAATTGTAAATGAAGTTACAGATTATGAAAGAGATATTTTATATCCTCTTGCAACAGAAAGAAAAGAAATTGACCTCGATGACGGAGTTAAAGTTAATTATTTAAAATTTGGTAAAGCATTAAAGGATATTGGACTAAAGGCAAAAAAATAATGAAAGATAGAATAGAACAATCATTAAAAGCATATTTTGAAGAAACAAGAATTGTGTTTTGGTACGATGACAAAGCAGAATTTAAAACAATATTTGAAGAATTAGAACTTCCAAATATTGAAAAAATTATTCTGAATAATAACGAATTTGCAGTTAAGTACCATGTTTTAAGAGAAAAACCAAAACAAAAATTCTTAATTTATCAAGCTTCACCGAAGCCAGATAATTCTCAAAATTGGCTTCTTGATGTTTTATTATCAAATTTTGAATTCCATGCAGAACAATCATCTCTTTGTCTTGCCGAGCTCAATTTAGGTTATGAGTTTTCTTCAATTACACAAGACCATCCTGAATTTTTTAAGAATAAAAAGCGCCTGGAGGATTTGAAAAAACTACTTGATACCAAAGGGGAAACAACAACAAAAATACAAATTAAAATGCTTGCAGTCTGTGTAAAATCGGAAGCTTCACTTGATTCAATATTAAAAAAATTGTTTGATGAATATTCAAAAGGTAAAGAGGACGGAATAAACCTTATTACAAGATGTAATCTTGATAAATTTTTATTTCATAGAATGCAAATACAATACGGCTACAAATCTACAGAACCGACAATAAAAGACTTCCTTTTAAAATTATTTAATGCTGCATATAAAACGGAACTTGGAGATATTTTAAAAGAGGATGAAAAACTAAACAACGATGCTCTTTCGCTTATAGGCGAGTGGAAAGACAGTCGCAATTACAGCGAATCGTTCGAGAAAATATCAGATGAAATTGCTGAGGATTTGGAAATTAAGAACGATTTAGAAAAAAGAGAATATAAAACTCTAATAAATTGTGATACTTATAAATATATTGATGCAAAAATAATCCATGGATTGATTCAGGATATTAAAAACAGAACGATTCAAAAGGATGAATGTTTGACTATTATAAACAATAGAAAACAAAAAAGATGGTTTAAACATCCTGCATTTGCAAATACATACAACGCACTTTATTTTGCATCTTTATTTATGAATAGTTTTGTTGATCAAATGTTCAAAATAGACGGGGTGGATGACGGAATAAGAAAATATACAACTTCTTGGTTTAAAATAGACCAATACTATCGTAAATATATTTATTTTATGAATCAATCTAATCAAGTTTCAAAATTATCTGAACTTACTTTGATTATCGAAAATGGATATTCTAATACATATTTGTTAAATTTTAATGATAACTGGCAAGCACAACTTGATAAGTTGCAGGCTTGGGAATTTCCAAAAGAAGTTCAACAAAGACACTTCTTTGATAATTATGTTGAACCATATCTTAAAAAAGATAAGAAAGTTTGTGTAATTATATCTGATGCTCTTCGATTTGAAATTGGGGATGAACTTGCAACTCAAATAAGACAAGAAGATAGATTTGCAGCAAAAACAGACTACGCAGTTACTCTTCTACCAAGCTATACACAACTTGGGATGGCAGCACTTTTACCAAATAATGAATTAAAAATAAAAATAAATGAAGACAAGGAAGCAAAAAATGCCCCTGTAATGGTAGATAACTTAGATGCTACAGGTATTATAAACCGAATTAAAATACTGCAAAAGTATTCCGATAAAATAACGGCAATGACTTCAAATGATGTTTTATCAAAAACAACAGATGAATTAAAAGCAATATATAGAGATAACAACGTCATTTATATTTATCACAATATAATTGATCATCAAGGACACACTGACGAAAATAAAGTTTTTGATGCTACTGAAACAGCAATTACAGAGCTTATAAAATTAGCAACTAAAATGGCAAGCGCTAATGCTAATAATCTGATAATTACATCCGATCATGGATTTATTTATCAAAATAAAAAACTTGAAGATACTGATTTCTTATCAGTAAAAGCCGATGGTAATATTTTATATGATGATGTTCGTTATGTAATTGGTAGAAATTTAATTGATAATTCAAGCCTTAAAAAATATACATCAAACGACATTGGTTTAAACTGTGATTATGAATTTCAATTTGCAAAATCAATCAACAGACTTAGAAAACAGGGGTCAAAAGGTCAATATGTACATGGCGGTTTATCCTTACAAGAAATTATAGTTCCTGTAATTCAGATAAATAAGAAGCGTGAAAGTGATACAAACAATGTTGAAGTTTCTGTTTTACAGGGAAGTCGTATTATTTCATCAAACCAAATTGCGGTTAAATTCTATCAGGGAAATACCGTAAATGATAAACTGCAACCAAGAACACTTCGTATCGCCCTTTATAACAAAGACAATGAGTTGATTTCAAATATTCAGGAGATAACATTTGAATATACAAGTGAAACTCCAAGAGATCGAGAAACTGTTATTAAAATTTATCTGACTAAAAAAGCTGATGAAGCAAATGGGCAGGAGGTAAAACTTAAACTCGAAGAGAAAATTCAGGGTACTTCGCAATATAAAGAATACAAATCAGTTACATACCAAATACAAAAGACATTTACAACAGATTTTGATTTATAAAAAAGGATGGTGGCAATGGAAATTTTGGATAAAAAAATTAATGAAATATTTCCCGGCTGTGTAGTTCGTAAGGACTTAGTAAAAGAAGTCAAAGGAAACGCTATTGTTCCATCTTATGTCTTGGAATATTTATTAGGTCAATATTGTGCAACAAATGATGAAAGTACTATTATTGCAGGCATAGAATCCGTAAAAGAAATTCTTGCAAAGCACTATGTTAATAGAAACGAAGCAGAATATATTAAATCTACTATTAAAGAAAAAGGTCGCTACAAAGTAATTGATAAGGTTAGCGTTAAGTTTAACGAAAAAACAGATTCGTATATTGCAGAATTTTCAAATCTTGGTATAAAAGGCATTGATATTCCATCTGAAATAGCTTATAAAAAATATCCGAGATTATTGGTTTCAGGAATTTGGTGTTTAGCTGACCTTGAGTATCAATATATTGAAGATAAGAATGCTTGCCCTTGGTTATTGCAGAGCATCAAGCCTATTCAGCTTGCACAGTTTGATTTTGAAGATTTTAAAGCAAAAAGAGCAATGTTTACAACAGATGAATGGATTGATTTACTTATGCAAAGCATAGGTTTTAATCCAGAAATGCTTAGCAGAAGAAAAAAATTCTTACAACTTGTTCGACTTATTCCATACTGTGAAAGAAATTATAATTTCATTGAACTTGGTCCTAAAGGAACAGGTAAAAGCCATATTTATACAGAGTTTTCACCTCATGGAACTTTGATTTCTGGGGGCGAAGTTTCTGCTGCAAAATTATTTGTGAATAATTCAAGAAAACATGATATTGGTTTAGTTGGGTACTGGGATAATATTGCATTTGATGAGTTTGCAGGTAGCTCAAAAAAAGTTGATAAAGCTCTTGTTGATATAATGAAAGGTTATATGGCTAACAAGTCATTCTCCAGAGGTGTTGAAACTCTTACGGCAGAAGCTTCAATGACATTTATTGGTAATACAAAGCACAATGTTCCTTATATGCTAAAACATTCTAATTTGTTTGAAGAATTACCTCCTCAATATTTAGACTCAGCATTCCTTGATAGAATTCATTTCTATTTACCGGGATGGGAAGTTGATGTTACAAGACCAGAATTATTTACTACAAACTACGGTTTTGTTGTGGATTATTATTCAGAAGCTTTAAAATGTCTAAGAAATTATGATTTTTCTAATGAATACAAGAAAGAATTTACTCTAGGAAATATTTCAGAACGTGATAGAACGGGTGTTATGAAGACATTCTCAGGGCTTATGAAGATTATTTATCCTGATAAAAAAGCTTCAACTGAAGAATTAGAAGAATTACTTAAATTTGCAATGGAAGGAAGAAAAAGAGTCAAAGACCAGATTTTAAGAATAGACTCGACTCTTCCACAAGTAGATTTTTCATATACAAGCAACTCCGGGTGTGAAGTAAAAGTAAAAACAACAGAAGAAATCCAATACAAGGGTTTATATAACGGTGGTGTGGAAGATTCCGAAGATGAAGAAATTGTAACGGCTCTAGAAGTTACAGAAGTTGTAAAAGATGATTTCAAAAAGATTGAAACAAAAGAAGAAGAAATTAGAGATCATCATTTTGTGATTGAAGAAAATCAAATTGGTGTTACATTTGAAAAACTGTTTGGAAGATTATTTAATGGGGTAAAAAATATTGTGATTACAGACCCTTATATAAGGAATTTCTATCAAGCTGTAAACTTGATGGAATTGTTAGAAGTTGTTGATAAAGCTAAATCTGAAACAGATATTGTAACTGTTGAATTAATAACTTCTGCCGATGAATATAATGAACAAATACAGCGTAAAAACTTAAATTCAATAAGAGAATCTTGCTTACAAATGGGTATTGAATTTAGTTATCAATTCGATTCAAGTATTCATGCAAGAAGTATTGTTACTGATACTGGATGGAAAATTTTATTAGATAGAGGACTTGATATATTCCAAAATTGTGAAAGAAAAGATGCATTTCAATTCACAACAAGATTACAAAAGTACAGACCTTGTAAGAAATTTGAGATAACATATTTGAGAACATAAATATTTATGGATACAAAAGAAGCATCAAAAAAATTTCAGAATGGAAATTGGCAAGATAACGCTATTTTGTCTAATGGATATTATAGTTGGGATATGATGGCGGACGGTTATTTTAATGCTGCTAATATCTTAGTGGGAAGTACAATTTGCCCTGAATTTATCAATGAGGAATATTTGTGTTGTAAAAATAAAGAAATTGGAGAACATTTATTTTCAACATGTAAAAATACCTTTATTTTCCCCATATTTTTCTTATATAGACATTATATTGAATTATCAATAAAAAAAGCTTACATAAGAATCAAGAAATGTAAGCTTGAAAATTCTAAAATTAAAGCTGAACATTCTCTAAGAATTTTGTTTAAAAATTTAAAAGACAATTATATGAATATGTATAATAGCAATATGTATCAAATGTATAAAAATTTAGAATTTAAACAATTACGACATAAGTTTCCGGAAATAGAACAGACTATACTTGAGTTCGATGCAATAGATAGTACATCTTTTAATTTTAGATATCCTATAGATAATAATGGTTGTCTTATCTTTAACAACAATGAAATAATTAATATAGAGAATCTAGCCGAAAAGATGCAGAAAATTAGAGTTTTCTTTCAATACCTAGATATTGCTTTAGATGAAATTGAAGAAGTAAAAAATATTATATTGGATTACACAGAATAAATATCCTTTCATAACATAAAATTATAATTTAGAGTTAATATAAGTATTTATTTCGTCCTCTGTTATTTGTATTTGTTCTATGCTTCTTGCTTCTGGAGAACTGAACCACTTATTGTAATATTCTACACTCCACATAATCTTTTCTTTGATATGTTCATTGTTTTTATTTAAATTAAGCATTTCTAATATTTCAAATTTAAAACTAATATGATCAAAATATGCACTTAATAGAAAAGTATTAAGAAATTTTTTATTATCTTTTAAATCTTGCAGACAGTATTGAGGTAACAAATCAGCAATTTCATTTTGAATAATTATTCTAGGATAAATGGCTTCTGTTTCTTCTATCTTGACTGCTCTCACTAAAGCTTCACCATATACGATATTCTCATTATAAAAGAAATCTCCTATAACTATTGCACCTCGAACTAAATTCCCATAACGAAACATTTCATTAGAAAAATTTGCTGATAAATTAAAAATTTTTGCAATTTTCTTCTCTTTATCAGGATCATTATCTGTAATTTTTGTAGCAAAAAGAATATTATCGGAAAAAATCTTAGTATAAATCTTATAGTTATTTGCTTCAGAAATACCATCTTTCATAATCATATTTAAGTAATTCAAGAAAGAATTATCTTTGTCGTAGCAAATTTTATTTGCACCTCCCAATACATCCAAATATGCAATACAATAACGAGAAGTTTTATAATCTGTTACAGGGAATCTTGCCATACCAGTTCTAACAGTCATGTTACCTCCTTTAAAATATATTATATCTAAAATTTGACTCAGACTAATCTTTGAGCAATGAATACGACACTTGAAAAGGAGGTCGTATGAGTAAAAGCAAGAAATACAAGATTAAACAAAAAGATTTTGTAATTGCTAAATTTAGAGATACTTCTAAATTGCAAGAATCAATTCGTTTTTTTATTGAACACAATATATAAGTGGTATTATTATATATTTTCTTTCTGTGAAACTAATTGATAGGCTAAACTTGCCATTGATATATAATGTATTGCTAAGTTACGGTCTAATGCTTTTGCGGGAGTATGAGCTTTTTCATTGCGAAATTTTTGAATAGCCATATTTAAGTACTTAACTCCTTCACAAAAATCTTTATCTGTTTCATTTTCGGGAGTGTAACCAAATATATTTTCAAGATTATTATCGGAAAAAGCTTTATGTGCCTGCTCTTCTCCAGTTAGATTTTTTAGTTTTTGTCGGACAATTTTATAAGATTCTTCAACTGCATGATAATAATCCCCATTATTTAGATAAATATTTATATGTTCATATATTTCTGGTCTTATAACAATTTTTATATCATCACTTTCTATTTTATTCGTCATATATTCATTAGCTCCCATTTTTAAAGTAGGATACATAAGTAATTTATTAGCAATTTTCTCTATTTCTAAAGAGAATTTTACATTCATTGGTATTGCTAATTCTCTATTACGGAATAATGCTGCAATTTCTAATAAGGTCATTGCAACGAGTTTATTATTTTCGAGTTGCCAAAAGGCATGAAGTCTATCTGTCATAGAGGTTCCATAAATTAAATATTTATCATTATATATATCAATACCAAAATTTTGAAAAAATTCTGTAAAAGACTCTTGGTTAAACCTAATAATAAAACCTTTTTCCAGCCGCAAGGCATTATCTAAATACTTTTTATCTGCTAATGACAAATTACTCATATATATAAATATAGACTAAAAACAAAAATCTGTAATTATGTAACTTGATTTCATTTTAACTTCGAGTGATGAATACGACACCTGAA
>OJQE01000090.1_pt1 | contig 26471 bp, 19 predicted proteins | sample 1598631 | NCBI WGS metagenome assembly OJQE01 (sample SAMN03922498, study PRJEB24848) | human gut metagenome | isolation source: stool sample | host: Homo sapiens | place: Germany | collected 2011-11 | reverse complement strand
AGATGTGTATAAGAGACAGTTCTAACTCTATTATATCAGACGATTCTGCTGCTAAGTTTTTACCTACTGCCTTTTCAAGAGCTGCTTTTGCTGAATTATACTGGTACAAAGCAGTATAGTAACTCAGTTGAGCCTGCTGATAATTAATTTGCGCATCTTTAAGCTCAGTAGGGTTAGCTTCGCCTACACGGTACCTGCCATAAGAAAGTTCATAGTTTTCTTTTGACTGTTTGACACCAAGAAGGGCAACAGGCATTTGGTTTTTCTTTTCTTCCAGAGTTAAAAACGCATTTTGAATTTCAAGATATATTTGGTTTTGAGTATTTCTTGCATTAGCTAATTCTTTATCATACAAATATCTTGCTTCCTGAATTTCATTTTTAATCAACATACCGTTAACTGTCGGAAAATTTAAATATCCCCCAAAGTTATAACCATAGTTGTTAGTCCAGCTTCGACCACCCAACTGGTATTGACCTTCTACTGAAAGGGTCGGGAAATATGATTTTTTAACGAGTTTCAATGTTTGATTAGCACTTTCAACCTTTAATTCTGCAAGCTTTAATTCAGGTCTTGCTTCTCTGGCAATATCAACAGCTTTGTTAAAAGTTATATCTACCGGCTGGTATTGAAGTCTTTCCTGAACATTATACTGGTCAATAAAAGGGACTCCCATAATATTATTAAGTCTGGCTATTGCAAGATTAACGGCATTATCGGCCTGAATAAGCTGTAATTTAGCATTGCTTAAATTTACCTCAGCAATTGTAACATCAACTTTAGGATTCATACCTATTTCATAGAATGCTTTTGCCTGATTATAAAACATTTCGAATTTGTTAACAGTATCTTCTGCAACTTTTTTGCTTTCAAAGGCAAGCAAAAGATTGTAATATGCATCTTTTGTCTGATAAATAACATCGTTAATTGTTGCACCCAGAGTAGTCTTGTATGCCTCGTAATCTAAACGCTTAATTGTTGCCTGATTTTGAGTTACCCCGAAATCATACAGCATCTGCTGAAATGTAATTTGTCCCAAAATAAAGTAGTTAAAAGTCAGGTTTTTTCCTAAGGCATCAGACAATTGCAATTGACGAATTCTTGTATAACCTGTCTGCCAGCTTAATTGCGGAAAATAATTTGACCAAACCTGTTTTATTCTTGTATCTGAAGCTAATATATCGTGAAAAGCAGCATTTATTTGAGGGTTGTTTCCCAATGCGAGTTCAATGCATCTTTCCAGTGTCATATCAATATTTTTTTCAACAGAACCTTCAATTACAAAATCTGCTTTTTCATTAGTTTTTGGAAGTACAGCCTCAGCATGAGGATATTCTTTTTCATTTACTGTATTGCCTATATCCTGTGAATAAGCCTTTATAGTATTTAATCCTATTATTAAACTTAATAATATTATTTTCTTTAACATTTAGTTATCCTTTTTTTTGAACTTTTTAGCCGTATAAACTTTTAAGTCTTCAATCATTACAAAGAATGCCGGCACTAAGAAAGTACCAATGAAAGCAACAGCCATCATACCGCCAAAAACCGTCATACCGACGGAGTTACGGCTTGCAGCACCTGCTCCGCTTGCAAACACCAAAGGCAGCAAGCCTAAGATAAATGCAATGTTTGTCATCATTACGGCTCTAAATCTTAATTTAGCCGCCTGCATTGCCGCTTCTTTTATACCCATTCCGTTTTGATGGGCATCTTTTGCAAACTCAATAATCAAAATTGCCTGCTTAGTTGACAAACCTATCAACATAACCAAACCTATTTGAGAATACAAATCCAGTGAATATCCGGATATGTATTGGAAGAATAAAGCCCCTACCAATGCAACAGGAGAAATAAGCAGTACTGCTATCGGAAGCATCCAGCTTTCATACAGTCCTACAAGGAACAGATAAATAAATACCAGTGACATTGCCAGGATAGGTCCTATTTGTCCGCTTGATTCTTTTTCCTGTAATGAACTTCCGGACCAAGCATAACCCATATCACGCGGTAAAACCTCATTTGATATAGATTCCATAGCTGACATAGCCTGTCCTGAACTTACACCGGGTCTTGATTGACCGTTGATAGTAATTGCAGGATACATATTAAACCTTGTCAAGCTGTAAGGTCCTACAATATTTTTTACAGATACAACGGATGATAAAGGAACCATAGTTCCCTGATTATTTTTTACGTATATTTTGTTAATATCACCGGGTTTTTCTCTATATTCCGAATCAGCCTGTAAATACACACGATAAACACGTCCGTATTTGTTAAAGTCATTGACATAAGATTTACCAAAATATCCTGATAATGCGTTATAAATTTCAGAGATTTGTACACCTTGAGCCAACGCTTTATCCTCGTCAACATTTATCATTAACTGAGGCAGGTTTGCCGTAAATGATGTGTAAACCAATTGGAATGCCGAATTTTTATTTGCGGCAGCCATAAGTTTTTGTGCTTCATCATAAAGTTCCTGAGGGCTTCTGTCACCTTTGTCCAAAAGTTGATATTCAAAACCGCCGAACATACCTAAACCTGAAATAGAAGGTGGAGAGAATGCCGCAATTGTCGCAGACGGATAGTTTGCGAATTCTTTTTGGATTTTACCCAATATGCTCTGCATTGAAAGGTCTTTGCTTTTACGTTTTGACCAATCAGTCAGCTGTGCAACAATCAGTGCAGTATTTTCACCTGAAAAACCTACAAGGTTAATTGTTGTTTCCACACCGTCAATCTTTAATATTCTGTCTTCAACTTCGTTTGCTACCATATCAGTCCTTGATGCTGATGAACCATCCGGAAGCTGAATTTGAGCAAATACTGCACCTTTATCTTCCGTTGGCAAAAAGCCTTTTGGAATCATATAGAACATAATGGAAATAAACAAAAGTATTACAACAAATAAAATTACTGTTATAGCATGAGAATTAATAAATATATTTACACCTTCAAGATATTTATCTCTTATTCCGTTAAACCAGTCATCAAATTTTTGAATAAATTCAAAATCTGCTTTTTCTTCACCTAACTTCAAAATCATTGCACACAAGGCAGGAGCAAGTGTTAAAGCTACCAACGTGGACAGACCTATTGAAGAAGCAATACACAATGCAAACTGTCTGAACATTTGACCTGTAATACCTGACATAAAAGACACAGGCACAAATACCGCCATCAATACCAGTGATGTTGCAAGTACGGCGCCAAATACCTCTTTCATCGTAATTTCAGTTGCTTCAACAGGATCTTTTCCCTCTTGGATGTGTCTTTGTGTATTTTCAAGTACAACAATCGCATCGTCAACTACCAGACCTACTGCCAGAACCAACCCGAATAAAATCAAAAGGTTAATAGAAAAACCGAGTATATTCATAAATATAAATACACCGATAAGTGAAACAGGAATAGCTGCAAAAGGAATTAAAGCCGCTCTGCCGCTTCCTAAAAACAGGTAAGTAACCAAACCGACAAGCAGAATAGCAAGTCCTATTGCACTGATTACTTCTTTGATAGACTCACGAACGAATTCTGTTTCATCACGTTGAATCTTATATTCAATACCTTGAGGAAAACTTTTGCTTAACTCTTGCATTTTTTTTCTTATTTTATTTGAAAGGTCAATCGCATTAGCTTCAGGCAGTTGGCTTACTGAAATGATTGCCGAATCTTTACCTCCGATACGAGAGAAGAATGAATAACTTTCTGCACCGAGTTCAACTCTTGCGATATCTTTAAGCTTGATTTGAGAACCGTCAGCTTTTGAACGAACAATTATATTTTCAAATTCTGACACGTCTTTTAAACGGCCTTTTGTTCTCATAGTAAGCTTAATCATCTGTTTATTTTTCATAGGTTCTACACCCAAGTCGCCTGCAGGAACCTGTGTATTTTGTGATTGAATTGCAGTGTTTACCTCTGCAACAGACACTCCCAAATTAGCCATTTTTGTTGCATCAAGCCATATCCGCATTGAATAATCGGATGAACCGAATACTGCAACTTTACCTACACCTTTAATACGCGCAAGTTCATCTTTAATATAAATAGATGCATAGTTTGCAATATACAATGAATCATAAGCGTGAGTCGGGGAGTTTACTGAAATCATCATTAAACCAGGACCGCCCGTTGACTTTTTAACGGACAAACCATAACGCCTAACCTCCTCTGGCAGACGAGGGGTAACCAATTGAAGCTGGTTTTGAACGTTAACAACAGCCATATCAGGGTCTGAACCGATATTAAAATATAAAGTCAGCTGATATTGTCCGTTTTGAGAAGTTGAAGACATATAAATCATATCTTCAACACCGTTCAATTGAGCTTCGACAGGAGCTGCAATCGTGTCCTGTACAACGTCAGAACTTGCACCTGCATAAGTTGCCGTTACAACAACCTGAGGAGGAGTAATCGACGGATATTCTTCCAAAGGAAGTGTATTAATCATCAATATCCCTGCAAGCATAATAGCCAAAGATATTACAATCGCCAGCTTCGGACGTTTTATAAATATGTTTCCGTTATTTTGTTCGGTCATTTTATTTTCCTTTATTCAAAATTATTTTTTAGGGGTTTCATTACCTTTATTTTCAGTAACTTGTTCTTTTTTAATTTTTGCCATTTCTTCTTGCGAAACAATTTTTACAGGTTTACCGGGTATAACTTTTTGCAAACCTTCTATAAGTATTCTGTCACCTTTAACAACACCGTCAGAAATAATCCATTTATCTCCGCTTTGACCGCTTGTTTTTACATATACAAGCTGTGGAATGTCATTTTCATCAAGTTTATATACATACTTGCCTGCCTGATTTTCAAGAACGGCAGTTACAGGAACCACTGGCACCTCAACAGGTCTGTTCGCATAAAGCTTTACTGTAACAAATTCACCGTGAATAAGTTCGTTGTTAGGATTAGCAAAAGTTGCTCTCATAGTAACCGTACCTGTTGAAACATCAACTTTGTTATCCTGAAAATCCTGAACACCTGCCAGTGAATACTTTGCTCCATTATTTAATAAGATTTCAACTTTTCTGTTTTTGTTATCTTCTTTGTCAGAATTAGCCAAAGACTGAAAATCAGCAGAGTCAAGAGGAAAGGTTACGTAAATAGGATTTGTACTGTTAATGGTTGTAAGTGCACCGCTGGATGGAGAAACGTAGTTACCGACTGTTACGGTAATAATACCTACTTTTCCGTCAACAGGCGATTTTACCATTGTGTAACCAAAATTTCTGTTGGCATCGTTATAAGAAGACTGCGCAGAAGCAAGCTGTGCCTTTAATGAATCTCTTTGAGAAAGCATCTGGTCATATTGTGCTTTAGCAATATAATCTTTTTTAACAAGTTCAGCGGCACGTGCCAATTGCTTTTCGGCATAAGTCAGCTGCGCACTTAAGTTTTTAACATTAGCTTCCGCAACGTTTGCCGCATTTGAATACTCGGTAGGCTCTATTTGAAACAATACCTGACCTTCTTTTACATAATCACCTTCTTTGAAGTAACTTTTTTGTAAATATCCTGAAATACGTGCAAGAACATCAACTCTGTATTTTGATACAACACGTCCGGGAGCTTCAAAGTTCCTGATTACATTTTCATTCTGAACCTCAACTGCCGAAACAGTAGGAGCAGGTCTGTTCATTCTTGATTTATTCTGCATAATTTCACCGAACTTTGAAAATCCGAAGCGTAGCACAACAGCAGCTACAATTATAGACAGTAGTATTATAATATTTTTCTTCATTTTGTCTCCCTCGTCTGATATAAATATATATTTTAATAAAAAATTATGTTGTTTTTACAACAATTGTATAATCAATTCATGCCCATGTCAACAAATTTTATTTAAAATTACCCGACTATACAAATACTTCTAAAACTATTACAACAAGAGGATTTCTAAACTACATTAATTCACTTTTTATAAACTTTATAACATCCCTTAAAGCTTTGCCCCGATGTGAAACTAAATTTTTCTCATCTTCAGACATTTCAGCCATTGTTCTATTTTTTTCAACCAAAAATACAGGATCATACCCGAACCCGTTTGTGCCTGACTGTTTTCTTGAAATTTCTCCCCTGCACTCGCCTCTTGTCTGATAAATCAAATTTCCTTCCCCGTCAACAAGTGTCATAGCACAGACAAACTTTGCACTTCTGTTTTCACAGTCATCAAGTGCATTTAACAACTTATCTATTCTTGCTTGCGCAGTATCTGCATAACGTGCAGAATGAATACCGGGTGCTCCGTTCAAAGCGTCAACGCATAACCCCGAATCATCAGCGAGTGAATAGTTTCCGCTCAATTTTGCAGCTTCACGCGCCTTAATCAAAGAGTTTTCCTCAAATGTTTCGCCGTCTTCAACAGGGTTAAAACCTTTTGCGGGCAATACAAATTCAATATCGCCGTCACCTGCAATCTCCTGAATTTCCTTTAATTTATGAGGATTACCCGTAGCAAAAACTATTTTCATATTATTACTTTCCAAATCTTCTTTGACGATTATGAAATTCTTCAACCGCATCAGCTAAAGATTCTCTGTTAAATTCGGGCCAATACTGCTTAGTTACAAGAATTTCAGCATATGCTATCTGCCATAAAAGATAGTTTGAAATTCTTTTTTCACCGCCTGTTCTAATCAACAAGTCAGGGTCAGGAATACCTTTTGTATAAAGATGTTCACTAATAACTTCTTCTGTGATGTCGTCAGGCTTGATTCCTTCTGTTGCAATAGATTTCACAGCATTAACAATTTCATCTCTTGCGCCGTAATTAAATGCAATCTGGAAATTAACTCCAGTATTATTTTTTGTAACCTCCATTGCATTATTTAAGATTTTTTGAAGCTTTTGATTTAACCTCGTCAAATCACCTATAAATTTTATAACCACACCTTCTGAATGCATTTCCTGCAGTTCGTTTTGAATGGTTAATGCCAGAAGCTCCATTAAAAATTCAACTTCTTCTTTTTTTCTGTTCCAGTTTTCGGTAGAAAAAGCATAAACTGTTAGATATTTAATACCAAAATCTTTACAAGCCCTTAGTGTAGTCTTAAGCGCATCTACACCCTTTTTATGACCGACTGCCGAAGGAAGGTTTCTTTCACGCGCCCAGCGGCGGTTTCCGTCCATTATAATTGCAATATGCTGCAACTTGGTTTGTTTTACTGTTTCGGTTATTTGTAAATCTTTTTCCAATGTTTCCATAATCCTAATTATATTGCAAATATTTAAAATTACAATAAATATGTTTTGTAAAAATATATGTTTGTGTGATAATTTTAATGAGGCTAAAAATTATAATAGCGATGTACACAATATAAAAAGGAAAACAAAGAAATGGCTAGAAAAACTCCATTAGAAAAAATCAGAAACATTGGTATTGCCGCTCACATCGATGCCGGTAAAACCACTACAACTGAACGTATCTTGTTTTACACAGGTAAAACTCATAAAATCGGTGAAGTTCACGATGGTGCTGCTGTAACAGACTTTATGGAACAAGAACGTGAAAGAGGTATTACAATCCAATCTGCGGCTGTTACTTCATATTGGAAAGGTCACCAAATTAACGTAATCGACACACCGGGCCACGTTGACTTTACAATCGAAGTTGAACGTTCATTACGTGTATTAGACGGCGTTGTTGCAGTATTCTGTGCTGTTGGCGGTGTTCAATCTCAATCTGAAACAGTTTGGAGACAAGCAAACCGTTACGAAGTTCCTCGTATGGTTTTTGTTAACAAAATGGATAGAACAGGTGCTAACTTTTACAGAGTTGTAGAACAAGTTAGAAACCGTTTAGGCGGTAATGCTCACCCTATCAGATTACCTATCGGTGCTGAAGATAAATTCACAGGCTTAATTGACTTATTTACAATGAAAGCTGAAATTTATACAAATGACTTAGGTACAGACATCAGAGAAGAAGAAATTCCTGCTGATTTGCTTGATAAAGCTAAAGAATACAGAGAAGCTCTTGTTGAAGCTATCGCTGAAACTGATGATACATTAATGGAAAAATACTTTGAAGATCCTGAATCTTTAACAGTAGAAGAATTGAAAGCCGGTTTGAGAAAAGCTGTTTGCGATAACAAAATCGTTCCTGTAACTTGCGGTACAGCATTCAAAAACAAAGGTGTTCAATTACTTCTTGACTCAATCGTTGAATTAATGCCTTCTCCTGTTGATGTAAAAGCTATTGAAGGTGAATTGGAAGACGGTTCTAAAGTTGAAAGACATTCTTCTGACGAAGAACCATTCTCAGCTTTATCATTCAAAGTTATGACTGACCCTTATGTAGGTCGTTTAACATTCTTACGTGTTTACTCAGGTAAATTAACAGCAGGTTCTTATGTTCTTAACTCTACAACAGGTAAAAAAGAACGTATTTCAAGACTTGTTCAAATGCAAGCTGACCAAAGAAATGAAATCGAAGAAGTATATGCAGGCGACATCTGCGCAGCAGTTGGTTTGAAAGATACAACAACAGGTGACACTTTGTGTGATGAAAAAGCACCTATTATCTTGGAAAGAATGACATTCCCTGAACCTGTAATTTCAGTTGCTATTGAACCAAAAACAAAAGCTGACCAGGATAAAATGGGTATTGCTCTTCAAAAACTTGCAGAAGAAGATCCTTCATTCAGAGTTAAATCTGATACTGAAACAGGTCAAACAATTATTTCAGGTATGGGTGAACTTCACCTTGACATCATCGTTGACCGTCTGATGAGAGAATTCAAAGTAGACGCTAACGTTGGTAAACCTCAAGTTGCTTACAGAGAAACAATTCGTGGCAACGCTGATCAAGACTCTAAATTTATCCGTCAATCTGGTGGTAAAGGTCAATACGGTCACGTTAAAATCAGAATTGCTCCTGCTCAGGAAAACGAAGGTTTCGTATTTGAAAACAAAATCGTTGGTGGTGCTATTCCGAAAGAATACATTGAACCTGCAAGAAAAGGTATGGAAGAAGCTCTTGAAGGCGGTATCCTTGCAGGCTTCCCTATGATAGACGTTAAAGTTGAACTTTACGATGGTTCTTACCACGATGTTGACTCTTCAGAAATGGCGTTCAAAATCGCAGGTTCTATGGCGATTAAAGAAGGTGTAAGAAAAGCTAAACCTTGTATCCTTGAACCTATGATGAAAGTTGAAATCGAAGTTCCTGAAGAAAATACAGGCGATATTATCGGTGATATTTCATCTCGACGCGGTCGTGTTGAAGGTATGGAAATCATTGAAGGAACCGGAATTCAAAAAATCAATGCGATTGTTCCTCTTGGAGAAATGTTCGGTTATGCAACTGATATCCGTTCAAAAACTCAAGGTCGCGGAACTTTCTCAATGGAATTCAAATGCTATGAACAAGTTCCTGCTAACATCGAAAAAGAAATTATCGAAAAATCAGGCGTTACAGCAAAAGAATAGAATTTCATACAGAATTCGACAAAATAAAAACAGAACCATAATATTTATGGTTCTGTTTTTTTATTAGGTTATTTTTTATGAGAATATTTTAAATGAAGATTCTACGTTTTTATCTACTACGGATTTTACAGAATCATATTCGGTTTGCAATGCGCTGTGTTCTGTATCAAGTCGTTTTAATTCAAGGTCTAATTTTTTGTCTTTATTTTCTAAATCAGTCATATCTTGAGTATATTTAGATTCTGCCCTTGCAATAGCTCTTTCATCAGCTACTTCTTGAATACAAGAGTCATCCGAGATAGTAGTTGATTTAAATGCTCTATCGGTTGTAGAGTAGTATTCCAATCTCAAAGTACCGTTTCTTAAAGCTTCTTCAAAAGCAACATTATCTGCAAGAGGAGATTTTTGAACATTACCTGCTGTTCCTGTTCCTACATCCGCATAAATATGATTTTCATCAGCTTCACCGGGTTTATTTGTATAAGTAAAGTAACCGCTTGATTGCATTTTATTAAAAATATTTTTGTAGTATGTAAAATCAGTTTTATTTTCCGCATTAGCTGCAGTATTGTAATTATCAGCGTTGTACTCAACTTTAAACGGAACGGTTTCATCGCCTGTATTAACTCTTAAATAAGCTTCTGTTAAAGCCATTGCATAATCATATAATTCACGCTGCTCATCAGTTGTACCTTCGTAATTAATAGGGTCATAAATTATATTACCTGATGCATCTTTTATATAATCTCCGTTTTCATCTGTTCTTGCATATCCCGCATAACCGTCACCGATACTGTAAACTTTATTACCGTCTTCATCCAGCGTATAAGTTTCTGTCCAGCTGAATCCAAAATCGTGTTCATTATCACCCAGATTTATACCAACTGTTGAGAAGTATTTGTCCCAAGCATCGTGAATCTTTTGTTTTGCAGCGACAGTATCCGAATTGTTATCATAAGCACCTGCTTCACCGGCTGCTGCTTCTACTGGCTTACCATCGGCATCAAGTTTTACCCATTTTTCATTAGCTTTGTTTACGGTAATATCAGCTTGAGAATAAGCTTTACCGCCTTTGGACGTTGTTGCACCTGTAAGATTTGCAAGGAACATATTATAATTACCGTTTGATTTTTCATAAGCTTTTGCAATATCGTTTGTAACCAAAATTTTACCTTTAGCATCTGTAACGATATATTGTTTGGTACTGTCAGCCATTTGCAAACCAGTCATCAAATTATATGATATATCTGTATAATTTGCTTCAGCACCGTTAAATCCTGTAAGTACTGTCAATTTTGTAGCTTCCAAAGCTTCGTTGTATTCATTTGTAATTTGTTGTGTCTGGTCAGCTAATCTTTGTTTTGAATAGGAAACACTTTGACCTGTATTTTCATTATTGGTCAATCTTGCTGTTATGCTTAAAAGTCTAGCTTGTCCTGCTGCCATTCCCATATTTTTACCCTTTCTTTAGGTTTTGGTGTAAGCTTTAAGTTTGTGCTTGAAAGCTAATTTCCTTTCAAAATAGTACTTGTATTCATGGTTACGGCATTTTAAGATTAAATCTTTAGATAAAAATATAGATTGTTAACAAATCGTAATAAAAAAAGGATAACATAATTTTGTTATCCTTTTTATTTATCTTTAAATTAATGCTTTATTTTACTGCTTCTTCGCATTCATCACAAATTCCGTTATCATCGAGTTTGCGATATTTCCAGCAGCGGCTGCATTTTTCACCCTCTGCCTTTGTAACCCAAATTGTATAACCTTCTTCTGTGTGTTCATTTAATACATTTTCCGGTTTTTCATCCGCTAATTTTGCCTGAGATGTGATAAATATATTGCAAAGTTCATCTTCATTTGCTTTTAATACACTGTTATTGTCAGACTTAATATAAACAGCAACCTCTAATGAGCTTCCAACTTTTTTATCAGCACGCAAAGGCTCTATTGCACGTGTAACAACTTCTCTAACTTTTAAGATTTGAGAGAAATCTGCTTCTAATTGCTCATTATTCCATTCAGGTTTTGATTTTACCCAATCGGAAAGCAATATACTTTCTAAACCGTTCTTCTGGCATTCAGGAACACTCATCCAAATATCTTCTGCCTGATGCGGCATCACAGGAACAAGCATTCTTACAAGTGTTTGCAATATTTCATACAAAACAGTTTGGCAAGCACGGCGTGAAAGCGATTTTTTGCCTGCTGTATACAATCTGTCTTTAACAATATCAAGGTAGAATGAACTTAAATCAACTGCCGCAAAATTTTGCAATTGCTGGAAGTACTTGTAGAATTCATAGTTATCAAAAGCTTCCGTAACACTTACAATCAGCTGGTTAAGTTTGTGTAGTGCAAATTTATCAATTGCTTTTAAATCTTCATATTTTACATAATCAACAGCAGGATTAAAGTCAAACAAGTTGCCAACCAAAAATCTTGATGTATTTCTTGTTTTCTTAAAGATTTCCGCAAGCTGTTTAATAATGTTGTTACCGATTTTGGTATCGTTTCTGTAATCAACTGAAGCAGCCCACAATCTTAAGATATCAGCCCCGTAAGTCTTGATAATTTCATCAGGTCTGATGTAGTTTCCTAAAGACTTAGACATTTTTCTTCCGTCCTCACCGAACACAAATCCGTGTGTAAGAACAGATTTATAAGGCGCTTTGCCTTCAACTGCAACTGATGTAAGAAGTGATGACTGGAACCATCCTCTGTGCTGATCGGAACCCTCCAAATACATTTCAACAGGAGTTGTACCGAGTTCATCGGAACGCTTTTCAACAACAGCACGCCAGGTTACACCTGAATCAAACCAAACATCCATAATATCGTTTTCTTTACGGAAATGATTTTTTCCGCATTTAGGACATTTAAACCCTCTAGGCAGCAATTCTTCTGCTGAATATTTAACCCAAGCATCAGAGCTTTCTTTCTCAACTATACGTGCAACATGTTCAATTGTTTCGTTTGTTACGATAACCTCTCCGCAGTCCTCGCAGTAGAATACCGGAATAGGAACGCCCCACGCACGCTGACGTGAAATACACCAGTCTGTACGTCCTGCAACCATGTTAGAAATTCTTGCTTCGCCGCTTGCAGGAATCCATTTTACTTTTTTAATTTCTTCAAGAGTTTTTTCTCTGAATTTTTCAACCTTAACAAACCACTGAGGTGTAGCTCTGTAAATTACAGGATTTTTACATCTCCAGCAGTGAGGATAGCTGTGCTGAATATCTTGCTGTGCAAGCAAAGCACCGCAATTTTTAAGCTTTTCAATAACAATAGCATTTCCTTTGTAGTAAGGAACGCCTTCCAAATCCTTATCCTTAACGGCTTCGGTCCAAACACCTCTGCTGTCTAAAGGTGAAAATACTTCAATACCGTATCTGCATCCGACTTCATAGTCCTCAAGACCGTGTCCCGGAGCTGTGTGAACGGAACCTGTACCTGCTTCAAGCGTAACGTGCTCGCCTAAAATTAACGGAGATTTTCTGTCTGCTAAAGGATGTTTAGTGTTCAAAAGCTCCAAATCCTGACCTTTGCAAGAACCTAATATTTTAATACCATTTACGTCTTGCTCGCTCGCATTTAACGGGTCTACCGACGCCGCCTTCGCGTCGCCGTCCGCCCTCAGCTCGCTCGCGCCCCACTCAACATCTTTCAAGAAGCTTGCAAGCAGCTCTTGAGCAGCTATATAAACATCGCCATCTTTTTCAAAGAAAGTATATTCAAATCTCGGATGTACGCTTATTGCCATGTTTGAAGGAATTGTCCAAGGAGTTGTTGTCCAAATAACAGAATAAATATCTTTGCCTTCAGTTGCAGGAACAAGGTTATTAATTTTTTTCGCAGACTCATCATCAAACTTAAACCTTACATAAATTGAAGTTGAAGTATGATCAGCATATTCAACTTCCGCTTCTGCAAGAGCAGTTTCGCAAGATGCGCACCAATAAACAGGTTTCAGCCCTTTTTCAACATAGCCCTTTTTGTACATATCGCCGAACACTCTAACCTGTTCAGCTTCAAATTCAGGGTCAATAGTCAAATAAGGATGCTCCCAATCGCCAAGAACACCAAGACGTTTAAATTCACTTTCCTGACCTTTAAGGTTTTTATGCGCAAATTCACGGCATTTTTGTCTTAATTCAACAGGAGTTAAAGCGTTTCTGCCGCCTTTAATATTTTTAACAACAGCGTTCTCAATAGGCAGACCATGTCCGTCATATCCGGGAACATACGGTGTATAATATCCTGCCTGTGCTTTATATTTCAATAAAATATCTTTAAGGATTTTATTAAGAGCTGTACCTACGTGAATTTTTTCAGAACTCAAATACGGAGGACCGTCGTGCAAGATAAATTTATTTGCTTTATCACGACTGTTAATAATTTTATTATAAATATCATGTTCTTCCCAGAACTTTTGAATTTCAAGTTCTCTCACAGTAGCGTTTGCTCTCATCGCTAAAGTAGTTTGAGGCAAGTTTAGAGTTTCTTTATACTCAGTTTTTACACTTGTTTCGTTACTCATACTAAATTATCCTTCTTTTATTTTTCCTAGTCTTTGCTGTATATCGTTTCCAAGACTTTCTTCTTTTGAAAGCCTTACAAATTCTGCCATTTTATTGTAATCAAATTCTTTTTCCCAGCGTGCAATAACAACGGTTGCAACGCAATTGCCCACAAGGTTAACAGTTGTTCTTCCCATATCAAGGATTTGGTCAATACCCAAAAGTATTGCGACTCCGAGAATAGGAATATTAAAACTTGCCAGAGTACCTGCGAGAACAATCAAAGATACTCTCGGAACTCCTGCAATTCCTTTACTTGTAAGCATTAATGCTAACATTATAACAATCTGCTGGTTTAAATCAAGATTTATACCTACAATTTGTGATGAAAATATAACTGCCATTGCAAGGTATAAAGTACTTCCGTCAAGATTAAAAGTATAACCGGTAGGCATTACAAACCCTACAATATTTTTTGGCACACCAAAACGCTCCATAATCTCCATTGCCTTAGGAAAAGCTGCTTCCGAACTTGCAGTTGTAAACGCAAGCAAAGCAGGTTCCTGTAAAGCTCTTAAAAGATTTCTGAACGATATTTTTACAATTTTACACGCAATAATCAGCACCAAAAGTACAAAAACAGCAAGTGCAACATACAATGCACCGATTACCTTGAAATAACTTTTCAGAACAGATAACCCGTTTGCACCAATTGTTGAAGCAATTGCACCAAATATACCCAACGGAGCAAAGTACATTACATATTCGGTAAATTTAAACATTATCTGAGAAACAGAATTTAATATATCTAATACAGGTTTTGCTGATTTTCCAACAGCAACTATTGCAAGTGCAAAGAATATTGAAAACACAACAATTTGCAAAAGATTTCCCTGTGCCATTGCATCAATTATGCTTGTCGGGAAAATACTTGTAACCATTTCACTGACAGATGTATGCGCCTGTGTTGCGGCCATCAGACCTGCCTCCTGCATATGCAATGCGTGAGGAGTACTTCCTGTTACAAATCCTACACCGGGTTTAAAAATATTAGCCATAGTCAAACCGATAATAAGAGCAAGCGTTGTTACAATCTCAAAATAAATAATTGTTTTAAGACCTATTTTACCAAGACTTTTTGCATCACCGTGACCAGCTATACCCACAACAAGGGTTGCAAAAAGCAAAGGTGCAATAATCATCTTCACCATTCTTAAAAATATGACCGCGAAAGGTTTCATTTTAACCGCGAAGTCAGGGGCAAAGTGACCTACGATAACACCTAAAATCAATGCTATAAATATTAGGGCTGTAAGTTTTGAATGTTTCAAATTTGGTACCTCGAATTATATTATATTACAAACATAGCCATATGGATAAATTCCTGTAACGTTTCGTAAAAGTTTTGTAACAGTCTTACCCATGCTCATTGTAAATTGATGTATCATTGTTGAACAGACATGAAAAATTGACTATAATATTAATATAAATCGTAAGGGGAGGTTAATGTGACAGACACCACATGTATGGAAAAATTAAGTTTATCGGAAAACGCAATTAAGGTTCTTGAAAAGAGATATCTTAAAAGAGATAAAGAAGGAAATTGTACAGAAACACCTGCTGACATGTTCAGACGTGTTGCAAGCAGTATCGCATCAGGAGATTTAAAATTCGGAAAATCTCAAGCTGATGTTGACAAATTAACTGAAAGATTTTACAAAGCTATTACTAACTGCTACTTTATGCCAAACTCACCAACTTTAATGAATGCAGGCAGAGAATTGGGACAATTGGCAGCTTGCTTTGTTCTTCCGGTAGAAGACAGCCTTGAAGGTATTTTTGAAACAGTTAAAAATACTGCTTTAATCCACAAATCAGGTGGCGGTACAGGTTTTTCTTTCTCAAAATTAAGACCTAAAAACAGCGTTGTTCGCTCTACTATGGGTGTTTCATCAGGTCCTGTTTCATTTATGGAAGTATTTAACGCTGCAACTGAAGCTGTAAAACAAGGCGGAACAAGACGCGGTGCTAACATGGGTATCTTAAGAGTAGACCACCCTGATATTTTAGACTTTATCGAATGCAAAAGCGATAACAATAAATTAAATAACTTTAATATTTCTGTTGCAGTCACAGATAAATTCATGGAAGCTTTAAAAGCAGGAACGGATTATGAATTAATTAACCCGCAAAACAACACCGTTGCAGGAAAGTTAAGTGCTAAAAAAGTATTTGATATGATTGTTGACGGAGCTTGGAGAAACGGTGAACCCGGTATTGTTTTCATCGACAAAATGAATGCTGATAACCCTACTCCTCTTGTAGGTCCAATCGAATCTACAAACCCTTGCGGTGAAGTTCCGCTTCTTTCTTATGAAGCATGTAATTTAGGTTCAATCAACCTCGGAAGAATGGTTGACAACGGCGTAATCAACTGGGATTTACTTGCAGATACAACAAGAACTGCAATCCGTTTCTTAGATAACGTAATTGCTGTTAACAACTATCCGTTGCCTCAAATATCTGAAATGGTTCAAAACAACAGAAAAATCGGTCTTGGTGTAATGGGATGGGCTGACATGCTTATGAAATTAGGTTTGTCTTATGCATCAGAAGAAGGTACTAAACTTGCAGGTCAGATTATGGAATTTATTGACTATGAATCTAAATGCGAGTCAATTGAACTTTCAAAAGAAAGAGGAAAATTCAACAACTTCAAAGGAAGTATCTACGACGGTAAAAACTTCTTGTACAATAAATACAAAGGTAAATCAGCAGGTAAAATTTCTGATGAACAATGGAAAGAACTTGATGAACAAATTGAAAAATTCGGTATCAGAAATGCAACAACTACATGTATTGCGCCGACAGGTACAATTTCAATGATAGCGTCAGCTTCAGGCGGTGTTGAACCTTTATTCGGTCTTGTATTCTCAAGATTGATTATGGACGGAACCGAAATGTTCGAAGTGAACCCGATTTTCAAAGAATATGCCGTAAAACATGGCATTTATTCAGATGAATTGATGAAGAAAATTGCAAAAACTGGTTCAATAGCTCACGTTGACGGTGTTTCAAATGAAGTTAAACATATTTTTGTAACAGCTCACGACGTATCACCTTACTGGCACGTTAAGATGCAGGCTGCATTCCAGCTTCACACTGATAACGCTGTATCTAAAACAGTTAACTTTGAAGAACATGCTACACGTAAAGATATTGAAGAAGCTTATATCCTGGCTTATGAAAATAACTTGAAAGGTATCACAGTATACAGAAATAATTCACGTCAGTTCCAGCCTATGAACTTAGACGACAAAAAGAAAAAAGAAGAAGTTCAAGTAGAAGCGGATGGCGAGCAGAGTGCGCAAGACGACGCGAAGGCGGCTGGAGACACGTTTAACGCGAGCCACCAAGCTAAAACAATCACAGAAGAGCCCACAGGCGAAATCAAAACAGTAAAATGTCCTGAATGCGGAAACGAAATTCAGATGGCAGAAGGATGTTTCATTTGTCTTAAATGCGGATACTCCGGTTGTTCGTAGGAGCGTAGCCGCTCCACCCGACACAGGGACTTTGCATGAACTTTTGATATTAAATTCAAGACGGAGCGTAGCCGCTCCACCCGCAACACAGGTTTTGTATAAACTTATACAATCTGAACTAAAGATAAGAGCCTAGCCGCTCTAATCATATTATTAAGAGAGAGCTTAAATACTATCCCTTAAATAAGGGATAGTATTTTTTGTAAACATTTGTTAATATTAAATTAATAAATTAGCATTTTTTTTTATTGACGTGTTTTCATGAATATAAAGCTAGTGTGTAAAATTGAAAGGTAGTAGAATTATGGCAGACAACATGACAATCGGTCCCGCTTTAGCAATAGGCGGTAACAAGGTTGAAATGACTCAACAGGGTAAAATTCAAGTAACTAACCCTAATGGTAAAATTAAAACTTTATCTCAAGACCAATTTAAAAAACAGTTAGTAAAAAATGCTGACAAAATTCAAAACGGTGAAGATTTTGAATTTAAAAAAGACAAAAAAACTTTAAAAATCGCAGCAGCAGTTGTTGCAACAGCAGCTGTTGTTACAGGTGTTATTTACCGTAAAGAAATCGGTAAGTATATGAAAGATTTTTCATTCAAAAAACTATGGAATGACATTAAAGGTCTATTCAAATCTAAAAATAGCAAAGGCGTAAAAGATGCAACAAACGCTGCTGCAACAGATACTCAAGCCGGTAAAGCTGAAGCAAAAGTCCGTACAATTTTTGACGGAGAAAAAACAGCAAATGCTACTATTGAAGGTAACACTCCTCAAGCAGTAGAAGCAAGATTAACCAGCAAAGAGACTATAAATCTTAAAAATAAGACAATCGGACAAGCAGCAGATGCTGATGCTAAAGCATTTGAAGCAAGAGCAGCAGAATTAAATGCAAATCATGCAAATACTCAAGCTGAACTAAATAACACTTTCAAAGGTTATGACCCTGTAAAATTTAAACAAGGTCAAGTCTTAGAAAACGCAGGTTTAACTCAAGAACAATACAAAATTGTTAAAAGACACGCTAATCCTGAAAAAGTTGTGAAGTTCACTGATAAAGAAAAAGCAGTACTTCCAAAATGGATTCAAGATAGTGAAACTTGCCAAAGATATGCAAATTCAATTGAAGCTCAATTTGCTAAAATTGATGAAATGTTCCCAAAAGCTGTTCCAGCTAAAAAATAAAAATAACACAATTTTACACATAAGATAAAATCACCTCCTTGATTAGGAGGTGATTTTCTTGTAACATCTATTTATGGCGGGAAATATGAAAATTTCTATTATAACAGCAAGCTACAACTACGAAAATTATATAAAAGAAACTGTTCAATCAGTGCTTAGTCAAACCTATAACGACTGGGAAATGATTATTGTCGATGACTGCTCAACAGATAACTCCATTGATGTAATTAAATCATACAATGATGACAGAATTAAGCTGTTTGTAAACGAAAAAAATCTCGGTTTAAAAGAAACATTAAAACGAGGTATAAAAGAAGCCTCTTCTGATTGGATTGTATTTTTGGAAAGCGATGATGTTTTAGCACCTGATTATTTAGCAAAAAAAGTTGAAATTGCACAAAAATACAATGATATAAATTTGATATTTAATGATTGCGAATTTTTTGGTGATGAAGAAAGAGTAAAGGCTTTTGAACATGCTTTGAAGAAAACTCGCAGCCTGTTGCAAAATCAAAGTTACCCTAAAAAAATGTTTTACGACTTTTACCAGAGCAACAAAATTTTTACATTTTCTTCTGTTATGGCAAAACGCAGCCATTTATTAAAGGTTAATTTTAATCCAAAACTTGACTATTTGATTGACTGGCATTTATGGATACAGCTTTCAAGTCTTGGTAAGTTTTATTATCTGCCCGAAAAACTTACAAAATGGAGATTGCACAAAAACAGCTACATAAATTCATCAACTTATAAATCCCCTTTTGATTTGCAGGCAGCCTCATATATTGAAGTTTTCAAAAGCAAAAAAGACATTTGTATTCTTCTTTTCATATTGATTTCACATCCATTATGGTATGCAAGAAAATACAAAAGAGAATTGCGCCAAAAATTAATCTCTTATAAAAGGAAAGCATTTCCTAAGAAGAAAAATTAAAATTTTTCGGGGGAAAAATGGAAGTTCTGCAAGAAAATCAAAGAAAGCTCTTTTAATAATTAAAGGGCTTGTGTGTCTTCCTTTACGAATATATTGTGTACGTTTAACATTATTTTCTATCAGCTCAACAGGGTAATCACAAACCTGCCTAATAATTTCCTGATATCCCTCAACAGTTGTAAGATTTTTGTTTACCAAACGCGGAAGTGAGCATTTCATAAACGGCATCTTATGTGACAAAATAAGTTGACGCCATTTATAAATTGTCATATTATTAATTCTTTCATAAGCGTTAATATAAACATCATATTTAAAACCAAGTTCCACGAGCATTTCACTAAGCCCTATTTCATAATTTGAAACAACAACGCATTTATTGTCTTCAGGTTTTATTGATGTCATAAAGTTTGCAAAGGCTTCAGATTTAAAAGTGTTATTTTTTAATACAATAAAGTAACTTTGGATATGCGGACGTTTAACAAAAAAGTGATTAGGAACCTTTCTATATCCGAAATTATTTTTCGTAATTCCCCAAAAATCACAATCTTTTTTGTCCATATCATTAAATATTTCTTTAAAAGGATAAAACGGACCAAAGCAGCTGTCATTCACAAGAATTAATTCATCAATCTCATTGAGAATATTATTGTCTTTTAAATAATTAAACCCTCTTTTATAAGAGCCGAAATCGTATTCCTCGTGGTGTTCTGCAATAATTTTCGATGCAATTCCGTTTAACTTGTTTTTTTCATCTTCAGAAAGGCTACCGCAAGAAACAAACACAATATTTTGTGCTATTTCCTTCAAAGCTTTCAAATAATAAATGACATAATCATCAATTACCGAATCCTTATCGTAATGTGCAAATACAACCGTTCTGTTCATAAATTTATTATATCACGTAAAACCGATTATTTAGTTGATGTAACAATGCAAAATATATAATAAACTTATATTACAATGGACGAGAAAGAACTAAAAGAAAAGTTTGAAGAAATCTATAATAAAAAAATAATGAGAAAACTTGCCCCGCTTGAACGAGAAAGAATTTCTCAAGCAGAAGTATTTAAGGTTTGTATAACTTGTGCAATTATTTTCTTTATTGCTGTTCTTATTGTGGGATTATTCATAAAATTTTTAGAAAGCGGCCCTGCATTAATTCTCACTCTAATCGGATGCTTTGTATTAAGTATAGTTTTTATGTTCATTGCTGGAAATATACAAAAAAAATTTTGCGACCGGATTAAATCACAACTTTTGACAGATTTATTATTTTTATTCGGTAATTTTAGTATTTATAAAAATGAAATTATAACTTTAAAAGAAATTAAAAATACAGGACTTTTTCCAAATGCTAACACAAAAAATGACGATGACAGAATTGGCGGAACATATAAAGGAATGAACGTATTTTTAGTTGAAACCGAGTTATCTCAACAAGATGAATCACGTGATATAAAAGGAAGAAGATATTCCAGTTCAGTACAAGTTTTCAAAGGTTTAATACTAAAAACAGTATTGAATAAAAAATACAACGGAAGAACAATAATTAAACAAAGAGCACTCAATACAGAAGACAGAATGAAAGCATTTAAATCTGAAGCTGAGGAGGAATTCGGCAGTGAAATTTCACAAGCAGCTGCGAATTCTCCTATTGTCAACACAATATCAAATCTTATTTCTGCAAAAGAAAATTCACCTTTAAGAAATATAGGTATTATAAACGGCAATCTTACGTTAAATACAACCGGGCTGAGTGAATTCAAACCTCCAAAAGGGCTGGAAGAAGTTATTCTTGAAGATTCTGAATTTAACAAATCTTATGCAGTATTCTCAAATGACCAGGTTGAGGCAAGATATTTGATAACCCCGACATTTATGGAAAGGCTGAAAAAAATAAGAGAGGTATTTGGAGCATATAACGTTCATTGTGTGTTTGAAGACAATTACATAACTTTGTTTTTAGAAACGGGACGTGACTTTTTTGAAGTGGGCAATATAAATACAACTTTATGCAACAAAAAAAATTATGAAAAAATATTCAGAGAACTTGTTTCAATTTTCAATCTAATCCATTACTTCAAACTGGATAAAAAATTAGGATTGTAATTTACTTTCTTATCTGTTTGTTATAATATTCCCTTATAGATTAATAAACGAGAGGGAAGTATAAAAAATGCAAGTATCATTAAACTGGTTGAACGAATTTGTGGATTTATCCGATATTGAAGCAGCTCAAATTGCTCATGAATTAACAATGAGCGGTTTGGAAGTTGAAGCAGTAGAAGAAGTTAAGCCGCAATTTACAAATATAAAAACTGTTAAAATAGAAAAAATTGATAATCACCCTAACTCTGATCACTTACACCTTGTAACTGTTAATACCGGAACAGGTGTAAAAACAGTAGTATGCGGTGCTCAAAATATAAAAGAGGGTCAAATTGTACCATACGCTTCAGTCGGATCACAGGTTCTGGACAGAAAAACCGGTGAGATGTTTACTCTTACTCCGGCAGTGATAAGAGGAGTTGAATCTCAAGGAATGCTTTGTTCTGCTGATGAACTTGGCGTTGCTGAAAGAAATTATCAGGAAGAAGACGGCATTTTAATCCTTAACCGAATATTCCCTGATGTAAAAATCGGCGAAAATGTTGAAGATGTTTTAGGCTTTGATAAAGACTACGTTCTTGACGTTGCTCCGACAGCAAACAGAGGCGACCAAATGTCAGTTATAGGCATCGCAAGAGAATTGAGTGCAATTTTTAACAAGCCTTTAAAATTCTCTCCGTTAGAATTTACAAAAGACTTAACTACTGATGAATTAAAAGTTGAAATTATTGATAAAGATGTATGTAAATACTATTCAGCAGGCATTTTAAAAGATTTAAAAATTAAACCGTCGCCTGATTGGATGCAGAAAAGACTTATTTCATCAGGAGTACGTGCAATTAATAACGTAGTTGATATCACAAACTATGTAATGCTTGAATACGGCACACCTTTTCACGCATTTGATTTAGACAAACTTAACGGTTATTTATGCGTAAGACGTGCCCACGAAGGAGAAACAATTGTAACCCTTGATGAAGTTGAACGCAAACTTACAAACGACAGCGTTTTAATAGCAAATGAAAAAGAAGGTGTATGTATCGCAGGTGTATTCGGCGGTGCTAATTCTGAAATTGACGATAATACAAAAAATATTGCTCTTGAAGCAGCTTACTTCACCCCTGCAAGTAACAGAAAATCAGCAAGAAGCGTAGGATACCGTTCAGAAGCCTGTGCAAGATTTGAACGCGGAGTAGATATTGAAGCTGTAAGACCTGCTTTAATGCGTGCAATGCAGCTTTTGACAGAACTTGCCGATGCCAAAATAGAAGGCGTTGTTGAAGCAGGAGAAAACAAGCTTGAGCCGATAGAAATTACATTAAGATATTCTCAAATTAAGAGAATATTAGGCTGCGAAATCGCTCCTGAAAAATGCATTTCAATTCTGGAAAACCTGGGATTTGAAAAACTTGGCGGCAATGACAGCGCTGCAAAATTCAGAGTTCCTTCATTCAGAGCAGGCGACGTAACACGTGAAATTGACCTGATCGAAGAAATTGCAAGAATTAACGGTTATGACAAAATAACTCCTACACTGCCAAGTAAAACTCAAACACCTGTAATAAGTTTGGAAGAAAGAGTTATTAAAAAAGTTAATGAATTAATGCTATCATCAGGCTTGGATGAAATTATCACAACATCATTAATCGGAAAACCTCTATTAGACAAATATATGCAGACTTTTGACGAAGATAAAGCCGTAAAAGTTCTGAACTCTGCAAGCGAAGAAAGCACAATGCTCAGACAAGATATGGCTGCAAGTGTTCTGAACTGCATGAAATACAACTATGATAACGGACAAAAAACATTCTGGGCTTACGAAATCGGTAAAAAATATCTGGTTACCAAACCTGCTGATGAAAAATCATCAGGTATTAAAGAATCAAGAGTTTTGGCAGGTGTTTTAACAGGCGAGGTAGAAAATTCAAAATGGCAGGTTAAAACTCAGTCAGATTTCTTTACTTTAAAAGGAATTATTGAAAAATTGTTTACTGAACTCGGTGTTGAAAAAAGGATAAAACTAACTCCGTGTGAAGATGTAAGCCATTTACATCCGTATAGAAGCGCTAAAGTTAACCTTCTTGGCAAAAACCTTACAAATATAGGTTATTTCGGACAAATTCATCCGTTATTGAAAGATAAATTAAAAATCAAAGGTCAAGAAGTGTTCTTGTTTGAAATCGACCTTGACGAAATTATTTCAATAATAAAAGAACATACGGTAAGATACAAAAAACTTTCCCAATTCCCTGAAGTTCGTCGTGATTTAGCTTTTGTAATCAACGAAGAAGTCAGCTTTGATGATATCCAAAAAGTTATTAAAGGCGCTGTTCAGCAAAATATATTCAAAGGAAGCGAAGTATTTGACGTATATCAAGGCGAAAATATTGAAAAAGGCTTCAAAAGTCTTGCGTTCAGAATTAAAATGCAGGATGAAAACGCAACATTAACAGATGAAGTTATAGAACGTCAGATGAGCAATGTCCGCGCAAAACTTCAAAAAACTTATGCTGAAATAAGCTTTAGAGAATAGGAGCGTAGCCGCTCCACCCGACACATTGGCTTTGCATAAATTTTTGACATGAAATTCAAGACATAGCGTAGCCGCTCCACCCGCAACACGGGATAAAAAAAATAAATACTTTCCAAAACTTCAATTTAGGCGTATAATGTAAATTGAAGTTTTTGGTTTACAAAATATAAAAGAGGTATCTTATGAAAAAATTCCTACTGCTATTGATTGTTATGTTACTTATGCCTTTAAGAGCCTTATGTGCAGATATATTTCCGCAGTATGTGAGCATAAAATACACAAATACTTTAGGATTATACCAGGCTTCAAACGAGATTATACTGTATAAAGAACCGTCTGAAGACTCCTATATAGTTCACAGCATAAGCTGGATAGGAGATAATATGTTTCCTGAAAGCATAAAGCCTCAGGACTTGTTTGTTGTCTTCATACCTTCAAAAAATCTCGGGCTTCTTGCAGTAACTGACGAAACCGAAAATTGGGTACAGGTTATCTATAATAATTCTACCGGTGCTAAAGGCTGGATAAAAAAAGATGATCCTTACAAATTTATGACATGGACAAATTTCTATAATATGTACGGAAAAAAATACGGTCTGACTATGCTTAAAGGTATTCCTGACACTGCAAAAGACATTCACACAGGCACAGAAGACAAATCACAAATCATAAGCACAATAAATATGCCTAAGAAAATCAATCTTACAGCCATAAAAGGCAACTGGGCGCTTGTAAGCGTATCAGATTTGGACAAAATCCCTAAAACAGGCTATATTCGCTGGCGTTCAGATAACGGAATGAAATATTATTTTCCTGCAATGAAATAACCTAAAGATTGTCAAAATTGCACAGCTCTTGAACAGACATTCCAAAGGCAGCGGCAATGGCTTCCATTGTTTCAAATGTTGGTGACTGTTCTCCCCGTTCAATTGCCCCGATTGTCGGTCTGCTCAAATTAGCCAATTCTGCAAGTTTTTCTTGTGAAAAGCTCCTTTTCACTCTTTCTATCTTAATTTTTAAGCCTATTTTATTATCTTTTTTGATAGATTTACTATTCATAGTGTATATTATTATAATCTATTGACATAGCAAACGCTACATGATATACTTAGCAAAAAGATAGGTTTTCCATGCAAGGAGGTAGGATATGGAAAAAGAAATAAACGAAATATTAGGTATGTTATATGACATCTATAACCAGGTTATGGTGCTCAATGATTCTTTACAGCTTTCTGCACGCGATAACAAAGATAACGACTATCAACATTCCTTTTCCGAAATTATTTTAAAAAACCTTGCAGATGCATGCGCAAAACTTCAAAAGCTTGATTGTGAACTCTGTGCTTTACAATCCGAAAAAAATACTCGACATTAATTCGTGTTTGTTATAGTGTGGTACTACATGCAATATGACATAAATAACAAAGGAGAATTATTATGCAAGTTATATTAAGAAAAGATGTTCAAAACTTAGGCGAAGCAGGTGACATTGTCAACGTTAAAGACGGTTATGCAAGAAACTTCTTGCTGCCTCAAGCTGTTGCAGAAGCAGCTACTAAAGGCGCTTTGGAAAACCGCGAAAAAAATCTTGCCAGAATTAAAGCTAAACAAGAAAAATTACACGCTGAAGCTTTAGAAACAGCTAAGAAAATCGAAGAATTTGCTAAATTAGAACTTACTGCTAAAGCCGGTGAATCAGGAAAATTATTCGGTACAATTACTACTAAAAAATTGGCTGAAGAACTTCAAGCTAAATCAGGTATTGAAGTTGACAGAAAAAATGTTTCTTTGAATGCTCCAATCAACAAAGTTGGCGAATACAAAATGTTAATTAAATTAACTTCTAAAGTTAAAGCAGAATTAGCAGTAATCGTTACAGCTTCTGAAGTTCTTAAAGAAGCAGTTGAAGAAGTTGCTGAAACTGAAGCTGAATAATTGAAATTCAATTACAAAACGTCATCCTGAAAAGCCGAAAGGTTTATTCAGTATGACGTTTTTTTAAAGGGGTATTAATGGGGCAAAACACAAAATCTAAATTAACTCTTAACTGTATGGCAATAGGTTCATTGCCTCATAAAAATTCAGAAAAAGCTATGGAACTTGTTGAAAAAAATTTCTTCGAAATCCCTTTCTGGGCACAGCTTACAAGCTGTCTCTTATACACATCTCCGAGCCCACGAGACTCCTGAGC
>OJQE01000055.1_pt1 | contig 34293 bp, 33 predicted proteins | sample 1598631 | NCBI WGS metagenome assembly OJQE01 (sample SAMN03922498, study PRJEB24848) | human gut metagenome | isolation source: stool sample | host: Homo sapiens | place: Germany | collected 2011-11 | reverse complement strand
GTAAGAGATATTTAGTTATATTTTCATAACAAATTGTGCTATCCGGTATTTCTTGAGGACAAGATGTAAAATCTTTTTTGATTTTTTGCAGTAGTATATAGGAATCAATTAGTTGTGTTATATCTTTTTTATGACTCCAATCTCCATTGTTATATATTTCATCTACATCTATCCCATAATATAGATTTTTCGCTTGAGATGTCGAGATTTGTATAAAAAGACAAAAAGCAAAAACGAATAATTTTTTTTTCATTTAATAATCTCCATTTATATAAAGATAATTTGCTATATGTTATTGATTATCTTTAATAACAATAAAAGTTATATCAATATAATCCTTAATTGCTTGTATCGGCATTAACCTGAGGTAATAATTAAAGTCAGCAATTTTAGCATATATAACCTCATAAAAAACAAATAAAATCGTTGCATATAATTTATATTTTTAATATAAAAAATCAATAAAATAATTTATACTTTATAACAAGGTCAAAATGTCAGTAAAATATGATGTATAATCTGGAGCAGCCTAAATTTAATTACAAAGAATGTTTGGATAATTGATAATTTTTATTACACGATAAAACATGGTTTAGCAATGGAAAATAGAAAAGGAATCTTAAATGAAGTGGCTGGTTTTAGTTTGTTTTTTTATTACTTTTAATGCGGATGCACGTAATCTTGCTTGTCCAACAGGAAAGTTTGGCAATTGATAAGTTAGAGCAAGAGTTGAACAATTGTAAAGTTGATTATGGGGATAATGCTTCTACAGCAGATATGAATAATGCTACGTATGATGCGATTGATTGTGTTGTGGGAGTCGCACATAAAATATTTGATACATATTATTCTTCAACTGCAAAAGAAAGCAAAGAGCGGTTTGATAAATTGGTTACTGCAATTTATGATCATAGTCATCATCTTGTTCATGAGAGTGATTTTGCGAAAAATGTATATACAGGGACAATGTATATTACTTCTGCAATAGGATATGCTCATTCAATGATTAGAGAGATTGTTAAAAAGTATATCAAAGAAGTTCGATTTGAATGTGCTGATGCACATGAGTTTGACAACTAAAACCAGCCATATTTTAAAAATAAAGAAATAACAAGAAAACATAAAATTAGAAATCATTTTAGAATAACTCTTCCGCCAGTTCTTCCACAGTTCTGTAATTATCCAAATCATCCGGCTGGTGATAGCGGAGGTTTTTGAGTATCTGCAAAACCAGCCGTGACGGAATGTATTGTTCTTCCGGCAGTTGTCGGCAGGAATAGTCATAACTAATAACTTTCCTGTCTTTGATATATGAAATGCAGCTGTAATCACTATTGTGATGCCTGCGGTAAATTATTCATTTCCTCGTTTAGGTATTCAATTTTGGCCTGATAGTCACTGAGTATTTTGTTGTATTCTTCTTTGTTCATCTCAAATCCTAACATTTTCCACGGCGTTGGCGAGCATTTGGTCGTTATAGTTAAAATAATGCTGGGTGGTGCTGATGTTCTTATGATTGGCCAGTTTCTGCACAATGCAGATATTCACGCCGGAATTAACCAGTTTGGAAACAAACAGATGGCGTCCAAAGTGGCTCGCACCTTGAATGTTGAATTTCCTGTAAACCGAAGCAAACAAACGGCTGATACTGGCGCGGTTATACAACTACCGATATTGATGGTTTCATGCGTGATACGGATGTTGATACACATACAGCCATCCTGTAAGAAATCCGGCCTTCCTTGACCTGTCAGAATGATGAATCTTAAAATAAAGCATAATTTTAATATAGAAAGGTAAGAAGATGGGAAGAAAAGTAGTAAAAGTTGTGAATGATAAAAATATAAAGTATGCCGTTTTATGGATACGTGTATCAAGCAGGGAGCAGAAAGAAGGTTATTCGCTTGATGCTCAGGAAAACCGGGTGAAGAATTATTGTATTAGGAAAGGGCTGACAGTTATCAAACAGTTTACTATTGTTGAAAGTTCGACTAGAGGTGAGCGGAAAGAATTTTATAATATGATAAATTTCATAAAAAAATATAAAGATCCGGTCGCGTTGGTTTGTGACAAAGTTGATAGGCTGCAAAGAAGCTTTAAGGAATATAATGTTTTGAATGAGCTTATTGAAAAAGAAAAAATGGTAATTCATTTTCAGACGGAACAAGCAATTATGGCGAAAAATGCCAAAGCTCATGATAAGATGATGTGGAACTTTCGGGTTACAGTTGCGCAGTCGCAAACAGACACGATGAGTGATAATGTAATACGCAGTTTTGAAAAAATGCGCAAAGAGGGAAAATGGGCACATCATGCACCAGTCGGCTATAAAAATGTAAGGGATGCCAATGGTAACAGCGATATTGTGTTGGATGAGGACAACCATTTCATTATTACGCGGTTGTTTAAGGAATTTTCGATTGGCACCTATAATCTTGAGCAAATAACGCGGAAATTTCAAGCAACTTTTTGATACTGATTTCTGACCGTAAGTAGGTATCAAATAGAAACTTAACTTTGTCAGCCTGTTCATCCGGCAGAATCCAAGGGCACCAACTTGGACGGCAATTTTTATATCCTATCGGTGCCTTGCCTGGGTAAAATCCATTCTCACGCATCGTTTGCATTGCCTTTTTTGTCATATTTGATAATTCTGCAGAGAAACGTTCGGCTTCTGCTATAAGCATCCGGTAATCATATACATCATCCGCCGTAGAAAACGGAGTAATTATCATGCCTTCTTTAACAAAATGAATTTCTATCTTGCCCGTTTTCACTAAATCGTCCAATACACTTATATGGTTAAAGCTTCGGGCCAGACGATTAGATTCCGACAGAACCAAAGCTACTGGCGCCACTTTTACTTGCTGGATTAAATTCAATATCTCATTAAATTTCGGACGTCTTTTAGTAAAAGCGCTTTCAATTGCTTGCTTATTTTGTATGACTTCAAAATTCTTACTTCGGCAATACTCTTTACAGATAGCTTCCTGTTCAGAGAGAGAGTTACCGATATTCTGCTTTACAGAAGAAATTCGACACATAATTATTGCATCTCTAGCAAAGTTCATTTTCATTTCCTTTCGTTAAAGTTATGATTTGATTTTCATTAATAGCTGCGGTTATGCCGTCTAAATCCGGTTGCAGCCAATTGTTTTGCGGTTCGAGCTGGTTAATCAGCCGAAACAGTTCGTAAATTGCAGGTGAAAAAGAGTTCCCTGCATGTAGCCGTAATTCTCGTTTGCCCATCGTCTTCAGTATCGTTACCAAACCGACAAGCTGTAGGGCTTTTAGAAACTTATATTTGGCATCCAGCAGACGTTTGAATAAATCTGCCGCATTTTCTTCGCTTAACTGCTGATATCTAACTGCCGCCAAAATTTCATTCCAATAAACCAGCGTAACGGCTCGGCAAATTTGGCTGCTGAAAAGATTTTGAAATGTCAGCTCCGGAACAGGAAGACCCGCTTTGCTGATGGCTTGACGGATATTCTCAGAATTGCCCAATTGAATTTCAAGCCGTAAGTATTGGCTTGAGCCTAGGGCTGCCATATCAATCGTCTGGATATTTTCGGAACTGACAGCCCGACTTTTACAATACCGGGCTTTTTGAATATCCCTGAGTTTGTCGTAGATAACGACATTCGGTGTCGGGCTAAAAAATGCAACGAATGCCCTTCGTTTCGGTATGACACTTTGGTACAATCGAGCCGACGGCTGATGTCAGCTTTGTTCAAGTATTGTAAAATCACACAAGGTGCGATTTTAACCAAGACATTCTTACCAAAGTCAATCCTTACAACTTGTGCCGACCGCAACACTTGAGGCGAAACATCAACACCCATCTCGTGAATCCTTAATGCTAAAATGCTGATGATATCCTCAAAGTCTGCATCGCAAACTTCTTCCAGATTGTTGGGCGGATACCCGACTTGAAAGGCTATGGGAATGCTACCTTGACCGAGATATTGACAAAGCCAGATATGAACTTGAAAAACAAAAATATCTTGAACAGAAGAAAGACTTAGACGCAAGAGCTGAGAAATATAGCGACATCAGCAACGGCTTAAAAGAAAACGTTGAAAAAGCTATCGATTTTGCGGCTAATTTATCAAACTTAATGAAAGCCGCCTCCCCTGATGAGAAAAATATGCTCTTAAGAAGACTTCTGACAAATTGTATTTTAGATGGTGAGGTTTTGAAATATGAGATTAAGGCACCTTTTGATAAATTACTTTCCTGCTCCAATTATAAGAAGTGGAAGGATATTGCGATTGAGAATTTGGAAGACTTTGAGAATTTAAATTAGATTCTAAAAAATTATATTTTCAGAAAATTTTAGAAAATAATTTCTAATTTTTAATATTTCTAGATAGTTTTAGCTTTACTTTTTAAATTTTAGTATTATTATGTATTTATGAAAGGATAAAGCCATGATTAAGAGAGAGGAATACCTTAACAAACTCATAAGCCTTAAAGATAAACAAATCATTAAGGTTATAACCGGTATCAGAAGATGCGGAAAATCAACATTATTTGATTTATATGAAGAATATTTATTAAATAATGGCGTTACTCCTGAACAGATTATTCATATTAATTTTGAAGAATCTGATGATGAAAAATATAAAGATATAAAAACGCATAGCAATCTGTATAACTATGTGAAAGATAGACTTATCAAAGATAAAATGACTTATGTGATTTTAGATGAAATTCAATTTATACCTGATTTTCAAAAAGCTGTTGACGCATTGTTTATCAAAAAAAATGTGGATTTATATATAACCGGCTCTAATTCATTCATTTTATCAGGCGAATTGGCTACGCTACTTTCCGGAAGGTACATGGAAATAAAAGTTTATCCGTTCTCATTAAAAGAATATCAGCAAGCTTTTCCGACATTAAGCAAATCTGATTTATTTCAAAAATACATAACCGATAGTTCATTTCCTTTCACTTTAGCCTTAAATGACAATCGCCGTAATATTCTGGATTACTTAGATGCGCTCTTTAATACGATTATTGTTAAAGATATCGCTATCAGAAGAAATCTTATGGATACATCGGCCTTAAAACGTGTTACCAAATTTATAAGCGCAAACATTGGTAATCTGGTTTCTATCAAAAAAATTGCCGACACAATGTCATCTGATGGACAAGACATATCAACTCATACTGTAGAAAGTTATTTATCATCACTCAAAGATTGTTTCTTTTTGTATTCTGTTCCGCGTTATGACATTAAAGGCAAAGAATACCTGAAAACTGGAGAAAAATATTACATCTCAGATATTGCTATGCGAAATATACTGATAGGTCAAAAACCCCAAGACTACGGTCATGTGCTGGAAAACATTGTTTATTTAGAACTTTTGCGACGCGGCTATCAGGTTTTTGTTGGTAAAGTTGGAGATTTGGAAGTTGATTTTACAGCTATCAAAGGACAAGACATTGAACATTATCAAATCGCTTGGACGGCAATAGAAGAAAAAACACTTAAAAGAGAGTTGCAATCACTGGAACAAATAAATGATCATAATCCGAAGTTTTTATTAACAATGGATTATATTCCGGTTACTTCACACAATGGAATTAAACAAATCAATGTTTTGGATTGGTTACTGGCATAATCTTCAATTTTATCTGAATTAGGAATGTGCATTTTTTGCATATTTCTTTGGATTTGGCTAATTATAAACTAGTTATAATTCTATTTTACAAAAAGTGCAATTTTGCTTTAAATGTAAAATGCAAGTATTGCATATAAATAAGGATGAAAGTTTATGTTGCTATTTTTACAACAAAATGCAGAATGGATATGTGCAATAGCTATTGTTATATTTACGGCAGTTCAATGTCTGATTAGTTATGCTCAATATAAACAAGAATTACGTCTCAGAAGATTTAACCTGGCACAACAAATGGATGAAGCATGCATTATATATAAGTTTGATAAAGGAAGTGTCCAGAAAATTGTTGATTGGTTCAATAAAAATCAATCTCAGTTTATGTATCTACTAAATGAGAAAGACTTAAAACATTATGATATTTTTCAAGCTCTTTTAAAAGAATTATATAATACAAACCCTGCATTTAATGATGTTATTGAGTTATACCGTAAATGTTTGGTTCGTTTAGATGTAGCTTTACTTAACGCCAATTATGGAATTCGTAAACTAAAGAAAGTAAAAAAACATAAAATCCGTGTTCACACTTGGGATGAAATAAAAAACTCTTAACTACTTAAAGGTTCTTATAAATAAATTTATAAAAGTAGTGTAAAGAACAAATCACTAATAATGAAAATGATATCTTAAAATCATCCTTTCTTACAAAAAAGGATGTCTAAATAACTTGAAATTTTAATTAGCATATCTTTAACATCTTTATGCACCCAATAATGCTCCATAATAAACTTTAATTTCTTTTTACAATAAGCTAAATTTATTTTGTCCTTTGGAAGCTGTCCTATTCCAACACAAAACTGCAAACAATCTTGAACCGTTGATATTGTGACATCTTCCTGATTTTCAATTATTTTCACAAATCGCTCTTTATCTTTGGTGGAAAATGTAGGAAGCTTATTTTGGTTTATCATATCAATTTGTTTTTGGGGATAAGTTATATTTTCCTCACTTTTCAGCTTAGTTAAATATTCAACCACTGCTTTATATGAATTTCCTCCACTTTGAATAAAATAGAATAAAGGAGCCCACTTTCTTGGAGATAAAGCTAGTGATTTTATATATTCTCTTGGTTTCTCAGGTGGTGTGTTGTTTAGAAACGATGACACTATTTCTTTAATATCAATATTTACATTTGTTTCTATTTCCACCTTAGCTATTTCTGTTATAGGACGAACCTCCCCTATTAATTTTAATGCAGGAGCACCTTTCTTTTCAACAAATTCACCTTCTTTTAAGAATTGTATTTGAGGCAATAAATTTTCATCAATAACAAAATTACCAGCTTTTCCTTCAACTACTCCTGTTGCAATGTTCATAACTGCGGAATTCTCAATACCATTTCTGAATATAGTTTCAATTTGTTTCATTAAAGTAGTTTTCAATGTACTCTGCATACGCTCTTCTATAATCTTATCCAACTCAGATGGACAAATTTTTCTAGAGCTCCCTGGATAACGGAAAAAAATATCTCCTGTTGCAAATGTTTCTCCTCCTACATTAACATTATTTATATATATAACGGGTTTCTTTCTTGCTGGCTCCACTTTCAAAACAGCAATTTCAATACCATGTAAAGAAACTATATTTTTATTAACCTCTATACCACAGGACAAATAATTTAACACAACACTATCAAGGCTCTGCAAATCCCATTCTAAAAACTTTTGTTTACTTTTTTCTTTTATACCAACAACTTCCCATGTTGTATCTTTTACACCATACAAAATATATCCACCTTTATTATTAGCTAAAGCGCATAAGGGACGCAGTAAATTTTTTTCATCTTTCGAAAAGTTTTCTTTACATTCAAGCATATCTGTTTCTGATATATCTAAAATTAAAGGGTTTTGTGACTTTATAGGAAATAACTTGCTAATATTTTCAGTTTCAGAAATATCTTTTTTTTCATTTTCAGTATTTTCTTTTAAAAATTCTTCCAATTCTGCATCTGTAGCAGGTGTAATATCTAAGGCTCTTTTAGTTTTGCCATTTTTTATATCACTAATTCTTCCAAAATTTACATGTAGCTCAGGCTTTCCCCTTTTAATATTTATAATTCCCATAATTTCTTGGCTAGGCTTCCCTCGCTCTACCAGTTTTTTTATTATTGCTATTTCTTTATCATTTAATGTTTTTGACGTTTTGGCCATATTATTAACATCCCAATATTGTTTATTTGTGATTATGGTATAGTTTCTTTTTTACAAGCTCAACATTAATTTTTCTTATATACTCACAATAAACTGATAAATATACTCGAATTCTGCACGTCGTCTCCAGCCAGACTGGAGAAGAGTTGCGTTTTTTGACGCAACTCTTTGATTTTTAAAAGCAATTTTCGGTCCGAACGATTTTGCGTTTTCATCCGTTTTATTATCCTCAAGGCCTTGGTTTTCCTCGTTTTGCGAGCCTTGTAAAAATCTGCTTCTTTTTTCGTAAAAATACGCCTTTTCAAACTCGCTGAACGGAAAATTCAGCTCATACGTCAATTCTCCTTCCGTTAATATCATTTCCTTAAAAACAAATTTTAACAACAGATGTTTCAGTTCAAGATGATCGGATTTGGCAAACACTCTTCCTGCCTGCGACGCAAGATTTATGAGATCCAATATCGTTGAAGTGAAGGCATTTCCCGTCTTTTCATAGGTTTTAATCTTCCTTCCTATACGGTCAATTTTGAGTTGGATTTCATTACGCTTGGTTTCAAACGTTTCTCGGTCAAGCTCTCCGTCCAAACGCAAATCAAACAAATTATCCAATTTTGCTTTCAATTTCTCCTGTTCCTGTCTCAGCTTTCCGATTTCCTGCTGACAGTATTGTTTTTCTGAAATTTCAGCATTTTTAATCTCTTCATACAACGGATTTATCAAGGAATCCGGTATTTTGATACGGTTTAGGACGGTTTCTATCGCACTTAAAACATCTTGTTCCGGGATGTATCGCCTCTGCCCGGTTTTGGTGTAACAAACCACCCACGAATAATATTTTCTTCTCAGTTGGTCTTCACAGGGACAAACCCTTCCCGTTCTTCCGCAGGTGATTAAACCTCTCAGTACAAAAGGCTTTTGGCTGTATTTCAGCCCTGCGCCGTTATGATTGTTCAGAGCTTTTTGTTTTTGGCATTGCTCCCAAAGCTCTTGCGAAATCAGCGGCGGGTAAACATGTTTGATAATGCCTCTTTTGGTTTTCATCTCGCCGTAATAAAAGGGATTGTCCAATATATAGTAGATGCTGGAATTGACCAGTTTTTTACCGGCTCTGGTCTTAAGTCCCATTAAATCGGCAAAATGCACGGCTTCCAATATGCTCATCTTACCGAGAGAATAAAGTTCAAATATTTGCTTAATGATACCGGCTTCCGGTTCTTTGAGGCGAATAGTATGTTTTCCCCGCTCATCGACATAATTTTCATACCCGAGCGGCGCTACACCGCATCTTTCCCCGTTTTTGATTTTCAACTCCGTAGAGCGGCGGACATTCTCGGAAAGTTGCAAGACATAGGCTTTGGCTCCCATGACCGAGAAATCCCAACGCATGATATCGGCCGAAGTGGATTTGCTGTTTAATATCATCCCTTCGCGATAAAAATGCAGCTCAATCTTGTCTTGGCGCATCAGTTCATCAAGAAGCACGCTTTCGCGGTCGGCTTTTTTCTTATTTTTCCGGCGTTCATTGGCTTCTTTTTTGCGCACCGCAGCATTATCAATCTCTTTGGCGAGAAAGTCGGTAATGTCCTCATTAAACTCGCCGACCTCAACACTATTGTAGAAATCAAACAAGAAGCTTATTTTCTGCTGAGTATCCAGCAAATCGAGCGAATAGCGGACAATGCGTTTGCCGCCCAGACGAAGCGTAAAGATTGAATTCTTTTCCGTATCAATAATCAGCTTGTTCATGCGGTTTTGCAAATTCCAGCTTTCTTCCTTGAAGTTTCTGATATTATCGGTCAAAAGTTTCAAAATCCGTTCTTTGGCCGTTTCCAAAGTCAGCTTGCCTTCGTCTTTTGAGGTTTCAATCTTAAAAGCGTTATATTTTTCCAAAAAGTTTTTCATTTTAATTTTCCTTTCAAAATATGATTTTCGTTAAAAAAGAGCATAATAATTCTGTATGGCGCTTTGGTATCTCCTCCGAGCCATTGAGGTTAAATGTTTAATTTTATTATAAAATCAGTTAATTATGGCAATCTGTCACATAAACCACGTCATCGGCAGCAAACGGACAACGCTTTTCGGTTACGCAATAAAAATCTCCGGCCGCGGAAATAAAGGCATAAACACCGCGCGGGTCGGCAATGACATCTTTATAGCGTCTAATGCCTTTGATGACAAAGCTGTCAAAATGGGTTGATACTTTTTCATAGATTTTGTGATCATCTCCAAAAGCAAACCCGTGCTGACGCAAAATGCCGTCCTGCTCATCAACGGTTCGGGCTTCATCGGTATCAATGCTCTCTTCTGCGGCAAATGCTGCAAAATCGGCATAACGTGCAAGCTTCCAACATCCGTATTGATGAACAGATTCGTCTGCCACCGGCATAAATCCCTGCAATTTCTCCAGTAATTCTTCCGGCGTAAAATCGGCGGTTTTGGCAACCAGTCGGTAATGCATGACTTTTCTCCTAGCAGGCAAAACGAGCGGCGTTGAGAAGATTTTTCAGGTTTTCGGCCTCTTTTTTGAAACGATATTTTTTCAGCAAAGAAGCGATAATATAAGTTAATATGGTCATTTTATTTTCCTTTCAGTTTAATGGTTAAATTATGGCATTGCTGCCTGACACGGTTAGTATGAGAGAAAAACAAAACGCAAGTCAACAGATTGTTTTTCAAGGTTTTTCTCGAAACTCGGTTTTAAATGTATTTAAATGGATATGTGTGGATATAGCGGGGTAAAAAGTTTTGTAAGATTTTGCTTAAAACCGGATAATTTTGTTTCAATCAGCAAAAGAATCGCAGAATCGGCATGATTTTATTAAATGAAATTAAACTTGTTTGCGATTATCCTAGTAAAAAAGAAAGTAGGAATTGTTGAGGGCGCATGGTGCATTTTAATTTCAAACAGGGACTTTTCCAAGCAAAAGGCGAGATTTTGCAATATATCGGCGAGGACGGGAAAGAGTATGTTCCGTATGATTATAATTTTGAAGAAGACATTGTGCCGGCCATTAATAACCTGATACCCGGCAATGAAAAATTACCCATCCGGCGGGAACTTAAAAACATTAAGGTATTTTTGCAAGGAAGCTTGGTCGGGCTTTGTTTTAAGGGTTTTGACTTCGGCGATGTGGTTGCGGCCGGTGCTTTATTCAGTGCGACCGGCTCACCGTATATCAGCGTTTTGTATTTTATCGGCTGCCGTTTCGGCGTTAATGATGGAATTGACATTCCGCCGGCGGGTGTCGGATTTTATGACTGCGTGTTTGAAGAAGCTTACAATGTGCACCTGCGAAGCGAAACACCAGATGCACCGATAGAATTTAACAATTGCGTTTTTAACGGCAGTCTGAACTTTGACGATATAGACGCCCGCATTCCGGTGGAGATTGACCGCTGCGTGTTTAATGAGAACAGCCGGCTCAATATGCGGCGATTTAACGGTAGCGGTAACCTAGGTTTGTATCATCTTGAAATCCGGAACTGCCTGTTTAAGGGAATAGTGAATTTTGACGAGAGTATAGTGCCGGAAAAGAGCGTGTTGGAATATCTGACCTTCTTCCGCGAAGTCAGCTTTAAGGATACGCAATTCAAGCCGGAAGTCAAAATACAGAACTTAAGTTTTGCGCCGTTTATCACTCAGACAGCCAAGGATGGATTTAAGAGCTTTCTCACCGCTTTGAATAAAAGCGGATACGCTAAGGAAGCCAAGTTTTATGAACAAAACGTTGGCGCGGACGGCATTGATGCCAAAATCAACAAGGACGAATTTGACATTGCCGCGCGTTCAAACTGGCTCAATATCAAGCAAACGGCAGCATTTTTAGGGATTTCATACGCCACCTTGCTTGCCATGCGCAAAGAAGACAAAGCCGATGGTATCCGCCGCATTCCCTACATCGGCGAAGGCAAAAGCTCCCGCTACTACCTCCCCCTCCTCGAAGCCTATAAAAGCAGGGATATGGATTTGGTTAATAAACTGGCAAAGGAGATAGAGGGGAAGTGATGATTAAATCTTATATGTTTAAATTTTATTTTTTGAAATTAAATACTTTTAAATTATTCTTAAACCTATATTAACTCCTACTGTTTTAAACTTTTTATATTATGATGTTTTTTGAATAGTAAGGAAAGAAGATGTCTGAGGAAATTATAGATTATATTTCTGGTATAAAAGTAAAAGCAGGACCTGAAGAAATATATGCCGTGCAACCCTTTTCTAAATCATTAGTTGAAGATTATGGCTATCCCAAAGACTGTATAACGACAAGACCGCAAGTAAGAGTACCAAGGACGCCATCAGATAGAAAAGGCTATCCTATGGATATAGTTGTTTATGAAGATTCTTCGAAACAAAAAATTAAAATGATTATTGAATGCAAAAAACCAGATATCAATCTATCTGCAGCGGATCAACGGCAACTAGAAAATTATATGAATTTATCTGATGTGGAATTGGGTGTTTTATTTAATGGTAACAACAGTATTTATTTGCATAGAAATCAAAAGAATGAATTTGAAGAAATTCCGTCTATACCTAGGTATGGAGAAAAATTATCTGAAATAGGCTTATTTACAAAGGATAAATTAAAGAAAACTCATAATTTAAAGGCAATATTTAATGAAATTAGAGGATGGATTGTCGCTAATGGTAATGTTACAAGAGATGAGGCCATTGCGAGTCAGATGATTATTTTATTACTTTGTAAAGTATTTGATGAAAAATTTACAAAAATTACAGATAAATGTGAATTTAGAGTATCTTTACAAGATAGTGATGATGATGTTTTTAACAGAATCAATACATTATTTACAAAAACTAAACAACTATACTCGGATGTATTAACAGATACTGATAATATAGAATTTGATGGGAAAACCTTAAGAGGAATAGTTGGAAAAATACAAGCTTTCAAGATTATGGATACAGAAAGAGATATAATGGCTGATGCCTTTGAAATTTTTATAGATAAATCTGTTAAAGAGTCTGAAGGTCAGTTTTTTACTCCAAGAAACGTAATTAATACAATTATTGCTGCAATCAATTTGAAAGAAACAGATAAAATAATAGATAGCGCATGCGGAAGTGGTGGTTTTTTGGTTGAAGCACTCAAAAAAGTTGAAGATATAATTGACAAAAGGGGTAATGAGTGTGGTTGGAATGATGCTGCTAAGTTAGCTCAATGGCAAGCGTGTGCTATTAAAAATTTTAGAGGAATCGAAAAAGACCCTTTCCTTGCAAAATTATCAAAGTCGTATATGGCTATTTTGGGAGATGGTAAGGGAGGAATTTTTAGAGAAGATACTTTGGATTTACCAAGCAAGTGGTCATCACAAACACAAAATGAAATTAAATTGGATTCATTTGATATTTTGCTGGCAAATCCTCCTTTTGGAAAAAATATAAAAGTTGAAGGAAAAGAGAAATTATCACAATTTACATTAGCAAAAAAAGAAGATAAAAAAGGAAAGCAATCTTTAGTAAAAACAGGCAATGTTTCTACGTTATTTTTAGAAAGAAATATGCAGTTTTTAAGAAAAGGTGGTAAACTAGGAATAATTTTACCTGAACCGTACTTTGCTTTAAAATCATATAAAAATTGCATGGATTTTATGTTTCATGGAAATAATATTATGTGGGTTATAGATTTGCCACATAATACTTTTAGACCTCACAATAATGCAAAATGTTGTGCTGTAATTATTGAAAAAGGCAAACCTCAACAAGAATATATTAATATGGCTGTTGCCGAATATATTGGTCATGACCATCAAGGAAAACCTATATATAATAATGATAAATCTATTAAAGATGATACAAAGCAACTTATTCAAGAGATTCTTGAAAGACAAGACAATAATGGAGAATTAAAAACAAAATATAATAGACAATTAACATTTAAGGTTTCCTCTAAGGAAGTAAAAGAAAAGAATATTTTAGTTCCCAGATTTTACTGGAAGACTAAATTAGATTTAATAAAAAAAGAAGCGGAAGAAAAAAACATCAAACTTGTACCTATCCAAACATTACTTGACGAAAAAATAATAGAGAGTTTTAGTGGTCACGGTTCTCCTAAAGGGGATTTAAAAGGTGAAGGAGATATCCCTTATATTAGGGTTAAAGATATTGTTAACTGGCAACCATATGTTGACGTTACTTCACTTATACCAAGAAATGAATATGAAAGGCTTTTTACAACAAAGAAACAATTAAAGCCTAAGGATATTTTATATGTTAGCCGGGGCAGTTATAGGATTGGCAGTGTAGCAATGGTATCTCCTTATGATGGTGAAATGTTATTAACAAAAGAAATTAATGTTATAAGAGTAAAAAAAGAAGATAACAAGTATGGTATTACACCTGAATATCTTTTGTATGCACTATCCCATAGATATACGTGGGAGCAAACAGAAAATAAAGTTTTTTTTGAACCCTGCTTACCTAATATTGCAGATAGATGGAAAGAAATATTAATTCCTATTCCTAAAGATAGTAAGGATTTTGCTCGAATAAAATTAAAAATGCAAAATGTTATCGAAAAGCAATGGAAATCAAAAGAAAATATTGCAGATTTAAAGCGAAATTTTGATGTCTTTATGGTTTAATTTTTTAGGCCCCTCTCTGCTCCTCCACTAATCTATCCGCTCGAGCTTTTTCTAGTTCATATTGTTGTTTGTAGTATTCAGCGTCGCGTTGGTAGTTTAGGACCTCTTGAGCGAGGATGCGTTTATCTATGTTGCTTAAATCCACGCAAGGAATAGTTAAGTAGGGTTTGCCGGAGAGATTTAACACTCTGCGGCCGCGGGTATCCGTTGATTTTAGAAGATATCCCTCGCGGATCAGTTCGTTTACCATCACTTTGGTGGAATTAACCGTTAATCCGAGAGCGGCGGCGATTTTATCGTTCCCCATGAAAAATGTGTGGTTATTGTTGGTTTTGTATTTAATGAAATCCAGTAGCAAACGTTTGGTTATGGATAGCTCAGCTTTGCTTTTGCTCATGTTTTCTCCTCATAAAAATTTGTCTCACAAATATTTATTGAAGAAGAAAGTTAGATTTTCATTTGAACAAAATTGATGCAGAAAATTGTTATTTCCACCTGTTTGAGGTATTGGTAACCGTTATTTCCGGTTTTCTTGAAACAAAAACTCTTATTTCCACCGGTGGAAACTGTTATTTCCGCTGTCGGAAGTCGTTATTTCCCGAAAAGGAAACCGTTATTTCCTTTGCTTTTTGCGGAATGTGCTGTGTAGCAAAGGTTTGAGAGCAATTTTAGAGTCCTATAATAGTATTATAATAGAAAATAAAATAGCTATTATAATAGACGTGAATTTAACAATAGCTCCTTTGTTTCTCCCTTAAAATAGAAGGAAAATAAATCAGTTAAAAGGAATTTGACGACTTCAATAAAAAAGGAATGCAATTTAGGCATTCCCTTTAAAGACAAATTAATATGATGAGATTTATAGCTGTTTGCTACATAGGTATTTATCCGTTAATTGTCCGAAAATCACTTTTCATTCCAGATTTGAGAATAAATTTCTTCCCAGCCGGAATTGTGGGTTGCGCCCCTAACCTCAATGAGATTGCAGCTTTCTCCGACAAAATCACGCACCAATAACGGCGGCATGACTTTATCATCACTGCCGACATAGTGGATTTGCGGAATTCTGGCGAACTGTTTACGGTAGCTTTCCACATTCATTGATTCATTAAGCGGCGGCAGGTTGTGATATTGTGTCCATGCCAAGTGGTCAAGATTTCCGGCAATGGTTATGATTTTTTTGACATTTAATCCCGGCTTGGCGGATGCTATCAACCCTGCAACTTGTGCTCCGCCGGAGAATCCAATTAAAATAACCGGATTGTCGCCGGCAATATTTTTAATTGCCTCATATTCGGCGTTAATAACTTCCGGTGCAAAACGGGCGGTTGTCCAATGACGTTTGGAACAAATCGGACTCTTGACATATTGGCATGGTCTTGCAAGATAAACGACATTAGGAGAATCGTCCCCAAAGGCCAATTCCCGCATGAGTATTCCTTTAGGTGTCGGGTCTTGCGTGGCGCGGCCGTGAGCATTAAAAGCATAACCGTCTCCTTCAATGTATATTTTATAAGTTCCGAAGGGATCGGTTATTTTTTGCCAACTGGCAAGCGTAAAGTCTCTTGTCGGGATTTCTTTATAAACATACGACGGCGGAACGGCAATACTGCTGCAGCCGCTGAGCAAAAATAATATGGCAAACAGTTTTAACATAAATTTCAACCTCTTATAAAAAGCACTATAAAAGTTTATTTCTAAAAATTCCAGAGGGTTTTTGATGATTTAACTTGATTCTAACTCATTTACTTTATAGAGTAGAAACGAGCGGGAAACTGCTTAGGGCGTCAGAAACCCTTTTATAAAGCTAGTCGTGTGCACACGACTTAAAAATTGTGCCGACTTCTTGTCTATGGACGGATGTCGGTGAATAAGGCTCAGCCAAATAAGCCGAGCCGTTTAGCTTTATACGGTTTCTGAACATCCGCCCGCCTTTCAAAGAAAAGCGGGTTTTTCTTTTAACTAGTTAGAAAAAGGATGTTTAATCGTATGAAAAATAAACTTTTAATTACAACGGCATTAGTGGCTTTAGTTTCTGCCAATAATGCTTTTGCTCAGGTAAGAGAAGATTTGATTGTAGATTCTCAAACCCCAATCAGCAATCAGGGAATGGACGAAGAACCATATTACTACAAATCAATCAAAGTAGAAAAAGAAGGTTCATTAAATATTGAAACTTCTAATATCAAAACAGAACATGATATTACGGTTTTGGGCGGACTGGATTTGAAAAACAGCGTTTTGGAAGCCGGAAATGATGCCGATGACCAGCCCAATAACTCCAATATATTGTTGGATGGTGCAACCGTAACCATGAATGATTCGGATTTGGAAGCCAATGGCAACATTATCATTAAAGATACGAATCTCAGCTCAACCTCTTCTACTGAAGCACCAGATAACTACGGCGTTTGGGCTGATGGTAATCTTACACTGGAAAACTCTGAAGTTACTTTGAAAGATTCCTACTTAAGTGCAGCCGGAGAAATCATTATTGACGGCGGCTCGTATACTTCCGACGGAGGAACTGTTTTATCTGAACATGGGAGTATTACCATTAAAAACGGAACAATCACCGATACCGAATTTATGGCTCAAAACGGTAATGTTAATCTTGAAGGCGGTACAATTCAGGAAATAAAAGATGCTTTTGAGGAAAAAGAGCCTAGTGGTGAAATCGGCATCAAAAACCTTAATATTAAAGGTGGTGAGTTTATTCACACCAATGTTTCATCAGACGGATTTGAGAATCTGAATGTCAGCGGCGGAAAAATGCAGCTGACCAATACGGAAATGAATGCTTGGGACGGAAATATCAACATTTCCGGTGGTGAGATTAACCTTATGGGTGATGATACATCTGTTGAAACCGGATTATATGCCCGCAAAGAATTTAATATCACCGGTGGTACCATCAATATGAAGGGCACTGATACCATTCTTAACAATATTGCTGATTACAAGCCCGATGAATATCCGGCGTATGATTTGAATATCAACGGTGGAACAATCAACGTTACCGGTAAACAGGCTGAAATTTCCAGCAGCAAAAACGTTAACATTAACGGCGGTACAATCAATATTGCCGAAGGCAGCACTCTGGGAATCTATGGCGGAAACGATCAAACGCCGACAACGGCTCAGCTTGGTTCCGCAGCAATTTTGAATATTGCCGGAACATTGGACACCAGCCTGAACGGCAACGGAACGCTTAACTTTAATTCAAACAGCGGAAAGATTACCGGCAATGTCAATATGACAAGCGGCGGCGTTATGAACGTCGGGTTGAATAATGCGGTTATTGACGGCGATGCAACATTTAATTCCGGTTCAACGCTGAAGCTGGAAATTGCCGACGGCGGTAACGGTTCTCTGCAAGCAGCAAACATTACCGGCAAAGAAGGATCCAAACTGGCGCTGAACATTACCAAGAAAATGGAAATCGGCCAGACTTTGGAAGATGTGGCTTTGCTGAAAGGCAATGTAGACAATCACTTTACCAATGAGATTTCCAATAACCGTTATAAGGTAACCTCGGAAGACGGTAAGAACTTTGACATTACCTATGAAAATTCGGCTTCCGATGTCGTGGCAGACGCCGGCGGTTCGGCCAACAATGCCCAAACAGCTGAAGCTTGGGATACGTTGGTACAATCATCAACAGCAAGCGACAATGCCAAAGCGGTTGCTTCGGTCTTAAACGATTTGTCGCAGAATAACGAACAGGCTTATGTTGACGCTTTAACCGCAGTTGCACCTGAAGTTGCACCGATGGTACAGAAAACCCAAACCGAAACTGCAAATCAGGTATTCGGAGCAGTCAGCACACGCTTGACTGGCGGGTCAATCTCAACCGGTGGTGAAGGTATGTCTTCCGGCGATAACATTTTTGAACGTGCAGCCGTGTGGGTTCAGGGAATGTTTAACAAATCCAAGCTGGACGATACATCCAAAGCCAAAGGTTTTGACGCAGATTCTGCAGGTGTCGCATTCGGTGCCGAGAAGTTTGTAACTGATGATACGAAGGTTGGTATTGGTTACGCTTACACCAATACGGATATTGACGGTTTTATGCGTTCAACCGATGTTGATACACACACGGCAATTTTGTACGGTGAATACAAACCAAGCAACTGGTATGTAAACGGTATTGCAACATACGGCTGGTCTGATTACTCCGAAGACAAGAGTGTTGCCGGCGTTGGCGTCAAAGCTGACTATGATGTTGAAACCTTTGGTTTACAGGCTATGACCGGTTATGACATGAATGTTAATGGTTTAGGCTTCACGCCCGAGGTTGGATTGCGTTATGTCCACATCAAACAGGATGCTTACAAAGATTCTGCCGACCAAAAGGTCTCCGGAAACGACAGCGATATCCTGACCGGTGTTATCGGCGCCAAAGTCAGCAAGACTTGGGAATTGTCCAACGGTATGAACATTAAACCGGAAGCCCGTATTGCCGCGACATACGACCTGTTTAACGATGATGTTAATTCAGTCGTAACTTTGGCCAACGGTTCGGCTTATGCGGTTGAAGGTGAAGCCCTTGACCGTTTCGGTATGGAATTCGGTGCCGGTGTAACTGCGGAAGTTAACGACAACGTTGAGCTTTCGCTTGGTTATGAAGGTAAATTCCGTGAGGATTACCAAGACCACACTGGCTTGATTAACGCAAAATATAAGTTTTAGTATTTAATCCGTAGCGCAAAATATCCTGTGGCCGATTGGTTACAGGGTATTTTTATTGCAAACAACAAATCACCGATTTGCCGGATAAATATCTTTGTAACAAAAAGACAAAGGAGATTTTTATGTTGATTTATAACTCAGAGAACGAATGCTACTCCAGATTTATCCCTATTGACCAAGCAGCTGAAATACAAGAGAAAATAAAGAAACTGGAAACGAGATTGCAAAATATGCCGGTTAATCCGATTGATCAGACAGAATGCACAGATGAACTAGATATTGATGATGTTAATGCATTAAAGGAATTACTCAAAACGGAAAATTTTAATATCAATATGCCAATCAACCACCGCCGTGCCAGTTTGTTTCTTGTGGCCTGTTATTTTTGCTCCGATAAAGAACCCATGGAATATCTGCTTACACAAGGCAGCGAAATCAACAGAACGGATATTTTCGGTTACAACGCTATTATGTCCGTGGTTCTGAGCGAAAACATGGACGATGAAACAAAATTAGCCGTATTGCAAATGTTGATTGATAAGGGCTGTGATGTCAATTGGATTAATTGTCAGGGCAAAACCGCATTAATGCTGGCCTTGGAGCGTATAGAGCCCGATATTGCCAATCTTTTGCTTGATAACGGTGCTGTTTTATATAAAAGTTCTGAAAACCAAATAAACTAAATTGACTGTGCATTTGTTTTAATTATGGCTTGATAGAATACTTTATAATACTCTCCTTGCAATAAAACACCTATATCTTCTTAGTTTATCCAACCTTTTTTAAAATATTCGTTAACTTGTTTTATTAATCCGTCAATACTTACGTCATAAAGAATATTATATTTCATTGGTTATATAAAACGCCAAAGATTTACACCTAAAAGCGCTAATAAAGTTAATAAAGCAAACAACCCACCAAAGCAAATTCCAAATAGAAATTCAATAATTCCAATTTCTTTATCTTTACAGATTGATAATAAGGACTTTGCTACAAACGCAAAAAAAGATGCCGGAACAAAACATTCAAATAAGTATCCTGGAACAACAATAAATCCACGAACAACAAGAATGGCTGCTAAAATTGAAAGAATAATCATTATCCCTTCTGAAACGTTAAATTTATCAGAAGCCACTATTTTATTTTTGTGATTTATTAATAGCTTGGTTCTTTTTTCTACTTCATTTATTTTATATACTAAATAAATCCCTATTTCTCCATCTGCTAAGTCTTTAATATTTTCCCAATTAATTAAATTTATAGCCGGAACAATATTTTTATTAATGGAACATTCTGTTGGAATAATTTCAGGAGGTCTTTTATTATTACTATTAATTGGAGCTATACCATTATACATAAAATTACCATTCATTATTTGATTTTCAATAAATGATGTTTTATTCCAATCAATTTCTATGTCATTGTTAGATTTATTTTCAATATTAATATTAAAGAAGATATTATTTTTAATACTGAAAACAATATCAACATTTTCATCAGAATATTTCGCTACCTGCGAATCTATATCATTTAAGAATTCTTCTCGTTTCTGATTAAATTCTTCTTCTGTAATAACGCCCTTTTCTTTTAGTTCGTTAAGTTTTTCTAATTCCTCTGCCGTAATCATTTTTTACACCTCAAATTACAAATTATTTTCAATATAATTAAATATCTTATTTGTAATTTTTTTCTTTTCTCCCCAGTCAAAAGCTTGAAAGGAAATACATTTACCAAATATAGAAACAGATGTAGATTGTTTTGATTTTGAGATTTGAATTAACATTGTTTGACCATACGATAACCAAGTCTTAGGTGTATCAAACATAATGATTCCTTTGTTTTTATTTGAATTGGAGATTGTATAATCAAATTCTTTTATTGCATTTTGAGCCGAATTAAATATTTTATCATAATCAGCATTAAATAACCTTTCTCCTTGTTTAGGAAGCTGAGGTATATCTATAACATCCGATTCAATATTTAAAAGCTGTTTCTTTTTTTCGTTAAATTGATCTTCTGTAATAATACCTTTTTCTTTTAATTCAAACAATTTTTCAAGTTCCTGTGTATCCATAATTTTAACCTTTCATAAGAAATTAAACCTAATTTATCTCCGCCAATTCAATTACCATAACACCTTTATTTTTTGCTCTTTTACAAACATCAAAAGCTCGGCCTTTTAGCTGGTTATAGGCAATGATAAAATCTGTATTATCTATTATCCAATTATTGCGGTGGACAATACACCAACGTTTATAGCCAACGGCAGCTCGGTCAGGATATATAAAACTATCAAAATATCTTTCCCCGTCATTAACCTCTTTCATACCGGAAGCAACAAAGACTATCCGGATGCCGGGATTGTTTTGTTTTATCTGCAAAACGGCATTATAAGCATCTCGCTCATAAGCACCTTTTGAACCGACATAAAAAGTATCTACACCCTCTTCGGCAATAAGCTGAAGAGCTTGCTCTTTTACTTTTTCTATAATGTCATCTCTTCTCCACTTATAATCGTTTCCAAAAAAGGCACAGGATTTACTCATTTGAATTTCTTTCAAAATAGAGGTGTTTTTTATACGATACACAAACCAACGATTATGTTCCTGTCTGCTTTTATCTATTTGAAAGAAATTATTTTTCTTTTATCAAGCTCCTTGAAAACCTTAGTTTTCCTGACATTTATGCCCATTATATATTTTTGAAGCGGGCGGAAGAAAATAAAATGAATAACCATAAAAAAGGGTTGATTTTATCGTTCATTAAAAATGCCCTTCTATTTTATCTCAACTCTTTGAATCTCCGATAAATATGTAAAAAGGGGAAAAAGATGTCGGTTATTGCATATATAAGGAAAAGTACGGATAAACAGTCATTTGAACATCAGGAATATGAAATTGAACAATACGCAGAAAAGCACAATCTTAAAATAGACCGATGGGTTGAAGAAAGCATTTCCAGTCGGAAAGAACTTAAAAAACGACAATTAGGAAAATTGCTGGAAGAGCTACAAGACGGAGATATTTTGATAGCAACTGAAATTTCAAGACTTGGAAGGTCATTACTTGAAGTAATGGGAATTTTACAAACTTGTTTAGAGAAAAATTGTCAGGTATGGACTATTAAAGAATCATATAACCTGAAAAATGATTTACAATCGCAACTACTTGCCGTTGTATTTTCTATAGGAGTAAGCATTGAGCGTTCTTTGCTTTCACAAAGAACAAAAACAGCATTAGATGCTAAAAAAGCCGCGGGAGTCAAACTTGGTCGTCCTTTCGGAGCAGAAAGCAAAAAACTAAAATTATCAAAAAACACCAAAAGAATAAGAGATTTATTGGATAAAAAAGTTCCCAAAGCTCAAATTGCCAGAATTATGGGGGTACAAAAAATAACCTTAAGACGATTTATCAAACGTATGGGATGGAGTGATTAAGTTAAAACCAGAGATACTGCTCTGGTCTTTATTTTATGCAGGATTTTATAGCGGAAACAGCTTCGCAAAGACGACCGGCCGCATAAAGAAGTTTGTTATAATCCGAATGTTGATTGGCTTTAGTAAAAAACAGCTGAATAAGATGATTTTCCAACATTTCACATTGTTTAGCAACATTTTGCAGCTGTTCATTTAAGCCGTCATCATCTTCCTGTAAAATCTGGTAACCTGTAATTTTGTTATAATTTTGTGCCAGAAAGTCGTCCAATTCCGCCTCATCGGTAAAGTTTTTATATCCCCTGCGGCTGGTTATCGTTTCAATCAATACCTTCATTTTACGTCCTTGTGCTTTATAAGGATATTTATTGATTTTTTCATAAACATACATTTAGCCTGTTATTATGTGATTTTTTCACAAAATAACTTGATTTTTTAATGAAAATGACTTATATATGCAGCACATAGTGAAATAATTGAGGATAAAATAATGCTCTTGAATTTTTCGGTTTCAAATTTTGGTTCATTTAATGAAAAAGCAACCTTTTCATTATTTCCGGGAAAGATTTCAAAGCAACATCCCAATCATGTTTTAGAAAACAAATCTTTCAGTTCTTTAAAAGGTACCGCTATTTATGGAGCAAATGCTTCAGGAAAATCTAATTTTGTAAAAGCTATACAAGCATTACAAGCTTGCGTGATGATGGATAATACAAAGTTTATTCTGGCTAATCAGTTCAAATTGGCTAAAAATTTATTTTGTACAGAATTTACAGTAGATTTTCAAATTAATGAAATTGCTTATAGATATGATTTGGTAACAAATGGAATAGAAATACATTTGGAACAATTATCCATTTTACAAAAAAATGGAAAGATAAAACCATTATTTACAAGAAAACTTTCAGAGATTGAGCTGGGAAATCTTTTAGATAAAAGTTCTGCTTGGTATAAGAACAGAACTTTTCAGGCTTCAACGACATTTTTATTTAAGCTCCGCCAAGATGGAATTGTTGAAAATTCTACTAAACTTTCCGGAGCTGACCATATTGTCAATGCGTTTACATTTTTTGAGCAATTATTTGTTACAACGCCTAAAAGTTTTGTTAATCCTGTTGCTTTCGGGATGTATTTTAACCAGCACGACTTTCAAAACTTTCTAAAAAAATTATTAAAAATTGCGGATTTAGGTATTTCCGACATAAAATGGATTCCTCTTTCAAAAGAAGAAACCGAAGCACATTTCAGAATGTCTGCAGCATCAGGACAAACACAAACATTTGGAACGCTTTTCTCAATAAATTCAGAAGGAGATATGGTTGCTATTGATATAAATTCTCATGAGAAAAAAGGTCTTGCCCTCAGAACCATCCATAACGGTATAGCTTTTCGGATTCAAGAAGAGTCCGATGGGACTAAACGCCTGATCGATTTAGCTCTTTCATTCTTTTTATTGCGTAATCCTAATACTTGTTTGGTAATAGACGAACTTGATTGCAGGTTACATCCCTTTTTAAGCAAGTTTTTAATTCAAGAACATATGGAAAACGATAAACAGAAGGGACAACTTATTGTAACTCTTCATGACTTGAATTTAATGACGAACGAAATCTGGCGAACCGATGAGATTTGGTTTACGGAAAAACGTCAAGACGGTTCAACTGATTTATATTCGCTCTATCAGTTCTCCCCACGCTTTGATAAGAATTTACAAAAAGGGTATATTCAAGGAAAATATGGAGCTATTCCGATGATTGGAGACTGGAATAATGAGTAACTTTGGATCTCGGAAAGAATTTAAGCTCATTATTCAGCTTTTTTATGAAGGTCTGACTGAGCTTGATTATTTGCAAAAATTTATTCAACAACAAAAAAAGACAAATTTAGTTCGCCTGAATAAAACATACACGAACCCTAATCCTCTCAATCTGGCAAAAGAAGCCATTGGCCGCTATAATGATTTGAAAATGCCCAAAAGTGAGATTTGGCTTATCTTTGATCATGATGGGCGGGAAAGAGAAGTGCGAGAAGCCATAGATATCATTAAACAAAGCCGAAAAGATATTCATATTGCATTTATGAAACCTTGTATTGAAATCTGGCCATTATTACACAATAATATAAACAATGTAACAACCCAGACAATGGCGCAATCAAAGTTAGAAGAAATTATGCCTTCTTATAAACACGATCGGAATCCATATTTTGAACTATCTAAAATGCCTAATTATGCGCAAGCCGTTCAAAAAGCCCATCAATGGGAAATATCATTATCCGGAGCAAGTGAATACAATTCTGCAAAGTTTGCCGGAATATATAAACTCACAGAAAAAATTAAAAATATCTAAGTTCAATCATTATTTTTGCATTTTCCAACCCGTTGAATTTAAAATAAATGATGACGAATCAAAGCATTAACATGAAAAAATGTTAAAAAAAGTTCTTGACTTAAGAATTTCGGCATGATAACCCGGGTGCCATCTTTAAATCTTGGTTGATTTTGATGGAGATTCAAATGGATAGCAACAATTTAATGCAAGCACTTTATGCTATGGACCGGGAACGGATTAAAGCTGAACTCAACGTCGGGGTGGATGTTAATGCTCCTTATAACAAGCACGGTTGGACGCCTTTTATGTGGGCATGCCGGGAATTTTATGAACCGGAAGCAATTGAAGCATTTCTGGTAGCGGGCGGAGATGTTAACTCCCGCAATCAATATGGGGAAACGCCTTTTATCATTGCCGCCAAGCACCGCAGTTCACCACAGACATTGTCGGTTTTGCTCAAGGCCGGAGCGGATATCAACACACAGGATAAATTCGGCAATACCGCGTTTATTTATGTCGTGAAACATCCGCAGGTAATGATGCGACTTCGGGTTTTGGATTTTATGATTGATAACGGCGCCGATCCGAATATCAAAAACAAACACGGCAAAACCGTTTGGGATTATGCTGCCGAACAGGATGGCTTAACCGATTACCTCTGTGTCCGTCTGTTGGAGGAGAAGAGCGATGAGTAATGCTGCCCGAATTGCCGCGTTAAACGATGCTTTCAGAGCTAATCCCTCGCTCGGGACATTTGTTTTAACCGCCGGTATCCGTGCCAATATGCCGCAGGACGTTGCGGCAATTCTTAACAAAGTGCGGACTTTTAAGGATTTCAACGAAGACGATGATCCGTATGGCGAACACGATTTCGGGGCTTTTGATTTTAAGGGCAAGAAGATTTTCTGGAAAATTGATTACTATGACCGCAATTTTGGATTTGCCTCGCCGGATGCTGCCGATCCGGCGGTTACCAATCGCGTTTTAACCGTTATGTATGCCGACGAATACTAGGAGGCCGTTATGGAATATGATGTTATTTGTAGCGAAAGCATAGACAAGCTGGTGGAATATGTCACCGTATACCTTCGGGACGGTTGGCAATGTCAGGGAGGTATCGGGGTTTTAACCCAAGGATTAAGTTACAAAGTGTTTTATCAGGCGGTTGTGAAAGGAAAATAAGATGACCAATGGTGAATTTGTAAATGATAAGAAAATCAAAGATATTCTGACCTATATCAGCGGAATGAAACACGCCGAACAAATCCGTATGATGTTTCTTTGTTCCTTAAATGGTATGCGTTCTATCAATTTTGCCTACTTGCAGGTTAAGGACGTTTTTACCGACAACTTCAAAATCAAAGATGTGATTTGTCTGGATTACGACAAGAACAAAGGCAAAAACAAATGTTCCTACTATATGAACAGCCAGCTGAAAAAGGAATTTTGCGAATATTTGAAGTATTTACAGAGAAAATGGAAAGACAGCCTGACGGCTGAAACATATCTCTTTACTTCGCAGAAATTAAACAAACCTTACAACCGCGCCAGTATCAGCCGTTTGTTTGCTTCGGTTTACCGGAAATTCAACATTCAGGGCGCGAGCCACTTGGGACGACATCTGTTTGTTTCCAAACTGGTCAATTCCGGCGTGAATATCTGTATTGTGCAGAAACTGGCCAATCATAAAAACATCAGCACCACCCAGCATTATTTTAACTATAACGACCAAATGCTCGCCAACGCCGTGGAAAATGTTAGGATTTGAGATGAATAAAGAAGAATACAACAAAATACTCTGTGATCATCAGGCCAAAATTGAATACTTAAACGAAGAAATGAACGATTTTAAGCAGACAAACCTGCCGGTAGTCAAAGAACATATAAAGCAGCAAAAGCAACTGCACAGAGAGTGGTTTCTGGAGCATTTTGATAAGATTTGGAAAAATCGACACAAATTCAAACTGGGAACGCCCTATGCCTCGGTTATTGTTGACGGTATTATCATTACGAGCTTTGCCTGCCCGTATTACGGTTACGTGATAGATAAAATCAGTATCGGAAATCTAGTAAAACTCTGGAATAACGGCTTTATGTTCAGCGGTTATCCGTTAATCCACTACCGCAGGTATCATAATAGTGATTACAGCAGCATTTCATATATCAAAGACAGGAAAGTTATTAGTTATGACTATTCCTGCCAGCAACCGCCGGAAGAACAATACATTCCGTCACGGCTGGTTTTGCAGATACTCAAAAACCTCCGCCGCTACCAACCCGATGATTTGGATAATTACAGAACGGTGGAAGAGCTGGCGGAAGGGTTACCTTAAAAGACATAGAGGAACAAAACAAAACTTAAAATTTCTTATCATTTCTTAATTATCTCTCTGTATTTTCCAATTTTTTATTGACTTATGATAAGAGAAAATGTATCGCTTTTTTAGATAGTAAATTTTACATGCAAAAGAAAATAAAATGATAGAAAAGATTGAATTAGAAAATGTAGCAACTTACCAAACAAAACAATCTTTATTAAATTTACAGGCTGTAAATTATATATATGGGTCGAATGGAAGTGGAAAAACTACAATTAGTAGAGTTTTGAAATCACCCGAAATGTATGATAATTGTTGCATAACTTGGAAAAACAACCAACAAATGGATATCCTAGTTTATAATTCGGATTTTGTAAAAGAACATTTTTCCGAAGATGAAGTGTTAAAAGGTGTTTTTACCTTAGGTGCCGAGAATGCTGATGTATTAAAACAAATAAAAGAAAAAAAATTAATAGAGGATGTTATTCAAAAACAATTGTCTCAATTGAATAAGACATTAAATGGTGACATGGATACTGAAGGAAAAATTCAAGAACTTGAAAAAGAGAGAAAAGCATTTGAAGATGATGTATGGAATTATATGTCTCCTTATAAAGAAGCTTTAAAAAAATGTTTTGAAGGGTTTCTTGGAGGAAAAAAAGCTTTTGCAGATAAAGTATTAAAAGAATATTCATCTAATAATGCAGAGTTATTGTTGGAAAATGAATTGTTGTCTAAATATAAAGAAATATTTGCCAAAGATATACAAAAGGAAAACCCTTTAGAACAAATCGATGCTTCAAAATTACATTCTCTTGAGGGAGATATAATATTACAAAAAAATGTTATAGGAAAGGAAGATGTTGATATATCCAGACTTATACAAAAACTTAATAATAGTGCTTGGGTCTATGAAGGTATTCAATATTATAAGGAAACGGATGGTGTATGTCCTTTTTGCCAACAACATATTTATAATGATTTTGAGCATAAATTAAATGAATACTTTAATGATACTTATAATGAAGATATAAAAAAAATAGACCTTTTGTATGCAAATTATAAGCAAGAAGGAGAAAATTTATTACAGAAATTACAATTAATATTAAATAGCAATAATCAATATATAGATCAAAATAGTTTAGAAACGCATGTTCGTATCTTGGAAACATCTATTCAAAATAATCTCAAAATAATAGAAAGTAAAAGAAAAGAAGCATCAAAGAAATTTGAACTTAAATCATCAACTGATTTAGTGAAAGAGATAACACAAATAATAAATTTAGCTAATATAAAAATTAACGAGCATAATGTTTTAATCGACAATTTAAAAGACGAACAAGAAGCGCTAAAAACTAAGGCATGGGAATTTATCATAGAAAAAGCTAAAAATAGTATTGAAATCTATCAAGAAAAAGAAAAAAGAACACAAAAAGCCATATTATCTATACAAACTCAATATAAAGAAAAAGAAGCACTTCTCAAAACGACTCAAATTGAGTTACAAGGTTTGGAGAAAAAAATAACGAGTGTGCAGCCAACATGTGATAAAATTAATCAAATACTTAAATCTTATGGATTTCAAGGTTTTTCATTAAAAGTTATAAATGAAAACAGTTATATTTTAGTAAGAAGTGATGGAACAAAAGTAAATAATAATTTAAGTGAGGGTGAAAAAAACTTTTTAACTTTTTTATATTTTTACTGCTATGTAAAAGGAAGCTTTTCTGGACAGGAAAGTAGTATTTCTGACCGAGTAGTTGTGTTTGATGATCCTATTTCTAGTTTGGACAACGAAGTGTTGTTTATTGTTAGCTCTCTTATTAGAGATATAATTATAGATAAAGATAATAAGTTTGATAATGTTAAGCAAGTTATTATTTTAACTCATAATATATATTTTCATAAAGAAGTATCTTACGTAAAAAAGAAAAAGAATAACGATAGATTAAAAACAAAAGCTTTTTGGATTGTAACTAAAAAAAATAATCAATCTTTTATTACAAAATACGATACGAATCCTATTAAAACATCATACCAGTCATTATGGGAAAATATAAAAGATGAAAAAATTAATCCAGTGTCTTTACCAAATGATATGAGAAGAATACTGGAAAGCTATTTTACTACACTAGGGGGAGTCCCGATTGATGATTTAGAAGGGCAATTCGAAGGAGATGAAAAAATTATATGCCGTGCTCTATGCAGTTGGTTGAATGATAATTCGCACACATGTTTTGGAGATGAGTTTTATTCTCCTCTAGATGAAAATCAAATAAGAAAATATAAAGAAGTGTTTAAAAAAATTTTTGAAAAATATAATCATTTAGCCCATTATAATATGATGATGGGGATATCTGAAGAAGTAGGAGAATGATGATGCCTGAGATAAAATGTCCAAAATGCGGAGAAGTTTTTACAGTTGATGAATCCGGTTATGCTGCGATTATCGGCCAAGTTCGTAATGCTGAATTTCATAAAGAGTTGCATGAACGTGAAGCGCAGCTTGCCAAAGAAAAGGAAAATGAACTTTCTCTTATTAAAACTCAGGCGAAAATGGAACAAGAACAGTCTGTCTACGCGCTTAAACAGGAAATTGAGCGTTTAAAAGCTGAAATAACCACGGTTGCCAAAGACAAAGATATTGAAAAAGAACGTTCTTTAAACAGCCTCAACCAAGAAATTGAGCGCTTAAAAGCTCAGGTTCAATCTAATGAACAAGCTAAGACCTTGGCAGTTGCTTCGGCAGTAAATGAGAAAAAAGATGAATTGGTTGAAAAAGACAAGAAAATTATGCAACTTGAAAGCCAACTTAAAGAAGCCGAAAAAGATAAGCAACTTCAGGAACAATCCTTAAAAGATAATTTTGCGGTTCAACTCAAAGCCAAAGATACGGAAATAGCTTTTTATAAGGATTTGAAAACCCGTCAATCAACCAAAATGGTTGGAGAAACTCTGGAACAACATTGTGAGATTGAGTTTAATCGTTTGCGTGCCACGGCTTTTCAAAATGCTTACTTTGAAAAAGATAATGATGCCAAAACCGGAAGCAAGGGCGATTATATTTTCAGAGAGAGTACGCCCGAGGGGATTGAATTTATATCCATTATGTTTGAAATGAAAAATGAGATGGATACCACGGCAACAAAACATAAAAATGAGGATTTTCTTAAGGAGCTGGACAAAGACCGTAACGAGAAGAATTGCGAATATGCGGTTTTGGTATCTTTGCTTGAATCTGATAATGAACTCTATAATACCGGCATTGTTGATGTTTCGCACCGTTATCCCAAAATGTATGTTATTCGTCCGCAGTTTTTTATCTCGATGATTACATTGCTTAGAAATGCGGCTTTGAATTCAGTTCAATATCGCAAACAATTGGCGGAATATAAGAACCAAAATATAGATATTTCCAATTTTGAAGCGGAAATGAACGATTTTAAGGAGAAATTCGGACGTAACTATCAGTTGGCAAGTGATAAATTCCGTAAAGCTATTGAAGAAATTGATAAAACGATTGATCACTTGCAGAAAACAAAAGACGCCCTGTTATCTTCCGAAAACAACTTACGTTTGGCGAATAATAAGGCTCAAGATTTAACCGTTAAACGGCTTACAAAGAATAACCCGACAATGGCGCAAAAATTTGCAGAACTGGAAAATAAGGAATAAAGCATTTCCTTTAAAAAATGTGAGGATTTGCCATTTTTTCCTTTGAAAAATGTGATTTCGGCGGAAAATTGCGTTCTTGACTTTTACTTTAACAGATAATATAATATCCATAAATGGCATATAATTGCATTTGGAGATAATATATTGTCTTTTATATTGAAATCACAGCAAGAGGTTATGCAAGAGATTGCAGAGAGAGCCAAGTTTAAGCGTTTGGAGCAAAATCTGACACAGGAAGGTTTGGCTTTGCGTTCCGGTGTGAGTTTGGGAAGTATCAAGCGTTTTGAACGAAGTGGTGAGATTTCTTTAAAATCGCTGATTGATATTGCTTTGGCTTTAGGATATTTGGAGGACTTTTCCGCCCTGTTTACAGACAATGCGCCGCGCGGCAGTTTGTTTGAAAGTAAAGAAGAGAAAAAACGTAAGCGGGGGAGCATCAAATGAGATTGAATGTTTTTTTGAATGCTTACGGCAAGCGGCACTTCGTTGGGATTTTAGAAGAACAAGCGCCACGTATCTTTTTTGAATATTCTCGGGAATTTATTGCAACCGGAATAAACTTGTCCCCTTTTATGCTACCACTTAAATCGCAAATATTTGAAGACACCAAACAAACCTTTGACGGTCTTTTCGGCGTGTTTAATGATAGTTTGCCCGACGGTTGGGGGTGTCTGCTTTTAGACCGACAATTACAAAAAAAAGGCTTGAGTTTGCAACAAATCACGCCTTTACAACGTTTATCCATGATTGGGCTTAATGCTATGGGAGCATTGGAATATGAACCCATCACCGAAAATGACAGCGAATTTGTCGGCGATATAGAACTGGATTCACTTTGTTTGGAAGCTAATCATATTTTGGCCGGCAAGAGTTCGGAAGTGCTAGATAAGCTTTTAACGCTTAACGGTTCATCCGGCGGAGCGCGGCCCAAAATTGTGGCGTTAGTTTCAGATGATAAGCAAACACTCATTCACGGAAACTTGGCTAAACCCGGTTATAGTCCGTGGTTGATTAAGTTTGCGTCGTCTCTTGATAATAAATACATCGGCGCGCAGGAATATGTTTACTCAAAGATGGCCAAAGACGCCGGTATTGAAATGCCGGAAACGTATTTGTTTTCCTCAAAAAACTGCGTCGGTCATTTCGGCGTCAAACGTTTTGACCGGATTGGCAATCAAAAGGTGCATATTCATACGGCCTGCGGGTTATTGCATGCCAACCACCGCACATCCAGCATTAACTATGACGGTTTATTAAAACTGACTTCAATTCTTACCAAAGACGTTCGGGAAGTTGAGAAAATGGTACGGCTGATGATTTTTAACGTCAAAGCCGGTAATAAAGACGACCATAGTAAAAACTTCTCTTTTATGCTGGATAGAAACAATAACTGGAAAATGACACCGGCGTATGATTTAACGCCTTCGCAGGGTATCAACGGCGAGCAGACATCTATGGTAAACGGTAAAGGGATGGATATTACAGACAGCGATTTAATTAAAACCGCCGTGCCTTTCGGATTTGCGGAGAAGAAAGTTGCTGTAATCATTGAACAAACGAATGACGCTCTGGCAAATTATGGCAAATATATGAAAGAGCTTGGGGTAAAGTAGAAAAACGATACAAAAGTTAAACAAAGTTTGTAATCCGAACAAAGTTTAACATTTTGCCGCACGAGCTTTAGAGAACATTTTCAAACCGCTATATTTTTTGCCTATTTCAAAGAAAATGTTAAAGAATGTGCATTGTTTGATATTTTTTATATTTGAAAAATTTCTCTTGCAATATAATTTAAATTAGTCTAATCTATATTATATTAAATAAGATGACTATACAGGTGACGCTATGGAATTTATCGGCAGAACAAAAGAACTTAGCGATTTAGAGCAAGAATATAACAACAAACATTCCTTTGTTGTTATATATGGGCGCAGACGTATCGGAAAAACGGCTTTAATTCAAGAATTCATTAAAGACAAGCCGGCACTGTACTTTTTGGCGACAGAAGAATCCGAACCACAGAGTATGAAGCGATTTGCTTTAAGTTTATCGCAATTTGCCAATCAGGAATTTATCGCCAAAGCTAATTTTGATGATTGGATTGAGCTCTTCAAACTGTTTGCCGCAGTTCCAAGCAAAAATACCAAAGTGCTCGTTTTTGATGAATTTCAATACCTGGTTAATACAAATCCCGCTTTCACTTCGATTTTTCAGAAAGCTTGGGATGAAGTCTTATCAAAGCAAGACATTATGGTTATTATCTGCGGTTCATACATTAATATGATGACGAAACAGGTTTTAGCCGAAAACAGTCCCTTGTATGGTCGCCGTACATCTCAAATCCGATTGGCATCGCTTCCTTTTTTTGATATCAGACAACATTACCACCATAAGTCTTTTTCCAATGTGGTTGAGCTTTATTCCGTAACCGGCGGCGTTCCGAAATATTTGGAATTTTTTGATAACAAAAATTCTTTAATGGATAATGTCTCCCGTGTCATTCTTAATAAAAACGGCTTTTTATACGAAGAACCGGCTTTTTTACTCAATAAGGAAGTTAAAGAACCGGTAAACTATTATTCGGTTATGAAAGCAATAGCTCAAAATAACCACAAACTATCAGAGATAGCTTCGGCAATGTCAACGGAAGGCAATAAATTAAGCCCTTATCTGGAAACTTTGCAGGGTTTATACTTATTGGAAAAACGTGTTCCGGTAACCGAAAAAAATCCGGAAAAAAGCCGAAAAGGATTATATTTTATCCGAGATATATTTATCCGTTTTTGGTTTATGTTTGTCTTTCCTTATAAAGGAGAGCTTGAGCTGGATAATCTGAATTTTGTACAAGATAAGCTGAAATCCAATTTTATTGATAATCACGTGGCATTTGTTTATGAAGAAATCTGCCGCAACATATTTGCAGAACTATGCAAATGTAAAGAAATCGATTTTGTTCCTTCTCGTATCGGCGCATACTGGAACAAAAACGAAGAGATAGACTTGGTTTCCATTGATGAAAGCCACAAGCGTATTTTTGCGGCTGAATGTAAATATTACAAAGACGACAAACCGGTTGATGTTAATGTTTATGCAAAGCTGGTGGAAAAATGCCAAGTTGACGATTTCAAAGGGTATGATTTAACCTACGGCATATTTTCAAAGAGCGGATTTACAAAGCATTTGAGAGACATCGTAAAAGAAAACAAAAAACTCATTTTAATAGATGAATGTAGCGTGGTAAAGTAACTAAATTGTCATTTCAGTTGCCGTCAATTTCTTAATCAGCATAAGACACTCTCTCATAATGAGAATTTCTTCACGATACTCAAGAAACAGCTCATAGTTTATAATTAAATTTTGCCATGTAAATTGCCCTTTCTTCCAGCCAGAATCAAGGTA